>Ga0247837_1003796_pt1 | contig 25659 bp, 6 predicted proteins | sample LaCtaG_2_FD_187115 | JGI IMG/M metagenome (GOLD analysis project Ga0247837, IMG submission 187115) | Freshwater microbial communities from meromictic Lake La Cruz, Castile-La Mancha, Spain - LaCruzMarch2015_14.5m | ecosystem: Environmental > Aquatic > Freshwater > Lake | place: Spain: Castile-La...
CGGCCGGGACCAAGCCGGAGCAGGTCGTCACGGTCGGCGCGTACAAAGACGCCCGGCTTGATTTCGGCGACACCAAGGTTCAGCACTATTTCGACAAGTCTGGCGTCGGCAACCCGGCCAAGGGCGAAATGCTCGACGCGCCCCACACGGGCGGCGGCAACGTGCAGCAGGTCGCGGCAGAGCGGGCGGCCAAGTCGCAGTCTCTGCAGTCTCGCACGCTCGCCTTCGGGCATCCCGATGCACGCGTGGCAAGCCGGACCGACGTTGCAAACGACGCTGCCCCGCCCGAACTTGTCCGCGGTCAGGCTGACCCAGCATCGCCCGAGTTCGGTGGCGTCGAGCGCGGCGATCTCCCCGAGCCGCTCGCCGTGGCCAACGGCCCGCACAACATCCAAACGATTCTCGATGGCTATCCCAACGGCAAGCCGCTCAGCGCCCTGCCAGATGCGGAGCGCGAGGCCATCTTGGGTGTCATGTCCCCGGCCGATCGCGCTGCGTTCGAGAAGCGGATCAAGACTGACGACCAAGACGAAGAGGGCGTGGCCGCCGAGGACGTCGTCACCATCGGCTCAGTCAAAGAGGTTCTGAGCGGCGCTCTGAGAACAGCAGAAGCCCAGCGCGCCGACAACGACAACCCGAATCCGGAAGCCCGGCTCTATCCGTCCCCGGTCGGCCCGCCGGCGCCGATGCAACCGAAGTTCAACTACAAGTACCTCACTGAAAAGGAAGCCAGCGCCCTCGTTTACAAGCTGACAGTGGCGCAGCGGCAATCGTACCTGGCCGAGGTCGGTGGAGAAATCGACCACATCACACGCAATGGTGTTGAAGCTCAAGACAGCCGGGGCCGCACGTTCCTCGACCGTGCCAAGACGGTCCTCGAGCCGAACCAGTTCAAGAAGGCGCGCATCGCAATCGAGACGGCCAAGATGTCCTACGCTGCGATTGAACCGCTGCGGACCATGGGACCCGATGAACTGCGCGGGTACGCCGCAACATTAGCCCCGACGGCGGACGACGGCGGCGATCTCGTGAAGCAGAAGATCAAGGGCGAGCTGCAGAAAGCGGTCCAGTCCAAGATCGCCAAGCTCATGCACACGTTCGAGACGGATGCCGCCGCCGCCGTGAACGCGTCGCCGGAGGTTCGCGCGGTCGTCGCCCAGGCCCAGGAAAGCCGGAAGCTCTACACCATGGGGCAGGACGCCAGCGGCGCTCTGCGGCCGGGCATGACCGACACCGGCAAAGCCCAGATGACCGAGCCCGAGTTCCGCACCGCTCTGACGGAAGCGCGGATTGCCGCGCAGGAGCGGGCGTTTAATGAGCGCTACAACCCGGACAAAGATCGCGACACCTCATCACGGATTAAGGTCATCACGGCCGACGAAGCCAAGAACCTGATCTTTGGTGGGGTTGAGTGGTCGAAACTCCTGCCCGAGGAAAAGCGCGAGGCTCTGGCGTTTGCGGCGCAACGGGCGGAAGGTCTCTATGGGCGGCGGTACGCCAAGCGCGCCTACAACGATGCCCTGCAGTTCGTGGTGCGTGGCGCGCAGGACAAGCAGGACGGTATCCAGATCGCGACACAGATGATCAGCGGTAAGGTCTCGCTCGCAGACATGCACCGCTACCGGATGCTGCAGTCGACGAGCGCGGCGCAGACGTTCCTCAACAACTCGCAGTCCGTACCGGATGACGTGTTCAGCCAACCCGCCCAGATGAACGGACTCTCGATGCGCATCCCCGGTCCCAATCCCGGCTTGCGTCCGGGCCCAGCGATCAATCAGCAGCCCGCAAATCCAGCCAATGCCACGGCTACCAACCTAGAATCCGTCACCATGCCGGTTGCCACACTGAAAATGGTGCAGTCGCTGATACAGGATCCCGAGAAGCAATCGGCGACCTTCGATCAGAGGATGTATCCAGGCGCGGCCAGGGAGACACTGGAATACTGGATGAAGAAGGCGGCGAAGGAGTACGTCGAACCCGGCCAAGGCCGGACTAAAGAGCAAAGGGAGTCTGACATAAAGGCAATTGCTAAGTCGCTGGTCGATCAGCAGATCGCGCAGGATCAGCGCCGCAAGCAGCCGGGCGCATTCTTGCCGCAGTGGCTACTCCAAGAATCGATTGGGAAGGCGCTCGGGAACTAAGACACGGCGGTCAAGAGGTCGGCGCGCGCCACGATCGCGTCTTGATCTTCGCGAGGAACACCCAGAACGTGGCGAGCCCCAGTATCGCCACGAACACCATGCCGGAGGTCTCCCGCGACGCGCCGAGACTGTTCAGCCCGGTGGACACGAGGTGTCCAGCCCACGCGATCATAAACATCGGCGCCCAGGCCACCATCGTGCGGCCAAACCAGATTTGACTCTCGGTGCCCTCCGGCGTCGGCCACGGGTCGATGACGAGCTTTCTGATCACATCCATGAACGCCTCCCTCGGCACATCTTAGGCCGATCCTTTCCGTTCGACAACTTGGGAACACGATGACCGACACTCCTTCGGACGACCAAGCGTTGCACGCTGAGTTGGGTTCGCTGCTGGATGAGTCCGCCGGCGCAACCCCAGCGTACTCAATCGATCCAACGCGGCCGCCCCCGAATCTTTTTGATTTGCCCGTGCAGAATGCGATCGAGTCCGTCGAGAAAACGTCGTGGCTAGAGGAAGACATCAAGCGCGACGAAGCCACGATGAAGGACCCGAATCACAAGGGCCTGATCGGCGGGCTGCTGGATCACGTCGGGCTCGGCTACAAGCCGCTGTCGACCAAGGCCGCAGATCTGGCGGATCGGCAAGCGGCCGTCGATTCCAGGCGTCAGGGTCTGGAAGACGACAAGACGTCGACGCTCGGCCAAGTCTTCGGTGCCATCAATCGGAACCTCCCGGCATTGCCCGGGCAGATTGACCTGCGCCAGCAGTTCAAGGCCGACATGGACCGCGAGCAGAAGGTGCTCGACAGGGCCCGTGCGGACTCCCAGCGCCCCCTGGAAACCTGGGGCGTCAACTTTGCCGAGAGCACCATTCAAGGGGCGACGTCGTTCGCGAGCAGTCTCGCCAAGGGTATCGGGGACGGCGTGGCTGTCGCCCGATGGGGCGTTGGATACGACGACAAGATCGACACCAACACGCTCCAGGCGGCGGGCAAGTGGCTCGAGACCAAGGGCAAGCTGTACTTCCCCGGCGACCCGGCCCGGCAAGAGGATTTCAGCACCAAGCTCGGTCAGGGCATCGGTTCGGTCATCGGGTTCTATGGCGCCAATGCGCTTGGAAAACTGGCTGGCCAAAGCGACGTGATGCGGATGTGGCTGGTCGGGGCACTCGGCGCCTTGTCGACGTCGAGCGAGACATTCGACGATGCCATCAAGTCCCGCGCTGATGGACGGGAGGTGTCGGACCACGCCTTGGCCACGGCTTACGTCGGCGGCCTACTCATAGGTGCGTCGGAATCCTTGCCGATCGTGGCCAGCCTGAATTGGCCGTTCAAGTCGAAGTCCATGCTTGGCGCCTATCTGATGGCCGCCTCGCGGGAAGGCTTCGAGGAATCTCTGCAGGAGAGTTTTCAGAGCTTCGCGCAGAACTTCGTCGCCAATACGTTGGCGGGTCATGACCCGTCCCGCGGCATGTTCGACGGGATCAGCGACGCGGCCCTGATCGGTTTCCTCACGGGTGGCGGGTCGCAGGCCCTGCAGCTATCCGCCTCGCGGGGTGCTCGATACGAAGCCCTTGAAAAAGGGTGGGCGCCGTTCTCGCTGTTCGTCAGTCCGGCCGAGGCCAAGCCCGGCGCGAAAACCGACCCGCGCGCGCCGGGCGGCGCGTCGCCCGCCCCCGGCCAGCCTGGACCCGCTCCGGCGACGGGCGCCGCCCCGCCCGAACCGGAAGAGCCCGGGTTCAACGTCGTCCCCGACACCTCCTACCCCGCTCCCATGGAGCGGCCCGAGTTCTCGACGGATGTCGCCGGCAGTGCCCAGCCCATCAACCCCGCACAGCCCCAAGATCCCAGCATCCCCTCGTTTGCCGATCTCGTTGGCCCTGACAAGAGCCAGCGCAAGGTCGTCAAGGATGTCGCCGAGCAACTGACCGGCAAGCGGGAGTGGAACCGCCTCACCCCCGACGAGAAGCTCGCCGTCGCCGCGCAGCTCGGATACACCCCGCCGCCGCCGGCCCCGCCGCCGCTGTCGTGGCAGACCGACATCATCCCGCATTTGCCGCGAGACGATCAAGGCTATCCGGATCGCGCCGCGTTCCAGCAGATCGCGGTTGCCCTCACCGGCAAGGACACATGGAACCGCATGTCGCCGCAGGAGCAGGCGGCGGTCGCGACGGCGCTTCAGACCGGCGGACAACCGGTCAACCAACCGGCAAATGTAGCGGCACCGACTCCGGCCCAAGCCCAGCCGGCACGGGCAGATCAAGCGGCAAATAATCCGGACATCCAACCGGACAATCTGCCCACCGCAACGAGCCAGCCCGCCAGTGATCCCCGGGTCGCCGAAGTCGAGAAGACGCGACGGATGGCCGAGGGGCAAGCCGCCCTGGAGCGTCTGCGCGAAAGCCTCGATGAAGGACCAGATGGGTCGCTGACCCTGAAGTCCGTCCCCGCTTTCAGCGACGTCGACCTCGGGCTCTCGGCCTTGAAGGCGCAGCAGGCCATTCTGAACAACCAGGCGCAGACGATCGAGGTCTCGCTCTCCTCCCGCCCCACGCCAAAGAAGCGGATGGCGTTGGAGAACGAGCGCCGCGCGGTCCTCAACGAACTGGACGACCTTGAGCGCACCATCGGCGCCCTCGAGACCGCGCGCCAGGAGATGCTGGACAACCAGCTTGACCTGTTCGACCCCGCGCTTGATGAGGCCCGTCAACTCCATGCCGCCCGCACCCCGGCCGCGGACTGGCCGGAGGCCGCTCGTCAGGCCGGCCAGCGCGCCGGACTTGTGCGCATCGACAGCGAGGGTACGCCGCGCCTCTCCATGGGCGAGCAGAGTCTCCCCCCGGTCGACCCCACCAAGATCACGGAGTCTCGCCGCGCAGAGCTGGCGGACCTCGCCCGGGACTCTCTTGGGACTCTGCGGCCCGGCCGGTTCGGCGAAACTCTGGCCGAGGGGGACCCCATTGGCATCCGTCGCTTCGTCGACAACCTCAACGTCCACCCCGACGACGAATTGAAAGCAGCCTATGGCGGCGTGGCGCGTCTCGAGCGCGCCCGCAACCGCGCGCAGTTGCTCGCCCGTATCGTGCAAGGGCAACTGGCCTTCGATCTCGCGTCTCAGAATGAGGACTCAAAGCTTTCCAACGCGGCGCGCGACCTGATCGAGCAGACGGTCGAGGACGCGCTGGCCGGCAAGCCGATCTCCGAGACAGTGCAGACGGTGGCCGTCGACACCGCCGTGACGGCTGTCGTCGACCAGGTCAGGGCCGTGGCCCGCCACGTCGACGCGGACGCGGTTGAACTGGTGCAGCAGGTTGCTGGACCGCTCCTCGCGCAGATCCCAGCCCCCATCGCCGACCAGGTCCCCGGCGTCGACGGGGCCATAGATACCCCGGCCGAAGCCTCGGCGGCTCTGGAAGTGGTCGCGAACACGGTGCGTCGGCTGTCCAAGAACGACGGCGTGCATGCGCCCGAGAAGACCATTGAGGAGATTGTCGAGGGGACGAATCCGCGCCAGATGACGCGCGAGGCATTCATTACGGAACTGACCGCCAGCACAGCGGACATCGGTCCGGACGTAGCCTTGCCCGATGGTCGGAAGTACCGCATCGAGTTCAAGCCCAAGATCCACACCTACGTCTTCAGCGTATCGCAAGACGGCGTTCGCATGACGAAAGGGCCGGCAGGTCCGCGTCGTGCGGCGCAATGGGGGCGGATGGAAGCCGCAGCCAATGCGGCGGACGACGCGGACTTGGTGCCGACGCCGAAAGCCTACGTCCCGCGAGACGGATGGCGCGACAACCTTTTCAAGCTTCGCGAGTACGCCGCCGCTCTCGGTCTTTCCCGCCCAAACGTAGCTACGGCCGGCGAAGAACTGCAGGCGCTACGGCAGGCCATTGATGCCAGAGTCGGTGGGCAGCCTACTGCCACCCCCACAGCAGACGCAGCCCCCGTCTCCGCCCCTGTTCCTGTCCCGGCGGAGCCGGTTGTTGCGGCGCCCGAGAACCCGATGCTCACCGCTCTGCGGTCGTATGGGATCTCCGATGCCGACATCACGCGCGCCGGCGGCCCTGCCATCCTCTCGCCGTCTCCGATCTCCTCGGATCTCCTGGCCGCTTTTGAAGACGTCGACGTCAGCCTCGAGATGGACGTCGAGGGAGACGACGGCACGACGGCGTCCACCCCGGTTACCATGCCGGCCGCCCAAGCCCTGACCCTTGTGGATCGGCGCCTGAAAGGTCTCTCTGCCCTGATGAGGTGCTTGGCCGCATGAGGATCAACGCAACGAGCCTGAAGCGGCTCGAGAAAAAAGGCGCCAGCGTCGCGAAGAAGCCGGAGCCTCCGAAGCCGCCCGAGCCCAAGCCGATGACGCAGGCCGAGATGGCCGGTTGCATCGCGGAGGCCCTCGCCAAGAACAAGGACAAGACCACGTCCTTCCGGTTCTAGGTCGAGCGCGACGACAAGGGTCTCATCAAAGCCATCACCGCGCATCCGGTTCCGCATGCCTAAAGGAGCGCAGACCGCCAACGAGATCCTTGCTTTGATCCTGATCGGCGAGGTGCCCGGGTGGGTCAAGAGCCCTCGGTATCTGTCGCTGCACACGGCGGAGCCCGAGACGCAGGACGAACACGAACGCCGAGGCACCGTTGATGGGCACCGGCACGCTGACGGCAACGGGGCAGCTCGTCGTCTCTGGCGCTGCGGCCCTGGCCGGGACTGGAGCGGTGTCCGCCACGGTCCTCGCCGCGCTGCTGGGAACAGGCACGTCGGCCGGCGTGGCCACGGTCACGTCGACCATCGAAGCCAAGGGGTTCATGATCGCGGCCCTGACCGGGACCGGCGCCGTCACGGCCACGCGGTACGCCACCGGCACGCTCGCGGCGGCTATCACCCCGTTCGCGGAGTTGTCCCCGCAATCGCTCGCGGCGCAGATCCTCGATGCCGAGGACGTCGAGAGCAGCCTCTCCGTCCGCAACGCCCCGCGCCTGATCGCGGCGGCGACGGCGGGCAAGGTCGCGGGCGCGGCCACAACCACGATCACGATCGCCAGCGCCCTGGCCGATGACAAGACCCGGATCACGGCGACCGTTGACGGTGACGGGAACCGCACCGCCCTGGTCTACGATCTGACGGACTGACGTGGCCCAGAACCCCCCGCGCTATTTCCCGCCTCGCTACTTTGCGGGGCGGTACTGGGCGACGGGCGAGGTTGCCGCTGGCGCAATCGCGGCCAACATCACGGCGTCGGCGTCCCTCACCGCCGACCTGACGTCGACCGGCGCAGCGAACGACATCACGGCCACCCTGTCCGGGTCGGCCAGTCTCTCTGCGGCGCTGACCACCGCCGCGCAGGTCGTCACGCAACCGGCCCTTGGTGGCTCCCCAGACGTCACGGACCGGCTGGCGCAGCCCTACCGCCTCGTTACGCCCCGGGCTTCGGCGATCGGCCGGACCGGACTGCACGCGGTCGCAACCGTTATCCGCGGCAAGACCAAGCGGGCAAAGCCCGCTCAGATCGCTCAGATCGCTCAGATCCCCCAGATCGACATCGCCGAAGACGATCTCTTCGTCATGACCGTCGTCACCGCTTTCCTCGCGAAAACCACAGGAACGAAAACGCATGGCATCGTTGGCTAAATGCCTCTCGCAGACCAAACGCTTCCTGGCACAGGAAGATCATGCTGCGATCACGGCGGCCTACCAGCAGGCGCTGGCCGATGGACAGTCGGAGGATGAGGCTGTCCGGACTGCCCTCGTTCCGGTCCTGCAAGACCTGATCACGGCGCGCGCGGATATTCTGGATCAGATCGAGGCGGCACTGGGCGAGGGGACACTGCGCATCATCGATGACGCCCTGGAGGCCGCTAAGCCCCGCCCGGAACCGGCCAAACAAGCGGTGACAGCAAAGTCTCCCAATCCGTTCACAGTCGGCGTCTTTACGCCGCAGAACCTATCGCCCGCCGAGCAAACTAAACGCGACGGCTGGGCCGCCGCCGCCGATGGTCTGCGGACGGGCGATAAGGTGCATGATCCGGGCATGGAGGATACATACACCGTTCGTGTTACCGAGCGCGATGGGAAGAAAACCATCGTCCTCTATCGAGATGATAGCGGTGAGCTTGCTTTTCAAATTGTCCAGAATGGGGAGGAAGGGAAGCACTTTCACGTGATGAGCTACTTTGAGTTGGGCGCCCATAACCCCTCACCGTGGGAATTGCGGCGCGCACTTGGAGATTCGTCAGCAGCGCCAGAGCCGCCCAGGGCGCCCGCTGAGCAGCCTCCCGCTATGGAGGAGGCAGAGGCCGAGCCAACGCCGGAGACTTCTGTCCCGTCGCCAGCGGAGTCCACCCCCTCCACAACAGAGTCTCCCCGCGAACCCGCTGCGCGAGAGCAGGTCTCCCCGGTCGGGGTCCCCGAGTCCCTCGTCAACAGCCTCGCCGCCACCTACGGACAGCCCGTCTCCGACGTTGCCCGCAAGCACGCCGTAGCCTTGGAGAAGATTGGCACCGACGGCAAGCTGTTCTATGATCTCAAAAAGATCCTGCCGAAGCTGACCAAGGCCGATCTGGACGCGGTATCGTGGATCTACGGTCAGGCCAAATCTGCGAGGACCAAAGCCAAGCAGATCGAGGCCATCGAGGCCGAGTTCGTGAAACGCGGTCAATTGGAGACCGAGGCCGCCGCTATCGGCAACAACGCGGCCGTCATCACGAGGGACTTGGAAGACAATGCAACTGACCGCAGAAGAGCAGCGCGCCGTAACCGGGTACGTGAAGTTCAGGGAGCGATTCCTGATGGAGTCCTTCCCGAAGGTCTACAAAAAGATGGAGAAGGCGGGGACGCTGGCCAACCATCTGGAGGCGACGGCGCTGGAAGCGCTCGAGATGGAGAGCGACCTGCGGACGCAGATGCACCGGCAAGCGGTCGGGGCAGACGGAAGCTTCGAGGAGACGGCGGAGAAGCTGAAGCAGATCCCGCTAGTGGTGGCCGAGATCGTGCAAGCGGAAGTTCTGACCGTGCCACCGATGCGGACCTGAAGGCGGCAAAGGAGCAGGCAGACAAGGAACGTCAGGCCCGCCGGCGGCAGAACTACCGGATCACCGAACTCGACGCGATCGGTGAAGGCGGCGCCAAAGAGAAGGTCCGCGCCAACATTGCGGCCATCCGTCTCTTGAAGGAACTGCAAGAGCAGCCCGAGCGCAAGCCCACCGCCGAAGAAAAAGCTATTCTCGTCAAGTACGTCGGCTGGGGCGCGTTCGCGCAAGCCGTGTTCGATGACAACAGGTATTCCGACAACGCGAAGAAGTGGGCGAAGGAACGCCAGGAGATCACCGATCTTCTCACGGCCGACGAATACAACGCCGCGAAGGCATCGACGCTCAATGCCCACTACACCTCGAAAGAGGTGATCGATGGCATGTGGCAGGGCATGCAGCACCTGGGCTTCACCGGGGGGCGGGCGCTCGAGCCGTCGGCCGGCGTGGGACACTTCATAGGGCTGACCCCCGCGAAACTCGCCACCGTCACGGACTGGACAGCGGTCGAACTCGACAAGCTCACGGGCGCGATTGCCAAGTACCTCTATGAGGGCTCCGACGTTCGGATCGACGGGTTCGAAAAAGTCCAGTTCCCCGACAATTTCTTCGATCTGGCCATCTCCAACGTGCCGTTCGGCAACTACACGCTGACGGACCGGAAGTATTCTAAGCTCCTGATCCATGACTACTTTTTCGCGAAGGGCTTGGACAAGGTGCGCCCGGGCGGGCTCGTCGCGTTCATCACGTCCTCGGGGACCATGGACAAGACGAACGACAGCGCGCGCCGGCTGATCGCCGATAGGGCTGACCTGGTCGGTGCCATTCGCCTCCCCGGCGGTCGGTCCGGCGCTTTCGCCGGCAATGCTGGGACGGACGTCACCACGGATATCATCTTCCTGCGCAAGCGGCTTCAGGGGGAGGAGCGTCGCCCGGAGACGGCGGAGTTCCTGAAGACTCAGGAGGTCCAGACTCCCGATGGCCCGACGTCCATCAACGCCTACTTCGCCGCCCGCCCCGACATGATGCTGGGCGAAATGCGGTTGACCGGCACGATGTACCGGGACGCGTCGCCCGTGCTCGCCGGTACGTCCGAGAACCTTGGGCAGCGCATTGCCGAGGCGGCGAAAAAGATGCCGGCCGACGTCTTCGTGCGCCGCGGCGAAACCCTCGAGGACATCACCAAGACGACCGACCTCGCCCAGGCCGGCATCAAGGAAGGATCGTTTTATTTCAAGGACGGGAAGCTTTTCCAGAACGTGACTGGCGAAGCCGTGCCGCAGAAGTTCGCCGGCAAGGCGCTGAAGCGCCTCTGCCTGCTGGTCGACGTCCGCGACGTGGTGAACCAGTTGCTCGGTGGTCAGGCGCAAGGCAAGGCGGCCGACGGCGCGGCGCTGCGCAAGAAACTGAACAAAGCCTACGACGCCTTCGTCAAAGAGTTCGGCCCGATCAACAAGGAAACCGTCACCGTCCGGGTCACCAAGAACAAGGCGACGGGCGAAGAGACGCCGACCACCACGGTCAGCCGGCCGAACCTCAAAGATTTCTCCGACGATCCGGATTCCTACAAGGTCGCCGCGATTGAGAACTTCGATTCCGAGACCGGGGTCGCCACCAAGCGCGCGATCTTCACGGCCGATATTCTGGCCCCGTCCACGCGTCCCGACGTGCGCGGGTCGGCGGACGCGCTGGCGGTCTCGCTCAACGAAACCGGCGGCGTCGATATGGCCCGCATCGCGGGCATGCTCAAGGTGTCGGAAGACGCTGCCGCCGCTGAGATCGGCGACCGGATCTACCGCAACCCCAACGGCGAAAAATGGGAACTGGCGGAACTCTACCTGTCCGGCGACGTCGTCACGAAGCTCGAGCAGGCGCGCGAAGCCGCCAAGGCCGAACCCGCCTATCAGCGCAACGTGGCGGCTCTGGAAGCCGCGCAACCCGCCCCCTTGTCGCGTGTCGACATCGCCGCGCCGTTCGGGACGTCGTGGGTTCCGAATGACGTCTACAACGAGTTTCTGGCCAAGGTCATCGGACTGCGCGATGCCGAAGTGAAGTTCGAGCCGATCTCCTCGATGTGGATCTGGGCGACCCGCACGACGCCCTATTCGACCCCGGCCGCCCAGGCGGCGTTCGGAACCGATCGCGTGTCCGCCGTCGAACTCGTCATGGCGGCCCTGAACAACAAGCCGGTTCGCGTCTTCGACAAAGACGAAGACGGCGGGCAAGTCCTGAACACTCAGGCGACCGAGCAGGCGGCCATCAAGGCCAAGCTGATCGCAGAGACATTCTCCGGCGATCAGACGTCCGGCATCCCAGGCTGGGTGTACGAGGACAACGCGCGGGCCGAACGTCTCGAAGCGCTCTACAACAACAAGTTCAACCGCCTCGTGAAGACCGACGTCGACGGGTCGCATCTGACCTTCCCCGGCATGGCGACGTCGATCACCAACGCACAGGGGCAGATCGTGCCGTTTGCCCTCCGGCCGCACCAGAAGAACGCTGTGTGGCGGTTCCTGACCCTCGGGAACACCCTGCTGGACCACGCAGTCGGCCTGGGTAAGACCTTCACGATGGTGGCCATTGCCATGGAGGCGAAGCGCCTCGGCATGGCCCAGCGTCCACTGATCCAGATCCCGAACCACATGCTGGAGCAGTTCAGCCGCGAGTTCCTGCAAGCCTACCCGAACGCCAAGATCCTCGTCGCCGAAGAGAAGTACATGGAGGCGAAGAACCGGAAGGCGTTCGCCGCCCGGATCGCCGCCGACAAGTGGGATGCGATCATCATCACGCATTCCGCGTTCGGCCGCCTGCCGATGCAGCAGCAGGCGTACATCGATTTCATCAACGAGGAAAAGGCCGAGATCCTCGAGGCGTGGCTGGACGCGAAGCGCCAAGCCAAGGAAGTGGCGAACGAATCCGACTTCGACGACATCGGTAAGGAGGGAGTGAAGAGCAAGCCGTCGCGCGACCCGACCGTCAAGAATATCGAGCGGAAGAAAAAGCAGATCGAGAAGAAGCTGGCCAAACTGCTGGCCCAGGAGCGAAAGGACACGGGCGTCACGTTCGAGGAACTTGGTGTCGACCTCCTTATCACCGACGAGTCGCACACCTTCAAGAACCTCGACTACACCTCGCGCCACAACCTCAAAGGCCTGGGCGTCAAGGGATCGCAGCGCGCCACCGATCTGTTCCTGAAGATCCGGCATCTCGAGAAGTCGCGTCCCGGGCGGTCGGCCGTGTTCGCGACGGGCACGCCGATGTCCCGGTCGATGGCCGAGGTCTATACGATCCAACGCTACCTGCAACTCGACACGCTCCGTGAGTACGGGATCGAGCGGTTCGACTCGTGGTTCGCGACGTTCGGCAACGTCCGCGTCCGGCTGGAAACCAAGCCCAACGGCAAGCTCGAGGACGTCACGTCGGCGACGTTCGTCAACGTGCCGGAACTCCAGGCGATCTATTCTCGGATCGCGGACACCAGGTCGGCCGAGGACGTCGGCATCGTCCGCCCGAACGTGAAGGGCGGCGGGGTCAAAAAGGTCGACGCCACCTTCACAGCCGAGGAGGCTGCAAGGAACAAGGCGCTCATCGAGCAAATCGCCAAGCTCAAGGGCCCCGTCAAGAAAGGCGAGCCGAACCACCTATCGCTGTATACGCGCATGCGCCAGTTGGCGACCGACGCGCGGTTGCTCGATCCCGATGCGCCGTTCAATCCGAACGGCAAGATCGGCAAGATGCTGGAGAACGTCGCCCGGATTTACCGCGAGGGCAAGAAGCCGGCGCTGGCGCAGATCATCTGGCTCGACATGGGCGTCCCGAACACCCGAAAGAAAAAGCCGAAGGTCGAGCAGGACGAGGACGTCGACGACGAAAACCAGATTGAGAAGATCCGGGGCAAGCTGGCCGGCCAGGAGGAGACCGACTCCGACGAGGACGCCGCGGCCGAGATCGAGGAGCTGACGCGCGGCCGGTCCGATCTCTATCCGGACATCATCGATCGGCTCGTGGCGTCTGGTATCCCCCGCAACGAGATCGCCACCATCTACGACGCCAAGGACGATCTGCAGAAGGCGAAGCTGTTCAAGGCTGTCCGCGAGGGCAAGGTTCGCATTCTGTTGGGCTCCTCCGCCAAGATGGGTGTGGGCACCAACGGCCAGCGCTACCTCATTGCCGCGCATCACCTTGATGCCCCGTACAACCCGGCCGACTTGGTGCAGCGCGACGGCCGCATCATCCGGCAGGGCAACGAGAACAAAGAGGTCGAGATCTACCGCTACATCACGGCGACCTCGGCCGACGTGCTGACGTGGAACCTGCTGGAGGGAAAAGCCGAGAACGACGCGAAGTTCCGGGCCGGTGCTCGAGGCGTCCGGACGATGGAGGATATCGACAGCCCCTTGCCGGAAGCTGCGGAACTGCGCGCGGCGGCAACCGGCGACCCGCGTATTCTGGAATTGGCCCAGTTGCAAAAGGAGGAGCGCACCCTCGACGCCGCGAAGCGCGGCCATGAGCGCTCCTACCTCGCCGCGCAGCGCGAAGCCGCCAACACGAAGGGCGACATTGCGCGCCTGGAAAAGGTGATGACCGCCTACCAAGCGGATGCTCCGAAGGTTCAAGACGTCCGGGGCGACAAGTTCGCCATGCGCCTCGACACGACCACCAAGCAGGGCGACGTCACAGATCGGAAAGAAGCCGGCGAGGCGATCCGCGCCGAGATCCTGCGCGCCATGGGCCGGCATTGGACGAGCGCGCCGCTCGACATCGAGGTCGGTTCGATCTCGGGGTTCCCGGTGATTGCGCGCGCCCGCAAGGTCGACAACGGCGCGGCGTTCCAGTTCGAACTTCGTGGCGAGGCGACCTACATTCAGCCGGGCTACGACCGCCTGATCGCGGCCGAGTCCGATCCCATCGGCCTCGTGAGTCAGATCACCAACATCGTGGTCGGCGTGCCGGGACTGGTGAAGCACACGGAGCAGACGCTCGCGAACAAGCGGGAGGATCTGGTCCGACTTGAAAAGCAGTCGACCCCCACCCCGTTCTTGCGTGCGCTGCGATTGGCCGAGGTGAAAGCCCGTCTCGAGCAGTTGACCAAGGAACTGAAGCCCCAGAAAGAAGCACCAGTGCAGGCGAAGCCCGACGAGGGCGAAGTGCTGTCGTCGCTCGTCTCCGGCATGGGCGCCGCGATGCAGGGGCCCCAACAGGGCGACGACGGTACGCCGTTTGTGGGTCTGAAGGAAAAGCTCTACAAAGAGACCACGCGCCGGGCTCAACTCAAAGCGGCGCTGTTGAGGGAGATTGAGAATGGCAGAGCAGAAGGGCGCGATATTGGCGCTGGCGTCGGGGCTGATCGCCAAGGCGGAGAAGCTGCCGAAGGGACATCCGGACCGCAAGGGACTGTTGAAGGAGGCGCAGAGCGCGCTGCAATCAGCCAAGTCCTCGCAGACCCCGCAGCCCGGGCTGCCGCGTTCGAAGCCTTCCTCGCCGATGAACTGAAACGTGATGCCGTAGACTCGCGCGCGCGTGCGCAGGCGTTCACGGTCGAAGCCTTCCACGGCGCCCGCCTTGGAACGCTCGAGACGATCGACCCCTACCGCTCGACCGGCGCGTTCGGGTTCCATGTGTCTCTCGGCCAGCCGCATGGCGCCAATGCCCGCGTCCTGCACCCCACGGCCCTGCTGGACCGTCTCTACCAATGGCTGGGCGCCGGCAAGCTGTCGGAGTCCCCGAACCCCTCCGTCACGCCTCTGCGCGTTCGCGCGGAGAAGATGCTGCGGATGCCGCACGTCACCAGCCTGAACTACGGCCATTGGCATCAGCCGATGGCGTGGATCGCGGGCATGAAGCATCCGGACTTCGACGGCCCGGAGGCCCTGAAGCGCTTCGTGGCGGGGTGGATCCTCAAGAACGGCCAGTACGTCACCAGCCAACCCGGAACGGTGAACCACCGGTTCTCGCGGGATCTGTCAGCGGAACTGGACCGTCTGGGCTACGACGGGGTGATCTACAGGGACACCGCGCAGGGGATCGGCAAGGACTCCGCTTTCTTCTGGGACTCCTCTCGGGTGCGCAGCGCGCTCGACTTCTTCCACCCCGATGCAGCCGGGGCGCCAGGACTGCGCGCCTCCGATTCGTATGTCGAGCAAGATTTGAACGATCGTTTGGCGACGTTGCTTGAGGAGGAAGGACTCGGCGATCAGGAAGCGACGACGTTCGCGGCGCTGCGGCCCTCCGAAATCCTCTCCTCCCTTGTCGACGACCAAGCTAGTTCGGTCACGTTAGAGCAGGACCAAGCGACCGGTCGGACTATGCGCCGGCAGTTTGATGCGCTGGGGTTCTATTCCAAGCTCGACGAAGTCCTCGGCGGGTTCAGGCCGAAGGATAAGGTCACCGCACAGACGCTCCAGCAGCGCGGCGTGAAGGCGTCGGAACTTGAAGCTCGTGGGCTGCTTGATCTCTTGATGCCCAAGGGCGCAACGGAGACGGTGACGCTTTACCGTGGCGTGCAGAAAGGGCGCGACCCTAAGTCGACCAAGGGGACCGAGGGCGGCGCGCTGTTCATGTCGCCCGACGAGGGCGTTGCGCGCATGTACGCCGGCGAAGACGGCTCGGTAACGTCTGAGAGCGTCACGTTCAACAATCTGCTGACCACCAAGAATTGGGTCGAGGCGAAGCAGCAGTTGGGACTGCCCATGTCCACCACGATGGGCGAACTCATCAAGGCGGCGTCAGCGGCCGGGCATGACGGGCTATCGTTTACGACAACCAACGGGCGCGAGTACATTCGCGTCGACCCGAGCAAAGCCGTCCCAGTCTCAGACCTCGCGCGGGTGGCGGGGGAGAATAGGGTGCAGATGCAGGAGCGCACGTATGGTGTCACGCCAGAACGCGCGCAGATCGGGCAAGAGGAGGAGGCTCTGCGGCAAGCCCTCCGGCTCATCACTGATGAATACCGGGCGCGCGGGCTAGGGATCAACTCGCCAGAGGAGCGCGCCGACCCGCGCGTCCTTGAGATCGACCGGCAGTTTGACGCGTTGAAAGCACGCAAGAATGCGCTGCCGGCTTTCGAGCCCACCAAATGGAACGCCTACTCCCTCGACCCGTCCAACCCAACCTATAGGGAGACGGTGATACATCTGCCTGAATTTGGCGATGATGCCATTCGCGCCAGAATGAAGCAGATGCGCGAAGAAGGCGTTGGCAGCGGTGGTCCGCACACATGGGCAGATTTTGAAGCCGTGCAGAACATGCTCGGCAAGAGTGGAGAATGGGACAACTTCCGCTCCGGCCACTTCCCCGAGCCCAACATAGTCGGCCACATGATGACGTCTATGACGTCTCACCAAGGTCGTCCGGTCTACACGATAGACCAGATCCAATCCGACTGGGGCCAGAAGCTCCGGGATGGGGGCGTCAGGGACGAGGCGAAGATCGCGGAGTTGGAGAAGCGGCTCTCCGATCAGACCGCATTGGCCGATGCCTATATCCTTGGAGAGCCATCACAGCTTGTGCAGCAGGTGTATGGCGGCGCGTTTCCCAAGGTGACGGTGCCGAACGTCACGAGGTACCTGCAAGAGCTTGCGGCCGACCCGACAAAACCGGGTGATGCACGCGAGAAGGCGTCAGAGTACCGGCTTGAGATCGACAAGCTCGTTTCGCCGCTGCAGTTGATGGATGCGGAGTTGCGGACGGCGAAGGCCGCCACCCCCGGCAACCCCCTCGTCAACACCACAGACCAGTGGACGACGACAACTCTCCGTCGTGCGATTACCCAGGCAGTCGAAGCGGATGCCGACTACATCGCGGTCCCGAGTGGAGAGACGGTGCTGTCGTATAATCCGGGCGATCTTGACGGTATGCGGGGCTTCTACAACGACATCGTCCCGAAGAACCTCCGCAAGATCCTCCAGGGCTTCGACAAGTCGATCGCCCCGCAGCGGATCGACACCCTCGACACCCCGACCAAGGGTCCGGCCGGCAAGGGGTTCACCTTGTTCCCCCTGACCGACAAGCTGAAGCAGTCGGTCGAGGCGGAAGGCCAAGCGATGTTCGCGATCGCTGGCCGGACAGAGACGGGCACTCCCGTCGAGAACGCTGTACGCCTTTATCGTGGCGAACCCGCCAATGCCGAAGGCGGGCTTGGCGTCCATTACACGCGGTCCTTTGATCGGGCGAAGGGCTTCGCCGGCCTCGGCGGGAAGGTGTACGCCGTCGACGTGCCGATCGAGCGCATGGGCGAACTCGGCCGTAGTCGCGGCGGGATGATGAACTTCACCCTCCCGGCTGATCTCCAAGCTCAGCGCCAGGAAGTCGCCGGCCCGCAATCCAAGGTCGCCCCCGGCAACCTCCGTCCGACGCCGCAGGGCCAGCAAGCCTATCAGGAGATGTTCGACGCGGTCGTGGCGGTGCTCAAGCCGATCATCGGCGACCACGCTTCGATTACCGCAGCGCATCGGCTGTTCACCAAATCGGGCGCCGAGCAGTACGGTCGGTTCCGCCCGGACCGAGCCTTGATCGAACTGGCGATGGCCTATGGCCAAGGTCGTATGGTGCAGACGGGCTGGCACGAAGCGGTGCACCTTCTGCGCCGGATCGGGGCGTTCTCGGACGTCGAATGGGCGACGCTCGTGGCACGCGCTGAAAAGCTCGATGTCGTCCAAGAGATGAAGGACTCCGGCAAGCGCGCGCGCTACGTCGCTGAGTACACGAGTCAGGCGCTCCGGATGGGTCTGCGCACCTACCAGATCGACGCCTACGTCAAGGAACGGATCGAGCAGGAGTACGTCGCACACTTGGCCGAGCGGTTCGCTGGTCCCCAGCAGGCACGGTTCGGCGCGACCGTCGACGCTCTTCTCCAGAGGCTCGCCGACCTTCTGAAGGCGATTGCCGATGTTCTCGAGCGTCACGGCCTGACCAGGCTTGAGGCCGGCGCGCGCAAGATCGAGGAGATGGCGACGTCGGCCGACGCCGTCTTCAACCGCATGCGCAAGGGCGAGATCGCCAATCGCATCGCACCCCAGCGCGAGACGCCACCCGTCTACAAGGTCGCGCGTAGCGATGCCGCGCACGTCTCTGCCCTCTCGGAAATGTGGTCGGCGCTCGACGACCGCCCGGACTACGTGCCGAAGGGTTCCAATCGGCTGATGCCGTTCAAGGACCGTTGGGGGGATAGCCGCAGCAACCCAACGGACCGCAAGAAAGCCGCCGACCGGCTTCGTGAGATCAGTGCCATCCCAGTGCAAACTGCTCCGTGGGATACACTGGTCCAGGCGCGTCGGGACATGCACGAGATCCTGGCCAACTCGTTCTGGTGGCAAGCCGACGTTACGGTTCAAGACCTGATCGATGACCCCTATGACATGGTCTCGGGGTATGTCGCCGATCTGAAGAGGAAGGCAGACGGCGAGGAGGTTCAGGGCCAGGGCATTCCCGAGCGGTCGGAGGACCCGCGCCTCACGGAACTCACGGCGCCAGCCAAGCAGATCATCGAGTCTTGGTTGAGTTCGGGGCGCCCGGGCGTGGAAAACCTCTTGTGGATCAACAGCACCACCGCGCCCCCGACGCCGCGCAACCGTCGGCCCGACCCCGAGAACATCGGCGCGACACAGAAGTCCGGGTTCTATTCCCTCGCGGCACGCAAGCTCGAGGACGTGCCGCCGGCCCTGTTCGACCAAGGTGGGCAGGCCGTCATCAACTGGCTGCGCAAGGAAGGCGTGACGGCCGCCGAGATCAACCACTTCCAAATTCAAGATAAGTTCGGCGACACCCCGACCCGGCGGAGCGTTCCCGTCACCCCCTTCGAGATGGCCCAGGCCATCGCCGAGCGGTCGTTCGATTTCCGGCGGCGGATGTCTTGGTACAACCCGGAGCGCCCGGGCGGGTACGGCGACATGGGCGGAACGCGCGCCTTCAATGGCCCGCGCATCCCCGGGCGTGGCAAGTATTTCGAGAGGCTTCTGGGCTGGCCAAAGAAGCTGCGCGGCGGCGATGAGTTCTTGCCGGGCAAGTTCGAAAGCTACCATTGGGACGAACAGCTCCCGGCGACGTTCTCATCGTGGCGCGGGTCGGTTCGTGATCTCCCTGATCTCGGCAACACCGTCATCGGAGAAGAGGGGCAGTCGGACTATTTCCAGGGCGCCAACACGGGATCGCGCCCGCGCATGACCAAAGACGAGTATGCGGCGTGGAAGGTGGACCGCGACGCCTATCAGGAGGCTTTGCCGCAAGCCCTTGGTCTGTTGCGGGTCGCAGTCCTGCGGCCGGATGGTAACGGTCAATGGAAGGGTGAAGAAGTCTACCGGCCGTGGCGCAGATATCTGATGGGTGCTCCTCTCGCGGAGCCAAACCTGCCTGACCTTGACGCCTATGCGGTTGCGCACCCCGAGCACGCCGAGGCCGTGGCGCAGTTCTCGCAATTCGCCATAGAGAATGCACGTCTGCTCGGCAAAGACGCCCTCGAAAAATATGGCGACGAAGAACCGGACGTGACGTTCGAAACGCCGATCTATGACGTCTACGTCCGCAAGATGGTGCAGGATCTAATCCTGCTGGCGCGTCAGGTGAAGGCCGAGTCCATCGCCATCTCGACCAGCGCCACGACGGCGCGGATCCAGAACAACCCGAAGGCGGCGCACTTCTACGACACCCAACTGAAACCGCGCCTCGAGAAGGAGTTGCGGCGGGTCACGGGCGACTCGACCATCGTGCTCGAGCAAGTTGAACTACCCAAGGCGATGGGGGCGCCGCGCAACGAGAAGCCCTACACGGTGTGGGCCACTCGCCTGTCGCCAGCAGCCCGGGCGAAGATCAAAGGCGTCGATATGCCGATGTTCGCTCTGGACGACGGCGACAACACCAGGCCGGCCCCGACCACTCGGCCGTTCGACATGCGCGACCACGACGGCACGCTGACCAGTCGCGTCGACGATCAGGGACTGGGCATCCGTCGGTACGCGATCAGCCGTAACGACAAGCCGGTTGCGAACGTGGTTCTGGTCGAGCGCGAGCCCGGCATGTGGGCGGTCGCCGGCGTCCAAGTGCACCGTGATAGCCGGGGCAAAGGGATAACCACTAAGCTTCTGGAGTCCGTCACCGAGGATCTGGGCGGGCCCACGCTGTCCAGCGGCATCCTCACCTCGGCGCAGTATCAAGCCCTTCAGCAGTCCGATCCCGATCAAGTTCGGTTCCACGTCGCCGGCGGGCCCGCCTTCGACGATCTGTATCTGCCCGCCGATAGCATTCGGCAGATGCGGGAGGCAGCAGAGCAGGCCGGGTCCTCGCCGGATCAGGCTAGGGATCTCGCCGACCTGAAGCGGTTGGAGGGATTGATCCCCGATACCGCGTTCGCCGTTGAGCGCATCAAAGAGGCGATGACGCAGGTCAACCCGCCGGAGAAGAAGCGCACCTTGTCGGCGAGCGCCGGCATGCAGCAGGCGGCGGCGGCACGCCGTGCGGCCGAAGCAGCCAAGCCGCGGCCGTCGGCTCGGTCTGGCGTCGATATCACGGCGCCGGTCACCATCGATGCGCGGCTGGCGCAGGTCACCGGGCTGCCGGTCGGCGCAAAACTCGACCTGCAGCCGAAGTACATCTTCGACAAGCGGGTGCGGAAGACGGTGCAGAGCGGGAACCATCCCGCGTACGAGACCCTCGATTCGACGCGCGCGATCATGGACGCCATACTCAACAATGCCGAGTTCTCGGTGCTGTATGAAGATGATCGCAAGCAACGAAACCGCAACATCTACTGGCAGGATGCAACCGGCCAGTGGTTCCTGATTGGGATCGCGACCACGCCAAGTCCTGACGGGCCCTACCTCGCCACGACGTCGTATGCGATCAGCAAGGCGGGGCTCGCGACAAACCTCGCGAAGGCCATCGAGCACCTTGGAGGTGCTGACACTTTCAAAATAGTTGAGGACCCACATGCCTACCCCCGCGTCCTGAGAGCCGCACGCGAAGCGTGGGGACAGGCCAAAGGTAAGGTGACGGGTCCTCAATTCCAGTCGTTTACCGCCAAGTTGCAGGCGCGTCAAGCCGCTCTTGCCGGTGGCGAAGAGCAGTCGGCCTTGGTCGGTGGGTCTGGACAGCCGGACCCGCTCCATCTCCCAAAGATGGGCGACACGACCCGGTCCGATCTGGATAGCCCAGAAACAGGGCTGACCGATCTCGTGAAAATGGTGAACCAGGCGCTCGATACGGAAACCCGGCAGGGACGGCTCAACCCCGGGCTCAAAGCGCAGATGGGAAAGCTCGGCGCGAAACTCTATGGGCAGTTTTCTAGGCGCACCGGGGTCATTCGGCTTGCAATCCCGAACGACTTCCCGACGTTGGTCCACGAGGGCGGGCACAAGCTCGAGGTCCATCCGGAACTTGGCAACCACGTCGAGGGTCTCAAGCAAGCGTTCTCGGCCGAGATCGTGCCCTTGGCGTCGCCTGGCCCTGATGCTCTATCCGAAGGGTGGGCCGAGTTCTTCCGGCTGTGGATGGTCGACACCCAACGCGCGAGTCAGTCTGCGCCGGGCGCGGCGCGGGCGTTCCGCAACATGCTCGAGGCGCAGTCCCCCGAGATGCTGCAAGCCCTGGAGGCGATCCAGCAAGGCTATGCCGCCCTGGTGCAAGCCTCGCCGGCCGGCGCGCTGGCGACCCGCGTCAAATCCACCAAGGTCGAGACGGGCGCGATCAGCGAGCTCCGCCAGGAGATCACCGAGAAGGGTACGCGCGCGACCATCGCGGACAGGCTCTATGCCCTGATCACGGCCACGCTGGATGACAAGCACCCGATCAAGGTGGCCAGGGACTTCCTGCTGCGGGAAGCGGAGCGCAACCTCACCACGGCTCTGAAGGCGGGAGAGCAACTGTTCGTCAAGGCGCTCTATGACCCCTACAAGCTGGCGCGGATGGCGGTGCACAGCCGCAATCATGCGACCACCGTTCTGCAACACGGCGTGCGGCTGAAGGGGCAGTCGCGGCCGACGGGCCCCGCCATGACCGATATCCTCGCCGCCGCGTTCGGAGGCCGGGACAAAACGCTGTGGAGCGACGAGATGATCGAGCGGTTCGGGACCTATCTCGTGGCCCGCCGCCTGAACAACGAGTGGGAGCGCTATGACCTGGGCGACCTCGAGGCTCCGCCCGATCACCTGATGAGCCGCGATGGGTACGGGCAGGCCCAGAACGATCTCGAGCTGGCCTATCCGCAGTTCCGCCAAGCTGCGGCCATGCTCGACACCTTCACCGACCTGACGTTGCGGTGGAAGCACGAGAACGGCTTCCTCACCGACGAGCAGTTGGAGGAGTTCACGTCGCGCGAGGGGTATGCCCCGCTCAACCGGATCATGGACGACCCGTCCGTATCCGCGGTGATGGCGCGCGGCAAGAACAAGCGGGCTCTGGTCAACCGGTTCAAAGGGTCGACCCGGGACTTCGTCAATCCCATCGAGGCGGTGATGGCGGACGTCTACGTGACGCAGTCCCGTATCGCTCTGAACCAGATCATCGGCGCGATCGACAAGCTCGCGCGCGCGGCCGGCCCGAACGGGGGCGTGATCGCCGAGCGCATCCCGGCGCACGACATGCGGGCCATGCGGGTCAACATCGAGTCGCAGATGGACGGGTTGCGGGGGAGCGCTCAGAAGCTTGTCGACGATGCGGTGTCCGCCGGCGCGCTGATGCCGCTGGAAGCCGTGCAGATGCGGGACTCGCTCGACCAGATGTTCGACGAGACCGCAGCCGTGACGATCTTCAAGGCGACGGAAACCAACGAGCGCGGCGAGAACATCGTCTATCTGTGGGAAGGGGGCAAGAAAGTCCCGATCCTGATGGGCAAGCACACGTTGGGCGAGGACGTGTTCAACGTCGTCGCGTCGGTCGGCAATCAGTTCGAAACGAACCCGCTGTTCGACGGTCTAGTCCTGTTCACCCAGGCCTTCCGCGCCGGCGTCACCAAATCTCCGGCCTATGTCGTAGTCAACTGGTTCCGCGACCAGTTGCAGACTTGGATGCTGTCGCGCGACTTCGTGCCCGGCTTGACCGGTCTCTACGGGACGCTGGACGTCATCAGGAACAGCGACGTGGCCCAGCGCTACAACTACTTCGCCGGCATGTCTGGCGTGGAATCGCACCTGATCGGGTCGATGTCGCACAACAACGACGTGACGCAGTTGCGCACGACGGGGTTCTTCGCCGCGCCGACGACGTGGGCCAAGGTGCTCCGGGTCATGGAGGTGACCGAGGCCGGGTCGCGCGTCGGCCATATGGACGCGACTTACCAACGGCTGCTTACGGAAGGGTACTCCGAAGAAGAGGCGCTATTCGAGGCTGCCTATAACAGCCACGACGTCATGGATTTCTCGATGACCGGGTCGAAGATGATCCATGTCTCGCGGCTGGTGGCCTTCCTTCGCTCGCAGATGCAAGGGCTCTACGCCGCGCAGCGCACGATGAGCGGCGAGCGCGACTCGATGGTCAATATCCGCGATGCCATGACTCCCTTCGTGCGCGCGGCCGAGGGCAATCCTTTGCAGGTCGGCGAGAAGGAGCAATTGCCGATTTCCCTCTCGATCTATCTGAAGATGGCGACGATCGGTCTGATCGGTCTCGCCCTCAAGGGGTACTACTGGGACGACCCGGAGCACGAGGAACTGGCAAATTCTCAGATGGGTGCAACCCATTGGTTCGTCAAACTGGGCGGGAGCTGGTGGCGTCTGCCCAAGCCGTTCGAGTTGGCGATCTTCTCCAACCTGTTTGAAGCGGCGTTCGACCGCTTTGCCAAGGATGATCCGACGGCGATGGCCCGGTTTATGCGCACGGTGCGCGAGACGGTGCTGGTCTCCCCGGCCATGCAGGCTTTCCCCGCGGTCACGGCCGTCTCCGACACATTCATCGATGCCCTCGACGCAGGGAGCGGCAAGATGCAGTACGACCGCCGCAAGGACGATCTGCCCATGCGGCTGCGGTCGATGCCGCCCGAGCTTCAATGGGACGCCTACACCTCGGAGTTCTCCAAGATGCTCGCGGCGACCTTCGGGTCCAGCCCGTACAAGGTCGACAACTTCATCCGGACCGTTGGCGCCAACATCGGGCGTGACCTGCTGAAAGCATCGGACTTGACCTTGCCGCGCCTGAACCAGTTGCTCGACGGGGCGATCCCGGGCGTCGCCAGAAGCCCACGGGCCGACATGAGCACGGAGGACTATATCTTTGTCTCGCGGTTCATGCGGCGGACGCCGCGTGGCGCCGAGTCGACGTTCCAGTTCTGGCAGGAGATGAGCCAGGACAGCGGGCGGTTTGCGACAGCGGCGGCGGGGTACCGGCGGTTGCTCAACGACGTCCGCTCGCCGCGCGATGCTCAGCGGATGCTGATGTCGCTGGACCCGGAGACCAGGGCCTACGCGGTCCTTGAGGGGCACTACAAAGAGGCGGAACAGGATCTGCACCCAATGAACCGGGCCAAGCAGATGATCTCGACATACAACGGGATCCGCCGAGAAATGGCGGAGCAGTCCCTCTACAAGGGTGCCACGAAGACGCGGCACCGGGACCCCGAGTCGATCGTTCTCCCGCCGTCGACCCAACGCGTGGTCAACGAGATCCTTGAGGACATGGCGATGCGCGAAGCGCGCAACGCCCAGATCGTCCTGCGCAAGCCCGGATGGGCGAACAAGACCGAGATGCCGGTCGAGGGGCTGCTCGAGGAACTTCGCGCCGCCGCGCCTGAAGTGGCGGCGGAAGTTGAGTGGCGGTCTCAGCACGGACGCAACAAGGTCTACACGTACCAGAGCGTCAAGAGCCTCTGGCCGGACCTGCGCCAGCACCTGGGATCATCCGAGCCTGGCAGTTCTTTGTCGGCCTTCCGGTCGCGCGCCCGCTACAGATAGGACTTGCACCGCCAGCGGAACTATGGCACATAGCGTGAACGCGCGGAGGGGTCTGCGCTCTGCCCTATGAGGCATTGAGATGGCGCTCGACGCCGCGACCCCGCGTGTTGTCTACAACGGTTCCGGATCGGTCTCGGCCTATGACGTCGAGGACGTTAGCGGCAATCCGATCTACTTCTCGAGCAACTCCGAGATTCACGTCGCCACCTACGTCACCTCGACGGGGGTGTGGACGGATCTGACCGAGGGCGTGGGGTACACCCTGATCGGGGGCCCCACGACCGGGGTGGTGACTCTGTCCGCCGGCAACCTTGCCTCGGGGACGAAGCTGGTGATCTGGCGCGTTACGACGCTGGATCAGTCGGACTCGTTCGCAGCGGGTGGGTCATTCTCGGCAACCACCCACAACACGGTGGCTCAGAAGCATCGTCGGATCGATCAGGAACTCGACGACGCGGCCGACCGAGCTCTGAAGCTTGATCGGGCGGAGGTCGGCTATGATGCCGACGGCTACGCGATTTCGGCGGCGCTCTACCTCGAGTTGCAGGAAGCTTCCGCCCCCGGCACCCCCGCCTCGGGGTATGGCCGCGTCTACACCAAGACAGACGGCTACCTC
>Ga0247837_1003802_pt1 | contig 25622 bp, 3 predicted proteins | sample LaCtaG_2_FD_187115 | JGI IMG/M metagenome (GOLD analysis project Ga0247837, IMG submission 187115) | Freshwater microbial communities from meromictic Lake La Cruz, Castile-La Mancha, Spain - LaCruzMarch2015_14.5m | ecosystem: Environmental > Aquatic > Freshwater > Lake | place: Spain: Castile-La...
CCAGCTGTTGTAGTGGTCAAAGGAGCTACAGTGGGAGTAGCGAGTGTATAGGAAGCTCCCGAAATAAGCGTTCCGCGAGTATCTCCTGCTACTTGTGTTCCTATGAAATAGACGGAAATGGAGGGAATGTTGACACTATTGTAGGGAGTCGTTAGAGTCGTAATTAAAACGGGAGAAGCGATTGTGGTAATCAGAATAACATTTCCGTCTTGATAGGAAGTGGTACCGGCCAGGCCAGTTGGGAAGAGAGTAGGAGCGTATTGGGCGCCCACAAGCAGGATCTTTGTTATGGTATTGGGAGTGCTTGTGTATGTGAGAGTTAGGCCCACATTTGTCGTCCCTGCATTCGGAGTGGCACCCGTCCAAGCCAAAGTCGGCCCAGCACTCATCAACCCTGTAGGCGCACTTTCCACTGTAAATACATCAAACACTGTTCGTTCCTGCAGGAGTAGTCCTACGTTATTTTCCTCGTAGACTCTGATACTGATAGAAAGAGAGTCGGAGGGGCCTGAGGGTGAGGGGTTGAAAATCCCGGAAATTGAGACTTTGCCGAGTGTGTTGAGGACAAGAGTAATGATTTTGATACGGACTTGAGCGGGGATGCCTAAGGCTTGATTGCCAACTACTAAAGTGCAAGCAGTAGCTGTCAGAGTCGTGAATATGCACGGCAATTTTGCCCCTGTAGTCAACCCCGTCCCTAGCGCCTGATCAAACAAGTTCGTCAGTCGATCCGCGCTTTTCGTAGGGAACTCCACAACCAGCGTGTTTCCAGTCAGTGCAGTAGCCGAAGTCACAGCGATGTCAAACACATTGTAGCCAGTGCTAACATGCATAGGAGTGACTGTCAAAGCTGTGAAGCTGGCTTCTGGGACTGTGAAGTAGACCACGCCGTAGTCAATTGGCACGCTCTGGCTGATGGTCTTGAATTGCAGGCTTTGGACTTCGTTGGTGGAGGATTGGAGAAGGCCGTTTTGTCCACTAGTGGAGCCTTTTGTGTCTATTAGCAGGTAATATTGACTGCCTGCCACTAGGTTGGCGCCAGGGTAAATTACCACTTTCTTGGGTGCGGTGGTCACCAAGGTGCAGGGAGCTGCTATGCGTGAGAGTGTGCCCTGCAAACTACACGACATTTCCGTATTTCCAGCCAAAGTCCAGGCCGTACTCGTACTTCCAGAGGGTATCACCTCAATGGTAGTGGACGCACTAGAGGTCAAAGCAGCTGAAGGAGTGAAATACAACTCAATATAGGCTTTCGTAGCCTTAATAGATACAGTCGAAACCACCACTGGAGGGTTAAAATAGACTTCATCTGCTGAGGAAACCGTTTCCACACCTATAATCACTGGAGAGGCGTTGCTCACTTCAATGGGATCAGAAGCACAGTCCGAATTGAAGAAAGTCGCTACTGAAATGCTCATTGCTGCGGTTAGTTTCAGCCGAGTCAGCACGCTTATTTCATTAGTAGCGGCCAAAGCAGTTACGAAGTTGGTGAGTTGCACAGTACTCGCACTCAGCGTGCAAGTAGCTCCGGCCTGCAAATTAGCATGTGAAGACAGTGAAATCTGACAAAAGCCTGCATCCAGCACTGCACTTGTCAATGTAAATTTGATGCACTTCGGGTTTGCGTAAGTCAGCACATATTTCAGCTTCGTCTCGACATACTGGCCCTGGTACACAGTGACTGACGGCCCCACTGCTATTGTGTATTGAGGCAAAGCACTGGCTGCACCGCCTGTATTAGCCTGGCAACTAGTTAAAGCTGCATAGGTGTATTGGCCCACTATAGCTCCGCCCTTCATGTAGACTAGAGTCACGATGGTGTTAAGAGGACAGTAAGGCAGTCCAGTTGCTGCGAACGTATAAACAGCATTAGTCAGAGAAGCCGATCCAAACAGATAGCCCTTCCCAGCAGTGGCAAACAGCTGCCCCGCAGTTCCATCACTTCCCACAATGGTATTTCCATTCGCAATAGGGAAAGCAAAGGAGAACTTATATACAGCTGAAGAATCCGGCACAGGGGAAGCAGGCAGAGATAAAGTCAAGGTAGCTGAGGTCAATGAGAAGACCCCTGGATTCGGCAGAAAGACAGGCGCGGTTAGAGGTGTGGAGGCTACTGAGGGTGCTGTGGCTGTAGAGACTGTAAACACGTCGAAATACGTCTGTGCATCAAGGTAGTTATTCGCATTATCCAGCGTAATTAGCGTTAAATCCACATGTCTGTCGTCTCCTCCAATAGCTGGGTTCACAATCCCATCCAGTGATATAGTAACTGCAGTTCCCGCGCTAAGAACAGCCCCGGAGTTGGCGATTTCGATGAAGGAAGGACGACTGCTGAAGACTTCTCCATAGTTCAGCACGCAGGTAAGTCCCCCAGTTACTATGCAACTTACAGGGGAAAAGCCGGGCTTATTTAGTCCCAAATCGACCTTAAAGAGCGTGTTTCCGTACGAATCCTTCGTAGGGAAGTAGAGGCGGATTTTCCCGGGATTCGGAATAGCAGTTTGCGGCGAAAAGACGACTTTGAAGTAATTTGCCTCATTGGCATACGTATGGCCATAGGTGACATAGAAGCTTCGGAAGGAAGTCGCAGGGAAGACCGTCAAAGTGTCCACTCCGCCTTTATCCTGACTCGAATAAGTCCCCGAAGCCACCGTCTTGATAGAAACCTGGTAGTCCCCTGCAGTTGTGGGATATATCAGTCCCTGTCCCTCCGGGTCATCCGCATTGACAGAGGTCAACACCAGTGTAGTCTGTCCTGTGGGTACACTCGTACTAGTAGGTGCTAGGACCGTGACCACCATAGGGTTTGCCAGGGGCAGTGGATACGTGCAGGAAGCCGCTGTCCTCGTGCCAAAGGCTCCCGCCTGCACCCACAAGCACTGCAGCGACCCACCACTCGCAACTCCTCGGAACTGAGTGGCTGCTGCAGGGAAAGACACTTCTGCAAAGCCGGCATTAGCGGTGATTAGTATTGGGACGTTGAGGCTGATAGAGACGCTGCCGACTTGGCCTGCGCGGAGGTAGTTGTGGAAGCGGGTTTGGGTGGGGGCGTAGTGACCGCTGGGGGCGGACAGGGTGGAGAGGGAAATGGCTACAGTGGAGCCGGATTCGATGTAGTTGCCTGCGCTGCTGAACGTCTTAAGCACCACACTATCATTAGCAACCGCAGTCTTTACACTCGCCACAAAGACCAATTGAGTCCCCGCAGTCTGCGCCTGCGCAAAGACCACAGCCGCCGTTTTCCCAGTCACAGTACAGGTATACCCGCCCTTTACTTGGCTGCCCCGGTCTGAGTCACTATAGCAAGTGGTGTCTGAGAAGGTGGAGGAGCTTAGGGTGATTTCTAGGCCGGCGGTGTTGGGGGAGGAGACCAGGGGAATGCCGAGGATGGAAGTCATGAAGAAGCGCCAGTCACCGATGTCGTTTTGGTAGAAGATTGGAATATCGTCTGCCCGAGTGACAGCAGGCGTGGCATTAGATTGGACGGTGAAGAGAGAGGATACAGCAGATGAGGAAAAGAGACCCGCCACAGCATTCGACCGAATCAAGGTTCCGCTATACGTAAGGCCAGGTGAAGGGTTCGCTAGAGGGTTGGTGAAGGTCGCTACAGTCAGTGTAGAAGCGGAACTCCCAGCCGTCAGTACCAACACCACAGTTCGAGTCACAGGGAAGTAGGCAGTGCTGCTAGCGCTCGGACAGGTCAACGTAGGCGTATCCGAGGTCAAAACCATGCGTGCATCCAGCTTCAAGTACACCTTATCCCCAGCCTGCGCAACTCCACTAGGCGTCGGCACTTGGAAAACATATGAACTCGAAGCACCTAGTAGTGATGCACCAGCCAACGACACTGGAGACACATTCGAACTTGTGGGACTTGTATCTGCTGTGGGCACAAACACGTTTGCAACCTTCTGCTGAGCGATTGTATAGCCAGGCCAGCCGTTGCTGACATCCAGGGCAGAGACCTGCACCCAGACTTGGTTGGCGCCAGTGGGGTTCTTGATGTTTTCGAGAGTTATGGTGATGGGGCCGGAGAGGCCTGGGACTGTCTGGAAGCCCGTTATGATCACTATTGGGTTGATGGGGGGAGTTAGGGTGCCGGATTGGAGGTAGCAGGAAATCCCGGGAGTCGCAGGTCCAGGCGTAGAACTCACCGGTGTAAGTCCAACCGTGACACAGGACACAGGTGCATGCTCCGCACTAAGTCCCAACTTCAGGTCAAAGCTGGCTCCTCCGAACTCAACAGCAATCCGTCCTCCCGAGCCCCAGGAAGGTATTCTGCTTTTCGTTTTGAAGGAAATCACAAATCGATTTCCGCGATTGGCCTGGAAGTGGTCGGGCAGGACTGTCAGGGAGGTGAAGCTGGTGGACCAGTAGAGAGGAGATAGGGCTGGAGTCTTGTCGTTGAGGGAAAAGAGAGTTGGGGCGGGAGTGGAAGTTAGGGTGAGAGCGAGGACGACTTGGCCTTTGGCGTGTGTGTCGTCACTATCAGAGAAAGTGTCAATCAGCAAATTCCCAGCCGCAGTTCCCGCGACCCACACAGTCACTTTAAAGTCTGTTCCTGTCGTATAGCCGTGACTGAGATAGGCAGTCGCAGTCAAGCCCGTCACATTGCACAAGTCTTCTCCGAAGAAACTCACATTCACTCCGTCAAAGTCTTGCGTGACTGGAGCGACAGTGGTCTGACAGCCGCGCACTCCGCTGCCTGCTGGGAAGGTGAATCGCACTCTGGTGGTCACAGCAGTCAGAGTCTTAGTGTATTTATATGTGAATTGGTATGCGATGTAAGCGCCATTAACGAGTTGATTCGCACTCGCAAGTCCTCCAATTTGCGCCATAGTGACAGTGGGAAGCACAGCATTGAAGCTAATCGGATATGTATAAGTTGCGGAATGATAGCCTTCACTAAAGCGCTTTACTATCAGATTAGGACTGGCGGGCATGTAGCTGGGGTTAGAGAAAGCGCCCAAACTTATGCCTACTGCTGTAGCGACAGCCAGGGAAGTGATCGTCTGCAGTGTTAATTGAGTGAGTATTTTATCAGTAAGTGTCGTTGTTGTCTCCACAGGACAGGGGAAGATGTACTGATAAAACTCACCTGCGACCGGGGCGGATGGAAGTGTTATAGTCGCAGAAGCAGCCCCGGCCGCCCCATCAATATCAGCGGGTGTAATAGTGATTGCAGCCAGTGTCGAAGCAGTGGGACTGGCAGGTCCCATCACAGCCAGCACTCTCGCCTTTGTGAATGTTTCCTGCGAGATTGTGGCTCCACTGATAGTCTGCATCTGGACTCCGATCCAAGGCAGTACTCCCTGCGTTGGTGGATTGCTTATACCACCGAAGGTTGCTAAGATCACTGCATTCGCAGCTTTAAGGTCAGTGTTGTGCAGGTCCAGCTTCAGCACTCTCGAAGAACCGTAACTAAAGCCAAAGACACTAACTGAACAGAACAGACTGGTTGCAGCAAGAATTCCAATATCTGTGTTGCAACCTAAATCCGCCCCCAGTTTCCCTCCATTCAAAGTCATTGGGAAGGCTGAAGTCGACCCATATGTGGTTGGAAAGACCAGCGATATGCGACCATATGGACTAGTTCCTGCGGAATTCGCAAGTCCAACACCTAGAGGACCTTTGAAATTGAGGTTCATGATGTTGTTTTGAGCAGCCATATGGGCTGAAGCTACACTCAATTGAGACGTCTGCGGAGCCGCTAAGTTGTTATACACTTTTTCTTTAAACTCGCGTCCGTCTTGGAAAGTGCCAGTGATTGTGAAGGTTTTTGCAGCGACAAGAGGATAGGTAAGGCCTGTAGAGGAGGAAATGGTGAGAGTCCAGACCGAGGCTGAGTCGATATCTGTGTACTTGGGCGCTTTAACAGTCCAGGTGTTTGTTGCTGAAAAGACACAGGAGTTCGTGCGGTAGGCTAAAGGACTGGAGTCTCGAGAGAACTTGCAGATTGCAGGGGTGCCCACTGTTGCAAAGGCAGCCACAGAGGAAACCAGCGTAATAGTTCCAGAGTCCTTTACCATCTTCGTAAACGGCCTGAAAGACACTGTTAACGGCCCGCTCCCTCCAGCCCGGACAGGCAGCTCATTGACTTCCCTCTGCAGTGGCACATACAACTGAGTAGGGGCAGCCAATTGAGTCGCTAAGGCGTTAACTGTGACTATTGCTGCTGCGGTGCTTTGAGAGATTTGCTGAGTGCCGGCACTATCTGCGTATGTGTAGGCTAGGAAGTTGCCTGTAGCGCCTGTGGAAGACCCCAGAGTCGCTATGCCCTTAATTGTCACAGACACAGCAGCCGCTACACCTGCAGAATATACACATAGCCAAGTATTTGCAACCGGCGTGCTGCACACTCCATTAGCTGAAAATGGTAGATTCACACTTGTGAACTGACTGGGGAAAACGACCTTTATGGACCCTGTAGAGGGAGTAAAAGGGGCAGGAGTGATGATTGCTTCATATTGGAGCGTAGTACTGATATAGGGAGTTGCCACTGTTGCAAGTGTGAGTGGGTCTTTAGCTGTTACTGAGGTGACTACCGCTGAGGCAGCAGTCCAGGGAGATGCTCCTGGGGTGTACGTCTGACTGAGTTCTCCATTAGTCGAACTAACCACATAAATAGTGATCATTGAGTCCGTTGGAGTGGCCATATAGGCCGGAGTATGTATCCCAGTCCATGTGAGAGAAGTAGAGCCTGTCGCTATATTGGCAGAAGGTAGAACTACGAGGTAGCCCAGGGACGTTAGCACAGCCCAGTTGGTAGAGGCTGGAGCGGTAATTGATGCTGTATTTAGAAAGCCAGAGACGGAGTAAGCAGAGGCGAATTTGAGCAAAAAGAGACTTGCGGATGTGTGAGTAACTGAGAGAGTCACTCCTGTAGAAGTTGCGGCAGTCTTTAAAGTGGGGTCTACCCAGGTGCCCGATGTAGATCCAGGAGGGGAAGTGAGTGTCGCTAGTATGGCATTCTGCATGCGGCCGTGGTCCTTCACATTATAGCGGTCTGCATATGCAGCATTAACAACCACTTCTCGAGTAAATACAATTACATCTGAAGCCAAGCCTGTAGACACCGATATTGGAGGCAGCAGCAAAGTTACTACTTTGCCAGCAGCCAAGGCTGCATCTGCTCCAGATATAATGAAAGTCACAGGGTTGCGCTGTCCTGTGAAAGTGTCCACAGGGTTGCCCGGGTTTCCGTAGTATAGTCTACAGGTATGTCCTGTTTTAATAACAGCGTCAATGGATAGTCCGCACTCAACGATAGATCCAGAGGAAGCATATGTTGTGGGATTGGCAGGGAAAAAGCTTTGTCCCTGCTCATACACAGGTAGCTGCACCACTATTTCCGGGGATGTTGCAGTAACAGTCCTGGATTTAAAGGCCACAGCCACAGGGAGGGAAAGCCCAGTGCTGAAGGTCAGTTGCTTGACAGAGAAGGTTTGGAAGGCTGTGCCGCCTGGCACGAATAGATTATCTTGCTTGTAAGTATTGACGTTGCTGAGAGTTGCAGTGAACGTCAATTTATTTGTGGCAACTACGGCTAGTGCAAACTCCAACCCGTCATAGTCAGCATTGTTAGCCCCTACCACCAGGTCATACTCTCCGGCCAGCAGCGCTACATCAGGCGGAAACACTGTAATGACATTCACTGTATTGGTCACTTTATAGGCTGCACGTGTAGATCCATCAGTCGCCTGGAAATACGCATAACTAGCAACTGACGCTAATGCACTTTTCACTTTATACTGTGCAGCAGCGAAGGTAAATACCAAAGAGTCCGTAGCTTTGGTAAAAGACACCGGAAGTTGGAAGTGCAGGCCGAAGGTGACAAAGGAAGTCGCAGTCACATCAGAACTGGCCTGGCCGTATAGGGTGGAATAGGGCGAATAGAAGGCTGTGCGGCTTAGATACTTGACTGTAGTAGTCACTACTGGGACTGTGAGAGGTCCGGAGTCTATTGTGAAGTTGTTATAGTGAGTTGTGATGCTGAGAGTGCCTGAGGCTCCGGAACTATTCATAATAGGCAAAAACAGGTCGCTGAGTGTCTGCACTCCTGCAGTTACACTCGCAGTCAACCCAGTGATTTTAAGCACATTGCTAGTAAGGGAATACACCGGTACAGGCACTGCCAGTGCCACTGTAGTAGTTAGACGAGCTCGCTTGTAGCTTATCCTTGCCAGGTCGAAGACATTAGCAGGGAAACTCACCTCAATCCAGCCTCCAATCGGGATGGAGTTGATAGTTGTGAAGGACACTTTGAGGAAAGTGTCTTCTCCTGGTAGTAGACCGACACTTCCTGTAAGGTCCTGATTGCTTACAGAGAGAGTAGCGATTGTGCCAGCTGCGAGACTAACCGTGTACTGGAAAGGCTGGTGACAGGGACTATTTGTAGCGGCAAACAGCATAGGGTAGAGCGTCACAGTGTATGGCTGAGAAGTCTCTGGATTTTTGACCAAGCTGACTAGTAGCGAGGGAGATAAACTGCTAGCTCCTCCGTAGTTAAATATAGCACAGGGGCAGGGGTACAGAGAACTAGTGATAAGATCCACAGTGGACCCCGCTACTGTTACACTGTTTAGAGAGAAGCCTGGGCCGAATACTATCAGGTATACATCAGTCGCTGCGGAACTGATGGACAAAGTTGGAGCGAATGTATATGCGGCTGAAGCGCCTAGTCCAGCAGGGACGGGCGTTAACGAACTGGCAGAACCTGCTGCTACACAGGCTGATCCTATCAAGGCCCCAGAGCCATTAGCTGCAGACCCAGACTTTAGCAGCAACCCTGCAGCGTCATATATCGCAAGTGTAAATTGAGGAGTCGAAATACCAATTGGTGTCTTTATGAGTGGGAATTGAATCGTATGCGCAGTTCCAGTAGCCAGTGTACCAGTACCTACTTGGCATATAATTGTAGTCTGGAAGTTGCCATCCATATAGGTATTCGCCAGACTGCCGTTTTCCAAATAGCAAGCGCTAAGCCCATTTAGCACACTCACTGAAAATGGAATTTTGCTGCCCGCAGTAGCAGCTACTCCTGAGGCTGTTTGCAGTCCCAGATCAGTGGCGAAATTAGTGTTTGTGCTGCCTGTAGGGAAACTGAAGACTAGGCAGTCATTCACAGCCAAGGTGACTCCTGGGTTTAATGTAGCCTTTAGGACAGTGGATTGCTGGATATTTCGTGTCAGAGTGGACATCGTGAAAACTGTTGGAGCCGCTGCAGCTAAGTAAAAACGAACCACTCCCATTTGCTTCTTCACACCCGTTCCAGCCACAGTATGCACACGCAGAGATGTATATCCCTTGCCTGAAGGCGTACAACCTGCAGTGATAACAATAGGCCAGGTGTTAGTTGTCGCAGCAATACTAGTCGCAGGGACGAATGACACTACGGAAGAAGCCACGGTTACAACTGTACTGACTGTTGAGATAATTCGAGGAGTTGTCAGAGTCGGAGCTGCGCACCCAACTACTTTGGATAGGTCGACGAAAAGACCATTTGCGACATTTGAGTTGTCGATTGCATCAGTGACTAGAACAGAGAGACTGAGCCCTGTTACTGCAGCGCCTGAAACAGCTGGAGATGGAGTAGTAGTCAGTGTTGCAGAGGTGAAAAGTGCAGGGGCATAGGCTGTAGTTGCCACAGCAGGCAAAGTGCCAGTGGCCACTAGCTGCGTAAAGCTAGAGTCATGAAAGACCTTAGCAGCGAAAGCAGCACTAGCGGGCAGTTGCGCCCAAATCTTGAAGGAATGCGCAGCTGCGGTTATCCCAGCTGGAGGAATTGTCACTATAAAGCTGTTGGTGCTCCAGTAGTACACCACAGGTCCTACGTCTGAAATCAGGAAGGATGTATCCACATTGGTGAAAGTCCCTCCATTTGCAGTGAGATACAGCACTAAATAATCCCCAGCCACCAGAACCGCCGAGGGAGTGAATGCCAAAGTCAGGAAACTCCACACTCCTTGCAAATCACTCCAATCCGGAGTTACTGCCAATGTCAATGTTTGTCCAGCAACTACCAGACTAGCACTGTTCACGCCCAGTACAACAGGCCGAGAATCTGTTACTGAATTGGGACCGATGAGATAGCAAAGCACATTTACATCAGTTGTGGTTCCATACACAGGTACTGATAGTGCTGCGATGGACTGAATACTGGTAACGGGAGCTGCTGTTATCTGGACTACGTTGAAGTCGGTGGCTTTTTTCGTGACACTCGTCGTAGTCCCCGCTAGATTTGGTAAATTAGTGCCTCCGGCTGTATTGCGACATATCAAATCTGTGGCTGTGGTTATTGCAAATGTTACATCGATTTGAGCAGTGGTTGACCCTGCAGTCTGAGGTGCGCTCCAAGCGATACTAGGTGTAGAGGTGCTGAGGGGAGCGCTAGTAACTGTGTACAGGTTGAACACTGTACGTTCACTTTGAATCACTCCAGAAGCGATAACTATGTACACTCGGATGTCAATAGGCGCTCCACTTTCCGGTGCATTGGGATTGGGGTTCCATACACCGTATATTTTCAATGTTCCAGAAACATTGGAGGCAGTTGTTAGCCCGGTTACCAATATCTGCGCGGGCAGTCCCAGCGTAGCATCTCCCTTTACCAGTGTGCAGGGTTTTGCAGTGCCGTCATCGCAGTAAAAGGCACTTCCTGTGGACAGGCCTGATCCCAGGTCCTCAGCGAAGAGCGGACCAGAGCCATCTCGAGTCTTCGTGGGGAATTCCACTACAAAAGTGTTTCCGGTGAGAGCAGTGCCGGATTTATATGTAATTGTGAAGACGTTGTAGTGGTTCTTGGTCCAGTGCAACGGCAAAATAGTAAGTACTTCAAAGGCAGTATCCGGCGGAGCGAAGAAATAGGCTCCATAGTCAAGCACTGTTAAAGAAGTAAGAGTTCCAAAGGTCTTCAGCTCTATCGCTTCCGCGGCACAGGCAGCTGCTTGCAGCAGTCCGTTCACAGAATCCGGGGCTCCTTTTGTACTAATGGTCAGTTGGTAAGGAATGCCGTTGCCTAGTGAAAGCACGGGAGTGACTTTGATTGCACCGCTGACAATTTGGCAAGGAGCAGGGATTCGTCCACTGGAAGATGATAGCAGGCAAGAGATTTCACCATAGGTCCCAGGGGTCGTCTCTACAGTGGTCCAGGCAGTCTGAGTACCTGCAGTAGGCGTGAGAGTGAAGTAGCCCGCTGTTAGACTTGTAGTCAGAGTCAAGCGGAAGTTGAGGATGGCACGGGTGGCTTTGATAGCGGGCATATACACCACTTGAGGCTCTTTCACGTACATCTTGTCCAGAGTCTTGAGAGAGGCTTCCAGTCCGTAAGCTGTTGTAGGTCCTGTTTTGATCTCGATAGGATAGGTGCAGGTGGACTGCTGATATGTAGTCACTGAAACAGCGATGTTTGCACTTAGTTTTACTCTGGTCATATAGGCCAGCAATTCCGCAGGAGCTAAATCTAAAGAAAACCCTGTGATAGTAAAGACGAAGTCAGGCCCACTAATACTCACTTCACATTTAGAACCCAGGGACTTAACCACTGAATTATAAGACACCATACATATATTAGTGTCCAGGACTGACACTCCGCCCGTGACCTTCACCACAACACATCCTGACTTGGGTACGGCACGTAGCAGTGGGTAGGTGATAATCACAGGAGCCAGTAGATTGGTGTATTGCGTAGCAGCAGTATCCTCGAACTGTCCTATAACTTTTATGTCGGTTGTACTGGTGGGAGCAGTGCCTGTGAACGCTGGCAGTTTGTAGTTAGAAACCATGAAGTCTTCACAGTGCTGCCAAATGACTTGCGCTCCAGTGGGTATAAAGCCCAGAGCCGTCCCTGTCATAGTAATCGTCAGTGTAGTGTAAGCAGCGCCCTGCAAGTAGACAACTAAAGTTTTCCCAAATACATCTCCTTTCGCACTTCCTGCATTGCTACCCACCACAGCTGTTGGCGGTAAGGCAAATGGGAAGGTCAGAATTGCTGTGGAACTCGTTGTGACTGTTGCGGGTGAGGTGAGAGTCAGAACCTGAGTCACTGTCACGTCAGTATTGGAACTGGGTGCTGCGCCGCTGTTGCTTTGAGGAGGAAGGGAGGACTTGTCCACACAGAAAAGGTCAAATACTGTTGCGAATTCCTTGTTTGCACGACCAGTACTGACGAACGACATGAGTGTCAAAGACACATTTATTTCATCTCCACCCACCAGCGGATTGAAGATATTTGCGAAGGAAAGAGTATGAGCTACTGCTGCTGTTACATCCGCTCCAGGTACAGCCTTGATGATGGCAGGACGGTCCTTATGACTTGCACCCCAATAGAGAGTACAAACGACTGTGACTGCACCTCCATGATCCAGTACACACGGCACAGTGTCTCCATTGCCAATGCCTAGTCCCAGGTCATTGGGGAAAAGTTGGCTCACTCCGTCATGTGTGGGGAAGTGCGCTTCCAGTATATCTGTGGCAGAAGTGACTACCACTGCGTTAGTGAATTGGAAGCTGAAGAAGTTGGGCTGGCCTTGATGTCTATGAGCAAAAGACACAGCGAAAGCAGTGTACTTGGGCCCTAGCAATTGCAGCAGTTCAGTCCCTTGGCTGAGCGTAGCTGCACCGTCTGCCTTTACTGTGACTGTCACAGTTTGCTCTCCAGTACTAGCTAACGGGTATACAACTCCCTCAGCCTCGGGAGCAGTGGCGCCTACAGAGGTCACAGTAACTTGAGTCAGACCTATAGGTACCGCAGTAGACCCCGCCTTAATTAGGATTGGGGTGGTTGCTCCTGTGCAACTACTAGCTCCATACACAGTTCCATCTGCTCCAGTAAAGTAGCAATATAACGCTCCTCCAGCCGCTGGGCCAGCTAGTCCTGTGAAGCCTACTTCAACAGTCCCAGTGTTCGCTTGCAGCGCAGCAGAAAGATACACAGAAAACGTGAAACTGCCAGTGGTCCCAACTACGTAGTCATGGAACTTGGTTTGAAGGGGGATGTAGTGGAGTGGCGGGGCATAAGCCGAAGTACCCAGTGTGACTGATGCAGCTGCGGGCGTTTGCATGAAACTGGTGGAGATAGCAGCGTCGTATAGACTTGACATTGTCACGGAGTCGTCGATTGTGCCGCTGCGCACTTTGCCCAGGAACTTGAGGATGCCAGCATTGGCTTGAGGACTAGCGAAGGTGATGAGTGCTACGCGCGCACCCTGTATGGACACAGTATATGCGCCCACCAAAGCACTGCCTGCCTCATCGTCATTATACAAATAAGCCTCCTGGAAGCTGCTAGTAGTCAGCGATATCTGCAACCCTCCGCCCGCAGGTATAGCCACAGCCAAAGTAAAGGAAAACCTCCAGTCATGTATATCATTCTTGTAAAACGGAGTCTCTCCGTCAGGTCTAGCGACCGCTGCAAGTCCTCCGGTACTGAGAGTTATGAAACTGGCAGGCTGGGAAGTGAAGTAGCCAGTGACCAGTCCTCCACTGATATACAGGCCTGAAACGCTGAGGCCGGGGGAGACTTGGTAAGAGGGATTGGTGAAGGTTGCGATGGTTAGAAGGGTGGATGTGCCGCCTGCGTTCATTGTGACTACTACAGTGGTAGACACTGGGTAATATATTGGAATAGCGAAGGATCCGGAGACTGTGGGAGTAAATGCAGTGAGAAGCATACGTGAGTCGAAGGTGAGATATATGAGGTCGCCTGCTGCGAAGGTGCCGGAAGGACTGGGAGTTGCCAGTGTAAACGTGTAAGTAGCTGCAGCATTGCCCAAAGCCGCTTGATTCGATGTGAACGCGCTTACAGTGTAGGCATTGGCGGCTCCGGAACTCACTGAAAAGATGTTCTCCAACTTCCGCTGGAATAGGACTGTGCCTGGCCAGCCAAGGTTCACATCCAGCGCTGCAACTCTCAGCCAAACCATGCGGTTATCCCCTACAACGATAGGGTTGAGTATGTTTTCCAAGGTAATCGTGACATCTGTAGCTCCGTTAATAATTTGAAAGCCAGTGATAATGACAGTCGGGTTAAGTCCCACTTCAGGCACTCCACGTTGAATATAGCAAGCCAGGGCAGGTGCTGCTGAAGCCCCCGCTCCCACTGCAAGCAGGCCTGTAGTCACACAAGACACAGGTGCATGGTTTCGCGAATATCCCAGCAATTGATCGAAAAGGTCTCCAGGGAACTCTACTGCAATACGCCCGCCTGAAGCCCAGGTTGGCACACTGGTGGCAGGAGTTGTGAAAGAAAGCTTGAAGCGGTTTCTGCGGTTCGTGTTGGTGTGGTCGAAAGTGACTTGCATTACTTGGATTATTGCAGTGCTGGGACTTACTTGGATGTAGAGTCGGCCCTGTGCTGCTGCGGCTGAGCCCGCTGCATTACTCACTGTAACATCAGCAGTGTATTGGCCTGAAGTCGGCCAGGTCAGTCCATTCACTTGAGCGTTTACAGTGGTTATAGTGAGGAGGTAGGCAGAGCCTGAGACTGCGGCGTAGGCCAGTGGCGCTTTCGCTATGAATTGAGAGACAGTCTGTCCTCCAGCAGTTGCGCTGGTCATGGTGCAAGTGTCAGACAAGTACTCATCGGTGCCGAGGCGCCAAATGCATCTCAGCTCCACATTGATAGCACCGAGAGTATTAGCTGGGAGAGTAACCACAGGGAAAAGGTTAATTTGGACATACCCTGCATCCTGATTGAGACTATTGGGCGAAGTCACCGAAAACACCAGCGGAGTAACTTCCCCCGCCTGTATTTCCCTACTAGGATTAACACGTTGCAAGCCTGCCACCAGACTAGTCAACGGACTGTAAGGCAGTGCAGCGACTAGCAGCGGAGTCACAAGGCTGTAAGAATTCACTGTGCGGGTCCGAGCAATATCAGCGTAACTAGTGAATACGAAGGGGGAGTGGCTTCCGGTGGCAGGGTTGGTCGCCTGCACGCAGACTTCAAGTAGGGATGCAGCACTTAAAGCCGTGGGGAAGCCGGATAGTTGGAGAGATAGGCCGCTCACTTGGCGATTTACATTCATCAGGACATTAGCATAACTGGAGTTGGGTCCTATGTAGCATGTATTCGGGTCTACCGGAGTAAAGGTACTGGGGAACTGAATAGTCAGCACTCCAGTAGTCGGCAGAGCAGTGAGCAAAGTGATGGCAAAGCAGTAGGTTTCCTGCAGGCCTGTGAGAAGGGACAGAGACGCGAAGTTGTTGGTTATGCTGGAGAAAGCAGGGACCGGCAGGGTAGCGGATAGGCTATGGGAGGTTTTCACTACAGTCTTCCCATCCACTAAGACGTAGGAAGTCAGTGCAAAGTTCCCAGTCCGGCTGTAGTTAGGCGTAGTCACCGACCCGAAACTCATAATCTGCAGTCCAGCCGTAGGCGCAGTATTAAAGGAAAGCAGCACCCAGCCCTGTAGTGGGAAGGCCAAACAGCTAGTGGAAGCGCCTGGATAAGTGCAGACGCTTTGGATAGTGTCCAGAAGCAAGTCGAGAGGGACTTGGACCAGCACGCGGTCTCCGATTTGTGGAGCGGAGCGCGGCTTGATGCTCACGTTGATGCTCACACTGGTTTGGTAGGTTGTCAGTGAAAGGGAAGATGTGGAGTCCGTATCCTCGAAGTACACAGTTCCAAGGGAAGGCGCTGCCTTGATAGTGTCAATAAAGGAGTAGATTGACATATCCAGCACCGAGTACAGTGGATTGGTAGGTGTCGTAGTCACCCAGGTATATGAAGCAATCTTCACCGTCAAATCCAATAAGGGCGAAACAGGGTTCTTCAAGCCGATTAGTGTGAAATCCACCAAACTGCCAGCAGGCGCTCCAGTGCTAAACACCAGCTTAACCTTCACTACATCCGCATATCCCTTCACCAGGGAGCAGGTAAACACCGCAGTGCTCGACCCTCGCGGACAGTCTAGTGGCGCGTTGTTGGGCAGGGAAGTGCCTAAGTCGTCAGTCCAGCCTGGAGTGTTGCTGTCGATGAAGCGAGGGAACTCGAGGAACACGACTCCTGTGCCGTTGGGGATGCTGGTGGTTGGAGTGAAGGAGAAAGACAGGCCTGTGAGGTGGTCGGCGTAGCGGTTGAAAGACTTCACGGAGACTTGGGAGAAGGTAGAGGCAGGTCCGACGAAAACCCAGGGGGCCGCAGTTTCCAGCAGTGTCGCGGCACAAGTATAGGTCGAAATAAGGAACTGGTAGTACCCCGAGTTCGCTGGAGCCTTGAACCCTCTCTGACTTGGACCCACCGCATCCACTGTAAGTGTATAACGCGTACCTGGTGCTAAGTCTAGAGAAGCAGGTGTGTATACATGAATAACTCCACTGCCATTGTCTAAGCAGCGCGATGCCTGCTGATTTCCGAAGCTGCAGACTAGTGTGCTGGAGGCGGCTTGTGCGAAAGTGCCAGTTGCTGCAGTGGCGGGGTCGTACATTTGAACCAGTCCGTTTGTGGGGATTTCCAACTTGATGTAGCCGCAGGATGCAGAGGATATGGACTTCAGGACTAACTTGGATGAACTGGGAATGATGTCGAAACTCAGTGAAATCCAGGTGTTGACGCGAGTTTCCACTCTAGAGAGCATAAAAGGCTGCAACTCTGCAGTGACCGGCGGCAGCACTCCCGCAGGCATAGTCGTATCCAAGGGCAAAGTGAGCAGTCCACTGCGCTCCACCACATGTGTCACTGACGTATCATCGTAGTTGACCACTACCAACGCCTTTGCTGCAAGGTTAGACACCAAGCCTTTCGCCCACACACTCACTACGTTTAGTCCTGGAGCCACTGAACTCCACCCAGTAGCCACATAGCGGGAGTAAGCAACTCCTCCAACAGTCACGTCACTTCCTTGCTTGCAAGTGGCAGTTGAACCGAGTGAGGAGGAAACACTGTAGCAAAGGGGCTGTAGACTGAAGCACGCGGTTTCAAAGAGCACGGAAACGCTGGAGCCAGAGGGCAGGGTCGTAGTGGTTGTGAAGCGGAATTGGAACATTGTCATTTGCGTTTTGATGTTGATGAGTGCGTCGTGCAAGGACTCTGCCACTTGGGCCGTTAGGGTGTAGGCTTGAGTGGAAAGTGCCGCACTGCCTGATAGACGCACCTGTCCGCCGATGATTGCCTTCACAGCGATGTTCGTTGTCAGCTCGTAGTTGAAGTTCTGCTGAAGCTTTATGCAGAAACTAACTGTGCCTGTGATTGCGGCAGAGGGTTTTAGCTGCAAAATCCGCACATTAGCGTCCGCGAAGACACTATAGTCTGTGGTAGCACCGAGACCTATGCCTGCTAGGCAAGCAGTTGGGTTGGCAGAGAGAGCAGTTGCCGTCCAGGGCAGCTGAGGTGGGAAGATCACGTACACATAGTCAGAGGAGCCGATACTCACTGAACCTAGCGGCAGAGTGAGGGTCAATTCAGGCAGAAGGCGCTGCACTGTAGGGTCAGTCAAAGAGGCAGTGGGACTGAGAGCTTGTGGAGTGCTGGCTGCAAGGACTGCCAGACTCACAGTTTCGCTTTCCCAGGGGTCGCCGTTCCCAAGAGAAAGCGTACGCACTGTCAAACTCCGCTGGGCTCCGATAGTAGGCCCGTTGAAGAGTTGAGGCAGGTAGAGGATAAGTGCAGTGCCCGCGGTCCCTGCAGCCAGAGAGCCTGTGAATCGCAGCACAGAAGGAGCGGCTGCAGAGCCCACAGTGAGTTGACAGGAACTAAGAGCTGCCGCATTTGCTGAGAAGAAGCAAGGCAGTGAGATGACTGCCCCTGCAGTACCAGTCAAGCCGAAGGATGCACTGTATGCTCCAGGGAAGTTGGAAGCAGGGAATTCGATTTCCAGGCTGTACCCACCACTGTAAAGAGCTGGAGCCACTGCTACTACTGTTTGCACAGAAGTAGTAAGAGAGACTGTAAGGAAGTCTGCCTCTCCTGCTGAGTTGGTCATTGATGATATCGAGAGACTGCCGGCTGTGAAGCCTGTAGCAGCCGTAGCGAAGCGCTTAGGTGGGACTTGAATGTAGAGGAAGGAGTCGTGCAGCTGAACCATAGTGTTCAGAACAGTTTGAGAGTACACTTTAACACGAAATTCGTGAAGGCCGGGAGCATCGAAGAAAAAGCCATGCTGAGTCTCTGTGAGACCTCCCACAATGGACACTGTGATTGGCAGTGGGCAGGTGTCCAACGGCATGTCACGAGGGGTTAAAATGGTAATTACGGAGCCGCTATAGTCGCAGGCAGTGGCTCGACGTTGGTCCAGGCCGAACAAGCAAATCATCCGGGCTTGATTGCTTAGACTTGTTTCGACAGGGATATCAGGGTAAGCACCTACCCAAGTGGGCAGACCATTTGTCACAGTGGTGCTCAACTTCAGTGCCGCTGGGATTGTAATCTCGATTTTCCCTGCCTTAATAATTGTTGCTGTTGTAAGCGAAGACGTGGGAGGCAGCAGAGCGGAGCAGCTGAGGTAGAGCTCCAGCGGGCCTGTTTCCCCCATAGCAAGAGTGGTCTTTTGCTTGAATAAGTCCATAGATGCAGTGCTCGTGGCGACTGGAGCAGGAGTAAAGGGGCCGACCGTTCCCGAGAGATTCTCGTCAATCTTGTTTCCATTGGGCAGCAAAGTCTGCACAGACAGAGTCGAGGCTGTGGGAGTCGTGGGGTTGAGTGCCTTGACCCGGACCGATATAGTCGCAGGCGAGAACCCAGCAAACCCCGTGAAAAACGCAGAATTCGAGCTTTTCATCAAGTCGCAACTTATGCTTTGTCCAGTCATAGGAGAAAGGCCTTGCGCTGGTAGACCAAGCTGTAAGCCTTGGAACTCAGGAGGGAAGCTGAGGACTAAGTAGCCGCCGTCGGGCACAGGGTTGGCAGTGGTCAGGATGATGGTGTACCAGACCACTGCGCTTTGCTGGAGCGGGGAGCCGACAATGGTCAGTCCAGTGATGGCCCCTGGCTTGATTACTGGACCAAGGAGGGGCTGGGAAATCTGCGTCTGCGAGAAGGAGTTCGGAAGGAACGCCTGCAGTGAAAAGAAGCCCGTAGATCCTGTCATCGCTGGGTTTTTCACCCCACTCACTGAAACCGTGGCCACTTGACCAGCCGCAACCGCAGTCGCCAGGGCTGGAAGCTGCACAGAGGTCGAGTAGGAAAGCACTCCACAAGTCCCGCCCGCCGACCCAGGCGACAGGGCACAAGTCAGCTTCCCTGCCAGGTTGAAGCCAGGCGGGAAAGACAGCACAAACCAGGTGCCTGGTGACAGCGCAGTCAAGGCTTTAAAGCTAACCACATACGTCTGAACTGCATTGATGACCGGGTCTGTGAAGGTCAGGCCTGGGAGAAGGGCAGGCGGGGAGAGGTCTGCGGCGGACATGTAGGGGGCTGAGGCGGTGATTCCGGCGGTACCGAACTCTTCTATGACTTCGAGAGGGTACCCGTCCTTCAGCGAGGAGAAGCTGAAGTGACTGGTGCCTCCGGCTTGAGGCGGGTTGATGATGGCTTGCACGCCGAAGAGAACCGGCCCAGCAGGGATTGAGTCCACACTCCAAGTGACCACTCTGCCCACTACCGCACAAGGCACGGCCTTCGAGACCTGTCCCAGCGTGAGCCAGCCACTGCACACAGACACACCCAAGTTAGTAGCGGTGTACTGTGTAGGGAAAGTCATCGAAAGACGCGCATTTCCGGTTATCGCGACTCCCAGCGTCACTGAGAACTCGACTGAGGTCGAGGCTTGGGAGTTGGTGACTCGGAGGCTGATGGGCAGGGAGCCCGCGATCGCACTTTGAACTCGCAGAACAGTCGCGAGGAACACAAGGAGACCGAATGGCGCTGTCCCGACCATGTTTTTATGACGGCGTCTAGAGGCTTTCTTGGCAGTTACCAATGACCACGTCCTGCCGACTCCCCAATACCCCCTCTCGTCTCCCTGCCAGCTTCTCTGTCTAAGTCCTCCCTTCTTCTGCACACCATAGAAAGTGCTCTGCAAAGAGAACTGCAGCCCACTCAAACGGACGCATTTCTCCTACTACAGTCGAACACTAGCGAAACATATTTAATTCCTCCGGCTAGGCCTTCTAAGTCTACGGAAGAACTGACAAAGGTAAAGCAATGTGGCGTTGGTAGGGAATAAAACTCAGTGGAAATGACAATAACGCTTGATTTCTACTAGTAGCGCTTGCACTTCTAGACTATCACTTCAAATACGCCTGAGTCGATAGAGAAGCGCACGGTTTCGCCGCTTTTGTACTGCGAGAAGAAGACGGCTCTGCCCAGCAGCACAGGCACGGACTGGCTGTAGCACTCCACTCCGCTGAGCAGTACTTCGTCCTTGCGGATGTCCGCGCCTTTTTGCATCTGCATCCGTACCCTGCGTCCTGTGAAGTCCACGACCGTCAGTTCTTCTCGAGAAATGAAGGCAATGGAAGAGTACCCAGCGAAGGGCAGTGAAGTGGACAGCACACTAAAGCGCTCTGTGACCGTGTCAAAGACCTCCAACATGTGTGAGGCTTCATTCACTTCCGCCAAGTAGATGCTCTGCTCATGCCGCACAGGACTGAAGGCGTACCTAGAAGCGTTCATATGTGGCAGTGCAGTCCAGTGGTCTTCCTGCACACTGTACTTCTCGGCTGAGCAGGACGTAGCACTAGAGCCTCCGAAAGCATACACACAGTGGATGTAGTGGATGCAGCCCGGGTAGTAGCGCGCCTCTGCCATAGACGCAGAGTCTTGTCGACAGGTGGGAGTCAGAATGCAGGTGCTGGTGGTTTTCCCCAAACACATCACTCGAAAGCACCCGATGAAGCACAGGACTGCGCCTCTGGGGAAGTCGGGTGCCTCTGGGTAGTGCAGAGTCTCTCGGGAAGCCACGTTGAACAAGCCGAAGTCGCCACTTTTGCAGAAAGGCAGCAGAGTTTCTGCGTCCAGGTAGATGCACACCTCTCGAAGCACGTTGGTGCTGAGACGCTGCAAGGCACTGGTGACTTGCCTCGCCCAGAACAGTCTCACCCTCTCTCGGACGTACATTGAAATAAAGTTCCCCCAGATATGGAAACACAGCAAGCGGATAAAATAGGCTCAACTGCGATTTCTACAATAGCTAAGTACTGTTCTCACCACTATGCGAAATTTACTAATCCTGCAGTAATAATCACTCTGTTTAAATAAGATACGACAGCAGCTCAGAAGAGAGGCAAAATATCGCTCTGTCAAGCAAACCAGGTTATCCCGACTTCACTTCAACTGCTTCATACAAGTGAATCCACTATTAAAACAAAGGTTATGCTTCTCCACTGTGGGGGAAAAAGGCAAACCCGGGACTTAGACAGTGAAATCCGCCATAGACCTAAAGGGTAGTCCGAGAAAATGCTGTCCGCAGAACCAGTGAAGTACTCAGCAGTGACAGGTCCCCTGGGACAGGGCATCCGCATGCAGACGCTAGCTCTCCGCACTCAGAAGTTTAAGCACCACTACACCCCTGCACACAGGGGATTCGATGCCTACGAGCTCTTCACAGACCTTGCAGCTGGCACCTTGGAGCCGAGTTCTACGAAGGAAGTGGTGCTAGAGACTCTACGCAGGGGGGAAAGGTACAGAAATGTGATCGGACTGACTATGTACAACGAAGGGCAGGAGGAGTTGCTTTTCTCGCTGAAAGGCATATGGCGGAATTTGAGGACTGCTAGGCGGAAAGGCAGAGCCTTTAAGAGGCCTTTGGTGGTGATTTTGGTGGATGGGTATGCGGAGTTGCATAAGAAAGCCGCTTTGCTGGCAGCCCTCGAGTCCTCTTACAAACTATACAGCAAGTCAGTCGTGGAGGAAGCGCTTCAGCAATACGCAGGGCAGAAGAAGGTCTGGGACTTCCAGTACACTCAAGACCTAGAAGCCACAAAGCATGCAGACAGCCAGAACCCCCAGCAAGTCCCAGTCGCCCACCGAGACATCGCCTTCGCCTTTGAAACTCGCCTGACCATGGGCACTTCCGACCTGTACGCAGTCAGTGAAGACACAGAGGACAAGCCAGCCCTGGACGTGCTGCTAGTGGTGAAGGCGGAAAACCTGAAGAAGCTGCACTCCCACTTGTGGCTGTTTTACGGATTCTGCATGCTGCTGAAGCCGGACTACGTGTACTTGCTGGACGTCGGCACTGAGCCAATGAAGAAAAGTCTGTTGGCTCTGAGTGACCACTTCGAGCGAAACCCAAGCACAGGCGGCTGTTGCGGGGAAATCATAGTGAAGAACGCGCCTTGGTACGACCCTCTCGTGGGCGCTCAGTGGTTCGAGTACAAAGTGAGCCACATCATATACAAAACCTTTGAAAGCCTGATGGGGTTCATTCCTGTGCTGCCCGGAGCCTTCTCTGCGTACCGCTGGGCCGCCCTCACCGCAGACAACTGCAAAGTCCTCAAAGCCTACCTGCTCCCCTTCACCCAGCCTTTGGACCTGGACTGGACGCTTACCAACATTTACTTCCTAGCAGAGGACCGCATTATGTCGCAAGAAATCATGCGACTCGGGACTAAGCCCAGCTACCTACTGCGCTTTGTAAAGGGCGCAAAGGCACTCACCGAAGGTCAAGACGAGTTCGTGAAGTTGATCCAACAGCGCCGTCGCTGGATCAACGGGTCGTGGTTCGCACTAATAAAGGTGCTGCGCAAGGGACAGCTTCTCAGAGATGTGTGTTTCCACTCCCAGCACTCCCCTGTTCAAAAGGTCCTTTTCGTCTTTCAGAACCTCTACATGCTCATTGTCATGCTCATGACTTGGTTCTCTGTGGGGATTTTCTTCACTGGCTACGCACTCATCGTCGAGCAGCTCCTGTGCAAGGACGACACTACGAAAGCGGGGGATATAACAGAGGTATGTGGGATGTTTCTATATGCATATCTCTTCGTCATGGGGTGCAACGTAGTGGTCGCGCTAGCCACATCCCCTGAAAACGTGAAGCCGTTCTGGATAGGCCTGTGTTGGTTCTTCAGTGGAACTGGGGTGTTTATGCTTTGGGGAATGATACAACTAATCGTTCAGCAGGAAATTGAACTCAGCAATGTCGCAGTCTATGAAGCCGCAGGGCTGTTCCTCATCATTGGTCTGGCTATTCTTTGCTACTGGGACAACTTCTGCACTATGCTGGTCTTCGGACTCCACTACCTCCTGCTATCTCCCACTTATATCAATATTTTAACAGTGTTTGCACTCTGCAAGACTGACGACTTGAGTTGGGGAACCAGAGGGCCGGACTCCAAAACAAATAACAAACAAGACGAATTCAACAAGAAAAAGACCTTTTTCCTGGTCTTTTTCATTGGATGCAATCTTCTACTGGGCGGCCTTGTCCAGCGGTAACCTCCACTCAGCGCCAGTCGAGAAAGCCGCACGGCTGTCATCTGGTTCTACCTCGCAGGGTTCGGTTTGCTGTGTGTGCCTGTGCTGGGCGAGATTGTGTATTTGACTGGACACAGGGTCAGGAAGTGCTTCCGCACAAAGGCACCGCCAGAGGCCAGTAAGGAAGACAACAGTGAGAGAAGCTATTCAAGAACTATATTGGAGGACTCTGAGCCCAATCCTTAGCTAGTAGTACATAGATACACACAGACACCGAGCTGAGTGAGAAGTAAGCTGCAGGTATTTCGCTAGCAAATTTAACAGCTGCAAACAGCCTAATTACGTTCATCCACTCGAATAATAGCCTACTCTAGAAACTTAGCTCTGAAAACGTCTGCAGACTGAAGAGAATACCGCGACTCACCCATCCTCGACTGCTAATTGCTCCAAATAATATGGCCTGTGTCTGAAAGGCGGAAGTCCTGCCCTGAAGCGATTTCCCAGCCAGCCATCTGCTTGGCATTGGAGACACAGTTCCCCGTTGTTAATGAAAGCCACGGCCAAAGCTAGTTTAGCAGGCAGAGACGCTCAGATGCTGTAGTAGCGGAGGCTGAGTAGAGGAGCAGCGTAGTAGCAGGGTGTGATGGAACTGGAGTAGGCCATGCTTTTCCTCACAGTCCAGTTCTTGCAAGGAACTTCCATTTTCTCGCATGTACGCAGAGTGGCCTGACTATCATGTCCTCCAAAGACATATGAGTGAGCTTTGACACGGGCTACTCCCGCATTGCACCTAGGTGCAGAGAGGGAAGGCAGAGCGAAGTTGGAAGTAAGGCAGTGCCAGCAGGTACACTTCAGAGGAGGCAGGCTGTATCGGAAGGATGCTATTGCGGGTATTTCAGGCCTAAAGACAGCCCTAATGGAGGCCTTGGACATAGCCTTGACACTTTGCGGGTGTGCTTGAGCAGACAGATGTCGCATAGCATGGTCTCAGGACATCAGAACTCGGCTGTTTTGATGCCACTCCCTCACACACTCTGTTCCCTGCGTCCACTTACCATTCAGCCACAGTCGATGCAGCAGATGGCACAGGCACTTTCCCAAGCTGTAGAGCTTTCAATATTGTGCCTGGGAAAGTTGCTAAACTGTGCAAATCGCAGCGGAAATGCAGCTGTTGCCAGTGGACAGTTAGGCAGTTGGGACTACTATCCTGTAGTGCTGCAGAGACATAGTTCCTTTCAAAGGCAGAGGGAGAGTTGGAGAATACACTGAATTGTGCATGGTAAGAGTTCTTGGCTAGCTAGTGATATTCATAGATGCAGAGGTCCCTCCCTAGCTGGCTCCTCTACGTTAGGCCTGCTGCTCCTCCATTTGCCTCAAACCAGGGAAGCCTAGTCTTTTCCCTCTGAGTTTTAGCAATGGAGACCAACTCTTTCGCAACCAAGCAGCTCCCTCAGATCCCTGACGAAGTGGCTCCAGACGGTTCGGAAGTACGCGTACTTCTGAGACTCCAGGCCGGCAGCATGGCTCACTTCGAACTACCAGCCGGCAGAGTAGCGCGGGCTGTGACTCACCAGACAGTGGAAGAAGTGTGGTTCATTACAGCAGGGCGAGGAGAGATGTGGAGGAAACTGAGAGACAGGGAAGAGGTGGTGCAGTTGGAGCCAGGCCTGTGTCTCACTATTCCTGTGGGAACGCATTTCCAGTTCAGAGTGGATAGTGCACAGGCAGTCGCTGCTATTGGAGTGGCGATGCCGCCGTGGCCTGGGGACGAAGAGGCAGTTCTGGTGGATGGGCCTTGGCAGGCTGATTAAGCCCCCGTTAGCACATGGACTTCCGTATATGCAGAGTGCCCGTAGGCTATTCTGCTTCCCTTTGTCTTTATCTGAGTTCGGCGACCACTCACGAGATTCAAATGCTGGGAGATTTTTAGACAGGGCGAATTACCAAATATGCAGAAAAGCAGGCTGACTTCAGTTTCTCAAATACAAGGTCTGGCTTATCTGTGAACTGGTTGTCCTTTCAGATACTTGGATGGAAGCAGGGACATAGATTAGAATTCAGTATTGAAATACAAAGATCGGAATCAATAAAAATTCATTAGGCATTTTGTAACAACGTGGATTTCTCATTTTGACATATTCCAATTACTTCGCTTTTCTGATGCTGCAGCAAGCTACTGAGTATAAAGGTCAGCCAATTAGCTTTTTGACAAATCTATGGATGAGTGTGATACTAGGCTGGTTTTCAAAACTCTCATTTGCCTTGTTATCTTCTTAAGGCGATATATGCCTTGTTGTGTTTACAGAGTTGGAATTTTCTGTAACTCAAT
>Ga0247837_1003803_pt1 | contig 25622 bp, 25 predicted proteins | sample LaCtaG_2_FD_187115 | JGI IMG/M metagenome (GOLD analysis project Ga0247837, IMG submission 187115) | Freshwater microbial communities from meromictic Lake La Cruz, Castile-La Mancha, Spain - LaCruzMarch2015_14.5m | ecosystem: Environmental > Aquatic > Freshwater > Lake | place: Spain: Castile-La...
TCAAATATGCAAGGCTCATTATTCCAAATAAATCTACTATAGACACCCAAAAATTTTGACTAATAACCTCAGCAGACGTAAATCCACATTCTTGCTTTAAGACGTCGCCACAGTAAATATATATGAAGTAAAAACAAGGTGGTCTTGCGCACTGAATAAGAAAATATGAGATGGAGGTTAATACAGAAGGTTTTTCATTAAGATATTCTTTGTTTACCTCATCTATTTTTATTAAGTTGTCCTCAAGCCTATTTTTGAGCTTACTTTTTTTATTCGTAAATTCATCTGCTTCTTTTAAACTTGTTCTTGCAGCCGTTCCAACAAGAGCAATTCCCGCACCAACCAAAAATGCAATACGCCAGCTAGAGGAATCACTGTAAATATTTGTGTTGGTAAAAATTGATGCAACGCCCAATGCTGCAGTCGTTCCTAAAGCTGAAAATACAGTTATCAGAGCCACTAGTGAATATTGAAGAGGAGGCTTTGAGCTTTCAGTTAAATAGATTTCTGCGCCACGGGCTTCTGCCGTTGCTGCCATACCCTGCACTGCCCTACATGCAGTAATGACCCAAGAAGCTGTGATTCCTATTTGCGCATAAGTTGGAAGGCTGGCGATGATAGCGCATGATATTGCCATTAAAAAAGTTGTCATAATTACCACAACTTTTCTTCCCATATAGTCACCTATGTAACCAAACAGAAGTGCTCCAAATGGTCTGAAAAAATATGTTGAACAAAAAGAAAATGCTGATAATAATGAGGCTGTGAAAGGGTCTACTTTTGGAAAAAATAAGTCATTCAATAAAAAAGCCATGTGAACGTAAAGCATCAGATCAAAATATTCTAAAAATGTACCAACAGAAAGTAAGCCAACGGCTTCTCTTTGATTTGTTGTTAATTTTGTCTGGGAATTGCTCATTTTTTGAATCTACGTTCATTACAAATGTACTATGAAAGATTGGCGATATTTGCTTGTGTGTCAAGATAGTTTGCGATGCTGTATTGAAAATTCTTGTGATCGATCATGATATGTTGTAGGTATAAGTATAACCTTTAAACTTTATACTATGGCAAAAGAAGATCTTATCGAATTCACAGGTGTTGTCACTGAACTCCTTCCTAACGCAACATTTCGTGTAAAATTAGACAATGACCACATTATTTTGGCACATACATCTGGAAAGATGAGGAAAAATCGAATCCGTGTGTTGATGGGGGATAAGGTTACTGTTGAAATGACACCTTATGACCTTACAAAAGGGCGTATTACTTTCCGTCAAAAATAGCACTTGGGTTCTATGCTAAAAATCCCGGAACATGTCCGGGATCAAATAGTTTGATAATAAGTGTGTTGTTAATTTATTCCGTTGTGCTGCTTGTTTCTGCTGTACCAATCATTCCATCTGCAACGACTCCAGAATTGTCACGAATTGCTGTGGCGATGCTTGTTGCTATATCAGGATTTTCTTTTAAATACTGACGAGCCGCTTCACGACCTTGACCTATGCGAGTTGATCCATAAGAATACCAAGATCCAGCTTTTTCAATAACGTTGGCTTTTACACCTAGGTCAATCAATTCACCGGCTTTGGAAATGCCTTCGCCATACATGATGTCAAAATCAACAACTTTGAAAGGAGGGGCCATTTTGTTTTTCACAACTTTTACACGTGTTTGGTTGCCCACAATTTGGTCGCGGTCTTTCAGGCTGCTAATGCGCCTAATATCAAGGCGAACTGAAGCATAAAACTTTAGCGCATTACCGCCGGTTGTTGTTTCAGGGTTTCCAAACATAATGCCAATTTTTTGACGAATTTGGTTAATGAAGATAACCATACAATTCGTTTTAGAAATTGAGCCTGTTAATTTACGTAGAGCTTGGCTCATCAAACGAGCCTGTAGCCCCATGTGAGAATCACCCATGTCTCCTTCAAGTTCCGCTTTTGGAACAAGAGCAGCTACGCTGTCAATTACAAGGACTTCTACTGCTCCACTGCGAACTAATGTATCCGCAATTTCTAGTGACTGTTCTCCAGTATCAGGCTGAGAAATAAGTAATTCATCAATATTAACACCCAATTTTCTGGCATATCCTGCATCAAGCGCATGCTCTGCATCTACGAAAGCGCAGACACCTCCAGATTTTTGAGCTTCTGCTATAACGTGCAAAGCAAGCGTGGTTTTTCCAGATGACTCAGGTCCATAAATTTCAATAACACGACCTCTGGGCAATCCACCAATTCCAAGCGCTATATCAAGACCTAATGATCCTGTTGAAACAACATCTGCTTCTGCTGCAATTTCGCGTTGTCCAAGACGCATAACTGAGCCTTTTCCAAAAGCACGTTCAATTTGTGAAAGTGCAGCTTCTAGAGCTTTTGATTTATCTGCGCGTGGTTCCATGAGTTTCTCATCTTTAATTGCTTAAAACGTCCTTAACCTTAGCAGCCAGGTCTTTTAAGGTAAAGGGTTTGGGCAAGAAATGAATGTTGGTATCGTCTCCTAGGTTTTTTCGGAAATCGTCCTCTGTATATCCGGAGATGAAAATAGTTTTTAAATTAGGAACAATTTCTCTGGCTTTTTTGTTCAGCTCAGGACCATCCATTTGTGGCATGACTACATCAGTTACTAGCACATCAAATTCTACGCCTTGTATAATAGTTTCTAATGCAACCTCTCCATTGCAAGCCTCAATGACCTGATAGCCTTTTTCTCTTAAGGCGCGAGCGCTAAACATACGTACGGCATCTTCATCTTCTACAAGTAATACAGTTCCAGATCCGCTCAGGTCACCTTTGTGTGTCTCTGCAATTACTGTATAGGGATCTGCGGCACCACTATATTTAGGTAAACATATTCTAAACGTGGTCCCTTTTTCTGCTTCACTTTCAACAAAAATAAAACCACCTGTTTGTTTGACAATTCCATATACAGTGGAGAGCCCAAGTCCGGTTCCTGCACCTACTTCTTTTGTTGAAAAGAATGGCTCAAAAATATGTTCTAGGTTTTCTTCGTCAATTCCATTTCCTGTGTCAGTTACTTCAATGATGACAAAATCACCAATTGGCATGGTTTCATGGCCAACTGGCATTGGTTTGGTATTGCTAATATTATTTGTTTTGATGACTAAGTTGCCGCCATCCACCATGGCGTCTCTTGAATTTACAGCCAAATTAATGATGACTTGTTCAAATTGGCTAACATCGACTTTTACTGGCCAAATATCACGTCCATGAATAACATCCAGATCAATTTTTGCACCTATTAATCTGCGCAAAAGTGAAGAGAGCTCAGCCAGTGCATCTGTAATATTTACAATTCTTGGTTGTAAGGTTTGTTGTCGTGAAAATGCAAGAAGTTGCCTTACTAAATTTGCTGCACGATTAGCGTTTTGTTTAATCTGAGAAACATCTAAATATGACGGATCATTTGGCATGTATCGCTGCAACAATAAATCACAAAATCCAATCATTGCGGTGAGAAGATTATTGAAATCGTGCGCTATTCCACCTGCAAGTTGCCCAACAGCTTGCATTTTTTGAGATTGAATAAACTGCTGCTCTAGTCTTTTTTGTTGAGAAATGTCCATTAACTGTAGTAGATATTCATCACGTTCTTTATCAATTTGGCTAAGGTAAGCAATGCAGTGAGTTTTAGCATCATGAAAGGTAAGTTCAACAGGTGAAAAAGTATTTGCATTTAAAGCGTCAACGAGTTGCGTGTGTGCACTATGACTTAGCAAGTTCAAAAAGCTAGAATTTGCGCTAACGATTGCATTTGGTAAGGTATTTTCAATTAGCCCTTGGAATGCCTGATTGAAACTTTGTATTTCTCCTGACTTATGAATAATAACAGCAGGAATGGAAGCTTTTAAGAATGTTTCTTCGGCATGATTATTTTTAGTTTCGTCGATCGTTAATCCATCAATTCTACAAATAATTGATGCACCTGTTGCTGTTGCTAAGGTTGGCGGAAACCAAATGGCTTTAAATGGTGAATGTCGAAATGGTTTGATCTGAATGATTTTTATTTTTGCCGCTTGCCAGTCTTCAATGCCATCCATGACATGCTCAATTCGACAATTAATAATTTCTTCCTTAGTTTGCTTTAGCCAGTCGCACAATGTTTGGTTGCACGCAATAATTTGGCGAGATTGATTTAAATAAAAAACAGCGAACGGAGCTTTATCAATAAATTGCTCTAAGTTAAAAAAATCTTGCTGAATACTGACAGTATCATCTAGATGTGTCGTGACATCTTCAAAACCGATGAATATTAATTTAATAGGGAAATGTGGCAAATCTTGAGTTAAAACTCTTGCTAATAAAATACGTTGTTTTTCTTTGGTGTTTTGAGAAAATCTGAGTAGTAATTCTCCCATATTAAGCTCTTCAATCCAACGTTTAAGCATTGGCCACTGTTCGCTTTTTTCGAATTTTTTATCAAGCTTTTGAACAAATTCATTAAGAGTGGGATAAAGGTGAGGATGAGAACTCTTAATAAGCTGACCATTAATAGAAAAGATTGCATACTCACTGAATTGTTCTATCGCTTGTTGCAGCGCATGCGCTTGATAAACTTGAATATGTTTTTGTTTTTGCTTTTCTTCTTCGCGAATAAAAATAGGTAAGTATGCTCCAAGTCCAAGCACGCACAAAAACAATAAAGTCATTTGCACAGGATCAGATGCTAAAAGCAAACTAATGCCGCATGCAATTATTATAGCAATTAGGAAGAACCCAGAAAAATGTAGCCGTTGTAACACTTTAAGAACTAAAACGCATTGAAACAAATACCAATGAGGTAAATGTTACCGGTAAAATTAAAAAAGTGATAGCGCCATGTTAAAAAATGTTAGAAAGAAGTTTGACAATCATTAATTGTGAGCTCACAAAGCTTTCTTCTTCGAATTGAAATACTTTGTGAAAGAGTCTACTATTAACTTGTGTGCTATGTAACATTTGGTTGGGCTTATGGACTTTTTTTACCACGAATCAGGCCTTCGTTTGCCGAAAACAGTATCACTGCTTCCAGTTTATGGATCAATTTTAATGCCACGTGCACATCTGCCCGTTCCCATTTTTGAGGAGCAGTATTTGCGTTTGGTCTCAGATGCAATTCGTGAAGATGTTTATGTGGGCGTTATACAGCCAATTCTAGATGATGACTATAATAGCAGAAAACCTTTGCCTTTGTTTACTTCTGGAACATTGGGGCGTATTACAGAAATTGTTGAAATTGAAGAACAGCGTGTGGTTGTTAATATAATGGGTGTTTGTCGTTTTGATATTGCGGAAGTTACAGAGACATCTGCAGGTTGTCGTAATGCTCAAGTTGTTTACGAACGTTACCTTCAAGATCTACAGGAATTAAAAGAAATCCAAATTGATAGAGAGCGGTTGTTGCAAGCATTGGATGGATACTTTCGTCAGTATGATGTAGCGCCAAACTGGAAAGAAATTGATCAGACAACTGACGCTAAATTAATTGCTGCATTGACCATGGTATGTCCTTTCGATGCGCGTGAAAAGCAAGCGCTGCTTGAAGCACCTAGTTTGGAATTACAATCAGAAATGATTACTCAACTTATTGAGTTTGCAAATTTTGAAGGCGTGAGTCCTTCTATGACAAGGCATTAAACTGTGGATAAAAAACTTCTAGAATTATTAGTCTGTCCTGTTACAAAGACCAATCTTATTTACGACAAGGAATCTCAAGAGCTAGTGAGTCTTGCTGCACGTCTTGCCTATCCTATTCGTCAAGGAATCCCAATTATGCTAGGGGATGAGGCTAGACAGTTGTCAGACACCGAAATGGAGCGCATAGCGCCGTCTAAATAATTTTATGTTATACACTGTTCTTTTAACTTTTTGGTCTGCAGTGGTGCACATTTGTGCACCTTTTTTGATTTCCAGACGTCTAAAAAAAGGGCTAGAGCATTCATTGCGCTACACAGAAAGATATGGAGTATCTGATCAAGCTCGCCCAAAGGGAGACTTAATCTGGTTTCATGGAGCTAGTGTTGGGGAAAGCCTTTCAATATTACCAATCATTCAGAAAATAACGAAACAAAAACCAGATGCGCACTTTTTAATTACAACAACAACGACTGCTGCTCAAAGAGTTGTTAGTGCACGAATGAGCAAAAATACTGTTCACCAGTTTATTCCATTTGATGCAACCGGATGGGTGAATAAATTTCTAGATCACTGGCAGCCTAAAGCTATTTTTTTTATAGAATCAGAAATTTGGCCAAATATTTTATGGCAAGCACATCGCCGTAATATTCCCATTACTCTTCTTAACGCACGATTGTCAGAAACCAGTTTACGCAACTGGTTGTGTATTAAAAAAATTTCTAGGAAATTATGGGGGTGTTTTTCTGCTATCTACACTCAAAGTGATATTTTTACTCTTAGGTTTCACAAACTAGGCGCAAGTTGCGCAAAAACTTTAGGTAACATAAAGCTTTTAAGTGAAAGGCTTCCTTTTGATGAAAGTCAATATTTACATTGGAAAAAGCAAATTAGTGGTCGTCCTTGTTGGGTAGCTGCTAGCACGCACAAAGGCGAAGAAGATATTATTTTTAAAATTCACAAAGTCCTTAAAAAAGATATTCCAGATCTTTTGACCATTATTGTGCCTCGGCATGTTGAGCGATGTGATGATGTGATGCAAAAAAATGAAGACTTAACAGTCGCACGATTTACAGACAAACACCTTCACGATCAGGATATTTTGTTGGTGAATGCTATGGCTAAACTGGGTATATTTTATCGGCTCAGTTCAATTGCATTTATTGGAGGATCGCTTGTTCCCGTAGGTGGCCATAATCCTTTAGAGCCATCTATGATTGGTGCATTTCCATTATGGGGTCCATATTTTTTCAATGTTAATGACATGATGTATTTATTTGAAGAAATGCCATGCCAACAAATGGATATTGATCAGTTAGCGAGTACTTTAAAAGATTTATTAAATCATCCTCAAAAAATTGCTGTGCTAGTGGAAAGCTTGCAGCAGCGTATTGTAAGTAGCCAACACTTGGTCAACCAAAAAATTGATGATATCGTTATCTCCATTTAGAGGTTTTATTTTCCAATTTTTTTCTCCAGACGATCTAGCTGCTTTTTTAAATTTTTGAGAAGAATAAGTTGTTTTGAGTTGGTATCATCGTCACTTTTATTGAAAATTTCTTCTTCTGCAGATTGCATCGCACCTACAACAACACCAATAAACAAATTTAAAATAATAAAAACCATCACCACATAGAAAGATATGAAGTATGCGCTTGCATATTTTGCTACTTTTTCGGTTGAGCGCATTACATTTGCCCAGTCGTCTCCAGTCAAAACTTGGAACATTGTCTTCATTGAAACTCCAATGTGCTGGAATTCAGTCGCTCCAAGATCACGGAACATAAAGACACCTAATACGCAGAATATATAGAAAAATAACAATAAGAGACACAGCACATTTGCAACACCAGGAATTGCTTTCCAGAAACCACTAAGAATTTGCCGCATTTTTGGGGAGGCATCCATCATTGCCATTAAATGCATGACACGGAATGTTCGTAGAACTGGCAAAAAATCATGATTGTCAGACATTGAGCCAACCACAATAATTAGGTCAAATACATTCCATCCACTGCGGAAGAAGGAGGTTCCTCCCGCAAGTAATTTTACTATTAGTTCGGTAACAAAGACGCCCAATATAAATTTATCAGTGTGATGTAAAATTTCTAAAACATGTTGGGGAATGTTTTGAAAAGTTTGCAGGCCTAGTGCCAAAGCATTAATGACAACAATCATACCAATAAAATAGTGACCTGGTTTTGATTCCATTAGATCGTAAAGTTTGATGACGTTTTTATGAAGTTTCATAATCAAAAATTATTTTGGTCTATAGACTTACTATAAAAGAATAATTATGAAAAATTTATTAACGACGAATTGTGCTCTTAAGCAAAATAAAAAACATTAAAATTTTAATGACTATCTTACTTCAAATTCAATTTTTAGCTTTTTTGCTATATCAAACACCCATTTTTCAGCAGATTTAAGGTCATCAAAACAATGAATTACATTATGTTTTAGTTTAGAATTGATCAGAAATTTACCCCAATACTGGCCATCTTCAATCCATATAGTCTGGGCTATTGCGTTTTTGGCCTCTGGAAAAAAGGGCACTCTAACTACTTTTTCAGTGAAAAAAACACTTGAAACGACAGAAAATACTGCTGGTTCTGATGTATCTTCTTTTTCAGTCTTGCTATTGATAACGCTGGCTGAGGAAGCTGCAGGTATTTCTGAATGAAGCTGAACAATTGCTGAGCTTGAAAGAGATCTACGATCACCAAGTGAATTGGAGCTTAAGCTTAGTTCATTTTGTGAAATTGCTGTATTGCTGCGTGGAGCTGACTGAAAAAATCCCACGATTTTTGGTGTCCCGCATGCATATTTGCGTAAACGTTTTTGAGCCGCTGTTTCTTTAATTTTTTGACTTGGATTAGATAATTGAGAGATTTTTCTTTTAGAGTTTGCGGTGATATTGCTATCACTTTGCGAAAGATTTTCCTTTGATTCATCATCCATTCCGTATATGTGCAGAGAAATAGCAATTAATAGAACTATTCTTTTAAAAAAATTAAACACAAAATATCCTTAAGCTAACAAAATTTAAACCATAAGAATGCATTAAAGATATAGTATCTTAAAAAATCAAATATTTTTATTTTAATAAAATTATAAAGAATAATTTTACGCTACTTTTCAACCATCATTTTTTTAATGTTTCCAATAGCTTTTGCAGGGTTTAACCCTTTTGGACATGTGTTAGTGCAATTCATAATGCTATGACATCGGTATAAACTGAATGGATCTTCCAAACCATTTAAACGCTCTTTAGTTTTTGTGTCTCGGCTATCAGCAATAAAACGATATGCTTGTAACAAGGTGGCAGGGCCTAAATATTTATCACTATTCCACCAGTAACTTGGGCAGCCTGTTGTGCAACTAAAGCACAATACACACTCCCACAATCCATCTAGCTTGGTTCGTTCTTCTTGGCTTTGTTTGCGTTCTCGTTTTGGAGCATCATTGTTCTGCACCCAGGGTTTAATTGAAGCATATTGATTAAATGCATGGCGCAAATCAGGCACGAGGTCTTTTACAACTTCCATGTGGGGAAGAGGGGTTATGCGTATAGGCCCAGAAATATCATCAACGTGTTTTGTGCAAGCTAAGGTGTTTGTGCCATCTACATTCATGGCGCAGCTTCCACAAACGCCTTCACGACAAGACCGGCGAAAGGTTAGGGTGCTATCAATGGTATTTTTGATGTACAACAACGCATCCAAAACCATTGGTCCTGACTTTTTAATATCAATGGTAAATTCATCCATTTGCGGATTTTTACCATCTTCTGCATTCCAACGATAAATGTAAAAAGTACGCATTGATAGCGTATCACCTGACTGTTTAAACACCTTGCCTTTTTGAATTTGTGAGTGTTTAGGAAGTCTAAATTGAACCATCATGTCCCCTTATGTTGTTCAAAGTATATGCGAATATGGTTAATAAACTCTTTTTTGAGGTGCTATTACTTCAACCTCATTAGTCAGGGTGTACATATGCACCGGACGTTTATCAAGCTTTACGTTAAGGTTAGCATCGCACCAAGAAAGCGTATGTGCCAGCCATGACGCATCATCACGTTCTGGAAAATCTTCTCTAGCATGCCCTCCGCGACTTTCTGTACGATAAGTTGCTGAATGAATGGTAACCACTGCTTGAACCATTAAATTTTGCAATTCAAGTGCTTCTACTAAATCGGTGTTCCAAATTAGTGAATGGTCATTGACCTGAAGATTTTCTAAAGTTTTTACGCACTCTTCTAGCTTGATTTTTCCTGTATCAAGCATGTCTTGTGATCTAAACACTCCGCAATGAGTTTGCATGATTTGCTGCATGTTTGTACGTATATGGCCGGTTAATAAATCGCCAGCAGCATTTCGCGTTTTATCAAAACGATCAAGAATTGTATTAGTTATGGAATCAGCAAGCTTTTCATGGGGTGTGTCAGTAAGTACAATTTCTTTCGCACGTAATGCAGCGGCGCGACCAAAGACCACTAAATCTAATAATGAATTAGTCCCTAGTCTGTTTGCGCCATGCACTGAAACGCAGGCTGCTTCTCCAATTGCCATTAAGCCTTTAACGATTGTTTCTTTTGAATCGCAAGTGACTTCACCATGATAGTTTGTAGGAATTCCCCCCATGTTGTAATGAACTGTTGGCTGCACGGGAATAGGCTCTTTGTTCGCATCAATACCTGCAAACACTCTTGCCGTTTCATGCATTCCAGGTAGACGTTCCGTAATAATCTTGGGATCTAGATGTTCCATATGCAGTAGGGCTATATCTTTATTAGGGCCGCAACCGCGACCTTCTTTAATTTCAATTGCAATTGCTCGGCTTACGACATCACGTGATGCTAAATCTTTAGCATTAGGCGCGTATTTTAACATAAAACGCTCACCAAGGCTGTTCGTTAAGTAGCCGCCTTCACCGCGCACTGCTTCTGAAATTAAACATCCGGCTCCATAAATGCCTGTAGGATGAAATTGAATAAATTCCATATCAGCCAAAGGCAATCCGGCACGCAAAATCATAGCATTACCATCGCCAGTGCAAGTATGTGCGCCAGTACACGTAAAAAATGTACGTCCGTGTCCGCCAGTAGCTAATACCACCATGTGGGCCCTAAATCGATGAATGGTGCCATCATCCAAACACCACGCAACTACACCTCGACAAACACCTTGTTCATCCATTAACAAATCTAGGGTGAAGTACTCAATAAAAAACTCTGTATTATGGCGCAAACATTGTTGATACAACGTATGTAAAATTGCATGACCAGTTCTGTCTGCTGCGGCGCATGCACGCTTTGCCATAGATTTTCCATGGTCAATTGTATGTCCGCCGAATTGACGCTGATAAATATTTCCGTGTTCATCACGAGAAAATGGGACCCCCATGTGTTCAAGTTCAACAACTGCGTCAACGGCATTTTTGCACATGTATTCTATGGCATCTTGGTCACCCAACCAGTCAGAACCTTTTACTGTATCGTAAAAATGATAACGCCAATCATCTCCGTCACCAGTGTTGTTTAATGCCGCTGATATACCACCTTGTGCTGCAACTGTATGACTTCTTGTTGGGAAAACTTTAGTAATACATGCGGTTTTTAATCCTGCTGCACTCATGCCAAGGCTTGCTCGCAAACCAGCTCCGCCAGCACCTACCACAACGACATCAAATTCATGATCAATAATGGAATAAGTCATTTTAGTATTACTAACTGTATAAGAGAAAATATTCCAAAAACACTTAATATGCTGAACATAGCTCTAACTATAAAAACAACGGCGATTCGACTTTTTGGATTTGGAATGTAATCTATGCAAATGGTCTGAATGCCCAAATATCCATGATAAAAACCGCTGATTAACATGATGAATAATAATAGCGCTGAATTCAGATTTCCAATATTTTTTATAATTTCCAGGTGAGTTAAGTCTTTTAGAAAAAATAATTTCCACAAAAACCACGGCACAAGTGCCAACAATATGCAGGCAGTGATTCTCTGTAAAACATAATGTCGAGTGAATGATTTCATACAAAGCACATTGTTAAAACAGTTAAAACAAATACTAGAGCGCAAATAATCCATCCACTACTATAAACAGAGCTCAATTCAAACCCTTTGCCAAGTGACCACACTAAATACCGTATTCCATTAAGCATGTGATAATAGACACTGGCCAAAATTAAATAAATAATTGCTTTTACGAATGGCTGATTTAGCCAAGAGCAAAAATTACCGTATGCATCAGGCCCTTTGCTTAAAGCATATAGCCAAGCACAGGTCAAAATAAGCCCTACCGTAAAGCCTAGACCTGTAAGCCTATGCAGAATGGATAATATTGACGTTAGCTGAGGTTTATAAATCTGCAAATGCGGTGACAATGGCTTTTGCATAACATCAAACACTTTATTTTCTGACTTAAGTTTGGGAAAAACTTTAAGCTTTTGTCAATCAATCTTCCTTGGCGATTTTTCGCGCATCGATAAAATTATTGAAGATGAAAAAATAATCGTCAAAATTACAAAGGTAATCCCAGGATGCAAATGAATGCTAAAAATAAGCTTAAGGCCAACTATTACAAGCACAACTCCCAAAGCAAACTTAAGGTATTTTATTTTTTCAATAGCTCTGGCCAAAACAAAATACAAAGATCGCAAGCCTAAAATAGCTAAAACATTGGACGTGTATATAATGAAAGGATTTCTTGTTATTGAAAATATTGCAGGTAATGAATCTACAGCAAAAATAATATCAGAAAATTCAATTAACACTAAAGCAAACAGAATGGGGGTGGCTTTGTGTTTTTTGTGCTCAATCACGAAAAATTTATTCCCGTACAATTTTGAAGAAAGAGGAATTATTTTTTGACAAAACTTCCAAAGTCTACTGTTGGCCAATGATTCTTTTTTTTCTTTTATGAAAAAAATCTTCATTCCTGTGAAAACAAGAAATGCCCCAAAGATATATAATAGCCAGCTAAATTTTGCTAAAAGCTCAATACCTAGAAATATCATCAGTCCCCGCATAACAAGCGCGCTTAGAATGCCTATAAAAAGGACACGATGCTGATATTGAGTAGGTATATTCAGACTTTTAAAAATAACAGCAAATACCATGACATTATCTAGGCTTAAAACTTTTTCTATTTTATAGCTTGTGATGTATTCAAAAAAAGCCACTTCACCTAAATGAACAAATATCCATGCGCTAAATGCCAAGGACACGCTAACCCAAAACAGAGTCCACCCTAAAGCCTCTTTATAACTAGGCTGGTGTTGACGACGATTAAATATTCCTAAATCAAGTGCTAAAAATAAAAAAATGAAAGCATTAAAAATAATCCAATAGGTTTGAGTAATCATTGCTAACAATATTTTTTGATCTATCTGTCTATAACCATAGCGTGATTTAGAATTTTTTGATAAGGGCATTTTTTTGATGGTTCATGGTTGCCGGCACAAAACTTGCAGGACATTAGATATTAAATTAGTAATAAAAATTATGCCTTTATTTTTTTTAGCTTGCTTATTGCTTAGCGGATGCAATCCATTTGGAGCATTTCGTCCAACATCTGATGAAATACAAAGCGCAAATTGGGCGCCAAATCCTGATAAACTAAAACCTAAGAAACAATTATTTTGTTATCGAACGTTGGGTGAGCCGATGTGTTATGACCATGAACTTGATGAAAGTGAGCGTCATAGATTAATTGGGAAAACTGCAGAGCCACAAGAAAAAGACCCAACTAAATCTACTTTTTCCAGTTGGGTCCCAAGTGCACTTCGCTAAAATTTAAAGAGTTTAAAATGGAATATCGTCATTTAATTCGTCGAAATGGCTAGGCAAAGCACTACCGCCAGCATCACCTTCTATTCCATGGTTGTCGCTACTTCCTCTGGTATCTAGAAGTGTTAGCTCACCACGGAAACGAGAAAGAACTACCTCAGTGCTGTAGCGTTCAACATTATTGCTATCAGTCCATTTACGTGTTTGAAGGCTACCTTCAATGTAAACCTTAGAACCTTTGCGTAAATATTTCTCTGCAACTTCGCCCAAGCGATCATTAAACAGAACAACTCTGTGCCATTCTGTGCGATCTTTACGTTCACCTGATTGCTTGTCTTTCCAGCTTTCACTGGTTGCTACTGAAAATGACACAATTTTTGTACCATCTTGCGCGTTACGGACTTCTGGGTCTTTCCCCAAATTTCCAATTAAAATAACCTTATTTACGGAGCCTGCCATAATTGCCCTTTTGCTGTGAAAAATTTATAGTGACACCAGTAGTTAACAAAATTATATAGAAGTTGGCAACATGGAAGTGGCATTTAGTGTTACACCAAATGCAGCAGTGCATATTCAGAAAATCCTTGAAACTGAAGCCCAGGGCAGCAGATTTCGTATTTCTGTGCAGGGTGGAGGATGTTCAGGATTTCAATATAATTTTTTAATTGATGCTGAATTAACACCAGATGATAAAATTTTTACTCAAGGAATAACAGAAGTCGTGTTAGATTTTATTTCATTGGGGCTTCTGAATGAATCTCAGTTAGATTATGTGGAAGATTTAACCGGGGCAAAATTTGTTATAAAAAATCCCAATGCTGCTTCTGCTTGTGGATGTGGCAATTCTTTTTCGATTTAAAATATTATGAAAATAGTTACTTGGAATGTGAATTCAGTTCGTGCGCGGTTGCTTCACGTTGAGGATTTTTTGAGGGACCATCAACCCGATGTTCTGCTACTACAAGAATTAAAATGTGAAAAACATGCTTTTCCGCTATCACTTGAAGAATTTGGGTACAATTGCGCTGTGTTTGGTCAAAAAACCTATAATGGCGTTGCGATTTTATCAAAATACCCTATCGAAGATGTGCAGATGGGGATTCCTAATTTTGAAGATGGATCGTCTCGTTACATTGAAGCGTTTACAAACGGGGTGCGTGTAGCCAGCGTGTATGTGCCAAACGGTCAAGAAATTGATTCTGCAGCCTATATGTATAAATTAAATTTTTTCCAAGCATTTTATAATCACGCCCAATACCTATTAACTTTGGATGAACAAATCGTGATTGGGGGAGACTTTAATGTGGCTCCTACGGATGATGATGTTTACAATCCAGTGCTATGGAAAAACCAAGTGTTATGCAGTACAAGGGAACGAGAGGCTTTTCGAAAAATTGTGTATGCAGGCTTTACTGATGCAATAGCTCAAAGCACCCAAGGACCAATGCCATATACTTGGTGGAATTATCGACAGGGTGCATTTGCAAAGGACGGTGGCCTTCGGATTGATCATTTGCTACTATCACCCCAAGCAGCAGATAGCTTAAACACCACAACAGTGCACCGCTACATGCGCGGATTAGAAAAAGCTTCGGACCATGCGCCGGTTGAAGTAACGTTAAAAAATTAAAGGAGCAGAACGTGACAATTTCATTAACTGATGTTGCAAAAATTTCAAAATTATCAAGCATACGTTTAAGTGATGCTGAAAAAGTGGTTATGCAAACTCAGCTTGCAGGTATTTTTAGTTGGATAAATCAATTAACAGAAATTGATGTGAGCAATGTTAACTTAAATGATTTTCCGCAAGCGCAAATGTTTGAGCGAGAAGATGTTGTTACGGCTCCTAATCAAGTAAAAGAAGTTACTCAGAATGCTCCACAAGTAGCGCATGATATGTTTGCTGTGCCAAAAGTTGTTGAATAAGGAATCCTCATGAATACAAAAATTACATTAAGCCAGGCAAAGCAAATGCTTGAAAAAAAAGAATGTTCTTCAACTGAGTTGGTGCAGGCGTTTATTAATCAAGCAACGGCAAAGCGCAACCTGAATTGTTTTATTACAGAAACTTTTGACAATGCTCTTGCTCAGGCAGCTGAAGCTGACAAGCGAATTGCTAATGGCAATGCTTTACCTTTAGACGGGCTACCTATTGCCAACAAAGATCTGTATTGCACTCAAGGTGTGCGTACCACTGCAGGTTCAAATATTTTAAAGAATTTTATTCCTCCATACGAATCAACTGTATCAGGAAACTTAAAAAAGGCCGGAGCGATTAATCTTGGAAAACTGAACATGGATGAATTCGCTATGGGATCAGCAAATTTAAATAGCGCTTATGGTCCTGTTGTTAATCCGTGGAGATCAACCTCTGAACCTTTAAAAGACTTAGTCCCTGGTGGTTCATCCGGGGGGTCTGCAGCATCTATTGCTGCTGGACTTTGTTTGGGAGCAACTGCTTCTGATACGGGCGGATCAATTCGTCAGCCTGCTGCATTTTGCGGCATTACAGGCATTAAACCTACCTATGGATTATGCTCACGATGGGGCATGGTTGCTTTTGCTTCGTCATTAGACCAGGCAGGGCCAATGGCACATACAATTGCTGATTGCGCAATATTGTTAAAGCATATGGCAGGTTATGACGATAAAGACGCCACAAGTTTAAATGTTACAATTCCTGATTATACTGCCAATTTAAAACCCGTAGCCAAAGGCTTGCGCGTTGGATTACCGAAAGAATACATGGAAGGCCTTAATCAAGAAGGTCAAGATTTACTTCAAAAAGGTATTGGCTGGCTAAAAGCTGAAGGCGCTGAGATTGTTGAAATTTCATTAAAAATGACATCGGCAGCATTACCGACTTACTATATTATTGCTCCAGCAGAAGCTTCAGCAAATCTAGCTCGCTATGACGGTGTTCGTTATGGGGCACGTGTAGATAGCGTAACGTTGGATGAAATGTATCAGAGCACGCGTCATGATGGGTTTGGAGCTGAAGTAAAGCGTCGCATCATGATTGGTACTTACGTTCTTTCTGCGGGGTACTACGATGCCTATTACACAAGAGCGCAAAAAGTAAGAAAACTGATATCTCAAGACTTTGATTGTGCTTTTGAGAAAGTTGATGTGATTTTGACGCCAACTACTCCAGGAGCTGCTTTTGGTCTGCATGATCGTAACGACGATCCTGTTGCAATGTATTTGAACGATATTTATACAGTTACCGTGAATCTGGCAGAGCTTCCTGGCATTTCTGTTCCAGTTGGCTTATCTGTTGATGGGCTTCCTTTGGGACTGCAGTTAATAGGTCCAAAACTGTCAGAACAACTGTTATTCAATGTTGGCTTAACGCTAGAGCAAGCAGCACAATTTCCTCATTTTAAGGCCGTGTAAGGGGTATTTATGAAAAATCTTATTCAAGGACAAACAGGGCAGTGGGAAGTTGTTATCGGGCTTGAAGTTCACGCTCAGGCAGTTTCAAATGCAAAATTATTTTCAGGTTCATCCGCTGTGTTTGGTGCTGATCCAAATACTCAAGTAACTTTTCTTGATGCTGGAATGCCAGGAATGCTTCCGGTTTTAAATAAAGCTTGCGTTGATCAGGCTATCAAAACTGGTCTAGGAATGCATTCTACCATTAATAAGGTGTCGGTATTTGACCGTAAAAATTATTTTTATCCAGATCTTCCTTTAGGATACCAGATTTCTCAATTTTATTACCCAATTGTGACCGGTGGATATATAGACATCGATCTAGAAAACGAAGTTAAGCGTATTAACGTGACTCGCTTGCATCTAGAACAAGATGCCGGAAAAAGCACGCACGATTTGCACCCAAACCTATCTTACATTGATTTCAACCGTGCCGGCGTCGCTCTCATGGAAATTGTTTCAGAGCCAGAAATGCGTTCATCTCAAGAAGCAATGGCTTATGTAAAAAAGCTTCGTTCAATTTTGCGTTACCTTGGAACATGTGATGGAAACATGGAAGAAGGAAGCTTACGTGTTGATGCGAATGTTTCCTTGCACAAGCCAGGCACCCCATTTGGTACACGCGCTGAAATTAAAAACGTGAACTCAATCAGGTTTCTAGGCCAAGCTATTGAGTACGAAATTGTACGTCAGCTAGATATTATCGAAAATGGTGGCACTGTTGTTCAAGAAACGCGTTTGTTTGATCCTACAAAGGGTGTAACTCGATCAATGCGTAGCAAAGAAGATGCTATGGATTACAGATATTTCCCTGATCCAGATTTGCGTCCTCTTGTGCTAGATGAAGCTCGTATTGAAGCTATTCGTGTTACTATGCCTGAATTACCAGATGCAAAGCGTGATCGGTTTATGCAAGAATTTTTGCTAACAAAATATGATGCCAACGTTTTGGTTGCTGAAAAAGAAACTGCTGATTTTTATGAAAAAATTGTTGGCTTCTCTAAAGAACAAGGAGCAGGAAAATTAATTGCAAACTGGTTGATTGTTGAGGTTTTTGGAGCAATGAATCGTGATGGCATATCAATTGATAATTTGCCTTTTACCCCACAACACCTAGCAAACCTAGTCGATCTTATTATTGACAACACTATTTCTGGAAAAATTGCAAAAGATGTATTTTCAAAGATGTGGGAAACAGGAAAAGCTCCTGCTCAGCTAATTGATGAACTTGGCTTAAAGCAGGTCTCAGATACAGGCGTTATTGAAAAAACTGTTGATGATATTCTTGCTGCTAATGCTTCTCAAGTTGAGCAGTACAGAGCAGGCAAAGAACAGGTTTTTGGTTTTCTTGTTGGGCAAGTTATGAAAGCGCTTCAAGGCAAGGCAAACCCAGGTGTTGCAAATGAAATATTAAAGAAAAAACTGAAAACAACTAATTAAATATTAACTACTGACCTGATACAATCCTACATAAGTGTAGGATTGCAGGCTATCATGATTATTTTCTTTTTATTGTTTATCACATTTTTTGAATTGAATAGCGCAATTGCTTACACAGATGTAGTTTTTACCAAGCAGCACTACAATGGCATTTTTTTCCCCGAAGCAGATTTTAAAATTCAGTCTATAGTGCAGGTTAAAGCAAAAGGAGAGCCTCTAGAGAAATTAAATTTTTATTTTAAGCAGCATGTAGACACTGAAGAGATTGAATTTCTTGCTGTTTGGTATGATGTTCCATTCTCTAATATCACTCGTTTAAGAGGAAAGCATATAAGTAATTCTGATTTGCGAATACTTTTTCGAGCAGCTAAAGCTGATGAAGAAAGTGAAAGTGGGAAGGGACTAATCAGTGATGTGTATTGTAACACATTCGCTCTTTCTGACTTATCTTTTACATTTGGTGAGGAGAATTTGCAAGAAAAAATTAGAAGTCTTGCGCAACGAATGAGAGCTGGTGCTTATGAAAAATTACTGGCTTTTACAGATGGCTTAAATGGACAGAATAAAGTCATTAAAAATAAGTAATTTTAAGAGGGCATAAAGCCCTCTTTTAAGCAATTTTTTTCGGATCAATCCAACCAACGTTTCCATCTTTTCGTCTATATACAACGTTCAATTCATCGTTCGCTGCATTTCTAAACATTACAACTGGTGCATCGGCTAAATCAAGCTTCATCACTGCCTCGCTAACCGTAAGGTGATGAATGTCATGGGTCATTTCAGCAATTATAACTGGCGTATCTGCTCCGCTATCTTCAGCTTCATGGTTAACCACAAAGTAAGACGCTTCAGCTCCAATTGCATCATGATGACGTTGACGGTCACGTAATCTTGAGCGATATTTTTTTACACGCTTTTCTAATTTAGTTAAAGCATCGCCAAAGCTTTTATAAGCATCGCTATCACGACCCTTACTGTGTACAACAAGATTTTTGCTAACATGTACCGCTAAGTCTGTTACAAATTCATGATGATCCTTGCTAAGATGAACTTGTGACTCATGCGTTTCGCCTACGTATTTCTCTAATAGGGACCTTAATTCCGTTTGAATAAAGGTGCTTAAACTATCACCAACATCCATTTGATGGCCTGCTACATGAATTGTCATGTTCTCTCCTTTGCTTTTATGAATCCAAGCCTTGCGCTTGTCTACTCCATAGGTGAGCATACTGTTTGCCTAATTGCAACAGCTCTTGATGAGATCCAGATTCAATAATTTGTCCATTAGCTAAAACATAAATGTGATCAGCATCTATAACTGTTGATAAACGATGAGCCACCATAATGGTTGTGCGCCCAATCATCAGCTGTTTCAATGCTGATTGAATGTGCCTTTCAGAATCTGTATCAAGAGCAGATGTTGCTTCGTCAAGGAGTAAAATTGGTGCTTTTTTCAACATAGCGCGGGCTATTGCTAATCGCTGACGTTGTCCTCCAGAAAGGCTAACACCGTTTTCCCCAACGATTGTATTATATCCTTGTGGAAGTTTTTGAATAAATTCATGTGCAGCGGCAGATTTAGCTGAGCTAAAGACATCATTCTCCGAAAAATCTTGGCAACCATATGTAATGTTTTCAAAAACACTCAAATCAAAAAGGGCAATTTCTTGACTAACTAAGGCGATTTGCTTCCTTAAATGTGTAAGTTCCCAATCTTTTACATTAATGCCATCTATGGAAATTTCCCCTGCAATTACGTCGTAAAACCGTGGAATAAGATTAATGATAGTTGATTTTCCCGCACCGCTTGCCCCAACAAGAGCAATGCATTTTCCTGCTTGTGCCGTAAAACTAATCCCTTCTAAAGCTTTCTTCTTGGGGCCATACGCAAAGTGCACGTCTTTATATTCTATGCGCCCTTGAGCTTTGGTGGGGTGTTTTGGGTTTGTTGGCGAAAGAATAGTGCTGTCCGTGTCAATAATTTCAAAGACTCTATCTGCAGCGGCCAATCCTTCTTGAAGACTAGCATTAAGATTACTCAAACGCTTTAATGGCTCATACGCTAAAATAAGCGCAGCAATAAATGAAATAAATTCTCCAGTTGTGCGGTTATGGTGCATTACTTGCAAGCCTCCATACGCAATTACTGAGATAATTGCGATGCCGCCCATGCTTTCAATAATTGGGTGACTTAATGATCTAACTCTTGAGGTTTTAACTACAAGTTTGTAAATTTTTTCAATCTGCTTTTGTGCACGAATCGCTTCATAATCCTCTGTTGAGTACGCTTTTATAACTCGAATGCCTTGAAAAATTTGAGTTAATTGCTTTGTGAATTTAGCAATTTCTTCTTGAGCATTAAACGTAACTTTGCGCATGCGTTTTCCAATGCGAATTATTGGTAAAAATGCAGCAGGGAAAATAAAAAAAGACAAACAGGCTAAAAACCAATCTCTGTAAAACATTACTCCAATTAAAAAAGCTAATGTGAAACTATCTCTGCCAATTCCAACAATGGTGTTTGCGACGCTATTGCGCATAAGAGTTATATCATTGGTAAAACGTGAAAGTAGCTCGCCGCTGTTTCTTTTGTGAAAATATTCTAAATCTAGGCTCATTAGGTGGCGAAATACTCGATTTTGAATATCAGAAATGATGCTTTGACCAATACGTGTCATGGTGACCGTTTCACCGTATGATGCAAAACCTTTTATTACAAAAGCAGCGAGAACCGCTGCACAAAACATAATTAGTAATTTCGGGTCATTCGTTGTAAAAACATCATCAAAAACGGGTTGTAACAGAAAGGGCAGGGCAGCTGTAGATAATGCAGTTAACAGCATAAAAAAACACGCCTGACCAAAACGTAATTTGTATGGAGCAAGGTGTTCATGCACTAATCTTTTTGCAAGGGGCTTTTGCAAGGTTTGCTTTTCTGCCATAAATGTAGGGATAATCTTTTTGCTAAAGGTATCAAGTTTTGATACATTTCGCAATCATACACATTGTTTTTTGGCATGCAGCGACAGAGTTTTTTATTTTATCAGGCCTTTCTTTTTCTGATCGTGTTCTTATGTTTGCCATTACCCCATGGAAATATCTATCCTTTTTTGGCTTTAATAGCACTCTGTTTGTCTCAATTTAAAAAACAAGGCCTTGATCAAAAAAAAATAAATTCATTAGCAATTTCATTTATCGTATGGTGCGGTATAAGTACGATTTGGGCGGTTGATATTTCTAAATCTATGCACATGTACTCTAAGGTTATGGCCATAGTGTGTGGGGGGTGGTTTTGGTGGAATAATTACACTAAATTTAGCCTGAAAAAACGTCAACAATTAGAATTGGCAGTGTCCTTAGCTGGTGCTTTGTTGGCAGTCTGTTTATTTATTTTTGTAGCATATGCGCAGCATGGAGTTGTGTTATTCCAAATAATTGACAGGCATATTTCCCAAGCTTTGATCCACGGTTGTGTGGCATGTGGCTTATCTATTTGGCTGAGCGCGAAACATTTTAACAAATGGATACAAGCCATCAGTTTAATTTTAATTTTTTGGATTGTACAACATGGCACAAGTGATGCAGCTGCTTTAGGAATTCTTTTAGGATCAGGGGCTCTAGTTATGCACAAAATAACACCGAGCTTTTTAAAGGTAATGTTTATATATGGTATGCCAGTTGTTTGGGGAATATTACCATTCATTTTTCGCATGCTATCTTGCGAACAATATGTGCAATGGTCAGCTGTTCTTGATCCTAGCTATACACATAGATTATTTATTTGGCATTCCGTTTCTAAGCAGATTTTTGAGCGTTTTTGGACAGGATTTGGAATTGGAAGCTCACGCTATCGATTCCTTACTGTTAGTGGTGAGGACATTACCATTATAAATGGGTCCGAAAAGCTAGTCTTATTTTCTCCTGAAAACTGTCTGCACCCTCATAATTTTATGCTGCAAATTTGGCTTGAGCTTGGTGCTGTTGGAGTAATGCTAGCTTGCCTAATTTGGGTTACTTATTGGAACAAGGAATATGCCAAATCAAATAGCTATACGATTGCATTTTGGGGAAGTGCCCTTTGCGTGGCAGCAACGGGCATTAGTATTTGGCAAAGCTGGTGGCTTATATTGCTAGTCGTGCTTGCACCTGTTTATAAGCTAAGCAAAACCACGCAATTCGATTGCAGCTAACTTAGACTTTTTAACACGTCTTCTGGTATTTCGACGTTTGTATAAACGTTTTGCACGTCGTCACTATCTTCTAATGTATCGATTATTTTAAATAATGTTTTTGCTTGATCTACATTAACTGCAATCGTAGTTAATGGTTTCCACATGATTTTTGCTTCTCTGGGGTCACCAAGTGTTTCAATTAACGCATCGCGTACTGTCGCAAAATCTTCCATATGACAGGTGACTTCATGGGCATCATCAATTGTTTCTACATTTTCTGCACCTGCATTGACTGCTGCTTCAAATACTTGATCAAAGTTAAATTTTGAGGCATCGAAGTGCAGCATGCCTAAGCGTTCAAAACAAAAGCCAACGCTCCCGGTTTCGCCTAAATTTCCACCATTTTTGCTTAAAGTAGAGCGCACTTCAGAGGCGGTGCGATTGCGGTTATCAGTAAGGGTTTCAACAATTACGGCAACTCCTGCAACTCCGTAACCTTCATAACGCACTTCTTCATATTGACTCAGATCATCTCCGCCACTAGCTTTTTTGATTGCTCTATCAACATTGTCTTTTGGCATATTAGCGCCACGTGCGGAAGCTAAAGCTGCCCTTAGCCGTGGATTTGAAGAAGGCTCAGCTCCTCCTGATTTCACAGAAACAATAATTTCCCGTGCGATTTTTGCAAACATCTTAGCACGCTTCGCATCCTGCGCGCCCTTGCGATACATAATATTTTTAAACTGCGAATGTCCTGCCATAGTGTCCCCCTTTTAATCAATTGCTTCTGCTAGTCTGGTTGCTTGGTCATTAGAAATTAGTGGATCAATAAGTTCGTCTAATGCTTCACCTTCAACAATTTGTAAAAGTTTATAAAGAGTTAGGTTAATGCGGTGATCGCTAACACGTCCTTGAGGAAAATTATAGGTACGAATACGCTCAGATCTATCACCCGTACCCACCTGCCCTTTACGGCTTGCGGACCGCTCATCTTCTTTGCGTTGACGTTCCGCTTCATAAATTCTTGCGCGCAAAATTTTCATCGCTTTGGCTTTGTTTTTATGTTGGGAACGCTCATCTTGGCAAGTAACAATGACCCCTGTTGGAATATGGGTTATGCGCACCGCGCTATCAGTTGTGTTAACATGCTGGCCACCAGCACCTGAAGCACGATATACATCAATCTGTAGGTCTTTTTCATCAATCTGAATATCTACATCTTCCACTTCTGGAAGCACAGCCACTGTTGCTGTTGATGTATGCACGCGGCCGCTTGATTCTGTTTCAGGTACTCGTTGGACTCTATGTACGCCAGATTCAAATTTTAATCTTGCAAACACACCCTTACCTGCAATACTAGCGCTTGCTTCACGAATGGCTCCAAGGCCTGTATCACTTAGAGCAATAATTTCAAATTTCCATCCTTTATTCGCAGCATACCGTTGGTACATACGAAATAGATTGGCAGCAAACAAACCTGCTTCATCACCACCTGCACCAGCGCGAACTTCTAAAATAGCGTTGCGTTCGTCGTCAGCATCTTTTGGCAACAATAAAACTTTTATTTTTTGTTCAAATTCAGGAAGTGCATGAAGAATTGCATCGTAATCCTGTTGAGCCATGGCTTTCATGTCAGATTCTAGAGATGAATCAGTTAGCATTGCTTCTAAATCAATTTTCTCTCGTTGGGTTTTTCTAAGATCCAAGATGACCTCAGAAATTTCCGTTAAGTCACTATATTCCTTGGAAAGACGAGCAAATTCTTTAGCATCTTTCATGTCATGGTGTGCTAACAAGTCTTGTAACTCTTGATGATGAGTGACTAACCGGTCTAATTTTACCTCAAATGACATAAAGCTCTCTAAATGATACGTAGGCGTAGTCTACAAAAAACTAGCGGATCGGGCAATGTTTATGATTGTGTATACGAACAGAAGTGTTTAGTGTTACAAAAATTAGTTTGAGTTGCGAAAAATGTTTAATATGGGGCGACTAAATAAATGTATTGTGGCACTATTTTTTTTATTTATTGTCTATCTAGTTGCTTTGTTGATTGGACCACGACAGCCTGACGATACTGAAAGAAAGCTTTGTCAGGTTAACGTTTATCTTAAAAAACCATTCGGAATTACTATGGACTGTGATGCGCCTGATTTTTTAAAAGGTGCTAATGATTTAAGAGAACTGCTTCATCCGAGAGCAGTGCGTCAATCACGACCCGGCCTTATTTTTCTTGCTAAATTTGTATCTGACATTGTTAGGCCATTAACTAATATTCTTATGGAGCACATGAATCCAACTTCGCCAATAAGAGGATCTTTGAAATTTGAAAAAACAGCTATAGCAGATATGCCTGCTCCTTTTTTGAGCTATGCAATTTTAAACTTTCTATTTTTATGTGCGGCTTTCATGCTAGCAAAACAAGTTGTAACAGATCGACAAATTGCTTTTTCTGCCGCATGTGCTTTATTAATGCTGGCATTTAATGATTTAATTAAGGTGTATTTTTACAGTCCTCATACCCAAATTTTTAATATCTTTTTACCTGTACTTTTAGTATGGACTGTGCAGAAAATCCGTAATGACGATTTTTTTAAAACATTTCATATGTACTCTTTAATGTTGTGCTCAGGATATGGGCTAATTTGTTATGGAACATTTATATTAGTACCAATTGTGGCTGTAGCTACCGAAATTTTTAGGCGAAAATTTGTAAATAGTAATTTAACTGTAACTTCTGAAGACATAAAAAGAGTTATAATTTTTGCGGTCTTGTTTTCCTTACCAATGCTTTTATGGTCTGCATATGTAATATCGCTAAATGGAAAAATCTTTTTCTACGAAGCAGAAACATGCGATCAATTCACTTGGATACTGGCTGTGTACCATGAAAAAGGAATACTAGGTATTATTACTAGATGGTTAAATAATTTTTATTCAGTCTTACGTTGTGGAGATAGGTTTATACCAGTAACTCTTGCTCTTCTAGCTGTAAGCTTTGGTTTTTTGAAAAAGAAAAGATTAACTATCAATTTGCAATTAAGAAATTTGGCTGTCACTTGTTTTCTGGTTGCCTTTCTATTTACGGCCTTTTTTTCTTTCCAAGGCATATCTGTATACAGGCTATCCATT
>Ga0247837_1003805_pt1 | contig 25621 bp, 22 predicted proteins | sample LaCtaG_2_FD_187115 | JGI IMG/M metagenome (GOLD analysis project Ga0247837, IMG submission 187115) | Freshwater microbial communities from meromictic Lake La Cruz, Castile-La Mancha, Spain - LaCruzMarch2015_14.5m | ecosystem: Environmental > Aquatic > Freshwater > Lake | place: Spain: Castile-La...
CTTCTTTATATGGCACTGGGCACTGAAGATGTTCGGCTTCTACATTGCATTGGTCGTTAACAAAGTGCCATGTTTGAGGCGGCACTTAGGCAATCTGTACCGAGTAAAAGACGGACTTGACGACGATTTATTCATCAGAAAACGGCATTTCGGCGCTTTCGGCGCCCTAAACGAAGCCAAAGACTTCACTCCAATGCTACCCAAGCAGTCCAACACCCTCCACTGCATGCAAGACCTGTACAAGCTGAAGCTGCAGCACGAGGAAGGGGGGGAAGTATGGGAAGAGCCGGCGGAATATGATGAAACGAAGGGGAGTATGATGGTCAATTCGCCTGCCAATTTGCTCAGACCACCAACAAACCCTTTTTTGGACGCTTTGGCGAGGGTGAAAGGCGAAAATACCGAGAGAAAACCGCTGTCTGAGTCAGTCCTCACAGAAGACTAATAAGACATAAATAGCGCTTTGGATAGCGGCTGAAAGCCTATTTCTAGCGGAATTCGAGCCTAAGTGAGGGAAATAACAGCAGTTTTACCCTTGCAGTACTCTCACTATCTGCAACGTGACATCCCCAGTCCCGCTCCCCTGACCTCTTTCCTCTCCCTCCATTGCTTGGTTACATATATGGAGGCCCTAGAAGAGCGGAAATACCACACGATCATCCTTGGCACGGACACGACCCTCAGTATCCTTTCTGCGTACTTCCCACCCAGTGCTTTGGCCCGTAGTGGACAAAAGGTCCTTCATTTGGACAGCTGCGAGTACTACGGCGGGGCGGATGCTTCCCTCACTCTGCCGGAGTTCCTCGCATTTATGTCTGCGGGCGACCAGCCACCTTTCGTACAGAAAGAAGTGCTGGTGTCCCCTCCGACTTCCCCCGACTTCCAGAGTCTCAGTCGCAAGTTCGTGATCGACCTGCAGCCCCGACTGCAGTACGGCGCCGGCTCCGCAGTGGAGCTCATGGTGCAGGGCGGCGTGTCCCAGTACCTGGAATTCAAGCCCGTCACCACCGGAGTCATGTGGCTGGGCGACCGCTTCCAGCAAATCCCCAGCGACCACCAAGACGTACTGCGGGACGAGCGGCTCACCGCAGGGGAGAAAGCAGCCTTACTGCTATTGGTGGATAAGGTCTCGAGGATGACGGAGTACCAAGGCACGTTCCAGGCGCTGGTGCAGGAAAGCGGACTGACTCCGTTTCTGCAGAATGTACTGCTGCACGGCATTTTGCTGCAGTCGGAGCCGGCGGAGGAACTCACAGTGGCGGAGGCTGCGGAGAGGATTAAGGTGAGGACTAGGCAGAAACACGTGGCTTCGCTCAATTTGTACCGGAAGGACAGTCCTATGCTGTATCCCCTGTTCGGCAGTTCTGACATTTCCCAGGCTTTTTGCAGACTGGCAGCAGTGTTTGGCGCTACTTACGTAGTCACTCCCTCTGTGACTTTGGGGCAAATCGCCACTTTGCCTACTGGGGAAGTGACGATTTCCACCTCCTTAGGACTGCTGGAGTGCGACCGGATCATCGCGAGTCCCAAGTACCACTACCTGAACCCGACAGCCACCACTACTGTGCTGAGTCAGTACTTGCGCAGTGTGACTATCAGCACTCAGATCCTCTATCCGAGCGACGTCCCTGTGCTGCTGTCCATCCCGCCCTCCACTCTCAGTCCCCTGCCTGTGTTCATCCTGCAAATCACCAACGCCACTAGCTGCGTCCCTGCTGACTTCGCCCTCTACTACTGCTGGACCCGAGTATCCGACTACAGCCAAGGCCGCACTGCACTCGACCAGGTCCAGCTACTCATACCCGGCGAAATCATACTGAGAGCCATTTACACGCAGAACGTCCAGAACGTGACTACGACTGGCGGCATAACTGTGATAAACGACCTGTTCAGAGGCATTGACATCGACTTTAACATCGTAAGCACTACTTAGGCGGAGGCCAAGCGGGTGTTCGAGGCGGTGGCGCCCGGACAAGAGTTCCTGCCTGCGCGGGGTCCTTCGGGACTGGAAGAAGCGTAGCTAAGCGCTAGTTCGCTCCACTACTTCTAACATGGAAGGGCTGCAGCAGGCCTTCCAACTCGTCCAAAGTCCTGACTCCGCCCTGCGAGTGCAGGGTGAGGCTTACCTTGCACACTGCACGCCTGCACTTGTGTTCCAGTCGATTTGGCAACTCCCCGCTTCCGCTCTGCAAGCCGCCCTCTTCCTCAAGGTCCAAAAGCCCAACATAGCAGCGGAACTGCGCACAGTGCTGTTTGAAGGCAGGGTGCAGGGCAAAGTGAGGGCAGTGCTGGAGGAACTCTTCGCAGAGCTGTGTTACCAGCAGTGGCCCGGCAACTATACAGACATGGAAGGGATTCTGGTCTCTGTGCCAGTCCAATCCCTCCATTTGGCGCTGTTTCAGGCCCTAAAGAAGGACAAATCCACTCGATTTTACCAAATTTGTGAAGCGATTTCGCAAAAAACTGCTCCTTTTCTGCATTCCTCAGTCGAAACCGATACGCTCTACTCCAACTCTGCAAAATACACATCAAAACTGCCCCTTGATACCTATACTTTCGTCCTTTCCGCCATTTCCGCCTCTGCTGAGGCTTCAAATCACTGGAAATCTCTGCTGCTCAAGCGAATTCGTTTGTATCCTCAGGACTTAATAGGCCTTTATGAGCAGTTGGTGGACTTGCTGCTAGTGAAACTGTCCCAAGAGCCTATTTTCGCACTTCGCGGCTTGACAGCTATTATCAATAGCCCTTTATTCAGCCCTGCGGGACTACTGCTGCTGGACGAACCGACTACCCTGCCTTGTCCTATCCAGGCCAAGCTCAGCAGTGAGCGAATTCTCGAAATAGTGACCTTCGTGCTGACCAACTACATCGCACTATCAGGAAAGGAGACGGAAACTGCAGCTGAAATGGTGGGGAATGAGGAATTTGAAAGCAAGAAGTATGACTTGAGGCCCTGTGCCGCTGCTTTCCTTTCGGCTCTGTATGCAAACAGCGCCCCACAGCTCCAACTCGCTCTAAAGACAGCCTGCCTCGGCCTCCTGCTCACCCCCATTGTCCCTACCTCCCCGCCAGCCCTCTTATTGCAGAAAGAAGCAGTTCTCTACTCCTTGAGCACAGCCTTCCACTCCACTCCCGAGGCAGAGTCTCTGCTCTCGCAGCTCTGCAGCGACCTGGCCTGCGCACCTCAGTAGGAACTACACAGAAACTGGCTGCTGGGGAAGCGGACTCTGCAGGTGGCGGCTTCCTGGCTGCCTTCCTTGTCCTTGTCAGCGAGGGACTATGTGGCGAGAGTGGCTTTGGAGGCGCTGGGAAAGGACGAGTCTGGAAGGGTGATAGGTGCAGCGTTGGACTATTTGGTGCTGCTTTTCAGCGATGCAAGCAGCAGTTTTCAGCAGTACTCTGATAGTCTGCCTGGTCTGTTCCAGTCCCTGTTCGCAGTGCTAAACGCCTGTGAAGCGCTTTCCACCCGCAAGAAAGCCATGGAGCTGCTGGCCCTCTTAGTGGACAAGTCAGTGAGTCAACTGCCCCACCTGACCTCGAGCATCATCACTTGTCTTTCCCAAGTTTGGCAGCACTCTTTCACCAGCCACGACGAAGACGCCCAGCTGAAGGTAGCGACGCTCACAGCTCTCATCCAAGTGTTCAGAGTGAGGACTACACAGCGATACACAGTGCCAGAGGAGCTCCTGGCCTCCGTCCTCAGCGTAGTCGCCTACTCTCTCGACCCCACGCAGGCAGAAGGACTGCACTTGAGGGATGTAAGGGACAGGTAGGGAGGACTCACGCTTTTGGCGGTCCTTTTGCAGCACTCCAAGCCGCAGTTTGCACTCGTTTCCTGCATTGAGCAAGTGGTGTATTTGCTTGAAATCGACAGGGACTTGCTGGAACTGTGTCTCATTGCAATGGTGGAACTCCTGAGATCACAGCCAGCCCTGCCGCAGACCACAGTCGCAGCCATCGACAGTGCCTACACAGCCCTTATAAGCGACCTAAATGAAGCAGGCCTGAGAGTGTTGATGCATACACTGATTCTGCACAGCTACACTGGAGCGATTCGGGCGTTTTCAGGGACTTTCGCAGCGCTTGCGAACGTGGAAATGAGGGAAGACGGGACGAAGCACGCCTTCCTGCACCTGCAAGCCAGACTAAGAGTGCTGGGAGTGGCTGAGTGCAGTTCCTTCGAGTCTCTATACGACTGTGAAGAGCCCTATGTAAGGGACAAGCAGCAGTACCTCGCAGCTCCTGAGACCTACTTCGAGTACTTGGAGCGTTGGACTGTACTGGCGGCGCTGGGAGGACAGAGAGGGGGTCTAAGCGAAGCAGTGGGCAAGCTACTGCCCCAGTCCTGCTCCAACAGCGACCTAATCCTGCCCTTCCGTCGTTTCGAGTACGAGGAAGGCGAGTACGAGGAGTGGCTGGACTTCACCCAGGCTATAGCAGCCATAACCAGCGAAGTTCGGAGACTTACAGGGTAAAGACTAGACTATCTACTTTCACAGAACAGGTACTCCTCCTCCATCAAGCAGTACACCAGGAACCTGGTCCTCTGCTCCACAAACAGCTCCAGCCGTGCAGGGTCTGTCGCCTCCCCGAACACAGCTCTGCTCAGGTCTCCCAGGTCCTGTGTCTTGGAAAGGCTTTGGAGGACACTGTGCCAGCGGCCGAAGCCCTGTGTTGCCACTGCCTGCAGCAGTGCAATGTCGTCCTTGGCTGACCAGGCCTGGAAGTCGGAGAAGGAAGACTTGTAGGTTTCGGACGTGGAAATTGCGGATTTCTGCAGGAGCTGGAGTTGCTTCAGCCAGGCACGCAGCAGCATTATCTCGATATTGCGGAAAAACAGCTCCCGTACCTTCAGAGTGGCGCCCTTGTAGGGCATTTCCGCGCCGTTGCTGAAGTGCTGGCAGGCGCTGGCTGCGAGACTGGGCAGTTCCTGGCTCAACTCCCCCAAGTCCACACCGAAGTCTCCCAGGCGGAGCTGGCAGTAAGCCCTGTGGACCTCGCTCGGCCCGTCATTTTGGTCGTATCCGAATGCCAAAAGCAGCTCTTGCGCCTTTTCGACTGTGGTTTTGATGGCCGGCCGAGGCGGCGGCGGCGCAATATAGCGAATCACCTCCGAACAGAACCAGCCTTCCAGTGCCAAACTGTCCCTTTTGAGCGCTGTAATGACCCAGTCGTACTCCCAGGAGTTGTCCGCATAGGGCCTTGCGAGGAACTTCACATACCCCATCCTTTGTCCGTAGCAGTCCTTCCACTTTAGCACGTCTTCGTACTGGAAGGCAGGCGCAGGCTCGCGACTCAAGGGCGTGGCCTGCACCTGAGTCTCCGGCACACAAATGAGGTGGGTGAAAGGCAGCGCTTTCACCTTAATAACGGCGTAGTTCTGGCCTTGCACAGACTTGGAGGGGTAGCGGGCTTCGATAGTCTCCGGAGTCAGCACGTCTGAGATGCACTGGGAACAGACCTGCGTGGGAGTCAGTTCCTTCACCAGTGGCTCGCAATTGCCGTGATAACTTAAGCCACATTTGGGACATTTGACTGCTTCTCCCTGCACCAACGCGCACTTCCCACACAGACCCGCGCACTCTCCACACAGGTCTCCCTTGGACAGCAGACACTTGACATGGTAGGAGCGCCCGCACTGCTTGCAGACTGCGGCCTGGGCGTTAGCTTCGGCCTTGCGACACACGTAGCAGGGCAGATGGCTTGCGGGTGGTGGTCTTGCTGCAGGCTTGGGCGGCTCATCGTCCAGGATGATCACTTCTTGGTCGGATTGGAACATGCCGTATTATAGGGAGAGGCTATGGTGGCCTGGCTGCTCCTAGAGAAAAGCCAGCCAACAGTAGGCCTCTGACCACCTCAAAATTTGCCTTTTCCCATAATAATCTCTCTAAATATCCCGACTTACAACTCCCTACTGTCCCTCTGATTGTTAGGACTAATTGCCAAACTTCTGCTCGTAGCACGACCTGCAGTAGAGCTTCTTGCTCTCTGCAATATATACTTGTCGCAATTTGCACACTGAGCACTTCCTTGCCCTAAACTGCGCTTCTTTTTCGTGCAACTTCTCTTCACCACCGAAAAAAGGTGCAAGGGTATTTGGATAGCTGATAAAGAAGGGACAGCAAGGACACACATATTTAGTTATGCCCTGGAAGCCATGAGAAAATTCAGCCATATACTCAAAAAGGCAGTCCTGACTGTGAAACCAGTGGCCGCACTTTAGCTTAAGCGCCTTCTTCTTATCCTTACTAGAGCAATTGCTGCATTTGAAATCGTCACATTGCAACATGTTCCACATTTTCTTCAAACATTTGGGAGAGCAAACAGAAGGAGCGCACTCTACTGCACAGACCAAGTCATCCGGTATATCGAAGGTTCTTTGAGAAATTTTTCGAGTGCACATAGCGCACTGGTTACGGAGGGCTGGAGGAGGCACAGGCACTGGGGCGGATTGATATCGCTGAGGAACAGATTGGGGAATTCGATCAATAACATAGGTGCTTGGAGGGTAGGCGACAAACCCTGGCACTGCCTTTTCCTCTTCGTAGAGGACAGACTGCCGAATTCCCATTTGCTGGCTGACTACCGGACTGCGGACGCCTAGTGACTCCTCATAGTACTGCGCAAAGGACTGCATATACTCCTCAATCTCCACAAAGGTGGGTCTTTTCTCCACCTCCTCCTCCATCATCCACGCCAAATAGGGCTGTAAGTATGGGTATTGCTCCAGTCCCACTACCAACTTATAGGTCTCCTCCCTCAGGTTTTGTAGATTCACTAGCTGAGTGGGCTGCTCCAGGGTCGCCATTTCAGCCATTGTCACTGCCAGGGAGTAGACATCGGAGCGCACAGGGTCGTAGTGGATCGCCTGAATTCCGCTTTGCAGCATTTTCGCATACTCTCGTTTAAGCTCAGGACTGAGGAAGAAAGGACTGCCTTGGATGGTCTCCCTGATCTCGGAAAGGTCTAAGTTGCGAGTGGCAGAGCCGAAGTCGCCAAGTTTGAGTGTAGAGCCGCTGAGCATAACGTTGCAAGGCTTGATGTCGCGGTGACTAATGCCCTGCTTCTGAGCGAAGCTGAGAGCAGCAACTAAGCTCCTGAGCGCCTGAATCAGCTCTGCATCTGTCCAGGGCTGTCCCTGTTCCTTGCGTCTCTGGATCTCATCGCCTAGGTCTCGCTCCATCCTTTCCACCACTAGCACAGACCTGAAGCCACCCGCTTCGCCCTGCTCTATGGCGCAGTCATACACCTTCAGTATGCCGGGGTGGGAAAGTGCGGACATAGCCATGGCTTCCTGGATAGAGGCGTTGGCCTGCTGCAGACTGTCAAAGCCTTGCTCCTTGATGACAACGGGAAGGGAGTGGGACAGCAGGCCTTGGTAGATAGTCACTCGGTTCGAGGAGTTCGCGTACAGGATCGGTCCTCTGCTCAGCGGAAGGCGAGACATATTGATAATAGGGCTCTAAGGGCATATTCTGCATATCCCAGTTCTACCGACAGCGCAGAGAACGCCACTGTACCGTCTGACACAGTATTAGACTAGGTGACATAGGTACTAGGACAGGGCAGCAGTGCAGTAGGACTAACAGAGGAAGGCTCCTGTGGCCCACTGGCTCTACCCTGCACTTCCCAGGCTATTTCCCTCATCATTTCCCTTAGCTAGTCGAAATGCAGGCTTTCCGCACCTTCACCCGCTATCGCCCCCCTCACCCCATCCCCTTCTCTAGTGGCCGCTACCTGCTCTACTCGCACCCCAAGGTGCAAAGCTACGTCCATTGGGGGCAAACAGCTGCCTACGGCTCCACTGTCTTCTTCGGCATGAGATTGCTGCTCCGGGGTGCAAGCATGGGGTGGATTTCCTGGCTGCTGCAGACTGGCCTGTTCGTAGGGTCCTATTCCATGACCACCAAGCTGAGGGAGGTGTCCAAACACACTGCCCTCAAGGTCTACCTCAAGTCAGACGGACAGACCCTGGAAATCCAGACCGGCCTGCTCACGCAACTGTGCAAAACCACGGAAGTGCCTATCAGTGACATCACGGAAGACCAAGAGGGGGACGAAAGACTGAAAGCCATGACTATGTATGGCGGCTTTCAGGCCATTAGTACGAGAAGAGGAGATACGTTTTTGCTGTGGCCCAATGGGACTGTCGCTGACATGGAGCTGCTGAAGAAAATCATCGAAGGGTGTGAGTTGGACTTGAAGGAGTCTGACAAGGTCGATATAATTGACGTTTAGGTATAGTGGGATTAGGACAGTACAGTGGGTTATAGCCATATATGAGGCCGGCTACTGCTGTTTCAGTCCAGGACACGTACAGTGTCAGGCCAGCCTTCAAAGACAAGTTCCGTCCCTCCGAAGTCCGTTCCCAGCTAAAAGAGTTCCTCGACCGCACTCTCCAAGACATCAAGTACGACCATGCACAGGCCTCAGCCCTGTCGAAGTCCCTGTCCGAGCAGATCCGAGACCAACTGCGGGCCTCACAGCACCCCCGCTACAAGCTAATGGTGCAGGTAGTGCTGGGCGATAAGAAGGGACAGGCTGTGCGGGTGGGCACTCGCTGCAGGTGGGACGCAGACACTGACAGTCTGGCTTCGTACACATACACCAACGAAACACTGTTTTGTGTGGTGGTGGTCTTCGCCTGCTACCTCTACTAGTAACATAGAGTGGCTGGACTGTCTGTAATGTCAAAACTGGGCGTTTGGAAGGAAGCGGAGATATACAGGAACGACAGTGCGGGCGTGCAGGTGTTCAGAGGCCTGCTCCTAGGCTCTAATACTCCAGTGGCTGTGAAAGAACTGACCTTCCCCACACTCCAGCAAGCCAACCAGGGTCTGCAAGAGGCACTCAGTGCAGTTCGACTGGCACATCCAGGCATTCTGCAGACCTTGGACTGCTCAATGGATGTCACTGCAGAGGGACTGTATAAAACCGTCTTAGTGTCAGAGTTGATGACAGAAGACCTTTTCAAGACGCTAAACAGGAAGCATCAGGAGCAGACGTACTGGGCAGAGGGGGAGTTGATGGGCATGCTGGGGCAGGTGGTAGCCGCACTGAGTTACGCTGAAAGGATGGAAGTGTGCCACCGAGACATCAAGCCGCAGAACTTGTTCACCAATGAGAACCAGTCAGTGGTCAAAGTGGGCGACTTCGGCACTGCTGCGAGGGGGAGTCTGTTTGGGGAAAGGAAAAGCACTCTTGTGGGAAGTCCGTTTTTCCTGTCTCCGGAGCTGAAAAGGTCGTTTTCCAAGCTGCACTCCGGCGCTCAGGGCGCTGCTTCCACCTACGACCCCTTCAAATCAGACGTGTACTCCCTGGGAGTGACGTTTCTGTACCTGACTACGCTAGTGCCGCCCGTGGCACTGATGGATTTGGAGAACTTGCCTGTGAAGACTGAGGAAGTGCTGGTGACTGTGGCTGGGTATGCGGTACTCCAGTGGTATTTGAGGTGGATGCTGGCTCCAGACGAGCAAAATCGACCCTACTTCCACCAAATAGAAGAAAACCTTATGCAGTACGGATACATACTGTCGAATTCACCCCAGTATCAGAGTAGTGCAGAGCCAGTGTGGTATCAGGAAGTAGCCCCAGAGCCACTGGAACAGCCGCAACCACCCTATTTCTATGCTAATCAAGGAGAAGAGGTAAAAGCGCCTGTTGTCAGTCAGACCTGTCTAGGCTGCCCAGCTTCACTGAAAAAGGTTTCAACGGCGAGAGTGGAGTTGCCCTGTGGACACAAATTCCACGATGTGAACTGCTTCTTTGCCCACTTGGAACGCACAAATGAGGATTTTAAAGGACAGTATGTGAACATCTCCTGTCCCCTCTGTCCCTACTTAGATGTTAGCGACAAGAAGGAACTCTTAGCGAAAGCCTTCGACGGCTTTGAAAAGTTCACAAAGCGGAGAGAAGCTAGCAGAAAGCGGCACTGCACAATATGCCACTCCCCAAACCCGTCGAAGCACAGACAGGATTGCGGCCACAGGTACTGCTCTGCACACCCGCCCCCTTCCAAGGACTGCAAGTTCTGTCTGCCGGAGTGGAGAGACGTGTAGTTAGACAAAGTTATTACTTCCGCTTGCCTAGCGACCAAGTCCCTGCAATTTGCTCTCCGTCTGAGCAGGTGAAGACTCCGTCCCCGTGCTGTAGGTCTCCAAGCCACCCGCCCTCATACTGGCGTCCATCTCTCCACCTGAACACGCCCCTTCCCTGCTTCAAACCAGCCTCGAACTGACCTACGTAGCTGCGTCCATCCACCCAGTCCATCCTCCCACTGCCACTGATCACTCCACGCACCCAGGCCCCCTCATACCTCTTGCCATCCGCCCACACACACACTCCCTGTCCATGTCTGCGGCCCTCCTCATCCCTGTCTCCCTCATACACTTCCTCCTCTCCTATATTGTCTTCATTCAGTGGTGCAGGCTGCGGCTGCAACTCACTGTGGGAAGTGGCTTCGCAGTCCATGAACGTAGGAGTGGGGGAGTGGGCGAGCCTCATGTCGATGCTGTCGGGGTCGACTTCGATCTCACGCTGGGCCAGGGACTCCACTGTGATGAGGAGCTGCTCGGCTTTGGTGACGAAGCAGGTTTGAGCGCAGGTTCCCATTACGAATTGAGGCTAATCTCTATTAAATCGCGAAGGGAAGAACGACCGTCCTGGAAGTGGCTTAGGACGCTCGTCTGGAATGCAGCTGTTTGCGCGGCTTGTAGGAAAGCTTCCGTGCCTCCGCCTACCCCGAAGTAGTACGTCTTGCAGGCTAGTAAACACCGCCCCGCAATGCAGCTGCGTATGGCAGTCAGCAGTTGAGGGTACGAGGCTGGGTTGTAGGTGGTTTCACTGGATATGATGAGGTCAAAGCGTCCAAGATGGGAGTAGTCGCCCCACGGCCCACTGATTAGACGGGTCCCCTCAGTGCAGTTCAGGTTTCTGTCTATATTGGCTGCTGTGACTCGCTGCAGTACAGCAGGTGTGTAGTCCTGAAACACCACTTCCCCGGCTCCCAGCAGCTTGCAGGCGATCCCAGGCAGTCCGTGTCCGCAGCCCAGCTCCAACACTCGCTTCCCCACTACGACTTCAGGGTGCGAACGCAGGTACTGTATGAGGTCGTAAGAGCACTCCCACACCTTGAGTCCGCCCTCATTGACTCCCGGAGTTAGGTCTGAGGAAGGATCGAAGCCGAAGTCACTGTTCGTGATGTTGGAGAGGTAGTGCAGGGAAGTGTCACGGTAGGGTAGGAAGGCTGTGGAGGCGGGGAGACTGGACTGCACCTCCATTAGCCACTAATAGCAATGAAAGGAGAAACTAGAGCCCTGTCCGTCCCTAAAGCAGTGCTGCCAGCCATCCTGCAAGAAGCCTCCTCCCCAGGCCTTCGGCGAGCTGGCCGGAGGTCTTCTATGCATTCCTCTCTGATGGGTCGGCGCAGCAAGCGATCTGCAAGTCTCACTTGCTACTTCCAAGACGTGCAGAAACCGATGATCGGGCGTTTGCAGAGTTTTCAGATGCCGAGGCCTCGGCGGAGTCGAAGGACCATCACTTAATTCTTTTAGCCGTAGCTGCAGAGCGTGTGGACAGGGAAAAGGGGAAATGGCTTGGTGGGACCCTGAGAGTGAAACTGATATATCATTTAGAGACTGATTGGAGAGTAGATAGGCAGCTCCCTAGTGAGTTTTAGCACTGCAGAGAGGAGTGAAATAGACTGCGGGAGTTGAGAGAAAGGACAACTGTGGGATGAGGGAGACTAATCTGCTCTGCAGCGACCTAGCAGGCACTCTACGAAGGAAGTCAGGCATCGGTTGGAATAGCAGGAAAGTTGCGTGCGTGCTGTCAGCTACAGTGGAGAGAGAGGAATGCAGGTCTTAAGCGCCGCTTTCGCAGAAAGACACCAAATACATAGTGCAATGATGAGAAATGTCACTACCTCCGATCTGTGAGGACACCATTCTGCTTCCCTGACTCTTTTCCCTTTCTCAGCTCCTAGGTCCGCTCAGTCTGGCAACTGCTGGCAGGAGACTTCTGAACTACCGAGAAAGGACTGGGCTTTAGAAGGACCTGTGGGCTGTTCAGTTAGTCCTATAATGGCTGAAAGTTCACCCGAAGAGTCGAAGTCGAAGTACTTCCAAAGCCTGATCGAGAGCGCCAAGTCCTCCGCCACCACCACCGAAGTAACCACCGACCAATACGACCTGTCCCAGTTCCAAGGCCACAAGGAAGGCCGCCTGGCCGCCAAGTTCAACCGGGTAAAGAAAGCCTTTTCAGGGGACAACGGAATCGGACCCCGCTTCGTGCAGGGCTTTAAGATGGGAGCGATGGTGGGCGCTGTGTTCGGCACGATCATGGGCGTAGTGTTCGCCATACAGAGCAGAAACATCTTGGTCATACCCATCAGCTTGGGCTCTATGAGCATGTCTTTCGGCTTCTTTATGGGTATTGGCACGAGTATCCGCACGACTCCCAACGGCCCGGAACTGGTGCAGGTCGTGGCTCTCTACAAAGACGGCCAGTGGGTGATTGAGGAGCGGCCCGCTGCCTGGAAGACTCAACTTAGACTAGTCTAGTCACTTCGATCACTTAGCTGCACACTTAGCTACTTCTCCCAGGGCTCCCGCTCCAGCCCGCTGCTCGGGAAGCGCTTGCCACACTTGGCTGTCTCCACACATAGGAACTCACTGGACCTGGGGACGTAGCGCAGACCGCTGCTGCACGCCTGACACTTGCCCGCCCTTCCCAGCGTCCGCCCGTCCGCCACTCGCTCCACCAGGTCCAGTTTGTTGCCCGACACAGGCTGCAAGTTGCGCTCGCACTCCGACTTCAAGTCGTCGAGAGAGCTGGAACTCAACAAATCACACTGCTTCCTGTAAGCACGGTACTCTTCCAGGGTGTAACCGGTCCAGTGAGCGGGAAGTACTGGTCCCTTGAGCTTGCGTCTAGAGCGCTTACGAGTGGGCGCTGGCTCCTGCTCCTGTTCCCGCACCGCCAGCCGATCTAAGTAGGACCTGGCGCGTTCACTCACTCCTTCTGCACACGTGTCCAACTCCACGACTTCCACTTCTTTCTTGGGCTCTGCAGTTTCCTCGTCAGCAATTATAGTCCAGTTGCGCAGAATGGTGGCTTGGTCCTCCTTGAGAAGTGACTGGAAGCCGGAGATACGGTGAGGAGTGCAGTACTTGGAGAGGGAGGTTTTCAGGAGACAGGTGCAGTGGTAGTACGAAGTTTTGCGCAGAGAGCCTGAATCACTTGTGACGCCTACTCTCACTCCTCCGCTCTCGATTTCGTCGAGGCAGTGTCTGCAGCAGGACCGGCCTGACTTCGCATAGCCCACTTGGAGCGTTACCATTTATCTTCCTAGGGCAGAAAAGGGTTGTCGCTGCAGCACCCAGTTTATTTCGATGCAGTATTGAGGATCTTTGGGTTTGGCAGCGCTCCACTGGAGAGCACTATTCACAACTACATGTGAGGGGAGAAATATGTACGTTTAAGCACAATTGAAAGTGCACGCTCGAGTGCACTAGGAAGAAAGCTGCGGACTGAAGTAAGGGAAAACAGCTGTATACTTGCTTCCTAGACTTTAGCACTGTTGAATACATGTAGTAATAATGGCGGGAGAAGGAAACTGGGGCGTGGCGCTGAGTCCCATGCAAGTGGAGGGAGTGCTGGAGAGGTCCCCGTGCACCAAGGAGTGGGTGCGGCCCAGTCTGAAGGTGGGGATCTTCCCCGACACCACCCCAATTCAAAAGTGGCGGGCTACTGAAAGACTGCCTGAGGGCAAGTCCCCGGCAAGCCCTCACACGCCTCTCACCAGTCTGGAGTCTCGACTCAAGCTGGTGCAGTCGCAGAGCATTAAGGAGAAGCACAGGGAAGGGGCTCGCAGAAGACGTTTTGCACCCATAAGGGAGCTGATATTCGACGATGAGTCGCCCGACCTGCCCTGCGAGCCCTTGTTCAGTCCTGCTCTTTCCTCACAAAGTTCCATCGACAGCGACTCCTCACGCTACACTGGAGACTTCGAGGAACTGGGACTGCTTTCCTCAGGCCACTACGGCGAAGTCTACCGCTGCCGACATCGTCTGGACCAACAGCTCTACGCTGTAAAGCGCATTCATATTGCCAAAGGCCAGGAATCTGCTTTATCTGAGGCGCTCACTTTGGCAGCTGCCTCCTTTTACTGCGACTCGAGACATGTACTGCGCTATAGAAACATGTGGGTGGAGAGGGACAGACTGTACATCGCGACAGAGCTGTGCGAAGGGTCACTGAGAGACTGGGCGCAGGGGCGCTTGATTGAGGAAGACATCATCCTCGCCCTAAGAGACGTGGCGAAAGGACTGAGGGAGCTGCACGCTATGGGGGCAGTGCACCTGGATGTGAAGCCAGACAACATCCTCTACAGCTTCTCACATCGCTTCAAGTTGGGAGACTTGGGCCTTGCGCGACTTATCGACACGCTGCAGGGTCCTGTCGACGTCCCAGAGGGAGACTCCCGCTATCTCGCTCCAGAGCTACTGTCCAACCCCCACCCTGACCTTCCCAAATGTGACGTATTTGCACTGGGAGCCAGTATTTATGAGGTCATGAACGGCCTAAGTCTGCCCACTAGTGGAGACGCTTGGAGAGCTATCAGAGCTGGACAGCTCTTCTTCAAGCCGGAGTGGTCGGAGGCGTTGGTGCAGGTCGTCAGCAGGATGATGGCCGAGCAGCCAGAGAGGAGACCCACTGCGGAGGAGATTGTGAGGGTGGAACTGAGCGAGAAGAGTCCGAGACGGAAGCTGAGTTTTTAGCTTATATGGGAATGAGTTAAGCTGGCGTCCTTTGAAAGGTCGCAGAGTAGTCTACAGGACTTGCGTCCTTTGGAAAGGAGTGTGCAGCTTCAAACAAACGGGCAGACTCCGGTCTTCTGAGTCCTCCTCCACTTCCTCCTCCAGTGCCCACTCCGACTTCAGCACTTCCTCCGCACTGAGTCGCTTCGCTTCCCTCCGGCGCATTAGCCCCGCCAGCACTTCTCGACAGGAGGGGGAGAAGGAGCCCCACTTGGAAGAAGTGAAGTCCAGTCGTTTGTGCTGGATGCGGTAAGCCACCTGCTGCTCTGAGTCTCCGAAGAAAGGCACTTTGCCTTGAAGTAGGATGTAGAGGATGACTCCTAGAGACCAGCAGTCTGCTTGGGACGTATAGCCTGTGCGCGCTATCACTTCTGGAGCTGCGTACTTCAGGGTTCCTACGGGCTCCGTTTCCTTCTGCCCCGGCCCCACAAAACACGACAGTCCGTAGTCTATAAGTCTCGCCCTGAGCCTGCCCGCCCTTCTCTCCACCATCACATTCTCCAGCTTCACATCTCTGTGAATCACTCCTCGGTCGTGCAAGTAAGCCAAAGCTTTAGCGATGTCCAGTACGATGCCCCGAGCTGTTGCTTCGGAAGCCAGGTAGCCCTGCTGCTCCAGCCAAGTTATCAGCGGCACTCCCACTACGAGGTCAGTAACGATCTTCACACACTGAGTGCTTTCATACACATCTTGCAGGTGCAGTAAGTTCTCGTGCTGCACCAAACGCAGCACGTCGATTTCTCGCCTTAGTCGCTCCTCGTCATGACCATTCATAGCAGCTTTATCAAAAACCTTCACAGCATAGGCCAGTGCAGTGGACAGATGGAGAACTCGATAGACCTGTCCATAGGCGCCCTGGCCCAGAAGCTCCTGCACTTCGTAGTCTCGAGAGAAGGAGTGACTGGGCAGTTGAGTCTCAATCCAAAGTCTCCACTGCTCCAGCTCTGCTGGACTTGCTGCGGTCAGTGTGTAGGAGCGAGACAGAGTGGATAGTTCGAGAGTTACTGGAGGGGAGGCGGAGAGGCATAAATTCCCCATGTAAATAACGTGTTTGAGGGTGGTTTTAGGCTCGCTGGAGTACAGGTAGAGGCTTTGGTGGGCGACTTCGCAGTTATATGTGCGCCCGGTATAGCTCAGCACATGTGGGAGAGGACCAGGTATAGAGCCTGAGCAGGTGGACAGGTCACTGGACTGAGAGTCAGCCTTCATCGCCTCTGACAGAAGCGGAGGGAAGGAAGAAAGCAGGGAAGTGAGGAGTGCATAGAAGGGGCACTGCAGGGCAAAGGGAGCTAAAGGCGCACTGGGCCAGCAGAGCTGAGGACTGGGCCGCTCACATTTAGGACAAGTCTTCGGTAAATACCTGGCTAGTACAGCCACTCCCTGCTGTGTGGCCTGTCCCTGTCCACTCACATCCAGCAGTCTGCACAGCAGCGCTTCTGTCTCCTCCCAGTTGCCTTTGTATAGAGTCACCACTCCGGTGAGGAACTCAGCTTGGTCCAGCAGTCCGTCCTTGTCTGTGTCCAGGGCCTGGAAGCACTGCTGGCCCAGGAGTCCTGGCAGTGCAGTGAACTTCATAAACTCCACTTGGTCGATTCCCTGGCGCTTGCCTCTGCATCTCAGTGCCAAGTCCCGAAATATCCTCCTCAGCACTCGCCTTTCCTTCTTCCACTTCCCCTTGCCTGCTGCACTTTCCGCCTCCAGTCTTTCCTCCAGACTCAGTCCTTCTCGGCACATTATTACCTACTCGACTCTCATTAGCGCCATTGAGACACGAAAACAGAGTCGTCAGACACTTCACTGTTGTGTTGAAACTCCCAGTCCCGGCTCCTAGTCACTGTGCCCGGCCTAGACAGACGAGTGTGAGTCATGGACAAGGACTGCAGGGGAGTTGGGTGGAGAGTTTTGAAGGTCATGGACTTGCGTAGAAGGCTTAGGAATTTCTTGCTGCTGGGAGTGTGTGCTTCCTCTCTGCTGCCCAGCTTTAGACTGGGGTGGAGTGCTTTGGCTGGGTGTGTGGGCAGACTGGGCAAAGTCTCTGTGTGGTCTTTCGCTGTGGCTTGGAGAGCGCGGAATAGGACAAATGCGTTGACAGATTTGACAGGAGCCACTTTACACTTGTGCTTCTTAGGCTGGGAAGGGTGTCGAATGGGACGTAAGTGAATCGGTTCAAATCCGGGCAATGGCCTTCGCATCTGCTGCTTCATTAATATAGACAGCAATATGGAGTTGCAGCGGGGCACACTCATCTACTACAACTCCAACACCTTCATAAGCGTGTACCAAGGTCTGCTCGGCTCCACTCCAGTGGCGATCAAAGAGCTGTGCTTCACCACTCTCGACGCCGCCAACTCCGCTGTGCGGGAAGCAATGATCCAGGCGCAGCTAGACCACCCTCACATCTGTCGAGTCTATGACTGCAGGTTGGAGGAGTGCCAGGGCTGGGTGAAGGTGGTGCTCGTGCTGGAGTGGCTCGAGGGAGGAGATGTGTGGAAGGAGATAGAGAGGAGAGCGGCGGACAGGCAGGGTTGGACAGGTGAGGAGTTGGAGAGACATGCGAAGGGCTTGGTGGATGCACTTGCATATGCACAGACACGCGGTGTTTCGCATAGAGACATAAAGCCGCAGAATATCTACCTGACAGGGGACAAAGGCACCCTCAAGTTAGGAGACTTCGGTAGTTCCAAGCGGTCGTTTAGCCCTGAGCTGACCTCCACACTGCACGGCACTCCCGCTTTCCTCAGTCCCGAGCTGAGGAAGCAGTATGTGAGTGTGCTAATGAACGGAGGGCAGTCGCTGCGACATGACGAGAGTAAAGCGGATGTGTACTCGCTGGGCATAACACTGGTGTGCATGGGTCTGCTGGGGTATCCGCAAGAGGAGATAGGGGCGGGGGAAGCGGCTTTGAATCAAGTAGTGGAAAGACTGGGCTTATCGGGAGTGATCACTACAGCTATCAAGCAAATGCTCAGTAATGATGCTTTGAAGAGACCTACTTTTGAAGAGTTGACGAGGTTACTCAATCAGCCAAAGTCAGTTGTGAATCTTGGCACATGTGTGCATTGCAATTTGTCTCTCCAGCGGTCTACATTAGTGTGTTCTCCGATGATTTTGCTGAGCTGTGGGCATCCAATGCATGAAAGTTGCTGCTACAGTTATCTCGAGACCAGCTTTCGGTGCCAAGGCGAGTTGCAAGTGAAGTGCCCAGAGTGCAAGCAGGGGTTATCTCTGGAAGGACTGCGGGCCTCAGAGCAATGGCAGCAGTTGCTGAAGAGAGTGCAGCATGAGTGCGCGTGTTGCAGAAAAACCACTCTGAAAGGTGCGCAGTGTCTTTGCGAGCATTGGCTATGCCTAGATTGTTTGAGCAAAAGTTCTGAGTGCATGAAATGCCAAGAGTTTGAGAACTTGATGTTAAGCTCATCTGGGTAATAACTCTCGTAGCATGTAAAGAATGGATTCCTCGGCAGAGGATGACCCGGAGCTGAACGCAGCAGTGAAGGACTCACTGCGGAGACAAGTGGCAGAGCTAAGGCTGCGACTCATTGAGCAGAGCGAAAGCAACACCACCGCCGATTTGCAACTCAGAGCTGCTTACGACCAGGCCAAAACCAAGCTCGTCATGAAGGCGCTCCAATTGAAGCGACAAGTGAGTGACAGCGAAGCCGCCCTGCTGTCCGCTCGCCTGCAGTGGGCCTCCGAACTCAGCTCCCTGTCCTCCTGTACCTCTACTCTCCTACACTCCCGAGTGCATTGTCTCAAGACTCAGGCTTGTGAGTTGTGCAAAGTCAAGCAGCTCTTCACTCCACTCGTATTTCGAACTCCGAGACGCCCGCAGAGAGCTCTTCTAGAGGAAAGCACTGCTCAGGACCCGGGAACTCCTTTCATAGAAGAAACTCCAGATAACGAGCAAGTCCCAACGACACCCGAGTCCCTGCCCAAGCCTGCAGACCGCGTTGACTGTCTGCAAGCGGAGGTAGAAGATAAGGTGGCTGCACTGTTCAGACTAGTGACGACTCGTCTAGAACAGCTCAAGGAGCAGCTCACCACTCTAGAAGACTCCAGCAGTGAAAGCTACTCACTGCCTTTCCGAGATACTCCTGACACCAGGTCTATGGTTGAAGAGGTGGAAGGAGACGAGGAAGTGACTATTCAGTGGGAGGAAACTGACCTGACTCCCTGTGAAAAACACACTGACAAGTCTGTCAGAGGCGAATTCACTCAACTGCAAGGGGACCAACTCAGTGCGGAAATGAGTGCAGAAGAATCCTGCTCTCCGCTGGAAGCCCCGCCGCTGCCTCGGCGGAGTTGGAGACGTTGGCTGTGCTGCTGTCGAGTTAGTCTGTAGAGCACTGCGTGTACTGGTTGCAAGTCTTGCGACTGCTGCTGGCCCTGTCCACCATGCTTGTGAGCGTGTCTGTGATGTCCGCCACTTGACGCTCCAGCCGGTCAAACTTGCCCAGCTTGCCCTCGATGGCATGCGCCTTTTGCTCCAAGGCGTTCAGCTTGTGATGTACGTCCAGACGGTCTCTCGTTTCCAAGTCATAAGTATTCGTCAAGTCCAGTCTTTCCTGATGGAATTCAGTTAGTCTGTCCATCAATTGGTGTTTGTGCAGGAGGGTTTGGTCGTGGTGGTGTCCATATCGATTCGTTGATCTTGTGTATAGCATAAAGGCGATGATGGCGCTGGCGGCTTTCCTGGTCTTGAGGATAGCTTCGAAGGCCTTGGTCTGGTTGCGGGACAGCTGAAAGGACTGGTTGAGGATGAATACGACAGTGGAGAAGCCAAACAGTCCCCAAATACCCACAATGAGAGCGCACGTTCTGCCCAGATGTGTATGCGGTGTGATATCTCCATACGCAATTGTAGTCATAGTCATGATCGACAGCCACACACTGTTGTAGAAAGTGTTGAAGTCCTGCAGGGAGATATCCACGTAGGGGCGTTCAAACACACGTATGAAAATCGCAAATACGAAGGAAGTGGGCAGGACGAACATTATCACCATGAAAATCGGACTGGACTTGACCAGAGCCCGGGCACTGAAGCGCATGTTGGCTTTCACGCCGTGCTGCGAACAAATCGTGCGAGCGTGGTTGTCCATGTACATGCCGTAGTTGAAGAAGGCGCGCACTACGAAGTAGAGACGCAGGAACATGAGCACGTACAGCAACTCTGCGTTGAAGTACTCCACCGAGGTCAGAGTGAAGTGGGCGATGTCTGACACTATAGGCCTGCGGAGGATCATGCCGAAGCAGCCGGATACATAGGGGTAGGGAAAGACCAGCAGAATCGCCACTTCCAATACTAGTTGAAACGTCAGGAACTTCCTCGGTCTCACATCCGCATTCTTATTGAACTTCCCCTGCACCACCCACACAACACTCGACTTTTCATTCTGGCACAGTATCCACTCACACTTCACTTTGTGTCGCAGTAGCAGTAGCACCAAAGCCGCTACTGTGCACCAGAAGTCTAGCCATCTGTACTGCTCACTGACTCCTGCTTTTTCCACGCAGTAGTCATGCAAGCGGTTGTCAGCGTAGCGACTTTCGTAGTCGAAAGTAGCGAATACTATTCCGAGCACCCCAAAAAACGCTGACAGCAACTCACATCTGCGCCACAGGCTTTGCAGTGCCAGCGCTTCCTTCAGCTTCTCCAGCGTTCCAAGCGGCGCTAAACTCATTTCCGCTTTTATTACTACTTCCAAGAGAGTTGCACTTCCTAGTCACCAGGGATTAATTGTGTGGGCGCTTCTTGCGAAAGTAGCAGATAGTGGCCTTGACATCGCCTGAGACGGAGAGAAGGTGGGAAAGCACTTCGAATTCTGAGGCAGGGGAGGAGGTGGAGCAGAGGGAAACTAGTGTGAGAAACTTCTCAGGCACTTCCTCAGCCTCGCAGCGACAGCGAACAGCTGTCCAGTCGCTCTCAGAAGCCTCTGACTCGCTTCTGTCGGGGGAGAGACACACAGTCTCCACTGGCAACTTGAGGCGTTTCGCAGGCAGCTCTTCATCATCGGAGAGTTCGATAGTGACTACGCTTGGATCAGTGAGGTGCGACATAGGCTGCCCTGTTCTAAACGGCAACTGGCGCTTCGGCTTCTTTTCGTCTGGCTCCATTCAAAACTTCTTCCTATTGCACCCAACTCAGAAGGGCGATAGTTTGGAACTGGAAGCTTGAGCTTTGAGTGTCTGGATTTCTTGTGTCTGTGAAGGACTAATATAAAACTCAAGAGTGTGGACACCAACAAACGAAGGTGTGCTTTCCCCTAAGATTTGGGCCTGTCGTAGGAGCTGAGTGCAGAGCAGTGTGGACAAGGGATACGAGAGGTCAGCGGTTTGTGATAATATGGAAGAGCGTCTGCAGCTTGCTCTCTTAGACAACGAGAATAGTACCCAGTTTCGCTGGCTTAAGTATATCAACCGCGAGTACCGCAGCACGCATGTAAGCAGCACGCAGTTGCAGGAAATCACAGACGCAGTGTTGTTGCAGGTGCTCGCGTTGACTCACAGCGGAGCGCAGCCGGCTACCAATCTGCCCAAGCTACGGGCGCTCGAGGAAATCGTCATAGACGCTGTGACGGCGGGACAGGTGCACGCCTTGGAGGTGTTTGAAGCGAGCGAAGTGCCATTCGAGTACCGCCACATGCTTCTGAAGCGAACGAAGGACCAGGGAGCGCAAGTGACTTACTACCGTTGGGTGCTGCGCACTCTCATCACTGAGTACCACTTCGCCCGCGAAGTCCTGCGATTGGACCGAGACGAAGAACTGGAAGCCAGTCACCACCTCGCTCAGGCTCGCGTGGACTCGCCCCAGGTCAGCTACGAACTCGGCCTGTGGTACTCCCTGCAGGAGAAGTACTCAGATGCTGCCTTCTACTTCAACGAACTGAGCAAAAGAGTGGAGACAGACTACGTGCCTCAAGGAGACCCGGCCAAGGTGACGACTCTCACGTATGAGAAGCTCAAAGGGTACTTGGGAGTGCATGCGAAGGAAGCAGAGCTGCCCAGAGATGAGTCCTACGCTCGAGAACTGTTTCACTACTGCGAAGCACTGGACAAGAAGAAGCTGATCCACCGGGAAAAGGGCGAGGCAGGGGGACACATTGACCCTGCACAGATCACTGCCAACATGGCCGCTTTGCAGACTCACCTGACCACCCTCTCGCCAGCCTCTGCCTATGCCAGTGGCCGGCTATACACGCAGGCTAGTCTGTTGGAATCTCGGCACTTCGTGCACAGTGCCCGGGATGTACTGGAAGATGTGCTGAGCCGCTTGGCAGATGGAGAGCTGAGTGTGGGCAGCGGAGCACTGTTCAGCTGTTGTCTGTTGACTCCACTGGAGCAGGAGCCTGTGCAGAACTACTTCGAAGCACTGTTGGAAGTAGTGGAGCGCTATTGGAACCCGGAGCCAAGGATGTGGACACAACTGCTCGCACTGGTGGTGGACTCCAAGCTGGCTAGGGACTTCCTCACCAAGGCGCAGGCCCTGCCACTGCCTGACAGTGTGAGAGAAGTGAGCAAGTTGGTGGAAGACTTCATTATCCTCAACGAGGCCCTGGAGCCGCTCTCGCAGGACCTGTGTGAAGCCTACTACCTGCCCCTCCTCGAAGCTGTGGCTCGACTGGACTCCAAGCTGCTGGAGCTCTTTGCTCGTTCACTGCAGCACAAACAGACCGCTCTCAAACTGACTCGACTGCTCTTCACTCTGGCTCGACTGCTCAAGTTCCCCGAACACGCTCAAAACTACGACCACTTCTGCTCTGTAAGCTCCACCCAGTCCAATGAGTTGCTGTCCTTCGAAGACTGCGTCCTGGACGTGCCCAGTTCAGTGCACTACAAAATGAGGACCGCCAAGCACGATTTCGGGCGTGTGGTGAGTTTGACCAAAGTGAGTGCACAGCAGTACGTGAGACTGTCAGGCGGAGGCCACGCCCTACTAGGCAACGTGTACTTGCTGGAGGACAACTACAAGTCCGCAGTGGGAGAGTACTTGGCTGCTCTGAAGACCTCCCCAGACGACCCGTTGTTGGTGAAGAGGCTGGCAGTGTGCTTGTGGCAGAGCGGTGCTGAGTTCGAGGCGCTCGTGCTCACTCATCTCTTCGACAAGCATTTCTCAGTCTCGAAGGTCTGGGCGCGACTGAACTCGGTGGCGGTCAGTCCGGTGCTGGTGCGGTTTCTGTGTGACCCGGAGCTGCTGGAAGTGCTGTGGGAAGCCAGTCATGGCCGCGCCCAAGTGCGCACCCAACTTCTCAAGCTGCTAGAGACCCCCGAGCGGCATCAAAACGTGAAGGACAACCTGGCTTTGAAGACACAGCTGGCAGCCCAGTTCCTGCAGCTGCTCCGCGTGGCGCTTCGCTTTGGATCTAGGTAGAATATGGGCGATCACTCGAATCTCATGAATTGGGCAGGGTTCTTATAGCCACTCTTTTTGACAACTTTCACTGCTTTGTGTGGAGAACTGCATCCCCCTAAGTTATTCTTTCTATCCAACCGACTCGCACTCCTTTTTCAACAGCAACAGCTGCTATTAGAGAATTTCGAAAGCTGCTAGCATTAATAATAGTCTGAGGAAACTGAAGTAAGAGGAATACCATTTGATACAGCAGGCTTCCGCCCTACCCAAAGCGCTGTTTATCCCTGCGTTATTCTTCTGTGAGTGCAGACTCGGACACTTTTCCCTGTGTATTTCTGCACATCGCCCTCTCCAAATCCTTCGCAAAGGGATTTGTCGGCAGTCTGAGCGAATTGGCAGGCGAATGAACCATAAAACTCATCGTCGTTTCATCATATTCCGCCGGCTCTTCCCCCACTTCCCTCCCTTCCTCGTGTTGCAGCCTTAGCGCATACAGGTCTTGCATGGAATTGAGGGTGTTGGACTGCTTTGCTTGTATTGGAGTGAAGACTTTGGCTCCGTATAGAGCGCCGAAAGCGCCGAAACTCTGTTTTCTGACGAATAAATCGTCGTCAAATCCGTCTTTTACTCGGTACAGATTGCCTAAGTGCCGCCTCAAACATGGCACTTTGTTAACGACCAATGCAATGTAGAAGCCGAACATCTTCAGTGCCCAGTGCCATATAAAGAAGGCATTCACTATCACAATAGCTATGAAAAGCACCAACTTCGCATTCGCCCCCAAGTCCCCGGTGAGGAAAAAGAGTCCACAGTATATAGTGACTGTAGCACAGGAAATGCTTTTTAGCTCGATTGAGTTCAGGTCGGTAGTGGTGTAGGGCTTGATTTTGTCCTGCAAGTAGAGGGAGAAGACGAGGATAAACATCACACACAGCGCTTGCACAGGGATGGAAACCGTAGTGAGGAACACGGAGCAGCAAATGATGATTATTTTGCGGTAGAGGATGACGAACTCCCAGTAGTACGCCTGCTCCCGGTACCCATTGAACAGAAACCCCAGGCGGATACGGATGCTCATGTGGTGCAGAGTTTTCTTGTTCTTGACTAGGTACATGAGACATACAGCAGGCACTCCAAGCACCCAACCCACAATAGCCGGCAAAGCTGTGGTGACGATATAGAAGACATGTGTGGAGTCCCAGCACTTCACCTCCAACTGCTGCAGCAAGTACAGCTGTCCGTCGATGTCCATACAAGTGAAGATGTTAAACAGGTACTTCGTCAGGGTGGGGTGGGCGAGAAACAGCAAAATCACAATGGTAGCGATTAAACTGTCCTTTGGGAAGTTCTCATACCGCCGATATATGTATATAAATGCCCAAGCCGCGACTGAGGCAATAGCTAGAAAGAAGGGAATTACCGCCATTACCACCAATTTATTGTAAATAACAGCTCCACTGCTCGTAGATTCCGAAGAATCCAAAAAGCAGTCCACTGAAAAGGCCTGCTCTGTGAAGGAGCCCGCGCTTTCCTGTGCTGAGAAGAGCTGCAGCACCTGCTCTGGCCACTGCAGGTTGAAACTGGCCGCCAGAATCACGATTTGCAGGTAATTCATCAATATCTTTATATATATGCTGGACAAAGACTTGGTTTTCTGGGCGGATTTGATAGTCGTGGAGACCATTACTCCCACTAAAATAGCCACAGCCAGGCCTATAAAGACCAATCGAACGATATTGATAGTTTGCTCGGGACAACGTCCGCATTCGTACTTATTTGTGCGAGAATAGCCCTTGAGGCAGCTTTGGCAGAGGTTCCCGGTGTACCCCGCAGCGCAATTCCCTGTGAGGGACAAGTTCTCGGGAGGTGCAGGAGACCCAGTGCAAGCAGCTGTGTAAAGACAGGTATAGAACACGTCTGTGTTAATCCTCGCCCGCCAGTACCCAGTCCTCGGCACCATCGTATAGTTCCCATAGCAAATTGCAGCATCAGGACAGGTGGAGCAGGCAGTGCTCGTAGGGTCTAAGCTGTACTTCCCTGGCTCACACACTTGGCAGGTAGTGCCGACGTGGCTTTCGCCCAGTGTGCAATTCCGCATTTCGGCGGAAACGCTGATGGCGGGGCCGTAGGAAACTGAGTCTTGGGCTTTTTCGGCTTTGGAAGTATCGATTGCAGAGGTGAAAACGCGCACTTCGGCAGTCGTCCCAGGCTCTGCTGAGATAATGTACTGATCAAAGGTAAAGAGTCCCTGCACAGCCGTGACTTTCGACACTCCCGACACTGTGGTAGTGGACACATCCACTGGAGTCAGTTCTGCACTGCTACTGTTATCTGTCGTCACCACATTGCCGTAGTGGTCCATTAACGCCACTATTAGAGACTGGGTGGCGCCCTGGCCACTAGCCACACCTGATAGTGCGATTTCGTCAAGTTTCCGAGAGGCTGAGACCTG
>Ga0247837_1003807_pt1 | contig 25613 bp, 12 predicted proteins | sample LaCtaG_2_FD_187115 | JGI IMG/M metagenome (GOLD analysis project Ga0247837, IMG submission 187115) | Freshwater microbial communities from meromictic Lake La Cruz, Castile-La Mancha, Spain - LaCruzMarch2015_14.5m | ecosystem: Environmental > Aquatic > Freshwater > Lake | place: Spain: Castile-La...
GCCCTGGGAAGTTACTCCAGTATCCCCAATTTGGAGTATTGTAGCAGTACTTGCTACGTCCCCGACCTGCGAAATGCCTATGAGGGGGAGCACTGCCTGCCTGCCTGTCTATCCCCGCAGTGTGGATTTTCCATGGGACTCTGCCAAACACAACTAGCGCCTAACTGCGAAGTGGGCTGGGGACCTGGCAACAACCAGTGCTTCCAGTGCAAAGCGCCCTATGTGCAATACTATGGAGCCTGCATACAGACTTGTCCTCGAGCGCTTCAGGCCTATGCCCTTTTCCCCCGGCTATGTGTGCCTAAGTCGGACATCAGTACTTCCGATGCTCCGGATAGACTCTATGTATTGGAGAGTACTGCTAGTGACGACCAATATGCCAACTTTATGGACGCTTTAGCAGCCGCTTGGGCGAAATATACAGTTATTTCCCTGCTGGGAGAGAAAATCACATATCGACTTAATTATATGTACAGTCACATGAACAGCCCGGAGTACAGTACACATAAGCACTTTCCGGATTTGTTGGCGGATGCGTCCTGGATATATCTAAAAGTGCAGTCTTTGCCGTGTGCTGTGGACAGCCAAATAGGCTGCTATGCAGGCGCGACTACAGTGTATATTTACCCTACTGCGATTAACATTCCGCTGGGGAAGACTTTGGTATTCGAGGGTGTGATATTGACAACTCGCCAGCTTTTCGCCTACGACTCAGTCCTTTACTGCCCAATGCTCCGCAAAGAACCCTCCGGCTACCTCAACGACCGAGACGAAATAGTCCCAAATGTGCGCAACAGCCTATTCCAATGCAACAACTACGCTAACGTCATTCTTTTCCAAGTCAATTCAGGCGCGGAACTAAGGCTAAAAGACGTGAAAATACAGGATTTCACCATTCAGCTAAAAGCCATAGTCCTATTAGAAGGCGGAAATGTCTATTTTTCTAATGTGGCTTTCAGCAATGTGCAGCCAGGGATGAATTCTGGGCTGCAGGCTGTTATTTTAGGTCTAAAAGAGTGCAATTTCCTATCGAGTTGCGGAGAGTTTTCCTATCAAATCGGCAAAGTGGAGCTTTTGAATAATGGATATGAGCTGAAAGACAACATTCGCTTGAATCCGTTTTTGAGAGTAGCGGCGATTGGGTCGATTTTGATCGAAGATGTCGTTTTTCAGTACAACGCAGTACTGGCCTCATCAGAGGAAATCGGATTACTCACAATAGGCAATTTCCTCCAATTCTCTATGACTAGATGTGTGCTTGACTCCAGTATGCTTTTCACCCGGTTTCTCGATATACGTTCCGCCCTGTCTTTGCCGCCTGAGAAGAAAAACGACCCGCAGTGGAATGCAAAGACTCACATTAGTCTTTCATATGTCACTATCAAGAAGACTCTCTCCGGCACTCACCTGATTTTAATCCACATGACCAACACTTTGCTGAATATCGCCATTTCCGACTGCTCCTTCAGCCAGACTTCCCTGACTGCCGGAAACATCATTCACATAGAATTCGCAGGAGTCCTGACTAGCCAAATGATATCAGGCACTAAGGACCCTAAAACAGGGCTTATTTTAGCACCGAATTTTGTATCGATTCTAAGGAGTTCCTTTACGGATTTGCCTGCTTTTGGGTATATTCTCAGCCTGAATCAGCTTGCGAATGTCGATTTCCAGGATATTTCCTTCGCAAGGAATACTGATTTAATGGGCCAAACAGACCACATCACTGCAATTTACTATATTACTGCAAAAGAAACCTATGCACAGCTAATTCCCAAGGACCTGGCCTCCGCCCAGTGCCAAAACACACTCTATCTCTCCAACTCCGTCCACAGTGCAGGCCGAAACATCACCATTGCCTCTAACATCTGTACCTTTGGAGGGACTGGACTGGCCTATGCCTCTTCCCACGGCAATCACTTCCTTTCCTCCATTTCTATCAGCAATAATAAGTCCGGAGGAGAATTCGGAGCCGGAATTTCCCTGATTTCCTCAGTAAATGTGACTATTAGCGGTTTGAAGGCGTTTAGCAACACTGCGGAGAGCAAGGGCGTGATTTCCCTCAGTGCCGGCACTCACCTCAGTCTGACAAACTCCACATTGCAGGACAACACCGGGTACACAGGGGCTGGGATAAGCGCTGCAGGAGCTATCTCCCTAATAGTGGCAAACACTGTATTTAAAGGCAATAAAGCGGCTTCAAGTGAAGGCGGCGCTATCTATTTCCTACCCTCTCACAGTCCTTCCGGCCTATTCACCATCAGCAGCTGTTCCTTCGAGGGGAATTCCGCGAACTCCGGGGGAGCTGTCAACATCCTCCAGTCCACAGGCAGCGCCGCCCTCCTTTTCACACTCCGAAACTCCGCTTTCGCCTATAATCAGGTGAATACGGCTGGGGCCAGTCTGGCGGTGGGGTCGACTGTGAGGCTTGCGGGTGAGTCTAGGGTGGAGGGGTGCACTTTTAGGTTTGAGAGGAGTACCTTGGGGGCGCTGAGTCTCATGCAGCTAGGGGGGAACTTGCTTATCAAGGACTCATCCTTCGAGGACTGTTCCGGCGACCCAATCGCAGTGCTCAGCCTGCAAACCGGAGACACAGCCCTCACCACCCTGGACTCAGTGACCATCCAAAGGTCTACAGGGAAAGCAGCTATCCGCAAAGCCAACACTTTGCTCTACTCCGTACTCGTCACTTCCCACTGCTCCTTCCTGTCCAACCAAATCACTGTCCTTTTCTTCGAAAGCGGCTCCTGGGAAGACGCAAACAGCCAATTCCGCGGCAATTTGAATACCGCTGTGGTCACCAGAGCTAGTGCGAGGGCGCAACTGACCTCTACTCTCTTCCAGGACAATGTCAGTCAGAATGCTTCGGCGGCTTTCCACGCTTCGGGGTCTGTGTTGAACTGCACGGGGTGTGTGTTTAGGAACAATACTGCGGCGTACGGCAGTGCGCTGATGGTGGAGCAGGAGTCTTCCTTGACTCTTTACAATTGCCTGTTCGAGGCGAATAAGGCTAGGGACTACGCCCCAGCTATCTCCGCACAAGGCACTCTCCTCACCCCCACCCTCATTTCCCACTGCATCTTCCAATACAACTCCGGCCCCAACGGCCTAATCGTCCTTTTCAACGGCCGCATGGACCTCGACTCCGTCCTATTCCAGTCCAACACCGCTGCCACCGGCTCTCCCAGCATTACAACCCTGCAGTCCACTTTGGTGGGAAACAACCTCACTTTTAGACGGCAAGTAGGGACGGATGCGCCCTTTTTCTCTATTCAGACTGGGTGCAATGTGTCTATTTCCAATTCGGAGATGTATGACGGATTCGGCAGTGAGTCTGGAGCGATTGAGCTTAGTGGATCGACTCTGAATGTCACGAAATCGACCTTTCATCAGTTAACTGGGAGCATAAGTGCACTTTTATATACTCAGGGCGTCAATTCCGTCCTTTTTACCGCAGTTACAGCCTATGATTTGCATTCTGAGGGAGAAGGCAGCGTCATCGACTCGTCTTTTTCAACCTTGACCATAACAGACTCCTATTTTTACGGTTTCGAGCAAGGAGCGGTGGAAGGAGTCGTGATGCTTAGTGTGAATATAGGGAAAACGAGGTTTGAGAGAGGACGGGGAGGCAAGGGAAGTGGCTTTTCCTGCACAGAGTGCCAAGATATCCTTATTTTCGACTCGCATTTTGAGCTGCTGAATGCGACCTTTGGAGGGGCTATCGCGCTTCTAGCCTGTCCCAATGTGACCATATCTAGTACTGTATTTAAGGCCAATAGGGCGGAAACGGGAGGGGGAGTGTATGCAGAGGACTCCGTACTGCTTATATCCGACTCTGCTTTCTATGAAAACACAGCTAATGGAACTGAGGGAGGGGGCCTGTATGTGGACTGTCCGGGCTTGGAAAACTGTGGGTATCAAGTGGTGAATACAGTGTTTGAGGGTAATACTGCTCATATATCAGGAGGAGCGCTGGCTTGGAAGCAGGCCAAGCCTGACCTTATCAATGTGACAACTGCCAATAACAGCGCTTACTACGGACCCAATTTCGCCTCTTTCCCCACTCACCTGGAAATACGCCCCTCCAGACTACTTCAAGAACTCACTGATTTGCCTCCTGGACAGCCTGCAAAAGTGACTATCACCGCAGCTCTGCTAGACCACTACGGCCAGATAGTCCTTACAGACAACAGTTCAGCAGCAAGCTTGGAAGCTATTGGCTCCGCAGCCAGTGTATCTGGAACCTCGAAAGCCACTGCTATTAATGGAGTTTTCACCTTTGACGATTTTTCGATATATGCAGAGCCGCTAGGGAATGTGACTTTGAATGTTGTTACAAGTGGTATCCCTGATAGTTCGATATTGGACCAAGTATCCTATAAAAGGACTGTAGCGATAGATGTTCGTATGCGAGACTGTTTATCAGGTGAAAGTGCAGCTGCTCAAAGTTGCAACCCTTGTGGAAACCGCACCTACGGCTTCAGCCCTCTCAAGCCCTGTCAGAACTGTCCCGCAAATGCCCAGTGCATGGGCACAACACAGATGTACCCGAATTCCGGCTATTGGCGGTCAGGTGTATATGAGGAAATCATATGGATGTGTCCCAGGCCTAACAGCTGCTTAGGTGGAGACCCCTTTGACAACCACTCTATCAGTTGGACAGGGCACTGTGCACAGGGGTACACTAGCAATATGTGTGAGTCCTGTGCCTGGGGCTACTCTCGCACTGGGAAGGACAAGTGTGGGAAATGTCCGCCACTGAATGTCAACATTCTTCGAATTTCGGGAGTGGCGGTTGCGATGGTGGCCTATAATGCATATCAGGTCTGGGGGGCTCTCAAAACCGCGACGAAGCCTACAGCTGTCCACTCCATTTACCTAAAGATCCTCACCAACTACCTGCAGCTAGTTTTTCTAGTGACAGAGTTCAGACTCAGTTGGCCGCAGCCTGTCCTGGACCTGTTTTCCTCGCAGGAAAGTAGTGGCGGAGTCACAGAGCAGCTCTACTCTATTGAGTGCTTTTTGTCGAGTAATGGCGATTCTTCGAAAGTCTATTTCGAGAAAATGATTTTTATGGCTTTGCTGCCTGCAGCCATATCAGTTGCAGTGATTCTTTTCTGGGGGATTGTAACTCTGAAGACTGGCAAACTGAAGTATCTAAGAGAGGAACTGGCTGCCAGTCTGGTGATTGCCTTTTTCTTCATCCACCCCACTCTCACTAAGGCCCTGTTCTCTATGTTCAGCTGTACTGAAATCAACAGTGGAGAGTTCTGGCTCACTATTGACTTAGCCATTTCCTGCTATGACTCTAAGCACTACCTGTACATCTTCGCTGTTGGGATCCCTGCTATAGCAGTGTGGGTATTCGCTGTGCCCCTGCTTTGCCTCATTGTCCTCATAAGGAACAGAAGGCATCTGGACGAGTTGTGGCTGAGACTGCAGTACGGTTTCTTGATTGGCGGGTTTTCAAGGAAGCGGTATTACTGGGAGTTCGTAGTGACTTTCCGGAAAATAGCAGTGATTTGCTGTTCCGTGTTTTTCACTAACTCCGTAGAGATCCAGGCCCTCACAGTGCAAGTCCTCCTCATTGGCTTCTTCCTCCTGCAGCTCAGAGTCTCCCCATACACCCTCCCCGAACTCAACTCCACCGAGCTAAAAGCCATAGCAGTGGCAGACCTCACCATCTACTGCGGCCTGTACTACCTCACAGAGTCTTTGTCGGAGGGCAGTTCCTGGTTCTTCTTTGTGCTGATTGTACTTGCGAATGTGGTGTTTCTGCTGTACTGGGCAGTGGGCTTCCTTGGACATATGGTGGACAAAGCGGCGCTTGCAGTGCCTTGCTTGGGGCTGATTTTAAGGCCGCAGGCTTTTGAATGCGACCCTTTTATAGACGATTTCATTGAGAATTTGCCCGTTTTTCAGGGTAAATACTCGAAAACAAGGAAATTAGTCTCTTTGCAAGACCTTTATGTTCGACTGCTGCACAGTGCGAATCTGTACTCAGACATGCCGTCGTTCGAGCAGCCCAGCTACGAGCCTTCCAAGCCTGTTATCGAGGAAAGCAGTGTGTACAGCTTTTCACGTGCAGACAGTGCAGTGGAAATCTGTCATCCAACCAACCCCGAAACCGAGATAAACGACACTACTAATAGGTCATTTCTTTAATTCCTTACCCAGATGACGAGTTAATAGTCGGGATTTTGCCTGTTTAATGTCCTGATTAGCAGAAAACCATCGATTTCCTTGCTTTCCCAATATAAATACATATAATTAAGCGTATTTTAGGCGTTTCCGCGATATTTCTGCTCAATTATGCTGCGGAAAGTGTTAGTCTATGAGGTGGACACAGCGAACAGCTCTTCCACTGGAGCGAACGCCTTCTAGAGCGACTTTCCCCTTGATTAGACGACCATGCCGGACTATCCCCGACCTCGGCCTCCTCCCAGACGGTATGGAATTGATCAAATCCGACACATTCCCCGGGGAAAGGCACAGCAGCGGCCTCGAAGCCAGCAGCGACACATTCGACGCTACAGTGCGGGCAGCCCCAGGCTCAGCAGTAAGACTCGACCTGGCAGGCCTGAGCACCGCCACTGCTAGTGAGGAGTTGAGGTCCGTAGTGCTGGCTTTCGGGACTTCGGAGTTGCGTTTGGAGGGAATGATGGTAAATCGGGGGGGTAGGTAGGCTTCTAGGCTCATTTTGTCGGGACTGCTTTGTTCGGTTTCCTCAGGGATGTAGGGAGTGGAGAGGACTGGGGGCGGTTGGAGGGGAAAGGGCTCTGGGGCAATGGGGGGAGTGGCGGCTTGCTCCCAGTCCTTCAGTAGTTCCAGGGCTGAATGCGGCCTGCGCTCTTCTTCCTGTATATCGGAGGGGCGGAACTTGGGAGTGGGCAGCTTCACCTCGATCATTCTCACCTCTCCCAGAGGCGAATTCCTATTCTGCGCGGTGCCATACCTAGGCTTCAACATCAACGGGGAAAAAGAGTCCGTCATCCCCTCCAAATCCGTGCCAGAAGACAAGCCTCTGTGGTTCCCAGTAGCCGAAGCAGTCCTACTAGTGCGGGCTTCCACCTGGCTCCCAGGTCTGCCTGCAGCAATAGCGGTTTTGGACCGACAGAGAGGAGCAGGGTAGAGCCAGGGCCGTCCGGTTACCTTCATAGGCAGTGCTGTGCATGCGTAATTGATTGTGGGACTGGGAGTGGGTCGGGTGGATAGAGGTCTGGGCTGGGGTTTGTTGGGTCTGCGGGCGGAGGGACGGGCGCTTTTGGGCTTTGTAGGGACTGGGGAGCGGCCGGGACTGATGGAATTCACTAGTTTGGAGATGGTCTTGTTGTAGCCTCGGCTGGGGGGTCGGTCCTGCAGGTCTGGTTGGAGCGTTTCCAGCCTCGACGCAAAGAACTGCACAGGACTCAGCTCCCCGTCTCTCTCCCACATGTCCCCCGTCTCACTCCCCAACGCATCCCTCGACTCCGTGACTGACACCCCCACCGCAGCCTCCCTCGTCTCCGGCTGTACTTCCAGCAAACTGTGCAATAGCCAGCCGGCCTGCTCGCGATTCGGACTCCAGCCGGCTCTGACTCTGGGCATGGAGAAGTGGGGGAGAGAGGCGTTCGTGTGGGATATGACAGTGTTGAGGAGCTGCACCTTGATGGCTTTGGAGGTTGGGAACTCGGAGTCGAAGTGGGGAAGAGGGGGGGGACTGTTGGTGCCTACTAGCGCTCTTATATCCATATCAGACTGGGGAAGGGTAGAGGGAGGTATGGGGAAGTCGGTTCTGTTAGCATATGAGGAGAGGCGGATTAGCTAGGCGTTTACTGGCTTCCAGGGAGCACTGGTCTGACCCTATTATTAGTGTGCTGCCTACACCGCACAAATCAGCCTATTTCCTGCCCTCATAGACACCTACCAGATCTGTCCCCAACGCCCTGCATGCCTCTGCACTTGCTCAGGTATACATAGAAGTCCTCCATTTTTCCTCTGCCAAAGGCGGGAAGCCATGATCCCCGTCCCCGCCCGCTTCTATTAATCCTCCCGCCTGGCCTGTGGCTAATAATACGCTAGAAATGGGCAAGAAGGTCGCAGCTGGCAAGAAGGCAAAGAAGACGGACGGCCCCAAGAAGCCGAAGTCAGGGTTCATGTTTTACTCGCAAGAGCGCAGGGTGACACTGAAGGAAGAGCAGCCCACGCTCAAAATCACGGATGCCAGCAAGGTCATTGGCGCGGAGTGGAAGGCTTTCACTGAGGCTGGCAAGCAGAAGTACCAGGACCTGGCGGAGGCGGACCGGAAGCGGTACGCGGAAGAGAAGGCGGCCGCAGCAGAAAGCTAATAGCCTAGAGCTGCCCTCTACCCCTGCATCAACCGCAGCAACAGCACTCCGCCTAGCAGTGCTGCTCCCACTGCGAGCAGCGCTGCTGACCAACTGTCTTCTTCCTCGACTTGCACTTCCGCTTCTGCGATAGGGGAAAGTGGACGTATAGGTTGTGGTGCTTTGGCGGGTGTTTGCACAGGAGGAGATGGTGGACTCGCTGAAGGGTCAGGGACCTCGGCACCCAAGGACTGGATAGGAGGGAAGTCCCCTGAGAAGCCAGACTCAGAGGAGCTGGAGCTGGAAGCCTGCATCGATAGGACCGTCCTCCCCGCTTCCAGCCCTGTTTCTGGCTTCTTGTCGGGTGAAGCAGGTTCGGACTTCGCACTGCTGGCTTCGGAGGTAGTGAGGGGAATGCTGTCCAGATAGCTAGGCTGCTTCATCCTATTACTTCTCCTCTATCATCCTCACCCCTTCCTTCACCATCTCATATAGCTTCTTCGCTCCCGCCTCCGCCACTTGCAGCAGTCGCACAAAGTCCTGCGGCGACACCTTCCCTTCCTGCACTATCAGCGCCGCTTCTCCCACATTGGGCAGGTAGCCCAGCGTCAACCAGGCACTCGGCGGATCAACAGCTCTATTCAAGCTTAGATTCCCCCCGGTGATATAGGCTGTCGAGGCAGATAGTGTGTCTCGCATCTCGATACCTGCGTCGACGCAAGCGAGGGAGCAGGCCAATAGACAGTAGGCGAGGGAGGGAGTCGGGGCGCCGCATAGGACGGTGACTTGGACTTCTATGACTGACTTTTGGTAGCGAGAGAGGAGCAGAACTGATTCCAGGGCGGAAAGCAAGGGCTGGGTAAGGCAGGAATGGGGGGAAATCGTGAGGTCGATGGTGGCTTGGGTGTGGCGCAGGTACTCATCGGCTCCTGCGTACACTGAGTACTCTTTAGGGCCGTTGACCACTGCAAGAACCTTGACCTCCTCTGCCTCCACATAGGCAGAGCCCGAGGCCGCAGACGCAGGTCCGAGCTTCCAACTCCACCCAGGGGTCCCTACTTCCATATTCAGTCCTGCGAGGTCTGCAGGAAGCCTAGCACTAATACTTAGGCCTTAGGGCAGAAATACCTGGCTGGCTTAGTTTCGGGCCGGGGCATGGATGCAGAGATGTGGTGGAGGGGAAAGCTGGCTTCGCTGGGGTGGGCTTCACTCCTGTGGGCTGAAGCTTTCAATTTCCTTGTTTTCCTCTTTAGCCTTCCAACTGCTCTAAGTCGCTAGAGGACTCTGCATTTCCTCTACAGTGAGATCAGCTCACTTTCGAGGTTTTCAATCATCCAACTGAAAGGCATTTCCGAGGACATGTCAAAGCAAGGAGACAGTCTGCAGACGCTTTCTCAGTATCTGCAAGCCACAGATGCAAGCAGCACTCTGCAATGCTTTGTATGTCGCCGGAGTTTATAGCGACTGATGCGGAGTTCTCTTCCACTAGGCTAGCCGGAGAGATATGGACTCTCTCTGCAGAGTGAGGGAGCCGCTTTTCAGCACAGTTGCGGAAGGTCTTTCTCCCTTTCCTCTGAGTCGGTCAATGTGAAGGAGCGAGTGCATTCAGACTTTTCACTCTCTGTCCCTGAAAAGTAATCCATTTGCTCATACATGACTTCTAGCAACATTTCCTCTTCTAGGTCTGAAAAGTGAGGTCGGGCAAGACTTTGCAAGTCGGCAAGGGAAGAGCTGTGCCAGGGGTTGAATGGGAAGCTGGACAGGCAGGAGGCGGGAATGGAGCACTGTGAGTCGCTTTACCTCTGAATCCACCATTCCTTGCGTCAGCAGCGATGTCCCTCTGCGAGTTTAGCCCGCAGAAGTGCTTCTCTTGCTTTTTCACCAGGAGCTACTTCTAGCGTTTCCATCATAGTAGTTAGATTGCTCCAAAGGCATTCCGTTCCCTTATCTAGGCGGTCTGATATAGTGGGCACAGAAGACAGCCTTTTGTACCGAGGATAATTGCCTAGCTCCTAACCTCCCTTTCATATGCACCCAACCCAGTGAATCCCTCTATATCGTCTTCTGCAGGCTGGAAAGGATGAGGAACTGCTGAGTGGTGAGGTGTTGCAGAGCAATAACCAATTCCAACGATTTGAAAGGTGCAGCGGATCTGTCCTTTCCCTCTCCAGCAGACACAAATCGGCTCTATACTCCCTGCAGTACGAATCCCAATACAGCCTTCAGGTAACTCACACAGTCCCTGAGCTCTGCGAGACACAGATCTGCGAGTTCCCTAGAGTCAGTTGTTTTAACGTTCATAGGACTCTCTCTGAATTAAGTCGATTGCTCTTTGGAAGGAGCGGGACTACTGGGGAAGTTGGTTTCTGGCTGCTTGGCGGGATGGACTTCGAATTAGTCTGCTCCCTTCCCTCTCTCACTGGAGCCAAAGGTACTCGAGGAGTAGACAATTGCGCACTTCCTACATCTCTACGAACTGCCTTTTACTACTTCTGGTCGGTTCCTGCCTTCGGCTTGCGACTTGTTTTTTTTGATATCATCGTTTCCTTATGCTCGATGTCTCCCATTATGTCTGTCACTCCCCTGACTTTGCTCTGTTGTGCCTGCATGAAGCTGCGCACTGCTGCAAGGCGCAGGGTGGATTCCCGCACTTCCGCCACTTCACACAAAGACTGCAGTTCCGTATCTAGAGTTTGAATCACCAAACTGAAGGGCATTTCCGCGGATATTTGGATGTAGGCAGAGAGTCTCTGGACTGTCTCTTGGGAATCAGTGAGCCAGAGACGTAGACAGCTCTCCGCAGCGCCCAACACATCTCCTGAGTTGAGTAGGGAGCTGACTTCGCTAGAGGTGGACTGTTGCAGGAGCGGGATAAGGGCAGAGGCGGGGTCTGGACTGGCTGCTGCGGGGCTTTCCGCCTGTTTGTGCTTTAGACGAGTTTCGAATTTGTCCACGTGATTGGCAATCACTTTGAGCTTTTCACCGAGAGCAGCGCTGGCCACAGTCCTCCACTCTGTAGTGAATTCCGCTCCCAGGAAGGACTCCAGCGCTAATTTGAGGCGAGTGAGCAGGCCTGAGACCGCTGCTCTATCCTGCTCCTCTGTCTTCAGCGACTCCGCTTGCGCTCGAAGGGAAGCCAGACTCAGTAGGACTACTTTCTGCTGAATTGCTGCTTTGCTGCTGGGTGCAGTAGACCTTAACTTCTCGATTTCAGCTTGTGTCTCTGCACTCACAAAGACTTTAAACGCAGCCAAAGTTTCCAAACTCACTGTAAAGACCTCTTCGAAAAGGCTGTTTTCCTCTACTTTCCCCGGCACGTTTGCAGACTGCAGCTTCGTCCTTTCCCCCGGTGCAGTTTCCACCTTCACTTCCTCCACCTCTTCGTAGGCTTCCTCTTCAACAACCTTCTTGTGCGTCTCTGCAGTCTGAAGCACGTCCTTGAGTTCTCTGTGTAGTAGCGCTTGCTGCAGTAAGACCTTGTCCTGTCCTGTACTGCCGTGGATTCGCTGCAGTTCTGTCTCCATGTAGTCAGCGGGGTGGCCAATCAGCACGTGGTAAATCTGGCCTGTGAGTTTCAGCAGTAGGTCCATTCCTTTACCCACCTTGTCTCCTGAATTGGGCACTGCGGAAAGGCGAGTGCGCACCTCACCCATCACCACATCTTCCTGCACATCCGCCTCAGAGTAAACGTCCATTTGCGTCAGTGCCGTTTCCAGCAAGGCCTCCTCCTCCACCAGGTCCGAGAAGTGAGCCAGTTCTAGACTCTGCAAGCGGGAGTAGACGGAGGCCTGTTCAGGGCTGAACTGGAAGTTGGACAGGAAGGTAAGTAGGCGGGAGTGCAGGGCGGAAATGCGCTCTTGCAGCAGGACTGCGAGTCGCTTGACCTCGGAGTGAAGCAGGCTTTGGCGTAGCAGTACTTTGTCCTGTCCCTCTGCTGTTTCTACCTGGCTGGCTATTTCCGATGCGGCTTGGCCTGGGGGTGCGTCGAGGATGTCCACAAAGCTGCCGAGTTCCTTCAGGACGTAGACGATTCCCTTGTCCAGACGGTCTCCAGAAGTAGGCACTGAGGACAGCTTGTTTCTACGGGGGCGGTGGTGCATGGGACGGCAGGCGAGTTTGGTGCCAGGGCCTTCGATTTCCTCGGCTTCATAATCATTGGAAGCAGCCGTGGTCTCAGAGTACTCCTCAGCAAAAGGACGGATAAGGGCTTGCTGACTACTAAGGCGCTCTAAACCCACAGGCAGCAGCGGCAGTCTCGGGGCAGTGGGAGAGTTCAGTGCCATTTCCAACTCGTTAAAGGCAGCAACCGACCTTTGCTTCGCTTCTCCGGCTGGTATGAAGCTGTCTAAGTACCTGCTGTGGCTGATGAATCCGGACAGAGTCTTCCCCACGACGGCCTTTAGGTCCATTAAGCAGCCGCTGAGCTCGGCCTGGCATGTGTTCGGCAGTTCCTTGGAGTCGGAAACAGCGGTGGTCATTGGAGGTCTCCCTATATAGCTGCCCAGCTGACTTAGCAGCTGACTCATAGTTTCCCAGGGGGAAGAACCGGATTTAGGCGGACGTACGCCTGATACTAGTGGGGAAAGGTGACTCTTCAACTGTACTAGTTGCTCCAGTACTGCTGTTAACTGGCTCATGCGCGGTCCGTAAGCTTTATTTTCCTTTGATATGCTTTCAATTGCTTCGGTGAACGAAGTCTTGGGACTGCCAGGGGATAGCAAGCCCAGCAAGTGCTGGCTTATAGCCCAGCCCTGCTCCAGGCCTGCGACTAGGCTGCTTCTCAGTTCCACACAAGCAGCTTTCAGCCCCTTGTACAGCAGGTTTTGCTGCTGGATTAGTCGGTCCTGCCCTGTAGCCTCATTGCAAGTCGTTAGTAAGTCGCTGTATTCCCCGTCCCGCAGTAGTCCCAACAGCTCCATTAGGTCCATTTCCTGCTTTATTACGAAGTCCAGACCCTTTCCCAGGCGATCTCCACTAGTGTTCCCGGCTGAAAGGCGACTGCGGAGCTCCTCAGCAGGGGAAGACTGCACCTCTGCCTCGGTTTCCTCGTACTCCAGGGCTACACTAGAAGCTGCTACTGTCTTGTCCATCAGTCCCAACAGTTTCAACACCTGCTCAGACCGTAGTCCTTCGGCCTCCACTTCCTGCTCTATTTTCACTATTTCCGGGTTTATTTTGCTTCCGCAGCCTTTCGAATTGGCTGTAGTCCGAATCAGCACCTTCAATTGGCGCGCGCTTTCCCGCATGTAGGAAGTGAGCTGCCCTGAGACTCGCTTGAGCAGGGAGTGGATGAGGGTTTGCTGCAGTAGGAGTTGGTCCTGACCTGTAGCTTCCCTGATTTTCTGCGCTTGAGCAGGCCGGTCTCTGTCTGCGGGGAGAGACAGAGCGGAGTACAGAGTATCAGTTTCGCGCAGTAGGAAGTCCATGCCTTTGCTGAGTCGCTCCGCTGCAGTGGGCAGGGCCATCAGTCTGCTACGGAGCAGGGGAGGGCCGGACTGGGAGCGCACTTCAGCACTGGTGGCAGTGAATTCTTCGTAGTCTGCATTTTCTATTATCAAATCTTGCAACTGTGCATCCAATATCTCGACAGAGTTGCTTAAAAGACTCAGACTTACTCCATTCTGACTGATAGAGGCTTCAATATCCTGCAGAGCAGGCTCAATATCAGCACTGTTGCCTTGGAAGTTAGCAACAATTCTGACATGTTGCAGGACTTGATTCGTGAGTGGGGTGAAAGCAGCAGTCAGACTTGTTTGAATTTCTTTCAGTTCTAAGTGCAGGACGGCTTGCTGGAGAAGCAGCTTTTCCTGGCCGGATTGAGTGGAAATCTGCTGCAACTGAGCCATAGTCTCCGGAGCCAGGGAAATGGAGAGAGAGGACAGGATGTGGCCTGTTTGGCGCATGAGGAATTCCATCCCAGTGGAGACTTTGTCAGAGGAGTTTGGGAGTGCAGACAGCTTTTTCCGGGCTTCCACAGGCTCCACACTTTCTTCCCCCTCAGCAGTATCAAATTCCGCCCCTAAGTCCATACTCAGCTCAGCCAGCACTTGCTGCATCGTGGTCTCCGCTGTCTCCAGACACACCCTCACTTCTTGCTTATTGGCGCTGACTCTGCTGCCCAGTTGACTCACTACTGTCCAAATTTCTTCCTTCTTTTGGCTGTTTTTCAGCAAGCCTCGGGCTGTATTGAGGTTCCGCTTGGCGGATTCGAATACAGGAAAAAGCGACAAGCCAATGTTTTTCTCATAATTTCCTCCCATGAAATCTCCTGCTTCCTTGATAAAAGCCAGTTTATCTCCTATAATCGCCATAGCGTCTCCTGACCCAGCCGCGACAGACATGCGTGAACTACCTGAAGCTGCCAAGTCTTTGATTCCCTGTAGGTTGAGTAGACGGATAAGACTGGTTCCAGCCTCTATAACAACTTTGTCGAGCTGGGAATAGGGACTAGCCTTGGGCGGGAAGCCTAGCAGCTTGGTCCTTTGAGGGGCCTCTGGAGGTACGGAGGCTTCCGAAGCAGCTGAGGCTGGGGAGAGCTCGGCCAGCAAAGTGCGTAGGTCTCGAGGAGTGCTGGGGCCATTTGTGGTTTCCAGCTCCACATAGGCAGTGTGGATAAGGTTCCTGAGGCGAACTGTAGCACTTTCTATCTTCTTCAGCTGGTCGTCCAGTTGACTTTCCCCCTTTCTCACTTCCTCTGTCTCCTCAAGGCTCACTATTTCCAGCACTTCCAGCACTGTGGCATAGATAGTCCTCGAGCTGCGGGTGATGTAGTCCTTGTTTTCCTTGGCTTCCTGCTTCTGCGCGGCTGCTTTTTCTGCCAAAGCGCGTAAAGCCCGCTCCATAATAGTGAGCCGAGAAAGGGCAATTTGCTGCTCATCACTGCCCTGCAGAATGCTCACATCATCTTGAGTAACTGTGATTTTGATGCCGTGGGTGAGAAGTTCGGCTTCGTAGACAGACATCAAGCGCTCTATTCCCTTGAGGACAGTGGGGGCGCCGGGCTGCTCAGTCTCTCTGCTGAGTAGGTGCAATCTGGCCTGACTAAGTTCCTCCACCCCCAGTATTAGCTCTCGCAAAGATCTGGTGGTCTGTTTGCCCTCCTCTCTCGTGCTGTGTATTGCGGCTTGCACGTCCTGTCGATCCCCAGGGTCCGCTACCTGCGCAGCCACAGCCTCCAAAGTGGTCAGAGAGGCGGCTAACAGAGGCTCTAGCGGCTGGCGACAGGACTGAGTGGCTTGTTGAAGCAGCCAGAGGATAATCCCCTGCTCCTGCATCAGTCTGTCCAGGCCGGAAAAGTGCTCCAAAGCGGCTCCTTTGCGCTTGTATTCCTCCTCATCAATGACGATTTCCAGTATCTCTATCAGCCTTTTAGTGCGCTGTCTGAGGTGGGTAAAGCCAGTGGACAGCTTTTGGTCCGCAGTCGGCACTGAGGAAAGCCGCTTAACCGGCGAAACCGGCGCCAACGAAGATTCACACACATCCGCCACCGAAAACCCTTCATGCAGCTTTATATCCACCTGCTGTCTTTCCACGTCCAGCACTTCAATCACAGCGTTTAACAGATCTGCCAGACCCATATTCCCGACTGATTTGGTGGCTTTCTGCAGTACTTCCCGAGTCCTTTGTTCGTTTTCGGGGTCGACTGTGCTTTTGGCGAGGTCTTCTGCGTTCCTTGCGACTGAGTCGAGGATGTGCTTGCCCTTGCGGACCAGAGTGACTGTGTCGAGGGAGGCTGTGCGGGACCGAAGTACGGTCTTGGCTTCGAGGAGAACGGTGGAAATGAGGGCTAGTTGAGTGGAAAAGAGGGTCTGAGGAGGCATATCGCTGTGCAGAGTAGAGCGACATTTGACCACTAAGTCTTCTTTGTCTGCGTTTTCAGCCAGGGAAACAGCACCAGGGAACACAGAGTCCATTTGCCGCTGTAAGTCACTCAGCAGGTGAGTGAGGATTTCGGTTTTCTCCTCAGTAGCAGCGGAGTGGTAGTCCACATAGGAAGTAGTGAGGGTTTGCAGGGCAGTTCCAAGGGCCTGGATCTTGTCCCCTGCAGAGGCGGAAGCAGGGATACTGCTTAGGAGGGCGGAGCCTGCCTCCTTGAGGCGAGAGTCAGCGACTTCCGCAAGGTCGGATGCAGCTGAATTGGCAGTGTAGCATGCATCCCCTACGGCTTCCCTCATTTCCCCCAATTCCCGCTCCAGTCTGTCAATGGTGGCCTGCGACTGCTCCTGTAAAGCCTCGTACTGCGTCTGCATGTGACTGAGAGTCTGTATCAGACAGCTCTCGATTTCGCCTCTCTTGGCTTGATACGCCTTAAAAGACTGCGCGTCTTCCTCGACAAGCCAACTCAAAGTCGCACTGATCCGCCTTTGCACGTCCTCCGACCCTCGCAAGCTACACTCCTCCAGCACTGGTTTCAGCCACTTGAAGGACACTTTCTCCGTCAGCCTGGGAGTTATGGCCTGCAGCAGCCTCTGTAAAGCCGGGTGTAGTTCGCGGGCCAGCAACTCAGGGTCGCTGTCGGAGCGGTTCAGCACGCTGTTGAGGCGGAGGAGGTCGGTTAAGGGCTCGTTGGCGAAGGCGGCAAAGACCATGGAGAGGTTGAGGACGTCGCGGCACAGGTCGTGCAAGACGTTAAAGATCTGATCATCGATTTTGCGGCGCAGGTAGTCGTCCTTGATTCTCTCCGTCTGCATGAGCACATCCAGCAGTCCGCTGAGAAAGCTGAAGACTCCTTCAGAGCTGACGGTAGTTTCTTGGTGCAAACGCTTCATCTCTTCCTTTAGCTGCGCGGCCTCCCTGTCGCCATTCACGCGCCGGAGCACTGCTTCTGAGGCTGCGAAGAGTTGCTGGCCTGCAGTCACCAGTCTCCACCACTCGCTTTCCGGCTGCACGCGTTCTTCCCACGGCTTCAAGACTGCGATTTTTCTCAGGTCTTCGTAATCGTAAAAAATGGTCATCAGCTTCTCCATGTTTTCCACTGTGAAGACCGCCTGCGCGAGTTGTATTCTGGCCTGGATATTGGCTTTCAGGTCACAGTCTTCGGGGAGTCGTTTATGGTAGAGCTCCTCCACGACCCAACTTTCGCTCTCAGCCACAACGTCCTCCAGCTTGTTTCGCATCCTTTGGAAGCCTCGCACCGCTGCCTCCAGACTCACAGTTTCCATCGACTTCAGCACGGATAGTGCCTGAGCCTTGACAGTAACTGTCTGGATGAGCGGCTGGTCTGGGGAGAGACTGGCGTTGAGTCCGGCGGCCAGGTCCTCCCAAGTCTTGAGGATGCAGGGCGCAGGGGCGAGTTCCAGCACAGCGTAGAGGTCTCTGGACTGCTGGGCCTTTTCCAGCGCCCGGTCCAAGTAGGCATTGATAGTGGGTAACTCTGCTAATGTCTCCATGCCCACTCTGTGACTGGTCAGCGGGACTCTCCGCAGAGCTGCTTCTTCCAGCAGGAGAGGAAGCACCAGGCCAAAAGCGCCTTCCGCGGGCATTTCAATGCCATCTAGAAGTTCGCTGGCTGTGTCTTCAGGGAGAGTCTGTACTCTGCGGATGAGTTCTTTCAGGAAGGACGAGTTCGTTCTGCTGGATTGACGCTCTTTCTCCAGCTCATCGAGAGCGGCTTGCAAGTGATCTCTGAGGTCGTTGCGTTCTTTGATGAGTGCGTCTGCGGCCACTCCCAAAGGCTGCAACTGCTTGTAAGCGGGGTCTGTACGCACTGGGTCGGCTGGCGTGGTGTAGGCGTACCCTGCCAGCAACTCCAAAGTCGAGGTCACTGCTCTGCTTAGGCTCTCGGTTGCCATTATTACCCGGCATCACACAGCTCGGATAATATAGGAATTCCCTGTATGGGACTTGGTCTAGTCCAAGGCCTTCCCACTGTACTAGTTAATGACTTCCCAGCACTGCTCTGTTTGTTTCTCCAACAACGTGGCTTACTTCTGCACCTGCACTGTCCCTGAATCCTGTCTCTGCGGCCTGTGCTCCCTCAAGCACATCCTCAAGATCACCCGCGACGGACATGCTCTCCGGCCTATTTCCCTGCTGCAGCAGTACCAAAATCCCCTGTTTCTAACCCGCTGTGCAGCTCTCCCCTTCGTATATCAACAGACATCTAATTGGGTAGACGACCTGGAAACTGTCATCACTGAGTTCACACAGCAGGTCCAAACCATCACAGCTGCCTTGACTGCTTTGAGTCGGGAGAAAACAGCGCAGCTTAGACAGCTTAAGGCGGAGCTGGCAGCTGGAGTGGCCGAGGCTTTTGAAGAGGTGGAAAGGACGCTGGGAGAAGAAAAGCCTCAACTGCGAAGTCGCTACGGAGCGGAGATTCGAGCAATGGTGGAGGAATACAATGGAGAAGGGGTGGAGACTCTACAACAGACTCAGGCTACAGACTGTAGGACTGGGAGCCTTGCAGGCACTGTCCCAGACAGTATCGCTGTCCTTCGCTTGCAGTGCAGCCTTCTCCCCTACCTCTCAATTGTCTCCTGCAGTCTACTGCCTTTCCCAGTCCAGTTCCACTCTCACCTACAAGCTATGCACCTCTCTCTCAGTTCACTGCTCCCTATCATTACTCAGCAACTGCAACTAGACGCCCGGCGAATAGACCATTTTCTAGGATGCAATCAGCAAATACAACCCTTCATGCACGAATCCTGTAGTGACAGCTGTGACTTGGATTTCATCAGCGACCTAGAAGCAGCGGTTGGGAACCTGTTGAGGGATATTAGAGCTGTGGGGAGAGGGGAGGACGTCACCGTGGCTAAAAGCTGCGTTTGCTTTGAACAGCTGAGTCTGCAAATGGAGAAGACAGTGGGACAGGCAATTCAGCTTCTAGAGCTGTTGGGACTGCCAAGTACCGCTTTCCTAGGCCTGAGTCAGGAACTTACAGGCCGGGAAAGACTGCTTCGACAGCAACACTCAATTCACAAGGGACTGAAAGCAGCTTGCAAACACCTGAAAGGCAGTTTACATTCCTGCTTCCAACAAGCACTGGCAGTCAGCCACTCCACGGCTGGCTTCCTCTCCTCCAGTACCTTCTTGCAGGAGACTGTGGAAGGCATTAAGAGAGATAACGAGATAGAGGGGGATAGGCTGGACCAAGTGACAGCAGTGCTAGAGCTACTAGCAGGTCTACAGCCTGAGTGGCAGAGTGAGAGTCATTCACTTGTCCAGCTGAGGACCTTTTTAGGAGTGTCTACAAATCATAGATCGGATAAGGAAGATTTGCAGAGCTGTGTGGCGCACCTACAGGCCAAGCTGGAGTCAGCACTACGGACCTTGCTTGCCCACAGCAGATATTTAGACGCGTTTGTACCCGCTGGAGAGGCGAAGCAAAGGTCCATTTCTGCGCTTTGTGAGCTAGAAACAGCCCTCAACTACCCCAACTGGCCTCTCTTCTCCACTGTTCTCCAACACCTCACCACACAGCAAACCCTCATCAACCCCTTCCTTGCGACTGGGGACTACCTGGGAACTACAGCCGCTGCCGAGGCTAAGCCTCACATAAAGAAGTGGTGTGCTGTGCCTTCCGCTGTTGACCGCATCGACACAAGTCTGGAGTACATCCTTAGAGATGTAGGGACTTTGGAGAAGTTACTGGAAATCCCTACAGACCTAACAGCCCAGCTGAAAGGAATCGACCTGGCTAAAGGACTGGAGCGGGTATTACTACGCCAGAAACTGATTCACTCCAGACTCTTACTAATATCTACAAATCTTTCCGCATCCTCTTCTATCGCCAAGGGAATGGACCTACTGTTCCTTCTCGCAAAGCAGGTTTCGTGCATACTGTACAAGCAGTCTGCAGCGACTGAAGAGACAGTGGCCATTGAGAAAGCTTGGGGACAAGAGAAACTGATGAGACAGCAAGCTGCTCTGTTTAAGACAATGCAGAGCATTTGGCAAGCAGTGGAGACGGGCAAAGTCGGGTCTCAGGACGAGGATTTGGAGGAACTGGTGCAGAGAAGTGTGGAAGTTGTAGGTGCATTTCAACTAACAGTGGAGCGGGAATGCCAGGAAAAGACCGACAGTCCTGGAACTAGATCTGCTCTGCAGCGGCGCACTATTCTACGCAGTCTTTCCTCTCTCGAAACACACGCCTGGCAGATTAGGACCGAACATGCGGCTGTTTCTTCCCTTCTGTCTCGGCTGAAGGAAACACTTGAGGCCAGTCTGGGAACTGAATTTACAACTGATTGGAGTGCTGTGTCAGACTCGCCTTGTGACCAACTTCCACTTATAATTGACTATATTGGCAAGTACCACTCCCAGCACCAGTCGTTATTGAGGCTGTCTGGCTGCAATGAAGCCTCGGAGAAACTAGGGTCAGGAATAAGAGTGAAGACTTGGTCGGAGGAGCGAAACATTTGGGTGCTGTTCGACATTCCGCAAGCACATATAGTGGAAAAAGATAGACAAGAGTCGCTAATGAGGCGCCCCAGCTTAAACACTGAACTCACTCATATGATTAAAGACCTGTGCAAGCCTTCGGTCACTCGGAACCCCTACGCGAACAGCCGTAAATGCAGATCTAATTCCTAAGTGATACCTTCCTATTGGCACTCAGTTAGCAGTGCTGATTGGCAGCGACTGCACTGCTCCTCCCATCTCCCGCCAATAGAAACTGCCTTCGAACTTCACCGGACACAGCATGGTGATTTGGTACTTCTTGCCCATGTTCTCTTTCATCTTCCCATACTCTCCCTGCTTCTTGACCACCACATGTCCTTGACAGCTCACCCACAGCAGTGTTTCCTCCTCCGCCAGCATCACTGCTCCACTGAGTTGGAAGTAAACCCCTGCTTCCATGCTAAAGCTGTCAGAGGGCAGGTCGTATACTTCGACTTTGTAGCCCCAGGCTCGGTTGTCGCATAGGAAAATGCGAGTGTGGACAGGACAGGGGTTCATTTGGAAGTGATGGTAGTCGGAGTTGGAAAGGCTGGTCCAGCTGGAAAGGGTGTCCAGGCGCTCATTGGAGCGTTCGTTGAAGCCGCCAAATAGATATACATGGCAGTTATAGGCGACTATTCCAGGCCAATCTCGAGCTAGGTGTAGTGCGGGCATAGGACTCGTCCTCCTTGAGGCCAGTCGAAATAGCCACACTTCTGTGCTCAGGTTAGGGAAGAGAAGCACTTCCACAGCACTCACTAGACAGCACTGGGAGGTTTTGGGGAACGACTGAACTAGCGGAACAGACACTTCAGGGCCTGAAGAAAGGTAAAAGAGGGAGAGGGACTTGCCAGAAAGGTAGGGAAGCACTGCTGCGAAGGAGAGGTAGGAGAGCGCTTCACGAACTACATTGAAACTGAGAGAGTGGAAAAGCGGGGAAAAGTACTTGGCGCACACAAGGAACAGCCGAGTTTGCAGGCCATTGGAAAGGTGCAAATAAGGAGAAAGCTGCGTTTGCATCTTAGTTCACTATTGCTGACATCACAGAGTTGATATGGCAGTGCTGAGCAACCAAACCTGCCACATCTGTCGTGCACACCCAGCTGCCTCCTTTTGCACTTGTTTGGCTCCGCCCACACTGCTCTGCTCCACCTGCCTCCCCCTGCACTCCAACAAGTTCCCACTCATCCCCCACCTCCTCCTGCCCCTAGTGGCTCTAGAGCAGGACTACAGACAGTATGAGAAGAGAGTGAGGGAGGTGAGGCAGCTAAGGGAGGAACTGGAAAGCAACGTTGAAAGGATGGAGCAGTGCTGTGCGGACATATCCGCATCCATCGAGGCTGCAGTAGCGTACTTGCACCACTATCGAGATGTCATAGTGCAGACTATTCGAGCAGAGCAAGCAGTTGTCTGGCAACTGATCGAGGCAGCGGGACAAGAGGTAGAGACTTGCTTAGCGCAGGGAACCCTTCCTGTGCTGCCACTTGCGCTGGCACTATGGAGAAGTTCCCCAGGACAGCTGCGGGCCTTTCGGTACGAACTCAGGCCGCCTGACATGCCAGCCTTGTGTCAGGCCTGGACTTCCTATGCATGTGACCTGGATAGTCTGTGCAACTCTGCGGCTGCAGTGCAGTTGGGAGGGGCGAGCACTCAGCAACTCGCCTACGTGCAAGCAACCCAAATTCAGCTCTTTTCCATATCTAATCGAGTGTGGACCAGCGCTCCTCTCCAGTACCCAATTTACGCCAATGACGGCAGTCGCTACATTTGGACAGAAACGAGTCTGTTTTGCAGCGGCGGTAGCAGCCACCTAGGCGAAGGCAAGAATGGGTCCAGTAGGAGAGAAGCGTACCTCCTCTACCCAGGCAAGGACTGGACAGTCCTCCGCATTGCAGACATGACCAAGCCGAGGGCGTACCACGGTCTCTGGTACCAGAAGGGAGTGCTAGTGGTGTTCGGAGGTCTTCGTAAGAACTACATGTAGACTGGAGTAGGGTTCAGACAGGCAGTGAGCGCTAGCTAGTGTGCAAGGACTGCGAGCAGCTGACCTTGGAGACAGGAGTATGGAAGGAACTGCCTCGGATGAAGGGGGAAAGAGGCCACTTCAACCCATGCGAATTCAAGGGTTTGGTGTATTTGTGCGGATTTGGGTCAGTCCTGATGGAGGCCTTTGACCCCCAAACCGCCAATTTCCTCCTATTAAAAACCCGCCTGTCAAATACATCCATAGCATGCTGTTTATACGTGGACAAGGACCACTTAGTAGTGCTCTGTGATGACAGTACAGTAATATATTCGCAGGGCCAAGGACACCAGTTGCACGAAGTGTCGAAAGCGCAGCACGGACACAGCGTAGTGACTTGCAACATGCCGCCTTTAGTGGAGTTGCCCAGTGGGTGTGTCTACATTGCGGAGAAAGGAGTGTGCTATTGCATCCGACTGGACGGGGTGGAAAGCAGAGAAGTAGCTAAACTCAGTTAAGTCCATACGCTGATGTAGTTACTAAAGGGAAATGATAGAGAAAAACTACTTTTGTGACCAGCCCACTTGCAGCCAGGTGGCCTACGTCTTCGGCCTCGGGCCGCAGGCAGCCAAATCGAGAGTGTGTCGCGAGCACGTTTACACTCTGCTAGACAAGCGAATACCCGTCTTCGACATCGCCGCCTTCGAATTCATCTCCACCGCCGAGGACGGACCAACCTTCCTACAAAGAAGAGAAGCGGTGCAGAAAGGACTGGGGAATGTGTCGACACTGGAGACCAGTTGTGACCTCGAATTGGCGGAGGCGCAAAGCCAACTGCGGGAGTTGCAGACCTCAGTGCTAGCTGAAGTCGAAAAGACACTCCACAATTGGCAGGCCGTAACTCAGAAGCAGCACTCTCAAGTCAGAGACAGACTCAACCAAGTCCGCGCCAATATGAACAGATTCGTCTTGGAGAGGAACTTCGAGTTGAGCACGGAAGAAGCCGATCTGTGTTCTCAGACGGACTGTGCTCAGCCTTTTAAAGTCGAAGTGGTGAATTGCAAAGGCTTGGTGGAAGCTGCACTGCGAGGACACTTTCATATCCAGCCGGAAAGCATTACTCCTACAGACGAGGGGGGAAGTACCAAAGTCAAACGTGGAACTTCAAGGCTGCTGTTGGTGTTCTTATTTCTAATACACCTGTGCTTCTTCGGACCACAGAGGCCTACAGTACAGGAAATCAGTGCGGAGTACGTGGGAATCAGTCGAACCGCTCGAGAAACGGGAAACTACGAACTAGCCCTGATGAAACTAACCGAAGGCAAGGCCTTACTAGCGGAGCTGGGAGTGGAAAGTCCAGCCCTGTACCTCCAACTCGGCCAAGTCCTTACTCACTTCGCTAACCGAACAGAAGCCCTACAAGTGCTGGAGCGCGGCTTGGGCCTGCAGCTAGACCTGGATTCCTCTTCCGAACTGGCGCTTCAGCTAAGCAACGGAATAGCTGAGGTGTACTATGAAGCAGGACAGTGGAGTGAAGCTGCAGTGGCAAGCAATAGAACACTGCAAGTGTGGGGCGACAGTGAATATAGCACTGAGCTGTTGCAAGCCTTATTTATCCTCACTGACTCTCAGTACTGGCTGTGGCAGCACAGCCAAGCCTACGCTTTAGTCGGTTATTGGAAAGGAAAGCTACTTACGAACAGTCCTCAAAGCCTGTGTATGCTCTTTTTGGTGCTGGCGGATAAGGCTTTCATTGAAAACCTCAAGGAAATGGCAATGTTTTTATATAAGGAAGCATTGGAATTGAGTCGGGGCTGGTCGCAGCCGTCCTACATTCTTGCTACTGCCATGCGTGATTTAGGATATATTTATGGACAACGCAGTTCGCTGGACTTAGCAGAACAGCTGTATTCCGACGCTTCCGAAATATTAGCAGTGCACTTCCCCTACTCCCTTCTATACGCCAATTGCCTCTACGACCGCGGCCTGATCTATGAGCAGCTCCAGCGCCAGTCCGAAGCCATCCCTTTCATAGAGACCGCCCTACACGTGTACGCAAAGAACACGCAACTAGAACTGCACACCAAATGCACAGCTCTCCTGACTCGTCTCCGTGCCTAGTTCCGTAGAATTGTAATGGACCCCTCGAACTACTCCTGTGACCAGGCAGGATGCAGCCAAGTCGCACGTGTGTTTGGTCTGAGCCCGCAGTGCACTAAGGTCAAGGCTTGCGCGGACCATGTGCTTACTCTCTTCGACAAGCATTTGTCGGTGCATGACATCTCTGGTTACAACTTCATCCTCTCGGCGGAGGACGGCGCACTGTACCAACAGCGGAAGGAAATGGTGCGGAAAGGAACAGGCAACGTATCTACTCTGGAGAGTAGGTCCAACACTGAGTTAGAAAGGGCTAGGAGCCGCATTCAGTCCTGCAAAGTCTCATCCCTCGCAGTGGTGGAAAGAAGCTACAAAGAGATTGAACTGGCTGTCTGCCAGTGGCACGAAGAGTTCCAACACAAACTCCAGCAAAGTCGCTCTAGCTTCGAGACTTTTCTTGCCAGCAAAGACGCCCAGCTGAGTCTCGAAGAAGCGGCTTTGTGCACAGAGGTCGGGTCAGTGCCCTGCGTTAGACTGGTCCTGGGAGACTGCGCCCTGGCAGTGGCCGAAGCAGTGCTAGCGAGCTTCCATCTACTACCGTTTGAAGAGCAGAAGGTGGTGGCTTTCGCACGTGCCCAGGCTGAGAAAGGCAGGGTGGACCTGGCTAAGGAAGCCTGCGACTGCGCTTGCAGTTTGGGTATCGCCAATCCCTGTCCTGACATTCACTCTGTCTCGCAGACATATGCACGCAAAGCCGCTAGGAAGCTCCTCCGTCTCCTCCCGAAGACCGCCACCGATCTCGAACTCCAAGCCGCAGTTCGGGCGGAGGTCGCCTCGAGCTTGCAGGAGGCGGAGACTTGCAACTA
>Ga0247837_1003808_pt1 | contig 25601 bp, 15 predicted proteins | sample LaCtaG_2_FD_187115 | JGI IMG/M metagenome (GOLD analysis project Ga0247837, IMG submission 187115) | Freshwater microbial communities from meromictic Lake La Cruz, Castile-La Mancha, Spain - LaCruzMarch2015_14.5m | ecosystem: Environmental > Aquatic > Freshwater > Lake | place: Spain: Castile-La...
ACAGCAAACACAAGCGGGCATATAGTTCCACAGCGACTATTCTGATACAGCGCTGGTGGCGGCTAATGTTCAAGCGGAAATACAGACTGATAAGGGCTGGCACTATTGTGTCTTTCTACTCCTACCTTCTCACTTATAGGAGGATCTTGGTGCGATGTCATCGAGTCAAGGACACTCGCTTCGAGCGGCAAATTGAGGCCTTCGAGAAGTCCACTCACAAGGCTACCCACCGTCTCAATGAATACCTGCGTCCTGTCTCTTTCGCCTACACCACTGTATGCCCCACCTAGATGCAAGACATTATCCGCAGTCAATACCGCATAGAAGTCCTCTGCCAGAAAATGTCCAAATCGATACGTCGGCAGCAGATCTCCGGTAGACTTCCCCGCTTCCTTCAACTGTCCATTCCTAGCGGCTCAAATACCTTGAATTTCACTAAAAAGAGCTCCCCAGGGTCCTATCGCTCCTCCAGGAACACTTCCGAGTACAGTGCCCGAGGCAAGGAGAAAGCCAGGCGGCAGGCTTATCACAATGTGCGAGGGAGACTAGTGAGGGACGGAGGCCTCTCCTCGTCTTTTGAGAACCGAAGGTTTCCGACTTCTTCCGTTTAATTGTGTTGTTTAGAGACTCTGCGTTTTATGGGAGATTGGGCTAGCTTGCAATTAGAGATTTCATGTGTAAACCTTAATATTTCCCGTCCTTCGAAATCAGACATATTGGGTCGGAAACTGGCACTAGTCCATTACCTAAAGAAAGCAATAGGCTCTTTATTTTCCTACCGCAGCGGGAAATACGCATATCTCTGCCTTTCGCCACTCTATTTCCTATCAAATCGTCACTTAATTGAATAGTAATCCGCCAGCTGAGTAGATAAATGGTTCGACGCAGACATCAGCAGTACAGGCCCAATCCCACGCAGTTGAAAAGCCGCTATCCTCGTGACCTTCCCCCTGCTGATTCCCAGCCACGAACTCACGGGAATCTGTTTTGCTCCAGTACTGCGGCTGGAGTGGTGCCCACTGCTCCAGCAGCTCTCAGTCGCAAGAAGTTGGCTCGACTTAAGAAAACAATTGTGAAAGTGACAGTCTGGAACACGGTCTTCACCTGGGCTTCCACCATCCTCGGCTACATTATCATATCTCTAGAGCAAGACTCTAGTGAGTCCAGTCAGACGCAAATAGCGTTGAAATCCGTGCTATTGGTACTGTCCTGTATACAAGTGCCACTAGTAGCTGCCTACTGGGAAGCCACGCTGAAGTACTATGAAGTGGTGAGGAAGGCGCTCACTGCTAGTACTGAGCAACTCACAATGACTCAAAAGTCGCTTTTCAATTGTCTCTGCGAATGCGCTTTTCACCTGATTTGCCCGATTCCGAACCTAAACTGGGAAGGGCAATACACGCTTTTCGGGAAAGCAGCCTGGATCTCCCTAGACTCCATCCTCTACTTCGCTGTCTTACTCCGGAACTACCACTCCTTCCAACTGGTCTTCTGGTTCTCTCGGTTCGCAGACTTCCGCACTCAGCTCTTTACCAATTTCGCAAATACCCGCTCCTACGAAGGGTTTCTACTGCGCTGCTACCTCGCGACCTATTCACTTCGATTCGTGAGTGTAGTGATCGGAGTGATGATTCTGCTCCCCGGAGTACTTAAATTCCTGATTGAAGGCAGACAAATATCGGATAATGCCCCTTCGCAGATGGATGACTTTTGGATAGTGGCGTATTCGCAGTTGACTATTGGGTATGGGGACTCGGTGCCGAGAGTGTTCTTGGTGCAGGTCACTATTGTGCTCAGTTGCTTGTTGGGAGTGCTGATTCTTGGACTGTTTAATGCCATTAGCAGCAGAACGCTAGTTTTGAACATGTCGGAGTGCAACCTGTATTCCGAACTACTCTACACCAAGCACAAGCAGCGCTACCGCGCCCTCGCCACCATCCTACTCCAGCGCTGGTGGCGTCTAATGCTCATGCGCAAGCGTCACTACTTAATCGCACAGACAATCATTCCCTTTTACTCCCATCTCCCGGTATACCGCAGTACCCTAGTGGACTGCCAGCATGTCAAAGACACTCGCTTCGAACGCCAAATTGAAGCCTTCGAAAGGGCAACCATCCGAGCAATCCGTCCATTAAATGAATACCTCGGACCAGTTAAGGATGCTTATGCGACTGTAACGTCCACTTAGATGCAGGATGTGCTCCGCAGTCAGTACCGCATCCACATTCTATGCAGAAACGTGGCTAAACTCACACGCAGACAGAAAAAGGCCAACCGTCTATCTAGCCGCCCTACCTCTGGCTACACTAGTCCAGCAACTACGCTGATATGCCCACCAACTCCCCATTCCACTCGTTTCCCGCGCTCTCCCAGGGCTCCTTCGGAGCACAGCAGCCAAGGCAAGGCGATGGCCAAGCTCCAGGCCTATCAGAATGTGAGGAGCAGGCTGATCAAGGAGACGACTTGAACTCGTTGTAGCCTATTGGACGGTAGGGCTGGAGACAGCTGGGTAATTAGGCGGGTTGAGGACGTAAACAAAGGGTTTGGGCGCTTTAGGGTTAAATGCTTCAAGCAACACTCGCGATTGTAGCGATTTGGGGACGTTTCTGCTGTGAAAGATAGATGATGGCACGTATTTGTTCCCAAAGCGCTGACATGCCTAGCCAAATTGCGTGATGCTTCCTTCCTTTGCACAAACAATGCCATCTTTCACTAATCTTTCTCAGAATTCTCCCATCAACAACTGCTTTATCATATATTTGAGTACAGAAGTGCACATTTCCTCTATATATTCGCCCTTTCTGAACGGAATTTTCAAGTCCTTAGCACTAAAAGGGACTTTTCTTTCCCTACCGAAAGCCACTTTTACTCCATTAGCATTGCTAAATGCCCCGACGGAAGGCAAGAGTGTACCACAAGTCCGCAAAACAGCAGTCGACACTGGACCAACACAGTGGAAAGGGCAGGCTGCCGCGGACTTTGCAGAAACAGACAGTTCTGCGGCTGTCCTCGTACAACTCTTCAATTGCAACAGGACCGGCACGATTGGCGAAGAAATCAGCTTTCAACCGATTCTGAAAGGGGAAAAAATCCGCAAAAGACTCAAATTCGTGCTTGGCGCCAATGCCTTGCTGTGCATTTCGGCCACTTTACTCGGTTGTTTCATCATAAGTGAGGAAGAGGGAGGGCTAACCACCTGGAGAGTGACTATGCATGCAGGCTTAGCACTAACATCGCTGCTGCAACTGCCGGTAATTGTGTTTTACTGGAGTCAGTCGCTGAAATACCAGGAAATCTGCCGAAGTGCCTACCGTTTATCTAAAGATTTCCCCAAAAATCTGACTTCCTCGCGTATTCAGTTCCTTTTATGTGTCTTAGAGTGCTCATTTCACCTGCTCACGCTAATCCCAGTGGGCACTATCTCCTTCCCTCTCCCTGCCAGCACCACCTCTATAAGCCTAAACGACCTCCTATACTGGCTTATAGTGCTGCGGTGCTATGGACTAGTGAGGCTGTTTTACTGGACTTCGAGTCTGTCCCAGGGCAGGACGGAGTTGTACGCCAAACTCACTTCCTCGAAGTATGGACTTGCCTTCATACTGAGGGCCTGTATTAATGAGTACAAGTATAGACTTGTGATTGTGGCTTATGGAGTTATGGCCGCTTTACCGGCTCTGTTGAAATATTTAGTCGAGAGACACTCCTTGGACGGCCTTTCTCTCTGGGACCAAATTTGGCTCTTCGCCTACTCCGAAGCCACCATCGGCTACGGCGACTTCCCGACCTCCATCTGGCTCAGCCGTCTCCTGCTAATCCTCAGCAGCTTCGCAGGCCTGTGCGCCATGGGCTTCCTCAGCTCCGTCAGTTCCCACGACCTCTCCCTCACTCGCGCGCAGTCCAACCTATGTGCAGAGCTGCTCGTCAGAAAAGTCAGAATTCGCCAATTGGTGCCAGTCACGTTTTTGCTGCAGAGCTGGTGGAGACTTATGAGAATGCGGAGAATGAGGCTGATTAGTGGTCCGGTGATTTTGGGGTTTTACGGCAGATTGGGGAAGTTTCGGAAACTGCTTACGCAGAGAGAACGGGTCAAACACGGCTTTTTCGACCATCAAATTGTGGCTTTTGACTCATCGGTTAGGAATAGAATTCGCAAGTTGAGTGAATATTTGCAGCCTATTAATGGCACTGCTTCTCTCGTATTTCCTACATAGATGCCTGATATTATCCGCCTTCAGTCCCAAATGTATCGAACAATCGTCGACTTAAAGCGGCTGAAAGGAGTTCAAAGACGGAAAATCGAGCTTGCCAGTGACTGTGAAGGGACGGAATCGATGGTTAGCGGCGGTTCACCTAAGTCCTTCGCTAAAGTCAAGAGGAAGGCTTTTCAGCACCTTAAAGGTCGACTTCTCCAATAACTCCCTTGTCCTTCCTACTAATTATGCACTAGTCAGGTATACAGTTTACTGCCTACAAGGCGAGTAGATACTCATGGCTCCCGGCACCAGTCTCCCTCTTACATTATGCACCGCTGCCAGCTTCGCCCTGGCGAAGCCTTGTCCGGTGTAGTTATTGGTGCTGCCCTTCTGGAGCAGTTTCTTTCGCGCTCTTTGCCTCTTTTTCTGCGCGGCCAGATCGCTGGCTCCGCTGCATGCAGTGTGTCTCCTTGTCATGCTCGCAAGGTTGGAAGTGAGGACGTAAAGTCGGTACTGATTCCTGATGATGTCCTGCATAAAGCCATAAGCGTCCTTCACAGGGTTCAAATACTCATTCATAGAGCGGAACTTGTGTCGCACAGTGCGATGAAAGGAGTCAATCTGCGCCTCAAAGCGAGGGTCTTTGACCCTTTGGCACTTCGCAAGGACGCCGCGGTACTCCAGCAAGTAGGAATAGTAGCAAGTGATAATAGCGGCGTTTAGCTGCTTCCGCCTGCGCATTGCCATTAGTCTCCACCAGCGCTGTATCAGTTTGACGGCTTGCTCCTGGTACTTCCGCTTGTACTTGGAGTAGAGGAGTTCTGAGTACATGTTGCTTTCCACTAGGTTCAAGTCGACGGTGTGCATCGTAATAGACGTCAGCAAGCCTAATAAGAAGATCCCTGTAAAGCAGCTAACCAGCAAAGAGGCGTTTCCGAATAGTGTCTTGACATTGTCGTCTCCGTAGCCTATAGGCACCTGAGTCACTGAAATCACCCAGTACTCCGCCCATATGGTGAAGTAGTCCTCGATGCTGTCGATCCTTGCGAACAGATACTCAATTAGTCCCGGTGCAACCACAATTAACACGATCACGGAAGTTACAATGCGGAGTGCATAGGCGTCCAAATAGCTACTGAACAGGAAGCGCTTGGTCACCCTAACCCCTACTAACTGCGCAAACAGGTAAGTCCGGGCTTCTGACAGGTAGGAAATCCAGTACAGCAGCTCCACCGTATGGTAGTTCCGCACAAGGATCAGCAGGTAGAAGCAGTCGTCCAGTGCGAATTCGGAGTAGATACCAAAGGAGGTTATATAGGTCCTGAAGTTGAGCTTGGGAATGAAGATGATAAGGTGAAACAGGGCTTCTAGGAGGAAATTGCAGAAGGCTTTCCAGCGCGAGGGAAAGGCTTGATGCAGACTCAGGGAAAAGCGGCCGATGGAGGCAGTCCGCTTGACTACTTTCTTGTAGGCACTCAGGTATCGGCGTTTGAGGACGATTAGGACCACTTGGCAGAGAGAAAGCAGGCCGATGCTCGCCTTTATCCAGTCCTTGTTGAGGCCTTCACTGCCGTCCTCCTTCTTCATCGTGACTACAAAGTACCCCAGTACACTAATAACCCAGCTCAGCACCGCATTCGCCCCCACCACTGCCACCATCTCCTCCCTCATACTCGCAGTCCTCCACGAGTCCCTCGTCTTTCCCTGGGTCAGACGCGTAGAACTGGAAGGCAGCTGCTGGTGAGTCATGAGGAAGGAGAAGTCAGGCAGGGGGCGGGCGCGGACTGCGTTGAGTACATGGGAGGAGGAGTTGTTGGCAGTGGGGTGTTGCGGGGTTTCCTTGGAGGGCTGTAGGCTGGAGGGAGTGGCACAGTACCGCATTGCTGAATATAAGTAATGCGAGGGTTTGACTATTTACTAGCAGTGGTTAGATTCGGTTGCGGCAATACAGGGAGGCGATGACTCTTATTGTGGAATTGCTTCGATTGTGCGCTGTTTTGGCCTATTAAATTTGCTAGGTCTCCCTATCCCGGTCCGACAAAGGCTGACTTTAGGTTTGTGAATGCAGATTTCGGTGAATTCTTTGTACGAATGGCGATTTTCGGGCTATTTCTATCGAAAATATGCCTCAAATTTTCCTCCAAACTCCTACTTGAGGGATTGGATAGCCTATTTAGCTCTGTAATTCGTCTAACTCTACCTTAATGCTGTCACTTAGACCCAATAGTATTTCCATTAATAGCGTTTAGGCATGAAAAGGCATTGAATTTGCCTTAAATGGTCAGAAAAGTATGTAAATGAGCTAGAAAAGAACTTATTTATGATATTTTGTCAATATGTTCGATTTATTGCACGCAGCAGAGAAAGCCTCAGTAGTCCGTTGCTTAGATTTGCCACACAGCTCTATCAGACACACCCTAGCTATATGATCATCCAGAAAGCTGAAATTTGCTTACTATAACGTCCTTTCCTGAGTCTAATCGAGTAAAAAACGCCCTAATTCGCTTCGGATGCCGAACTCACAATTCCCTTTGCTTCCTCTGCAGTAATTGGCCTGAGCGAATAACCAAATCGCCTTTAGAGTGCTATTTCTCTGATATAGCGACCTACTAACCACTTTCTCCCGGATGTTTCTGTCTGTTTGCCTAGTCACACATACTTATGGGTCGCTTCAAAATCCAGCCCTACAACGCCCACGTCCCCAGATCAGTCCTCAGTCTCCGTCGAACACCCTTCAAAGTCCTCGCAAAGCCCTCCCCTAGCACCTTTTCACCTCTAACTTCCCACTCCGTAGTCACTCACACCTCAGCAGTGAGCGAAGGGAGGAAGGCAGCTAGGCTGCGAAGGTCCCTCCAAAGGCTGATAAGTCTCTTAGCAGGACTCAGTTGGACTGCAACTCTGCTAGGGCGCTTTACTGTGACTCTGCGAGACTCAGAAGAAGAAGGGAAATGGTCACTCGCTGATGAACTGAGGGTAGCGATAGGCTGCATAGCAGTGCTTCAAAGCGGCCTGCTGATCTGCTATTGGCGAGCTTATGCGGCCTATAGAGAGGCTATGAGGAGAGCTTTGCACCCGGCTTTGAAACCTGAGCTTTCCCTTCGAAACTCCCCTTTGCTGCTTCTAATTTGCCTTTCAGAGTGCCTATTGCACCTGATTTCCTGCATTCCGGCTCTACAGGGCTCCGACCATTCCTACCTCTTCGGGACTAAAGTCAGCTGTACGATTGAGGAAATCTGCTATTTTGTCCTAATCGTCCGCAATTACCACTCTATCAGCCTGCTTTATTGGTTTTCCGCCTTTTCCACTCTCCGCACATCGCTATTTTCGGAACTAGCGGGGACCACCAGTACTAATATCTTCGTATTAAGGAGCTGTTTAGCCCGGTATAAAGCCACCTTAATATGTGCTATTTGTGCCTTTTTGGCCCTAACCTTAGGACTGGTAGAGGACTTATTGGAGTGGGAAGGAGGGGATGGGACTGGAAGTGGCCTGTGGCTAGCCGCTTCCGCCTATGTTTCCCTGGGATACGGGGAACAGCCCCCTGTTACTTCCCTAGGAAGAGCCGTTATTGTGGTTTCAGTGCTGTTTGGGTGCGTTTCGTTTGGTGTATTTCAGGCTATTTGTCGAAATGCGAGTGTGTTTCGCATGCGAGAAAGCCAGTTTTCCTCTGAAATGCGCTATAGAATGGCAAGGCAGTTGTATTTGATGCAAACTGTAGTGTTAATACAGCGATGGTGGCGCCTTACAGCCCTGCGCAAGCGAAAAAGCCCGAAATCAGCTTCTTTCTACTCCTATTTCGCCCAACTCCAGGCATATAGGCAAATATCTATCTCCTGTCAAAGCGCCAAAAGCACAAGTTTCCCCCAGCAAATCGCCCAACTGCCTAACTCTCTCCACCCCCATTTCCACGCCCTGCAAAAGTCCCTGTTCCCAGTCCTCCCCGCCAAGGCGCTCCTCGTGCAAGTCTCAGTCCAGGCCTCCGCCATTCAAAAGACCTGCGAGTCGCTTGCCCGGGCCACTGGCAGTTCCCTGCACTTCTGTATGTCTTCTAGGGCTGAGTCCACTGATGTAATGGTGGGAAGTGGACAGGGGACGGGGGTTCGTATGACACAGGTGGAGACTATTGCAAGGGTAGAGCAGTGATATGTCTAATCTATTAGGCATAGATGAAGTAGTCTAGAGATGGGTAATTGGCTCGTTCACTTCCTCACAAAGTCGCTATTCCGTCCTTTCCCTAGACAATCACCGACTTGGTACTAGTCTGTAGGCAGCCGCAGGGTGCATATCCGGCTGTATATAAGTCTATTTGATACAAGGCAGGCTAGGACTGGCTTTCTTTCGAAGAAATGCATCTCTGCAGTTTCATCGCTCTCAAGTCCTCTATTAAGCGGGCTTTTAAGCTCTCCAATGTCCTTTACAGCTCGAAATTCTAAAAGTATGTCTTAGCCAGGAAAACCTGCAAATCGACAGGCAGAGGATAGTAAGCGAGGCATAACCCTCGCCACGTCCTTTGTTTCTATACAAATTAACAATTTCAGTCAGTTTCTGGTTTCAATGCAGGCAAAGCGCCCGTACCCTAACTGACTTCAAGTCCTACACATATGTCTCTGTAGTAAAAAATGGGCCGTAGAAGCCATCGTCCCTACCGGCTTCGCAAAGTTTACCCCCTGCAGAAATCTCCCATTAGCCCTCAAATTTCATTCCCTACGCCCAAAGTCGAGGCATCTACGCCTTCCAACCATGAAGACACATAGAAGCAAATGAGCTCCTTCCACTTGCTTACCACTGTGCCTGTGGAAAGAAAACAGCTAAACTGGATAGACGGCTGAAAGAAGCGCAATTGCGCAGGTCCTTGCAAAGGATTGTGGCCTTGATAGCGTGTTTAAGCTGGGGAATCACAGCGCTCGGGTTCCTGATAATGGAGACAATGCATAGGTATCCCACCCTCAATTCCGCTATAATAGACGGAGTAAAGGGGGCGGTGGGGGAAGTGTTAGTGTACTACTGGAGCTGCTATGTGGCTTACTCGGAAGTACTGAGGGAAGTGCTGCAGCCGCTCCCTTCCCCCCTGCCTCCCCTCATATACTCACCGAAGGCGCTGGCAGTTTGCATCCTAGAGTGCGCACTTCACCTCTTTGTTTTCATACCCGCCACAGATTTCTCTATCTACTTCTCAGTATTTGGGACTGAGAATGGCCTGTCTCTGGACGAACTGTGCTACCTGACAATTTTAGTACGCAACTACCACTCCCTGCGACTTCTATACTGGTATTCCTCCTTTTCCACCCTACACACCAATACCCTTCCTCCGGTGTTTTTTGGTACATTTCGGTTTGCCGCTAGTGTTGGCTGCATACGGAGCAATGGTCCTTATTCCCGGCTTATGCGAGTACCTGTTTGAACACGAAGCAAAACAAATAAGCTGGGAATTATATGGAACAACTTCTGGGTGGTTTTCTACACCCAGACGAATAGGAAAAAGTAATTCGTCCCTCTGAGTCTTTGCGAGTATTTCTCTATACGAAGAAGCCAGCGGTTCTGACTACTCCCCTAGATCAGGACACTAATCATCCATTCGGACTACTAGTGGAAAAGGAGAGGTAAGCAGGTCCATTAATACACTAACAGAGTCTTTAAATGAGCAAAACAGCCATTTCTATGAGGGATGCATGTACGAAAGACAATATATGCAGCAGCTGGGTTTTCCCTATTTTCAGCGAAACATTGCACATAGGACTGATTTTCTTTCGTAAAAATTGAATCTCTGCAGTTTGATCACTCACAAGTCCTCTATTATGTTGGAAATAACAGAAACAGAGCACTGTCGAGGCTAGCAAAGGCCCTTTACAGCTCGAATTGTATAAAAGTAAGTATTAGTTAGGGAAATATGCAAATCGACCGGAAAATAATAGAAAGAGAGTCCAATATATCACTGCGTCCTTATCTCATATACAAATTAGGGATTTCGGTCGGTTCATCCTTTTCCTGAAAGGTCGAGTCATCCTTTCCCTGAGTGACTTGAGACCAGATCCGCATATGTCTCGGTAGTAAGTAATGGGCCGTAGAAGCCATCGTCCCTATCGGCTTCGCAAGGTTTTCCCCCTGCAGAAATCCCCCACTAGCCCTCAAATTTCAGCCCCTACGCCCCAAGTCGGAAGTTCCACGCCTTCCAATCAGGGGGAAACCAGGAACAGGTTCAGTTCATTCCACCTCGTTTCAACTGCGCCTGTGGAAAAAACAGCTAAACTGGATAGACGGCCGAAAGCAGCGCAATTGCGCAGGTCCTTGCAAAGAATTGTGGCCTTGATAGCGTGTTTAAGCTGGGGAATCACAGCGCTCGGGTACATGATACTGGAAGAAATGCACACGTATTCCTCCTATTCCCCTACAGTAGATGGATTAAAGGGGGCGGTGGGGGCAGTGTCAGTGCTGCAAACTGCACTGTTAGTGTACTACTGGAGCTGCTATGTGGCTTACTCGGAAGTACTGAGGGAAGTGCTGCAGCCGCTTACTTCCCCCCTACCTCCCCTCATATACTCACCGAAAGCACTGGCAGTTTGCATCCTAGAGTGCGCACTTCACCTCTTTGTTTTCATACCCGCCACTGATTTTTCTATCAATTTCTCAGTATTTGGGACTGAGAATGGCCTGTCTCTGGACGAACTGTGCTACCTGACAATTTTAGTACGCAACTACCACTCCCTGCGACTTCTATACTGGTATTCCTCCTTTTCCACCCTACACACCAATACCCTAGTCAACTTAGTCCGCGTCGATTACAGTATTTCCTTCCTCCTCCGGTGTTTTTTTGTACATTTCGGTTTGCCGCTAGTGTTGGCTGCATACGGAGCAATGGTCCTTATTCCCGGCTTATGCGAGTACCTGTTTGAACACGAAGCAAACACAAATAAGCTGGGAATTATATGGAACAACTTCTGGGTGGTTTTCTACACCCAGACGACTATTGGGTATGGAGAAGAACACCCTGAAACCTTCTTCGGCCAATTCGTCATTCTCATATCTGCGCTATTCGGCTACTTCACTTTAGGCCTTCTCAACTCCATCAGCAGCCAAAGGACCGCTTTAAGCCTCAGAGAGTGCACTTTTTACTCGGAAGTACGCTACAGACATGAACAACAGAGGTATTTGCCAGAGACTACGGTGCTGATTCAGCGCTGGTGGCGACTGATGCTCATGCGCCTGCGAAAGAAACTAGAAGTGAGGGTGATTTTGGCCTACTTCGAGCAACTGCGTATATACAGGAACGTACTAGTGGCCTGTGCTCGGGTCAAAGACACTCGCTTTGAGCGGCAAATTGCAGCCTTTGGAAGCGCGGTGAAGCCCCCGCTGCGCTCCCTGCAGGAGTACCTGGCCCCCATAGTAGAGAGCCGAAGTCTCATTATTGACGTCTACCGCAGTGCCTACAACAGCAAAATTCAGTGCGTTTCCCTACTAAGACTCACTCACAAATACGCTCAGTTAGTCGCACTGACTCCCAGAATTCCCTCCAGCCTTTCTTCCGATCGATTTCGGCGACCTACAGTAGCGAAAAGCAGCCAAGGCAGAGCCAAAGCCAAGAAAGCCGCTTTTCAGAACTTAATGTCCAGATTAGTGGTGAAAGCGAACTCCACATCCTCTTGAAGTCAGTTTCCCAGCGTAGAAATGAATAATCTGAATTAATAGCGGAGTTTTAAAGGATTTCGCTGCTTAGTAGGGAAGTAGACGGCTCGAAGCACGGGAGAAGGCGAATACAGCTGAGAGTTGTAGTAATTTGGGCTGGATTCCTTAATATGTCCTCTCAAAGTCGCTATTACAGACTATACGGCTAATATCAGTCACAATTCGCGATTCCTATAGGCGGATTAGTTCTTTTTGGCTATAGTAAGGCAAAATCACTCAACGGAACGCTTAAGTTCTTTACCAAAAACAAGTCTTGCGAAACATAGGCATTTTAAAGCTATTTTCGCCTACATTGAGCCTCTAGCAGTCAATTCCTCTCTTTATTTCCTTACCAAATCTCTCTGATAATAGCTGAAACCGTCGCAAAACGCCAAATTGCCACACTCCAATCCAAAGAAAGCGACTTACCTGAGTTTCACCATATGTGCATTAAGTGGCAATGGAGGGAAAGTAGCTAATTAGCACAGGTCTGAGTGTATTAGGCGAGTGAATGGAGGAAACGGCTTATTGGGACAGAGAAGGAGAAAGTGTGTTTTCTCACTGCGATATTTCCCCTGGAGCCATACGCAGAAGGGATATGGATAAATTTTCATACTCGACCGTAGTATACTAACTAATGGGGCTTCGAAGCCGTCGTTTCCACAACTTCAGCAAGGTCTATCCCATGCCAATCCCCCCCACAGTCCAGTCTCCCGCCCCTTGCCCAGTTACTTCCCCTCCTTCCCATGGAGCTGCAAGGATTTGGTCAATTTGGCCGCAGTCAGTGGAAGAATCAGGCTGTGTTCAACTAGACCGACGGCCCAAAGCCGTGGCATTGCGCAGGTCCTTACAAATACTGGTCTGTCTGCTAGCGGCTTTGAACTGGGCGGTGACTGCACTTGGGTACACGACACTGGAAATAATGCACGGGTACTTGCATACCAGTTCCGCAATATTGAATGGAATCAAGGGATGCGCAGGGGTTTTGTCAGTGCTGCAGGCTGGGCTGGTGGTGGGCTATTGGAGCAGGAAATTGGCCTATTTGGAAATAATGAGAAGGGTGATGCGGCCTAAAGCCAGTGCCCTGCCCTCTCTCCTGCACTCCCCTAAAGACCTCACAATTTGCGTGGCTGAGAGCGTAATTCACCTTTTCGTCTTCATCCCTGAGACCAATTTCTCCTCCGACTTTAGTATATTCGACACCGATAATGGCTTTTCGCTGGATGAACTGAGCTATGTGGTTATTTTGATGCGGAATTACCACACCCTGCGACTGATGTACTGGCTTTCTGCCTTTTCCTCCCTGCACACAGCCACAATCACCCACATAGTCCGGTCTACCTACGACATCGCCTTCATCCTAAGGTGCTTTTTGGTCGAATATGGACTGCCGCTGGTGCTAATGGCCTATGGGGTGATTGTCCTCATCCCCGGCGTCTTTGTATATATGTTCGAACACGAAATCAACACAAATCAGCTGGGAGTGATATGGAACAACTTCTGGGTGGTCTTCTACACCCAGACCACTATAGGGTATGGAGAAGGCCCTCCGCAGACCTTCTTTGGCCAGCTGATGATTTTCGTGGCTGCAGGCGTGGGGTACTTCAACCTCGGCTTTATCAACTCAATCAGCAGGGGCAGAGCCGCTCTAAGTCTCAGAGAGTGGACGTGCTACTCGGAACTTCGCTATGCGAAGGAGAAAAAGCGCCATTCGCTCGAAGCTGTAGTGCTGCTCCAGCGCTGGTGGCGACTTATGGCCTTACGTATGCGAAAGACACAGAGCGCCGAGGTTATTTTTGCCTATTTCGCTCAATTACACATCTATAAGAATGTATTAGTGGCCTGTGAGCGGGTCAAAGACAATCGCTTTGAGCGGCAAATTGCAGCCTTTGGAAGTACTGTGAGGCCGCGAATCCGCTCCCTGCAGGAGTACCTGTCCCCCGTTGTAGAGGACCGGTCCCTGCTCTTAGATGTCTACCGCAGTGCCTACAACACCAAAATGCAGTGCATTTCCCTACGTAAGCTCACTCAAAAGCACGCCCTCTATGCGCTCACACGAGCGTCCAAAACTACCTCCAGTCGCAGGAGTTCCCTAGCATTCGAGACCATCAGAAGGCCTGGGAAAAGCAACCACAGCCAAGTCATAGCAAAAAAAGCCGCTTTGCAGAACTTGAAAATGCGAATAGCAGAAAAGCTGTCCGCAACTATCACCTTGAAAGACTAGTGCTGCGGATATAGCTAGAAGAAGTCTGTTTTGTTAGCAGATAATTGGTATTTAAGGCTGAAGGTAGGTGGTTTGGCTTTACTCACTTTACCACTGTTTATCTAACCCGTTGAAGCAAAAGCCTTTCCCTACTTCGCTTTGCGGCTGAACCGAAATCCACTGGAGTAAGACTGCAAATCTACACTTAATCGACGCTTCTTTCAGCCTTATTATAGCTAAAGTCCTCAACACCGCCTGTCTCTAGCCGCAATTTCAGCACTAGTTCTTGCAGCAACCAGGACCGATTCTTCCATTTCTTCCAGATATCTGTGAGTTCAGTACAGCCGCCATATAGTGCCTAATGGGCCGCAAGAGTCATCACTACCGCCTCCGCAAGGTTTTTCCTCTATTGAGATCGCAGCCTACTGCCACTCCTTTATCAGCACTTTCCAAACCTACGAATACTGCCAAGCCACTGAGTTCGCCTGACGTCACTTCTTCAGTCCCAGTAGAGGCTCCTCGGATAGATAGGCGGCCGAAAGCAAGGCGAATGCGGAAATCCCTGCGGAAAATTGTGTTCCTAACCACGGCTTTAAACTGGGGCATAACCCTAGCAGCCCACCTCATATTTGAAGGAAAGCAGGGAAAACTGCCAATCAGATCCCTTATAACAGACGGGCTGAAAGGAGTCGTGCAGGGCGTGTCTGTGCTGCAAATTGGCCTAATCTTCTACTATTGGAGCAGGTATTTAGCTTACCTGGACGTACTGAGAATGGGAATTCAGCCTGAAGCCAATTCCGTGCCTTCTCTTTTATCCTCCCCAAAGGCACTTTTCTCTTGCTTGGCGGAATGCCTATTCCACCTCCTAGTCTTCCTTTCATCCGCCAATTCCTCTATCCATTTCTCAATTTTCGGGACTGAGAACAGTCTTTCTATCGATGAATTGTGCTGCCTGACAATTTTAGTACGCAACTACCACTCCCTGCGACTTCTATACTGGTATTCCTCCTTTTCCACCCTGCGAACCGCTATAACAGTGGACGTGATAGGCGCAACTCCCTGTCTTTCCTTCCTTTGCCGGTACTTTTTGGCGGAGTACGGACTGCCGCTAGTGCTAATGGCTTATGGAGCGATGGTCCTGCTGCCTGGCTTGTGTGAGTACCTGCTTGAACATGAAAGAAGCACGGACCAGCTGGGCGTCCTGTGGAACAACTTCTGGGTTGTGTTCTGCACCCAAACCACTATTGGGTATGGAGAAAGCCACCCTGAAACCTTCTTCGGCCAACTACTTATTCTCATATCTGCGCTATTTGGCTACTTCACTTTAGGTCTTCTCAACTCCATCAGTGGTCAAAAAGCCGCTTTAAGCCTCAGAGAATGCACTTTTTACTCAGAAGTACGCTACAGACATGAACAACAGAGGTATTTGCCAGAGACTACGGTGCTGCTTCAGCGCTGGTGGCGACTTATGCTCATGCGCCTGCGAAAGAAACTAGAAGTGCAGGTGATTTTGGCCTACTTCGCTCAATTACACGTCTACAGGAACATTTTAGTGGCCTGTGAGCGGGTCAAAGATACTCGCTTTGAGCGGCAAATTGCAGCCTTTGGAAACGCTGTGCAGCCGCAACTCCGCTCCCTGCAGGAGTACCTGGCCCCCATAGTAGAGAATCGCACGCTCATCATTGACGTCTACCGCAGTGCCTACAACACCAAAACACAGTGCATTTCCCTACTCAAACTCACTCACAAATACGCCCAATCCCGTCCACAGACTCCCAAAACTCCCTCCAGCACTCGCACCTCCCTGACCTGGAACTCCATCCGACAATTCAACGTAGACAGAAGCAGCCAAAGCAAAGCCAAAGCCAACAAAGCCGCCTTCCAAAACCTCGTCTCCCGCCTCGCCTGCAAACTCCCCAAGTCCAAGTCCACTCCCTCAGAAAGTCCAGTAATGCAGAGACGTTTATAGGCTAAAAGAGGCGGGTGTGAACTCTAAGTGGATTTCGAAATCGGTGTAGGCTTCGCAGATCTTGGTAGGCAGGAAAATTGCCAGAAATGCAGTGGTCCATTGGGAGAGAGCGAAGAAAGTTTGGTTGAATAAGGCTCCTGAGTAGACGGAATTGCGGAGTTCCCACTCGATAACCGTAATTAGCAGCAAAGCAGTGGTTGTTAGGGACCATTTTAATAGAGAAAGTCGCTTTGAGGCCGTCGATAGAGCGAAACCAAGCCAAAATAGCGTCAAAATCATGAGGAAATACAGTGAAAAGTAGTGCAAATTGCTCATTCCCAGGCCAAAAAACCCATTATGTCCGTCCAAAATCGCAATTACAGGGACAAAACCGCTAATTGTCAGGCCAATTCCCAGCATTAGTCCTCTGTCTTGGGCTGAAACTCGCTCTGCAGTGGTAGCAAACACGCCAATGAAGAGAACTGCCAATAGGACTGAGAAAAAGACGCTGGCTGCCACTGTGGTCCTGTCGTGTCCTTGGAAAGCGGCGATGTAGCTTAGGGAGGGGAGGTATTCCTCACAAGCTACAGTCCCATAGCAAGCCCAAGCCACGTTACCAAAGGTAACTCCGCACATTACGACTCCTGCAGCCCGGCAGAGTTTTTGCCCAGACACAGTGACCTTCAGCACTGTCTCCATTTCTCTATAAGAGCGCCTGTCCATACAGAATTAATCATTCTTCTGGAGACATGCGCAGAAGAAAGGCAAAGAAGGTCTATTTCTCCTCCCGCAACCGCTCAGGCGCCAGCGACCGCCCTACTCGCAGCTTCTCCCCCACAGTTCACCTCCGCTCCGCACTCACATCAGCCCTCAGTCCCAGCTCTCCACCCTTGCCCGAGTCCTTCGCCACTACCGAAGTCAAGCTGTCCTGGGACTTGCAGTCCTTTCGAAAGGGGATACAGAGGACTGTGGCAGTGAACGCGGCTCTGAGTTGGGTGGTGTCGCTGCTTGGCTACTGGGATGTGAGGGACAAGGATGAGAGTAGGGACGCAAGTGCTTGGGATAGAGATTTTGTGAGGGTTTCGGTCTGCGCACTGTCTGTTATTCAGGTCTGCTTAGTGGCTTCCTACAGCAGTTTCCTGCTTACCTACTCAGAAGGCCTGCGAATTGCCTTTAGACTGGGACTTGTGCCGGTTCCCTCCCTGCTGAAGTCCCCGCAGGCGCTGCTGCTCTGTATGTGTGAGTGCCTGTTTCACCTCTTTATTTTGCCTCCGAGAGTGAGTCTGCAGGTGCAGTTTTCTCTATTCGGCTCGCAGTCGCTCCTGTCCCTTAACGACCTGCTGTACCTGCTAATTCTCCTCAGGAACTACCACACCTTCCAGCTGCTCTTCTGGCTCTCCCCGGTTTCCACCAAAACCGCCTACTTCTTCACTGACTTCGCCAATGTCACTTTCAGCTTCCGCTGGGTGCTAAAAAGCCTGCTGACCACCTATTCCCTAAGGCTCATTTTAGCGGTGTATGGAGGTGTGGTGCTGATAAGCGGGGTAGCGGCCTTTATATTGGAAAAAGGCACTGAAAACAGCAGTTTTGACTCAGCCGCGAACGGCATGTGGATGGTTTCAGTCACGCAAGCGATAATAGGGTACGGCGACATCACTCCCAATACCTTTTTCGGCCAGTTTTCCCTGCTTTTCAACTGCTTTTTCGGCAGTTTCTGCCTTTCCATGCTCATTGGCAATCTGCAAAGCCACGTCGGACTCAACCTGGCGGAGTGCTTGATGTACTCCGAACTCGCCTATGCCCGATTCAAGCGGAAATACGAGAAACAGGCAGTGTTGCTGATACAGAAGTGGTGGAAATTCATGCAAATGCGACACCGCGGGCCTCGAAACGGACATGTGATTATAGCGTTTTACACACAAATGAGGGTGTATGGTTGGATCATTTCGAAGGGACAAAGGGTCAAGGACAGGCGGTTTGAGCGGCAGATTAATGCGTTTGGGATGGCGACTGCGAGGCAGTTTAGGGCGATAACGGAGTATTTGCAGCCGATTCCGTCTGCGGAGGCGATGGTGAGGGCTATTTAGACGCTGGATATTATTAGGACGGAGTATCGCATTAAGTTGCAGGTGAAACGCATTTCCCAATTCACGCGCAAGCATCGGCCTCGTCTCAAGAACACAGACAGAGTAAACGACGCAGCCTCCGTTTCCAGCGTCTCCATCGCTTCTCCCAGTCCCGAACCCTCACCTTTCCGCTCTTCCAGACTGGGGGTGTCCTCTCCCTCCTCTACTTCAGGCAGAAACCTCGCTAGAGCCAAGTTGAAGGCTTACCACAAGCTGAGAGGGAGACTTATACGGGAAGAACCCGGAACTGCCTCTAGATGTGGCTCCCCGGCCTCGATTTTATAAGCTTGTAGTAGCCTTCGGTCTACTTTATAGACTGTAACTAGATGAGACATCGAAAAAGGGCAGTTCTATCAAAGGCAGAAGGCCGACAGAGACCTAATTTCTCCGAAGTCTCCACTGTCACTGCACACAGCCACGCCTCAACTTCACTCTTGGACCCTGCCAGTCTGTGAGTGTTGTTGTCTGTGCATTAGCTTATTGATGGAAGGGATGGGTGGAGAGATACAGGTAGGAAAAAGAGACTGGCGAGAGTGAGTATGTGGGGATTTCTATAGTGCAGGTAGGACTCTTTATGCATCAGCTGTTCTGCAGTACTCTGATTTTCAAGAGTGGCTTACCACCTCTTTCAACTGCCACTTCTTACAGTCTTCAAGTCTACTTCTCAAGTGTGTATTGGAGGCAGGCTTTCACCTACTGCTAATGCAGCCTCGTACAAGTGTGCAGGGCACTTTCCACCAAATACATAACTCACTCCTTTCCCTTAGTGACCTTTTCTATGTGTTTTACTTCTGCGGAATTACCACACTGTCCAGTTCTTCGGTTGGTGTTCGCGCTTTTCGGCTCCACGGGATTACGCATTCGCCTCTTTCACAAAGCAGCCATTTACCTCAAACGACCATACAATTCTACCTGTCCGCCTACTAAAGCCAGCTGCTTCTCGCACTCTCTATCTCCACAGTTCTCATCTCCGGACTGACTCTTGCGACTTCATCGATTTCCCTGACTCAAGCTGAACGACTACTATACTCCGAATCAGCCTATATGAGGTACAAACGAAGGCATATAAAGCCGCGATTCTGCTGATTCAGCGCTGGTAGCAACTCATGAAAATGCGCACACAGTGACAACTGTAGGTTTCGTGGTGTGCTAGCCAGTGCATTTGCCCATACATATTCCAGCGTCGACCAGCAAATCCGCTCCTTTGAAGCCTTGGCGATTGGGCGGATTGCAGAGTTACGCAGGCATTCGCAGCCTTTACCTATTGCACATTGACTGGCTGTATATAGACAGACTTTGGAACTGCTTAGAAACCAGGACCAAATTAAAGCGAAAGCCAAGGAAATCGCTCGTTTGTCGGGGAAAAGACTGAAAGGGGCAGGGTTTCGACTTCCAGTGTATCGCTGATTTCTATTCATAGCGATAGGCTGCCTTGGGCTTTCTCTGACCCTGCGACGAGCCCTAGGAACGGAGTGACCCTGGCGAAAGCCAAACTTAGGGCTCTTCATAGGCTCAGAGGACGTCTCCTCAAGGAAGACCAAAGGCCCTTTCCGTCTCTATCCAGCCCCGCTTTCCCAATGTCATCTCTCTAACCAGTAGACGCCAACTGCACTGTTTCTCCTCGAAATAGCCTAATTCGCCATAAATAATGAGGAGAAGAAAGCGGGCTTACGTGCTGAAATACCCCCGTGCGTCTTCTAGCGGCGCTAATCAGTTTTCCTCTCACTCCAGCCTCGCTCCTGACCCGTCCCTCTTTACTCAGAGCAATAAGTCGATTTACCGCCGGAGGAAAGGCACGAGGAAACTTACGACTAAGCCTACTGTCATAACTCACAGTGAAAGCTTCAAGAAAAAGCCGAAACGACTGAGGGAACGATTAAGACAGATAACCGCCCTTTCTGCAGTACTCGGCTGGACCGCCACTATAATTGGCTATTTGGAACTGCAAGGTGAAGGCGAAGCAGACGGTTTGCGGGGTGCAATTTGCCTGATTTCAGTCGTGCAAGTGGTTTTGCTGTTCCTATATGCCTCTACGCTGCTGAATTACTCGGAATACCTGCGTGTTGCCCTGCTTTCCTCCCCAGTCCCCACTCCTTCTCTACTCCGGTCTCCCTGGATATTAGCCAGCTGCTTGATCGAGGCTGCTTTTCACCTCCTGGTGACCCCGCTTAAAGCGGAGTTTCGCAGAACTGAAGCGAATTTGACGCTTAACGACCTCTTTTTCATCTTTTTGCTGCTGAGGAATTACCACACTGTCAGGTTTATATATTGGATGTCGAGGTTTTCCGCGCCGAGAGTGCACGTTTTAGCCTCAATCGCCTATATAAAGCCAACCGCTTGGAGCACTGTACGGACCTATATTGCTGCGTATTCCCTCAAATTGGTGCTAATTGTATATTCCGCCTTTATGGTTATTTCAGGTTTGGTCCTTTATGTGCTCGAGAGAAATTCACACTACTCTCAATTCGGCTACCCGCAAAATGGACTGTGGGTAGTTGCAGTGACTCAGACTGCTATAGGGTATGGAGATGTGGTGCCTGACACCTACCTAGGCCAGCTCTCCATAGCAGTCAGCTGCTTCCTAGGCAGTTCTTTAGTGGCGCTCATCACTAGTTCTACGTCTGGAAGACTGGCTTTGAGCAGGGCGGAGTGTGGGCTTTACTCGGAATTAGCCTATATGCGGTACAGGCGGAAGTATCAAAAGCCAGCAATTATACTGATACAGCGCTGGTGGAGATTCATGGCAATGCGACTCAGAAGAAGGCGGAACGGAGTGACTATTGTGGACTTTTACTCGCAATTGCGAGTGCATCGCAGAGTGCTCGCCACTGCAAATGCGCAAAAAGACCGCAGTTTCGACCTGCAGCTTTCCACCTTCCACCTCTCCACCTGCAAGCAACTCCGCTCCCTCCACGAGTACCTCTCCCCAGTGAGCCAAGCCACTCCCCTCGTACTTCCCACGCAGACCATCGACATCCTCAGAAATGAGTACCAAATAAAGTCCACGATAAAGTCAATTTCCCGCTTTGCACATAAGCACAAGCCTCGCAGACGCAGCAGTGACGCAATGTCCGTTTCCAGTCTGCCCAGTCCTTCGCCCACCACAGAGCCTTCAGTGTACCGTCTAATGCTCAAATCGCGCCAATCAATACTCACTCCAAGGAGCGAAGGGACTGGCTTGGCGAGGGCAAAGATCATGGCTCATCAGAAGGTTATTGAGAGACTGGCGAAACAGGGTTCGGATGGACCCAGAGAAGTGTTATCTCCAATGAGTGCATTCGTATAGAGATTAATACTAAATAGCTGCTGGATTTGGACAGTGAGATGCAGAAATTGCATACTCATCCCCTGATGTTCAATATTCATGACTATAAGGCAATCTTCCTTCCCCCTCTTGTTTGCCTATAGGCTAATAGTCAAAATGAGAAGGCGAAGACGGGCCTATGTACTGAAATACTCCCGACCCTCCACTTCGACTGGTCAGTTCCTGCCCCGGCTCAGCATTTCTCCTGACACTCCCTCTCTTTTCACCCAAACCTACCTACCCAGTCCTCAGCTGCCGCATACCCCTATCGTGGAAAGCCCTGCTGAAGACTCCTTTAAGGCAGTGAAACGAACTGAGACTTTTAAGCGGAAGCCCAAAGAACTGAGAAGGCTGCTGGTGTTGGTCTGTGGGACGAGTGCTGCACTAGGCTGGATCGCTACTGTGCTGGGGTATGTGGACATACGGATGGAAGAGGGGGGAAATGAGCGGAAAGCTGCAATTGGGCTGGTTTCAATAGCGCAGGTAGTGTTGGTGTTCATATACGCGGCCACAGGACTGAGGTACTCTGAGTACCTGCGGATAGCAAGCAGGTCCTCCCCAGAACCTCTTCCCACCTTGCTGAAGTCCCCGCTGTTGCTCACTAGTTGCGTCTTTGAAGCTGCCTTTCATTTGCTAGTGGCAATCCCGTATGTACAGTTGCAAGGGGAACAAGCCAATTTGACTCTATCTGACTTCTTGTTTTTCCTACTCTTGCTCCGAAACTACCATACAGTGAGGCTGTTTTATTGGTATTCCCGCTTTTCGGAGCCTCGAATAGCGATTCTGGCTTCAATTGCCTACCAGAAGCCGACCACATGGACCAGTTTGCGGACTTATATCGCTGCTTATTCCCTCAAATTGGTATTAGTCGTATACTGCGTTTTTACCGTTTTTTCAGGGTTAGTGACATATGTTCTAGAGCGGAACACTCCAGGGACTCAATTTGCATACCAAGAAGACGGACTGTGGGTAGTTGCAGTGAGTCAAACTGCAGTAGGGTATGGAGACGTAGTGCCCATGTCCTACCTAGGCCAGCTTTCTATCGCAGTGAACTGCTTCCTGGGCAGTTCTTTAGTGGCGCTCATCACTAGTTCTACATCTGGGAGACTGGCTTTGAACAGGGCGGAGTGTGGGCTTTACTCGGAATTAGCCTATATGCGGTACAGGCGGAAGTATCAAAAGCCAGCAATTATACTGATACAGCGCTGGTGGAGATTCATGGCAATGCGACTCAGAAGAAGGCGTAACGGAGTGACTATTGTGGACTTTTACTCGCAATTGCGAGTGCATCGCAGAGTGCTCGCCTTTGCAAGTGGCCAAAAAGACCGCAGTTTCGACCTGCAGCTTTCCACCTTCCACCTCTCCACCTGCAAGCAACTCCGCTCCCTCCACGAGTACCTCTCCCCAGTGAGCCAAGCCACTCCCCTCGTACTTCCCACGCAGACCATCGACATCCTCAGAAATGAGTACCAAATAAAATGTCAAATCCGTACTCTTTCCCGCTTAGTGAACCGCCACAAATTACGCCGCCGCAGCAGTCACATGATCTCACTGGCCAGCCAGCCCAGTCCCTGTCCCAGCACTGAGCGAGTCTCAGTCTATTTACAGCCTCGCAGACAGTCGCTGATGCCGCAAAGTGAGGGAATGGGCTTTGCTATGGCTAGACTGAGGGCGCATAAGAAGGTCATTGGCAGGCTTAGTAGGCAGGGGGAGGAGATTGCGAGGGAAGTACCGTCACCCTTTTCTGCCTTTTAGTAGAGTGTAATTTGAGGGGATTTAAGTAGGAAACTTGTTATAGCGATTTCAGCTAATTAAAGTGCTCCAAGTAGCAGCTTGAGCCACATACCCCAAAGAGTAAAAGTGGAAATTACATGAAAAAGTTGAGTCAACTTCCTCTATGAGTCCTACTCCAATCCTTAAATCAGAGGAACTCTCCCCTGCATACCCAATAACGACTTCCAGCTAATATATTGCTAATCTCATCTCTATGAAACTACGCAAGGCATGAGTCTCTAGAGCCTGTAGTTACCCATATATGCCATTTCCCTTGTAATTAGATGCGGCGGAGAAGGAGAGTCTATGTGATCAAGAGCGGTCACTCGTCCGCTCGAAGCTCCAAAAGGCTTGTTTCGCAGGCTAAAGCCCTCGCAGACTTGCAGGGAGTCGCGCAAAAGCCTTTTCGTCCCTTGCCGCGTCTCCACCAAGTGGTAAGCGACCTGGAGGTGACGGCAGCCCTGTCACCTCTATCCAGTCCTCAAACCAGTCCCTAAAGCCAGGGAAAGTGGGTATACGGAGGCAATTGAGGTGGGTGACTGGGGTTAGTGCCATGCTGGGTTGGACGGCTTCCATGATTGGGTATTTCGATATACGAGACTATGATGAGGGGAAGGAAGTAGAGGGGAGAGATGGAGTGAGAACGACTCTATGGACGCTTTCAACGCTGCAAGCAGCACTTATATTTGTCTACAATGTAAAGGTGTTACACTACTCCGAGTTCCTGCGCACAGCCTATAACACCCACCCCCTCTCCTGCAGTCTTCAGGCCTACTCCTAAAGTGTGTATTGGAGGCAGGCTTCCACCTACTGCTAATGCCGCCTCGTGCAAGTGTGCAGGGCACTTTCCACCAAATGCACACTAGCTCGCTCCTTTCCCTTAGTGACCTTTTCTATGTGTTTTTACTACTGCGCAACTACCACACAGTCCAGTTCTTCTATTGGTGTTCGCGCTTTTCGGCTCCACGCAATTACGCTTTCTTGTCCTTTAGGAGAGAGAAAGCTACGGCTTCTTTGACGATAAAGACCTATTTGGCTGCTTATTCCCTTAAGCTGATTCTCCTGCTGTATGGTGTGTTTGTGATTCTTTCCGGACTAGTGCTGTTCACGCTTGAAAAAGGCTCAAAAAGCTCGGTATTCAACTATGTACAGAACAGCTTTTGGGCACTAGCAGCTGGCAGTGGTGCTGATCCAGCGCTGGTGGATATGAGAAAAAGACGGATTTTAAACGGATTCACAGTTGTTAGTTTTTACTCACAGATGCGGACTCACCGTAGGGTGTTAACCGCTGCTCGCGGCAAGAAAGATCGCAACTTCGACTTGCAACTAACCTCATTTTCCACCTGCACTTCCAAGCATTTCCGTTAGCTAGGCGAGTACCTGCAGCCGATCCAGCTCTCCAGCACCTTCATACCCTCCACCCAGGCTCAAGACGTCATTCGCAACGAGTACAGTATTTACCTGCAGACCCGAACTCTCAAATACGCAGTTCGCAAAATGAGGAAAGAGATGCAGTTGCACTGGCAAATGGGAGTTTGCAGACTCCGGAGCCAAAAAGCGCTGTTAGAAGGATGTCTCTGGTAGTGCCGGTGAGGGGGTCTATGATGCGTCTGAGTCCTGCTAATTCGGCGGTGGGAGGGCCAGGGCGAAAAACAAGATTTTCCAGATGGCGAGGACGAAACTTGTGACTGAGGACGCTGCCACTCCCGTCTCCAGGGCACGCACCCCAGCTATGCTGCTCTAATAGACTACGCTGTAATTTCGCTAGAAAGCACTATTGCTGGGCTAAGCGAGCAGCTGACTCTCTCCGGACTAGCTCAAAGTACTTGATGTACACCCAAGTCAACACGATTACCACCATTGCGACGTCGTCCAGCAGTCCAACCACTCCCAAAGTCGCCTCCGGCAGCAAATCAAAGGGCAAAAGCAGGTAAAACAGCATCAAAATCAGGTAAACAGCCAAAATCAGCACTCGGCCTGCCTGCACTCCGCCTAAATCCTGCAAAATTCGGTGTACTACGAAGGGAACATCAGTGACTTTCAGCCACAAACTGCGCACCGAGTCCGAAAACCTCACATTGTAATCGTCAATTCCTGCCTGCATTTCCGCATTTGTTTCCGGACTAAACCTGCCCACCATCAGTGCAATTGGCCGTCTGCAGGTCGGGCAAAGACACTGCTGGGGGCGGAATTGCTGCTGCCAGTAGCCTAAAATGCACTCTGCTAAGTGGGACTTACAGCAGTAGATGTGTCCGCAGGAGGCCTGTGCTTCGCTTCTGATAATTTCTAAGCAAATGACGCAGCAGTCCGCTTCGACTCTTTTCCCCACTGCCCTGTCTCGCTTCCGCAGCAGTAGGGAAGCTCCGCAGACGATAAGCAGCACTCCACATAGAGT
>Ga0247837_1003810_pt1 | contig 25595 bp, 16 predicted proteins | sample LaCtaG_2_FD_187115 | JGI IMG/M metagenome (GOLD analysis project Ga0247837, IMG submission 187115) | Freshwater microbial communities from meromictic Lake La Cruz, Castile-La Mancha, Spain - LaCruzMarch2015_14.5m | ecosystem: Environmental > Aquatic > Freshwater > Lake | place: Spain: Castile-La...
CTGGGACAACGCCAAGAAGCATATTGAGAGCGGCGTCCACGGCGGCAAGGGCACCGAGGCCCACAAGGCCGCGGTTGTGGGCGACACGGTGGGCGACCCCTTCAAGGACACGAGCGGCCCGAGCCTCAACATCCTCGTCAAGCTCATGAGCATGGTGAGCGTGGTGGCCGCCGGCCTGATCGTGCGGTACTCGCTCGAGGCGCTTGGGATCTTCTGAGGCCAAGCCTTCCGAGGGTCGGGGTTGCCCGTGCCATCTCGCCGGACGCTCCCTTCAGGCATCCTGCCTTCCGGTCGCTCGTTGGAAACCTCGCTTCGCCATCCTGGCTGCGCTCGGTTTCCAACGCCGCTCGATTGGCACGGGCAACCCCTCCCGCGACCTCGTTTCCATGGACGCGACCGGCCGTTTACCGCTGCTTTCGGCGGAGTCGGTCGGGGGCACGCGCAGAAGCCGGTGAATTTTGTGAACCTTGGGCCTGACTATCGCCCACGAGGGAGTACTCACAAAATCCGCCGGCTTCGAGCATGTCACCGCCGGCTCCGAATCCGTGTCGTGTTCGTTTGATCGGCCCCGGCCACCAGCCTCACATGCAACCAGGATTTTCGTACACGCTTCAGGCGACTGACGGGCTGGCGCGGGCGGGCACGCTCACGACGCCGCATGGCAGCGTGCCCACGCCACTGTTCATGCCCGTGGCGACCGCGGCCACGGTCAAGGGCGTCGACATCGGCCGGGTGGCCGAGACCGGGGCGGGGGTGATCCTCGCCAACACCTATCACCTGCACCTGCGGCCCGGCGAGGAGGTCGTGGAGCAGGGGGGCGGGCTGGCACAGTTCATGGGCTGGTCCGGCCCCACGCTCACCGACTCCGGCGGCTACCAGGTGTTTAGCCTCGCCGAGCAGGTAAAGGTGACCGAGGCGGGGGCGGTGTTCCGCTCGCATCTCGACGGCGCGCGGATCGAGCTCACGCCCGAGTCGGCGACCAGGATCCAGGAGCGGATCGGGGCCGACATCGCGATGCAGCTCGATCACGTCGTGGCCCTGCCGGCCGACCGGGCCACCGTCGCCGACGCGATGCATCGCTCGCTGCGCTGGGCCGAGCGGTGCCTGGCCGCCCACCGGCGCTCCGATCAGGCGGTGTTTGGGATCGTGCAGGGGGGACTCGAGCCCGACCTGCGACAGGAGAGCGCTGCGGGGCTCGTAGCGCTCGGCTTTCCGGGATATGCGGTGGGCGGGCTTTCTGTTGGCGAGGGACCGGACGCGATGCGGGAGACGCTCGCCGCGACCATGCCCTGCCTGCCCGCCAACCGGCCGCGCTACTTGATGGGCGTCGGCCAGCCGCAGGATATCGTGATGGCGGTCGCCGCCGGCATCGACATGTTTGACTGCGTCCTGCCCACCCGCTGTGGCCGGACGGCTCTGGCCTACACGTTCGCCGGGCCGGTCAAGCTCAAGAACGCCCGGCACCGCCGAGATCAGAGGCCGCTCGAGGACGACTGCCCCTGCCTTGCCTGCCGTCAGAGCCGCAGTTATCTGCGGCACCTGTTCCAAGCCGGCGAGATGCTTGGGCCGGTGTTGACCTCGATCCACAACCTCACCTTCTACCAGCGGCTCGTGGCCCGGCTGCGCGCGGCGATTCTCGCCGGCCGGTTCGCCGAGACCGCCCGTGCCGTCGCGGTTGCCTGGGGTGCCGCCGGGCAGGCAGAGGTCGACGCGGGCTGAGAGGTGCCGCCAGAGCCGCAGCCGACGCAGCCGACTTGTCCCTGCGTCGCGGCTGCCACTACATTCTGGGGCTTCCTTTCATCTTTCGGCCCCCCGGCCGCCCTCGTGCTGCTTTCCATGCCGCTCCCAGTTTCGCCCGTTGTGACACTTCCCCTGACGGCCACCGTCTGCCTGGCCCAGGCCGCCGGGCCGCCTGTCGAGCGGCCATCGCTGCCGTTTCAGTTGCTGCCGCTGGTGGCCATCGCCGCGGCTGCCTACCTGCTCCTGTTTCGGCCGGAGCGGGAGCGACTGCGGCGGCAGCAGTCCTTGCTCGCGGGCCTCAAGAAGAACGACCACGTCGTCACCTCCTCTGGCATCTACGGCACCGTGACGTCGGTTGACGCGGGCGGCGACCGGGTCGTGCTGCGGGTTGACGACGCGGCGAACGTGAAGCTCACCGTGACAGTCGCGAGCATCGCCCGGATCCTCGGCGACGGCGGCGAGACCGCCGAGCCGAAGCCCTCCTGACGGCCGCCGCACCGCTTTTGACCCCCCCAGCTTGTTCCGAGAACACGTCATGAACATTGCGTCGTCGATCGCCGCCCTCCTTGCCGTGGCCGGGGGCGAGCCCGCTGGAATCGGAACTGCCAACCCGGTTTGGTGGCAGGCGCCCGGAGCCGGTTGGCTGATCGCGCTAGTGGTCGTGGCGGGCGGCACGTTCCTCGCCTGGCTGATTGCCAAGAGCCTGCGGGTGCCAGACATGTGGGGCCGGATCGCGGCAGTGCTCGTCGCCCTGGCTGGAGGCGCGACGATTTGCGGGCTGGGCTGGCCGCCACGGCTGGGCATCGATCTCAAGGGGGGTCTGATCCTGGTTTACGAGGTGGCGGCCGGCCGCCAGGCGCAGACCCGCGTCGACGACGCGATCGCGGGAATCGAGCGAATCCTGACCTCCCAAGACGGCGCGTCCGCCTCACTCGAGCGGAAGGGGGCGGGCCGAGTGGCCGTCCGGCTCGCGGGCAACGACGCGGCGGCCCGGGAGGCCTTCCTGGCGGCGATGAAGGAGGCCACGTTCGACCGCGTCGCCGTCAAGGAGGTGGGCCGGACCGAGGGGGCCGACGCGCTGGAACTCAGCTACGAGATTGCCCCGCAGTCATCCCCCGTGCCGATGGACAAGCTCGTGGCTGCCGTCAGCCGCCGGGTCAATCCGGGCGGTCAGAAGGAGGTCACGGTGCGGCAGTTCGGCCTCGATCAGATCGAGGTCATCCTGCCGGAGGTGGAGCAGTCGGAAGTCGAGCAGATCAAGAAGATCATCTCCAGCGCCGGCGTGCTCGAGTTTCGGATCGTAGCCAACCGGGCCGACCCGCGGCACCGCACCACGATCAGCCAGGCCGAGGGCTTTCGCGGCAAGACGGTGCGGATTCAGGGGGAGCCCGCCGCCCGCTGGGTGCGGGTCGATCCGGCCAAGATGCCCGTCGACACCTCGATGGTGACCCGGACCGCCGCCGACGGCGGCATCGAAGTGCTGATGATTCTTGACCGGTTCAACGTGACCGGCGGTGACCTGAGCCGCGTCAGCACCGACATCGACGACGCCTCGCTCGCGCCGTGTGTCAGCTTTCTGCTCAACTCCCGCGGAGCCGCCAAATTCGGGGTGCTCACCAGCCGCAACCTGCCCGATCCGGCCAACGGCCTGACGAGCCGGCTCGGGATCTTGCTCGACGACGTGCTCCAGTCGGCCCCCGTGATTCGCAGCACGATCAGCTCCAGCGGCCAGATCACCGGCAACTTCGACCAGCGGGAGGTCGACGAGATCGTCGAGATCCTCAACGCCGGCAGCTTGCCGGCCGCGCTCGAGCGGGAGCCGATCAGCGAGCAGCGGATCAGCGCCCAACTCGGCGACGACACGATCCGCAGCGCGGGCCAGGCCATGCTCGTGGCCACGATCGTCGTGCTCACCTTCATGCTCGCCTACTACCGGTTTTCGGGGCTGGTGGCCGACCTGGCCGTGCTGATGAACATCGTGCTGGTGGTGGCCTTGATGATCTCGTTCAAGGTTGCCTTCACGCTCGCCGGCTTGGCGGGGCTGGTGCTCTCGGTCGGAATGGCGGTCGATGCCAACGTCTTGATCTACGAGCGGATGCGGGAGGAGCTCGACCGCGGGGCGGCGGTCCGGATGGCGATCCGCAACGGCTTCCAGCGGGCCTTCTCCACGATCATCGACTCAAACCTCACCACCCTGATCACCGGCGTGGTGCTGTTCGCGATCGGGACCGACCAGCTCAAGGGCTTCGCAATCACGCTGATTCTCGGACTCTCGCTGAACCTGTTCACCGCGGTGTTCTGCTCCCGGGTGGTGTTCGACCTGGCGGAGCGGTCTGACTGGCTGCGGAGCCTCTCGATGGGCCGGATCCTCAGTGCCACCAGCCTGAAGTTCGTCCGCTGGGCGCCGCTGGCGGCGGCCGTCTCGCTGGCGATCATCGCCGCGGGGGCCCTGGCCGCCGCCCAGCGCGGCACGGAGCTTTTCGACATCGACTTCACCGGCGGCACGAGCGTGCAGGTGGAGTTCAAAGCAGGAAAGGAGCTGCCAATCGCGGACGTTCGCCGCCTGGTCGCCGCCAAGCTCGAGTCGGCCACGGTCAGCGGTGTCGCGGTGGCCGAAGAGGCCGCGAACCGGAGGTTCAAGATCGACACCTCCAACCAGGACGAGCAAGAGGTGGAGCGGATTCTGCAGGAACTCTTCCCCGACCGGCTCACCACCTACGGGATGCAGGTCGGCGTGATCGGTGCGGGGCCGGATGCGGCCCGGGCGGGAGCTGCGAAGCCGGGCGAGCCGGCCCCACTCGTGACCAGCGTCCCCTTGACCTTTCCGGACCGGATCACGGGCAAAGCCCTGACGGCGAAGCTTCAGGAGACACTCGCCGCGGCCTCCGCTGCAGACGCCGAGTTCGATCTGCGGGCCGCCGACGGCGATGCTGAAGCCGGCGCTGGCCAGGCGAGTCTTTCGCCGGCGCTGCCCCAGCGGCTCTGGATCCTGTCGACGTCGCTCGACGCGGAGACCACCCGCACGGTGGTCGATCGGATGGCCAAGGAGCTGGCGGAGACGCCGGCCTATCTGTCGGCCAACGCCATCGGGGGCAAGGTGGCAGGCAATACCCGCGTGACCGCAGTCTACGCCCTGGTCGCTAGCCTGGCCTTGATCGTGTTGTACGTCTGGGTTCGGTTCCAAAACGTCGCCTTCGGGGTCGCCGCGGTCGTGGCCCTGATCCACGACGTGCTCGTGGCGCTCGCGGCCCTGGCCTTGAGCAGATTCCTGGCGCCTTTCATGGGCTGGGCGCTGGTGGATGAGTTCCGGATCAGCCTCGACGTGGTGGCGGCCCTCCTGACGATCGTGGGCTTCTCGATCAACGACACGATCGTGATCTTCGACCGACTCCGCGAGCTCCGTGGCAAGGGCAAGTTCGTCACGGGTGAGTTGGTCGATCGGGCGGTGAATCAGACCCTCAGTCGCACGATCCTCACCTCAGGCACTGCGTTCTTGGCGGTGCTCGTGCTCTATATTCTGGGAGGAGCGGGTATCCATGCCTTCGCCTTCACGATGCTCGTGGGCGTGATCTCGGGCACGTACAGCACGGTCTACATCGCCGCCCCGCTCGTGGTCTGGCTGCAGTACCGCTTGGGTGGGGCAACCGTGGCCGAACGAGCGGTTCCGCAGCCCGCCTGACGGCTGGCAAGGCAGTCTGAACGGGTTACGAAGACGCTGCTGGAGTTGCCGGCCGCAGCGGTTGGGAAACCAGCCGCGGCTCCTGCACTCGCTGCGAACGGGCGGGGGCGGTCGCCGCCGCCCGCGGCGGGTGGCATGCTTGAAGTGCGGCTCGGCTCCACCTGTGTGGTGTTCCCGGAGACGATTCCGCCCGGAGGCTGGTCGTGGACGGAATACGGCGGGGTTTCCGCTCGATTGTCGGCCTTGGGATGCTGGCTGCGGGCACGACGCTCGCCGCCCCCACCGCCCTCATGGTGGCGCGGTGGTGGCTGGCGGCTCCGACGGGAGCGGCCCCCCAGCAGCCGCTCACGGCCGACGCGCCGCTTGCGTCGCAGCAGATGGCCCCGTGGAGCGTTCCTGCCGGGCCGAGTCTCGCGGCGTCACCGCCCACGGTATGGCCCGCCCCTGGGACGGGTTCCGATTCTCCGGCGCGGTCGGAGTATCACCCGCCGGAGCCTCCGCTCCCGCTGCCACCCACGGCCCTCGGGGCAGCCGGTTCGGAGCCCGACCTTTCCGCCGCCTATCGCTCGACGCTCGCGGTGCCGCCGCCGCCCCTGATCGACGGCCAGCGACCGCCTCCGGTCGCGGTCGGCTGGACGGCCCGGTTCAGCAGGGAGGTGCAGCAACGTCGCGAACTGCAGCCGCCGCCGGCGGCCACGTATCGCGTTCGGGACGGCGACGATCTGACCGGAATCGCCTCACGTTTTTACGGTACGCCGGCAGCCGCGACGCTCATTTGGCAGGCCAACCGCGGCCTGCTCAACGACCCGGCGGTGTTGCCGATCGGGGCCGAGCTGGTTTTGCCGCGGCCGGATGCGGCCGGCGGACAGGGCAGGTCGATCGAACCTCCGCCCGGCCAGCCGGGGCTGCCTGCGCCGCAGCCCACCCCGCCGCCGGCCGCCTCCTGGCTCAACGCCGCATCGTGATCATCAGCGGCCGGCCGCGGTCTGGATGAACGCCAGGATCAGCTTGGCGGGATCGGGCTGACGGGGGTCGGCCGAGCGGGCCACCGCCAGGCTGTCGCCGGTGAGCTTGCCGCCCAGCTTCAGGAACAGCAGCGATGCGTCACTGTCCTTGGCTGGGGACGTGTTGCGTCGTGCTTCGGCGTCGTACATCCGGCTGTCGTACCAGCCCGTGGGACGGGCCCGCTTCAGTTGGTCGAATACCTTGGAGGCGTCGCGGCCCTCGGCCCCTCCGATGATCAAAATCGGCAGGCCAGACTTGATCGGCTCGACGGCGAGTGGCTTGGCGATCGAGAACCCCTTGGTCACGAAGGCCGGGTCGATCATCACAAGCCCCCGGACCTGGCCTCCCTGCGGTCCGCTGGTGAGCGGGGGCCAGGCGGCATCGAGCACGGTCCAGGTGGCCGCCACGGTCGCCCCCAATCCGGATCCCACGACGTAGAGCTTGTCGAGATCCAGCGCGCCGCGATCCGCCTGTTGCTTGACCCAGTTGCGCACCACCTCGACGTCTCCGCGGGTCGCCGACTGTTCCCGCAGCCGGCCGCCTGCGGTTGTGGTCATGGCGGCGAAGTCAGCGCTCTTGAGCAGGCTCGACTGGCCGGCCGCCCCGGTAGCGCGGGCCAGCCTCGGGATCTGGCTCTTGCCGTGGCCCCGCAAGTCCGGGGCGATCACAGCACAGCCGCCCGCCTGGAGGGCCTTGGCTAGCGGCTCGACGGTTTCGTGCGAGCCACCGAGGTCATGCAGGAGCAGAATGGTCGCCAGCGGCTTTGTGTCGGGGGCCACGCCATACACCCAGGCCTCGATCTCGACGCCGTCGGTCGTCGGCAGGGTGATCGCCTTGGGCTCCGGAGACGGCTCCGGCTCCCCCTCCTTGGCTGCCGGCTCGGCGGCCCCGCAGACGATGCAGATCGCCGCCGCGGCGAACCCGCCAAGGCACAACGACACAAAGCCGTTCCTAAGGGGGGGCGGAAGGCGGTCGGTTGGCATGGCAGTGCTCCGGCGGGGCAAATCGCTGGCTGGGACGGGGCCGCGGTGGCCTAGGGAATAGATTATCCGCTGGGAACCGAACAATTCCATGCCTGGCCCGATGGCCTGAGCGGGCATCTTGGCGGTATGCTTTTCGGAACGGGATTTGTGCCGGTCAGGCGAAACGCCGGTCAGGCGAAATGCCGGCTCGATGCCGGGCAGGCGAAATGCCGGTCAAACGAACGCGAGGATCAGCAATGGGCATGTTGGAGAGTGCACGCCGGCGACTCCAGGAGTTCACGGGCGAGGACGAGACGCCGCTCGACGGCGACACCCCGGCCTGGGCCGTCAGCCTGGTCATTCACGTCGTTGTTTTGGTCACGCTGGCCGTTGCGGGGCTGAGCACCGTGTCGCCGGCCCCCAAGCAGATCACCGTGATCGAGACGCCCATGGAGGAGGAGCACGAGATCCTCGAGATTCCGCGGGAGGTCACGCTGGACCAGCTCGTCGAGGTCGATCCCGGGAGCCAGAGTGAAAAAGGCTTCGAGTCGGTCGAGTCGCTGGCGCAGGAGGTGTCGGAGGTCTCGGTGGTGGCGGTCGAAATGCCCGACCTGATCAGCGACGACATGACGATCGAGCCCCTCGATGTGGTCTCGACCGGCCTGAACTACAACGAGAGCCTCACGGTCAAGGGAACTTCGGGTGTCGGCGAGACCGGCGCCAGCGGGGCAGTGGATCGGCTCACGCTCGAGATCGCGGCCTCGCTCGAGCAACGCTCCACGGTCGTGTGTTGGGTGTTTGATCAGTCCGTCAGCCTCTCCGGCCAACGCAAGGAGATCGCCTCGCGACTGGAGCGGGTATTTGACGAGCTGGGCCTCACGTCCACGACCCAGGCCAACGAGCTGTTCAATCTCGTCTATGCCTACGGCAAGCAGGTGACGCCGGTGATCGACAAGCCCACCCGCGATGTCGCCGACGTCGTTGCGGCGATCAACCGGATTCCGGTCGACGAGTCGGGCCTTGAAAACACGTTCACGGCGATCGCCGAAGCCGCCAAGAAAGCCAAGCAGGTTCGGCTGTCCGGGGCTGACCGCCGCAATGTGATGATCGTCACATTCACGGACGAAGTGGGTAACGACCAGCAGTATGCCGACTCGGTTGCGACGTTTTGCCGGGCACAGGCGATGCGGGTCTTCGTCGTCGGCGTCCCCGCACCGTTCGGCAAGACCGAGGTGAGGATGAAGTTCGTGGAGTTCGACCCAAAGTATGCGGCCGACGAGCAGTGGGCCGTGGTCGAGCAGGGGCCCGAGTCGCTCTATCCGGAGTTCGTCAACGTGCGGCCGAAGAACTCGCCCGACGACTCGATCGACTCCGGCTTCGGGCCGTTCAGCCTGTCAAAGCTGTGTGCTGAAACCGGTGGCATCTACTTCGCCGTGCACGCCAACCGCGACACGCGGGGCCGGGTCAACGATTCGGCCACGGCCGCGATGTCGTCGCAGTTGCGTTACTTCTTCGACCCCAAGGTGATGCGGGACTACCGCCCCGATTACCTGCCGCTGGCTCAGATCGACAAGATGCTGGTGGCCAACAAGGCCAAGGCGGCGCTCGTTGCGGCGGCCAAGGCCGCTCAGGTGAGCCCGATGGACGCGCCGACGATGCGGTTTCCTCGCGAGGACGACGGCAAACTTGCCCTCCTGCTCGGCGAGGCTCAGAAGAAGGCCGCGGTACTCGAGCCGAAGATCGAAGTCTTGTATGGGATGCTGGCGGCTGGCGTTCCCGACCGGGCCAAGATCGCGCCTGAGGAGAAGCGGTGGCAGGCGGGGTTTGACTTGGCCCTGGGGCGGGTGCTGGCCCTCAAGGTGCGGACCAATGCCTACAACATCATGCTGGCCCAAGCCAAGTCGGGCATGAAGTTCAAGAACCCGAAGAACGACACCTGGATCCTCAATCCCAGCAACGAGGTCTCACAGGTGGGCTCGCAGACGGAGCGGTTGGCCAAGCAGGCTGACGAGGTGCTCCGTCGGGTGGTGGCTGAGCACCCCGGCACGCCGTGGGCCCAGATGGCCGCGGAAGACCTGCGGAATCCGCTCGGCTACTCGTGGGAGGAGACCTACACCGGCGTGAACGCTCCCAAGCCGGGCAACGGCAACGGCAATCCAAATCCGAGCGACGACAAGAAGCGGATGCTTGCTCCGCCGGCGCCGAAGCGCGATCTGAAGAAGATCTAGCCGGCTGAGTTGTCGGGTTTTACCGCGTCGACGGTAGCCGCGGACCTCTGGTCCGCTGAGTCCGCTCACCACCCCAGCTGGTTTTCGGCGGGCAGGATGCCCGCCGCTACGACGTACGGGCTATCCGTTGCTAACAGTAGCCGTCCGTTGCCGACAGGAGCCGCGGGCCTCTGGTCAGCGGAATCCGCTCGCCATGGATGCCCCTGCAGCCGTGAAGTCAGAACGTCAGGCTCTCTTCCGCGAACACCTCGCGGCTCTCGTAGGCGTGAAATAGCCTGGAGATCCGCTGCGAGAGGACCCGGAGAAACATGCTGCGAAACTCGGCTTCGGACATGTCGGTGGATGGGATCGCGTTGTTCGACGGGAAGGCGATGTCGTCGAACCGCTTCTGGAATACGACCTTCTTCTCCTTGATGTCATACACCCGGACGTTGACGGCGGCCCGGCCCCGGTACAGGGTCGAACCCTCGTGCAGCCGGAACTCCTCCAGGTCGACGCCCACCACGTGATCGACGCCGAGCGATCCGCCGACGGCCTGGTAGTCGGTCCAGTCGTTCTCATCGATCCAGCGAGACACTTCATGCTGCCCGATGGTGGTAGTTCGCCGCACGGTGCTCTCGATCTGGCTGCCGACGAGCGTTGCGAGTTCGCGGGCCGAGCCGGCGTCGGTGAATTCAAGTTCGATGATCGGGCGGCAGACGACGGCCAGCTTGCTGCCTTTGAGGCCGGTGAACTCCGCGGGCATGTCGGCCGGCTGGATCAGGTAGGCGACCGTGAGCAGCGTCGAGCAGCCCGTCGCCAGGGGCAGCGGCAGCAGGGCCAAGACGGCAAGCCGGCGGAACAGGGGGTGCATGCGGGGGCTCCTCAGGAAGCGGGCCGGGCGAACCGAGCGGAGCGGAAGGCTAGCCGGAGGCGGCAGGCCGCTCAATGCCGCTTGGCAGGTCGCCGGGCGACTACCGGCGGGCCATGGCACAATGCAGCCTACGGAGCCTGCCCATGTCCTCGACGTCCCCCAGCCCGGCCACGGAAACCGAGTTTCTTCGAGCCCTGGGGGCCGGCATGCCGGCCACCCACGATTGGGCGTTCCCGAGCCTCGTCGCCGTCTCGGGTGGGGCCGACAGTGTGGCCCTCGCCCTGGCTATCGCCCGGCTGGCGCCCGCCGGGACTGGCGGGCGTCTGGTGATCGCGCACGCCGATCACGGCCTGCGGGCCGACTCCGCCGCCGACGGCGAGTTTGTGCAGGCGTTGGCCAAACGCCTGGGCGTGCGGTGTGTCTGCGAGCGGCTCGACGTGGCGGCTGCGGCCGGGCGGGAGGGGCTCGAGGGGCGGGCCCGGCGGCTGCGATACGACTTTCTGGCTACGGCCGCCCACGAGGTTGGTGCCCGGCATGTGATGGTGGCCCACACCGCCGACGACCAGGCGGAGACGATCCTCCACCGCCTGCTGCGGGGCACCGGGGTGGCGGGGCTCGCCGGGATGCGCCGATCCCGGCCGCTGGCCGACGGGGTTGCCCTGCTGCGGCCGTTGCTCCACGTCTCCCGCGCGACCGTGCGGGCCTTTCTCGCCGCGCTCGGCCAAGACTGGCGAGAGGATGTGACAAACTCAGACGTGCGGCATGCCCGTAACTTCCTCCGGCACGAGATCCTGTCGCGGTGCGAGGCAGGGTCATATCCAGCTGCGGCCGAGGCGATCGTTCGGCTCGGCCATCAGGCCGCGGCCTCGGCGACGGCACTTGCCAGCGCTGCTGAATACCTGCTCGACGCCCACTCCAGCCGCCGAGGCGATGGCACGGTCGTGCTCCGAACCGCCGGCCTGGCCGCGCTCGACCGGCATCTCCTCGCCGAACTGTTTGCTCGGCTCTGGGAACGGGAAGGGTGGCCGCGACGCGACATGACGGCGCGGCACTACGGCCAACTCGTTGCCGGGGCCACCGCCGGCGCCGCGGCGGAGGCAGGCACCGCCGACTTCCCGGGAGGCGTCCGCGTCTCGACCACGGGGATCGGTCAGGTCACCCTCCGGCCGCCGGGCTCGCCATCAGTGGCCGATGCCACGGGCGCGGTACCCGCCCCGCATCATGAACCAGCCCAGTAACGCCGCGTAGCAGAGAAACATCGCCGCCGGCACCAGGGCGGTCAGTTTCAACGCCTGCCGGCCCCCGAACAGTCCGGCTGCCTCGACCAGGGGCTTGTCTTCCGCGCTCGTGGCGGCCGCCGTGCCGGTCCACCAGTCCACCAGTTGCTGCTGGGCGGCGACCGCATCGGGGTTGACCGTCTCCTTTTTCATCAGTGACAGCGCCCGCTCCGCCTCCTTGCCGCCGTCCTCGAGCACGCCCACCTTCGCGCCGTCCAGCCCCGCCGCCTTGAAGGTGAGAAACTCATTCTCCTTGGGCGCGCGATACCGCTCGAAGACGGCCGCGTTTGCCGCCTGCAGGTTCTCGGAGGCGTTTTTGTCCTGCAGAAAACCGATGCCCGGGCCACCGAGCAGGCCGGCCGCCAACATGCCGACTCCGCCAGCGGCGCCGATCGTGATGGCACCACCCTTGGGAAACTGCTCGCTGACGACCGCGAGCATGGTCGGCCAGAGGAAGGTCTTGCCGATCCCGTAGACCGTCGCGGCGACAACGCACATCGCGGCCCCCTCGGCGTTGCCGAGGAGCGTCAGGCCGCCGGCGCCGAAGATCGCCGAAATGGCGAGCAGGCCGAGCGGGGAAATCTTCTCGACGATCGGGCCGGCGAAAAACCGCAGGATGAACATCAGGCTCGACGTGTACACGAACAGCAGCAGGCCGTTGGCCGGGTTGGCCATGATGGCGCCGGTGATCTTCGAAATCCATAAGTCGGTGCCGAGCTCCACGTAGCCGACCATCGCGTGAACCAGCAGCAGGAAGGCGAGCAGCAGATGCCCGAATCGAAATCCGGTGGCGGCGCCAAACAACGCGAGCAGGCCGGCCGCCAGGCCGGCCGAGAGGAGCGGTGCCAGGCCGAGATCACTCTTAAAGAACAGGGCCAGCAGGCAGCAGATCACGGCTGCGCCGGCGAGCCCGAGCTCACCGAGCATGTCGCGGTACGAGACGCCCAAGCTGCTCGCCTCGCTCTTCGGAAACCGTTGCCCGATCATCATCAGGCCGTACAGCACGACCGGGCCGAGGAAGAGCGAAATCTGCAACTGCCAGGCGACCGGCTTGGCGGCGGCGTTTCCGGCCATCAAGTAACTGGCCAGGCCGCCCAGGATCAGCCCACCGGGCCAGCCGGCGTGCAGGATGTTGAGGTAGTGGGTCTTGCTCTTGGGGAACAGCGTGGCCACCAATGGATTGACGACCGCCTCGGCGATGCCGTTGCCGATCGCAAACAGGAACATGCCCCAGAACAGGCATTGGAAGGCGAGCGGCTTGCCCCCCGCGGCGAAGGCCGCCCCGGTCGCCAGTGTCAGGCCGGCGGAAGCGAGGTGCATCACGAACGCGGCCACCATCAGCGGACCGAAACCGATCCGGTCGGCGATCAGGCTCGACAGCAGGATGATGATGCCGAAGCCGGTCAGGCCGCCGCCGGTGATGGCCCCCAGTTCAGTCTGGGTGAAGCCGTATTGCTCGGCCCACTGGCCGAGGATCCCGCCGCGAATCGCGAACCCGACGCCGGCCGCGAGGATCGCCATGAAGCCGGCCCACAAGAGCCGGGAGGCATTGGGAACGACACCGGCGGGGGACGAGTGATCGACGTGTTTGGCGGCCATGCAGTCAGACTCCAGGCGGTTGAAAGCGAACGGGCGGGGGGCCTGCGGTGGGTAGGTGCCGGCCCCCGACGCTCGTGTGGCGTGACTATAGCAACCCACGCAGGCTGGATAAATGGCGGGTTCTGGCTCGGCACGCCGCCCACGCGGCGGGTTGACCCGGAGCCGGAGCGATCCCTAGTTTCCCGTCCTGTAAGCGGCCTCACGCGGGCGACCGGTGGATTCCGGGGTCGCCGCGGAAGGTCCGCGCTCCCCGCCCCCCGCAGCCATTCACGTGAAGCCGCTGGCCGATACCCTCTGGACGCTGGTTCGCTGGATGCTACCGCTCTCGGTGGCGGCGGTGATCGTGGCTGCTGCGCTGGGATCACACCAGATCGGCGAGGAGGTGCGGCGCCGGGTCGAAACGCAGCTGCGGGAACGGTTTCCGGAGCTCGTGGTGAACGTCCGATCGGCGAGCCTGGTCGAGGGGGAGGGCATCATCATTCGGGGCGTCTCGCTCTCGGCCGCGAGTTCGCAAGCCGGATCACCGGACTCACCGGCCGCCGGCCTGATGCTCGCGATCGACGAGATCGACATCGAGTGCGGCACGACCCTGGCCGAACTCGCCACGGGCGAGCCGCGGATCACGGCGATCCGACTGCGACGTCCGGTCGTGCAGGCCAGCCGCGACGCCACGGGCCGCTGGAACGTGGCCGAGTTGCTCGCCGCCCGCGGTGCCAATCTCACTATTCCTGTCGACGTCGAGGATGCCTCGCTGGTGGTGGAGGATGCCGCCGCGGGCCGCCGGTTCCAGCTGCGAAACGTGAGCCTCGAGCTGCGGCCCGAAACGGGGCCCGCCGCCGTCGCGCGAACGATGATCCGCGGCAAGGTGGCGGGCGACCTGTTCGACCACGCCGACTTCGAGGGGCATCTCGACGCCATGCACAGCTTCGCGATCGGTGGCCGGGTCACATCGCTCGATCTGTCGCCTCGGCTGCGCGGCGTGCTGCCGGCCGCGGCACCGTTGGCCGACCAGCTGGCCGGCCTGAGGGGCCGCGTCGACCTCGACTGGACCATCGGCGGCTCGCTCACCGCGCTCGAGGCGACTGCCTTCACCGTGAGCGGCGCGCTCGAGGCGGGGCACTACGAGCATGCCTCGCTGCCGCAGGCGATCAGCGACATCCAGGCGGTGTTCACGGCTGATCGGTCCGGCCTCACCTGCGAGCGGCTCGAGGGGCATTCCGGCTCCACGCTCCTGCGGGCCTCGGGCCAGATGGCGGGCTGGGCGGCCGACGCCGACTTCGACCTCGTGATGGAGGCCGAGCGGCTGATCGTCGGCCGTCATTGGGAGCCGTTTCTGCCAGCGTCGCTGGCCTCGCACTGGAGCAAGCTCCTGCCGGCCGGCGAGGTCGACCTCAGGACCCGGCTTGTGCGGCGGGCGGGCGTCATGACCCCGGAGCTCGCGGTGCGGTGCCGCAACGTCTCGCTCACGTACTACCGGTTTCCCTATCGCGTCGACCGCATGGTCGGCACCGTCACCTACGAGGTCGGTGCGGTGAAGATGCACCTCGCCGGACTGGCCGGCGGCCATCCGGTTCACGTCGAGGGCACGCTCGACACCGCCGCGCCCGGTGCGCCCGGCCGGATCGAGGTGCGTGGCGAGGCGATGCGGATCGACGAGTCGCTCCTGGCCGCCCTGCCAGCCCGGCAGGCCGACATCGTGCGCACGCTGCGGGCTACCGGCACCGTCGACTTCGCCTTCCGGCACGACCGCGACCCGCAGCTGGAGCGGGGGTTTGTCAACACGCTGGGCATCCGCCTCAACCACTGCACGCTGGCGTACGCGGGCTTTCCCTACCCGCTTGCAAACGTGACTGGGAGCCTCCGGATGGAGGGCCGGCGGTGGACGATCCGTGACGTGACCGGAACCAACGACACCGGCGTCGTGCGGTGCACCGGGAGCCTGGAGCCGGACGACAAGGGAGGCGACGAGCTCACGCTCCTGCTCACCGGCACCGGCGTCGTCCTCGAGCCGGAGCTTCGCGATGCGCTCCCGCCCGGGATGCGGCGGATCTGGGACGACGTCGATCCGCGGGGCACGGCTGAGTTCACGGCCCGCGTCCGGCACCGCGTGGGGGAGCGGCGGACGGACGTCGAACTCGACGCCACCCCGGTGGGCGACACCGTCTCGATCGAGCCGGCCTGGTTTCCCTACCGGCTCGAGCAGCTCCGCGGGCGGCTCTCCTGGAAGGATGGTCTGCTCCGGTTTGAGGGAATCCGCGGCGTGCATGCCCGGACGACCGTGTCCACCGAGGGCAGTTGCCGGTTCACGCCTGACGGGGGCTGGCACGTCTGCTTCGAGCGGCTCACGGCCGACCGGTTTCGGGCCGACCACGACGTCCTGGCAGCGCTTCCGGCCGGTCTTCAGGAGGCCGTGTCCGGCGTCCGGCTCAAAGGCCTGTTGTCGGTCGACGGGGCGCTCGACATCTACACCACGGCCCCGCGCGAGGTCACGCTGCCCGGCGGCCGCACGGAGCTGGTGCCTGGTCCGGCGGCCGCGGCCTGGGATATGCAGCTCGACATGGAGCAGGCCGTGCTCGATGTCGGCGTGCCGCTGGAGCACGTGCACGGCGCCATCCGTCTGCGGGGTACCAGCGACGGCGGCACGTGGCGCTCGCTCGGCGAGATCGCGATCGACAGCGCGATCTGGCGCGGGCTTCAGCTCACGGGTGTGCGCGGGCCGCTGGTGATCGATTCGGCCGGGGCCCGCTTCGGAGCGGCGGCGGCGACCGGTGACGGAGGGCCGCGCCGGCTCACCGGCAGCGTCGGCGGCGGCACGATGCAGCTCGACGGGAGCGTGGCGGCCGGCGACGGGGGGCGGTTCACCGTCGCCGTGGCGTTGGCCGACGCCGACGTGGGGCGGCTGGGGGCCGATCTCTCGGGCGGCCCGACCTCGGCCCGCGGCCGGGTGCATGGCGCGGTCGAGGTGAGCGGGTCGCGGGCCGGCACGCATTCGCTTTCGGGCCGTGGCCAGCTGCGACTGCGGGATGCCGACCTCTACGAGCTGCCGGTGATCGTCGCACTGCTGAAGATTCTGCGCGTCAAAGCGCCGGATCGCACCGCCTTCGAGAGCAGCACCGTCGACTTCCGGATCGAAGGACCACGGGCCTACCTCGAGACGATCGAACTCTCCGGCGACGCGATCAGCCTGGTCGGGGCGGGGGAGGTCGACCTCGACACCAACATCCAGCTCACGTTCCGGCCGATCATGGGGGAGTCGGAGACGCAGTTGCCGGCGATCAAGCGGCTGCTGGGTGGGGCGAGCGGCCAGTTCTTGCTGGTTCACGTTGACGGCACGCTCGGTGAGCCGGTCACCTCGACCGAGGCCTTCCCGACGCTCGCCGCCGCGGTCCAGAAACTCCAGGCCCAGCGCAGCGAACCTCCTGCCGCGCGGGCGGCCATGCGGACGGAGCCGCGGCGGTGAACTCGGGTCGCTCCGGACAAGCTGACACTCTGCTACAGTGAAATCAACATGCAATTTGTGAAGCTGCACGGCGCCGGCAACGACTACGTCTACGTCGACTGCTTCACTGCGCCGGCTCCGGTCGACCCGGCTGGGTTGGCCCCGCGGATTTCCGATCGGCACACGGGCGTTGGCGGCGACGGCCTGATCCTGATCGAACCGTCGCCGCATGCCGCCGCCCGGATGCGGATGTTCAACGCCGACGGCAGTGAATCGGAGATGTGCGGCAACGGGATCCGGTGCGTTGCCCATCTGGTCGTCGCCCGCGGCCACGCACCGGCGGGGGCCGTGACGATCGAGACAGGCCGCGGCGTGCTCACGGTGCTCGTGCGGCCGACCGGCCGGCGCAGCTCACAGGTCCGGGTCGAGATGGGCGATCCGTTGCTGGCGGCCGCCGCCATTCCCGTCACCGGCGTCGGCGCGGGGCGGGTGGTGGACGCCGCCTGCGCGGCGCTCGGGCCGCACCAGGCGTGGTGGGACGCCGCCGGCCTCGATCCGCGGATGACCTGCGTCTCGATGGGCAATCCCCACGCGGTGCTCTACTGCCGCGACGTGGCCGCCGTGCCGCTCGACGTGGTCGGCCCGCAGATCGAGCGGCACCCGTCGTTTCCCCGCCGGGTCAATGTCCACTTCGTCGAGGTGCTGGACCGCGCTCACGTCCGGATCCGGACCTGGGAGCGGGGCAGCGGGATCACGCTGGCCTGCGGCACCGGCGCCTCGGCCGTGTGCGTGGCCGGCGTGCTGACCGGCCGCACGGATGGGAAGCTCGCGGCCGACCTGCCCGGTGGTCGTCTGGAACTCGAGTGGCACGGCACGGGGCCGGTGTCGATGACGGGACCGGCCGAGGAAGTGTTTGAAGGCATCTGGTACGGCGACTGATCGGTCGGCCATCCTGGCCGGCACGTCCAAGGAAGGACCCTGACGCATGAATCCCACGAGCCCGTTCGCGATCGGCGCCTGGTCGCTCGTCTCGACGGCCGCGATCCGCCAGTGGATGGGCACCCTCGACTACCAGGTCGAGTTTGGTGATCCCGAGGTCGACCCCGTGCACCCTCGGTACCGCGGGGCGAAGATCTATGTCTTCTGGCACGAAAACATCCTGATGCCGCTCTACCTGCGCGGCCATGCCAACATCTCGATGCTGCTCTCGCGGCATGCCGATGCCAACATCCTCGATCGCGTGGCCCGGATGATGGGCTTCGGGGTCGTCCGCGGCAGCACCTTTCGGGGCGGCTCTGAGGCGCTGCGGGAGCTTGCCGAGCGGGCCGCGGTCGGCAACCTCACAATCACGCCCGACGGCCCGCGCGGCCCGCGCCGGCGGCTGGCGCCGGGCTGCATCTTTCTGGCGAGCACGCTCGGGATTCCGATCGTGGCAATGGGCATGGGTTATGACCGGCCCTGGCGCGCGGGAACCTGGGATCGATTCGCGATCCCGCGGCCGTGCTCGCGCGCCCGGGGCGTGGTCAGCCGCGCGATCCATGTGCCGGCCGGTCTGGATCGCGACGGGATCGAACGGCACCGCTCCGGCGTCGAGGCGTTGCTCACACACCTCTCCGACGAGGCCGAAGCCTGGGCCAGCGCCCGCCATCGTCGCCCCGGGCAGCGGGCGGCCCGCAAGGAGGCCTCGCGGGTGGCCTTGCACCGGGCCCGCGAACCGGGCGACCCGGGTGTCTCGCTCGCTGACGAACTCGCCCGCCACGGCCTGCCAGGATGGGAAGACCGCGCTGCGGCGGCCTGATCGGGCCCGGCTGGCGCGGTGTGAACCACCGCGTCGCAGTTTGGAAGGCGTGGGCTACCGCACCGTGTCAGCGGTCCGTGAGCCGCTGCTCAAGCGCCTCGAGCCGCGCTTCCAGGTGGCGGATTTCGAGACGCAAGGCGGTGGTCTGGTCATCGGCCGCCGGCCTGCGGGCCAGCGTGGGCTGTGCTTGTGGCTGTGGCGCTGCCGGTGGCTCCGGCAGACCCACGAGCGCCTCCTCGAGCGGCTGTTCGAGCGCCTGGAGCACGACGTCGGCCCGGCGCGAGGCACCGCCCGGGAGCACGTATTCCAGCGGCACCGACTCGCCGATTCGACCGCTGGTCACCAGCCGCGTGAGCTCGTCGGGGGACCGCACCGGCCGCTCGTCGAGGGCCACGATCACGCTCCCCGGCGGCACGCCCGCCCTCGACGCGGGAAGGTCGCCCACCACGCCGATCACGTAAGCGCCGCTGGCCTCCGGCAGGTTGAATCGGGCCTGCATCACGGGATCGATCGGGATCGTGCGGACTCCCAACGCAAGCCGTCCCCCCGTCACCGGGGCGGGCTGCGGCGGCCGCGCGGGCGGCTCGGCGGCCATCACCGGCGTCGCGGGTTCGAAGCGGGTGCTGGGCGAGGCCGGCGGTTCGGCCGGTGCCGATTCCCGGGGGAACCGCGGAGCAGCCGGGGGAGCCTCCATGGCAGCCAGGACTCCGGCGTTGATGGGCGGCGCGGCGGCGAACGCGGCCGCTGGCGGAGCCACCGGAAGTGCGGCGCCCGGAGTCGCCGCCAGAGCCGCCGGGGGCAGCGTCGCTGCAAGGGCGGCCGGTGGAGCGATCGGAATGGTCCCGAGGGGTTCGGCTGGAGGCGGCGCTGCGGATGAGGCCAGCGGATCAGGAGCCAGGGCCGCCTCCCGGGCTGCAGGCGGCGCGGTCAATGCCGAAAACGCCGGGGCCTGACTGGCAGGAGCCAGCCCGTCTGGCGGCGACGGGTTTGGCGGCGACCTGGCGGCGATCGCCGGCCGAGGCACGGCCGTGAGGGTGAGGTCGGAGATCTGTTCACCGCGGCCGATGGCGATCCGCACCTCCTCGCCCGGAGAGATCGACGTGAGGGCTTGGGCGACATCGTCGGCATTGCGCAGCGGCAGGCCGCCGATCGCCCGCACCTCGTCTCCGGGGCTGATGCCCGCAGCCATCGCAGGACTCGTGGGAGCGACGTCGTCGACGATCCATCGTCCGGGCACCTTCGACTCGGCAACCGTGATGCCCAGCCAGCCTTGGCCGGGCACTGCCGGGGCGGCGGGCGACGTGGGCTCGACGGCTGCTTTTGGGCGGGCGAAGGGCAGAGCGATCGGCTCACCGATGGAGATATCGCCTGCCTCGAACGGAGGTTTGACAGGCGGAGGCGCGGCGTCGTCGGCCCGGGGGCCGGCAGCGGACGTGGCGATCACGAGGGTGATCAACGCCGCAGTTGCCGGTAGACCGCTGCCTGATTTCCGCATCGTGATGCCTCGTCGTGCCCAGTGAACCATGGTGCTCAAGCTCCCGCGCCGCCGGTGCGGACCCGACCGAACCCCCGCAGTATACCGCTGGCGAAGACGCGGCAAACAAAGCTCCGCAACCGCCGAAAACCCCGCGGCTGGCTGGTCATCGTGGCCGTTGCCGCGACGTGCTGCGATGGTTTGACAGCACTGCCAGCACTCCTATACTCGCGCCCTAGTGTGGCCGGGACCGAAAGGTTGCTGGCCGGTGCCCGCGATTTGATTGCGGGCAGGAATGGATTTCGATCGGGCCGAGGAGTCGGTCCGCACAGGGATGGATCCATGCGCAGAGCTGTCGTTGCTGCGGTCGTCGATCCCCGGCCGGCCGCCGAGCGCGTGCCGGCCGCAGTTCGCGAGCGGATCGGTGACGAACGGTTCGCCGTCTGGTTTGGCGGAGCGATTTGGCAGTTGGCGCCCGACGGCAAGGGCATCGTCGTGCAGGCCGGAGCCGGCCTGACCCATGAGTGGCTGCGGCGGACGTTTCGCCGCGACGTCGAGGCAGCGGTGGCCGCGGTCTGTGGTCCGCATGGCAGCGTCACCTGGGAGCCGGCGCCGACCACGGCCGGCCCACCGCCCGAAGCCGCCCCGTCGCCGAGCGGCCTGGCGATCGTGCGGCCCCCGGTGGAGGTCACACCGGCCGCTCCCCCCGCCGGGATCAGCGGGCGGCGCGGTGGTCGCAGTCTGGCCGACTTCGTCGTGGGCCCGAGCAATAAAATGGCCCTGGCGGCGGTCGAAATGGCCGCGGCCCGGCCCGGCGAGATGTCGCCCTTGGTCGTGCATGGACCTGGCGGCGTCGGCAAAACGCACCTCCTCGAGGGGCTCTGCGAGCGGGTCCGGGAGCTTCGGCCCGGCACGCAGGCGGTGTTTCTCGCGGCCGAGCAGTTCACCACCGGTTTTCTCCAGGCCCTCCACGGCACCGGCCTCCCCGGCTTTCGCCGCACCTGCCGGTCTGCGGAACTCCTCGTGATCGACGACTTGCAGTTTTTTGTGGGCAAGCGGGCCACGCTCCAGGAACTCCAGCAGACAATCGACGCCCTCCAGCGGCAGGGCCGGCAGGTCGTACTCGGCTGCGACCGGGAGCCCGAGTCGATCCCTGAGCTCGGCGCTGAGTTGCTGACGCGGCTCCGGGGCGGGATGGCCGCCCGAATCATGCCTCCGGATTACGACGTGCGCCGGGGCATCGTCGCCGGGCTATGCCGGGGCCGGGGCCTCGCCGTGCCCGAGGAAGTCGTCCACTACGTGGCCTCGTCGATGACGCGGCATGCCCGGGAACTCTATGGCGCCGTCAACCGACTCGAAGCCACGAGCACGATGCTGGGCGTGCCGGTGAGCCTCGGCCTCGCCGAAGAGGCGCTGGCCGATCTCGTGCGGGCTGGCGGCCGGAGCGTGCGGCTGGCGGACATCGAGAAGGCTGTCTGCCAAGCCTTCGGCATCGATCGGGGCGGCCTCCACTCGGGCAGTCGGGCCCGGGCAGTGAGTCACGGTCGGATGCTCGCCATGTTTTTGGCTCGCAAACACACGCACGCGGCGTTGTCCGAGATCAGCGGTCACTTCGGTCGCCGCAGCCACTCGACGGTGATCGCGGCACAAAAAACAGTGGCCAAGTGGCTGGCCACTCGGGCCAGGATCGTCCTCGCCGAGTCGGCCTGGGATGTCGAAGAGGCGATCCGGCGCGTCGAAGACATTCTCCGCGCAGGGTAGGGCCTTGGGTGGTGTGGGCTCGGGGTTGCCCATGCACTCTGATCTTAGGCCCGGCGGGCCATCCATGGCCCCGGCGGGCTTCGCGGCCGGGGCCGCACCTCCGGGCGGCCGTGTTTGTGCGCGGAGCGGCGCGCGACGGGTGTTCAGACGAATCTTCGTAGCGGCGGGGCTGTGCCCCGCCGTTCATGGAACGGGATCGCGAGCGGATTCCGCGGACCGGAGGTCCGCGGCTACAACCGTTGGGCGGTGAGGCCGGGTGGCGTTACGGTGCCGGGGAGGCTTTCGGGCGTGCAACGCGTTCTTCGAGGCTCGCCTTGTAGCGGATGCTCGACTGCGGACCACCGAAGCCGACCACCCGGCGGTCGATCGCCGTGCGCCGGCCCACGATTCGGCCTGCCTCCACGTCGAAGCGGATCGTGCCGTCCCAGATCCGTTCGAGGAGCCGGGCTTCGAGTCGTGGATCGTCGACCGGCGTCAGCACGGTCGTGTCGATCGCGATCGTGGCGATGCCGTCTTCGAGCCGCTCGAGCCGATACCGCAGCCGCGTGCGGACAGCCTTCCGCGGGCCGCCCGGCACCTCGACCACAACCTCATCGGGCACCGTCCACTCGTGCCCGACCACGACCGGCTCCTCGGGCAGCGGCACGATCACGAGGTCGCCCGTGGCAGCGGCGGGGCAGGGGCGGAGTTCCCGGCGCTCGAGGATCCGGCCGTCGGCGGTCACTCGCAGACGTACCAGGGGCACGCCCAGGCTCTGCCGCACCCCTTCGTAGCCCGGCGGCGGATTTGCCAGGCTCTCGCTCGACCAGCGAACTTCTCCCTGGTCGCTCGATCGCGACGTCATCGTCACCTCGTCGACCACCTGCTCGAGGGTGGCTTCGCCCGCCTCGTTGACGGCCACCACCTTCCAGGTGCGCGTGGAGTCGGTGCTCGTCTCGACGCCCTGCGTGACGCCGTTCATCGTCGTCTCGGTCAGGGCCCGATGCGTGACCGCGCTGGCGAGGTCATCGCCTTGCCGAAACACATACCGCAGTACCACGCCGGCAGTGGCCGCGACCGGCACCGTCACCGGCACCGGATCCGCGGCCTGTAGCGCCACGCTGGCGAGCAGGCCGCCGGCCAGCGCCTGCAGGCTGCGGGCCAGCTGTGCCCTGCGGCTCATGAGCGGTTTCCCGGCTGGCCTGGGGCGGCGGCCCGCAGTCCGCCGCCCCAGGCCAGCTTCTCGCGGAGCGTGCGGTAGTAGCCTTGGCCGCCGATCTCCACGAGTGTGAACCGCGGTTCGGCCCGGCGCACGCGGATGGCGTCGCCCGCCACGAGCGCCGCCACCACCCGCCCGTCGACCAGGCAGGCCGAGCCCGCGTTGGGCCGCGGCACCCGCAACTCGTAACGCCGTGCGGCCGAATCGATCACGGTCCGATTGGTCAGCGTGTGGGGGTTGAGTGGGGTGAACACAAAGGCATCCATGTCCTTGCGCACGATCGGGCCGCCAGCCGACAGGTTGTACGCGGTCGAGCCGACAGGTGTCGAGGCGATCAGGCCGTCGGCCCGGTAGGTCGTGGCGGGCTCGTCATCCACGACGAGGTCGATCTCGATCATCGTGAACGGGGGGCCGGCCAGGAGCGAGGTCTCGTTCAGGCCCAGCTCACGGTGAATGACGCGGCCGCCCCTGACAACCTCGCACTCAAACATCATGTGGTCGACGAGCCGGAATCGGCCGGCCTCGAGCTCGTCCACGGCCGGGGCGGTGTCGGTCCGGGAGATGTCGGCGAGAAACCCGAGCCGGCCAAGATTGATCCCGAGCGCCGGCACCTGCGTGTAGCCCATCCAGCGGGCCGCCCGCAGGATCGAGCCATCGCCACCGAGCACGACGACCAGGTCGGCCCCCGCGAGCAGCGCGTCGGCATTGGCGGGCGGCTCGCCGTCGACCGGCTCCTGGGCCACGCTGGTCACCAAGTGGCCGCGGGCCGCCAGCAGTTCGGCCACGCGGCCGATCTCCAATCCGACGGTGGACGCGCCCACGATCACCATGGCCAGGGGCGCGGGCGGCGGTTGCTGGCTTCGCAGGCGTGAGAGACCGGGCATCGACGAACCACCCCCGAGGAACAGAAAGACGCCGGCAAAGCCGGCCTGTCAGTGGTCGGCCGCCACGTGGGAAATCGACGCCGCCGCACCCGGCCCGCGGCCGGCCAGCCGCCGGCAGGCCGCCATGATGCCCGCCGCATCGAGGCCGAGTTCGGCGAGCAACTCGCCCCGCTCGCCATGCTCGACAAACCGATCGGGCAACCCGAGCCGCGTGATCGGCCCCGCGCTGAGCCCGGCATCGGACACCATCTCGAGCACCGCGGAGCCGAAGCCGGTGGGCAGGGCGTTCTCCTCGACGGTGATCGTCCAGGGGGCCGCTTCGATCCGCTCCAGCAGCAAGGCGGTGTCGAGCGGCTTCACGAACCGGGCGTTGATCACCGCGATCTCGAGCCCCTCCTCGCGGAGCGCGGCTGCGGCCGTGGCCGCCTCGCCGAGCAGCGTGCCGCAGGCGATCACAAGCCCGTCGGCGCCGTCCGCGAGCAGTTCAGCCCGGCCGAGCTCCAGGGGCGTCCGCGGGCCGGGCTGCCGCTCGATCGCCGTCTTGGGGTAGCGGATCGCCGCGGGCCCGTCGTGCTCCAGCGCCCAGTCGAGCATCACCGTCAGGTCATGCTCGTCACCCGGGGCCATCACGACCATGTTGGGGAACAGCCGCATGTAGCCCAGGTCGAAGGCCCCGTGGTGGGTCGGCCCGTCGGGGCCGGTGAGCCCGGCCCGGTCGAGCATGAAGGTCACCGGCAGGTTCTGTAAGCAAACTTCCTGAAAGATCTGGTCGTACGAACGCTGCAGGAAGGTGCTGTAGATATCGACGATCGGACGGCAGCCCGCCTTGGCCTGGCCGGCCGCGAACGCCACCGCATGCGATTCGCAGATCCCCACGTCGAAGAACCGCTCGGGGAACTCGGCGCGGACCTTTTCCAGCTTGTTGCCCTGGCACATCGCCGCGGTGAGCACCGTCACGCGGGCGTCGCGCCGCATCGCGGTGGCGATCGCCGCCGCCGCGATGTCGGTGTAGGCCTTCGTGGCCGTTTTTTTGATCGAGACGATGCAGTCTTCGTCGTCGCACTCAAACGGGGCCGGGGTGTGGAAGAAGACGGGGTCGTCTTCCGCGGGCTTGAAGCCGTGGCCCTTTTCGGTGAGCACGTGGAGCAGGATCGGCCCCTCCTCATCCTTGACCAACTCCAGGTAGCGGATCAGATTGGGTAGGGAATGGCCTTCGACCGGGCCGAAATACCGGATCCCGAGCGCCTCAAACAGCGCTCCGCCGTGGAGGCCGGTCTTGATCGAGTCTTTGACGCCCGAGAGCATCCGCTCCATCTGCTCCCCGACCACGGGCATGCCCTTGAGGATCTCGCCGGCCTGCTGCTTGAGGCCGCGATACCAGGGGTTGGTGCGCATGATGTCGAGATACTCGGCCAGCGCTCCCACCCGCGGGCAGATCGACATCTTGTTGTCGTTGAGGATCACCAGGAGCCGCTTCCTGAGAAAGCCGGCATTGTTGAGCGCCTCGAAGACGATGCCCGAGGGGAGCGCTCCGTCGCCGATCACCGCTACGCTGCGCCGCTCGTGCGCGCCGAGCAGCCCGTCACCGCTGGCCAGGCCGAGGGCCGTCGACACGCTGCAGCCGGCGTGGCCGGTCATGAACAGGTCGTAGGGGCTCTCGTCGGGGTTGGGGTAGCCCATCAGGCCGCCCCGGGTGCG
>Ga0247837_1003811_pt1 | contig 25589 bp, 12 predicted proteins | sample LaCtaG_2_FD_187115 | JGI IMG/M metagenome (GOLD analysis project Ga0247837, IMG submission 187115) | Freshwater microbial communities from meromictic Lake La Cruz, Castile-La Mancha, Spain - LaCruzMarch2015_14.5m | ecosystem: Environmental > Aquatic > Freshwater > Lake | place: Spain: Castile-La...
ATCGAGTACAGTTCCATTCTGAAGACGGATTTGGATCTGCGAGACTGCGCAGCTCTCCTCCAAGGGAAACACATATTCGCACTCAATCGGAGTAGTTTCGGTGTTGCGGAAGGTGTGGGTGAGGGAGATTTCAGCAAGGATGTCATGCACTTGACACTGCACAGAAATGCGCTGCAGGGCGATGGGTACTCTCTCGTCAGACTCAGTCTTCTGATAGACTCCGACTTCTTTCATTATCACTGGCTGAAGTGGGAAGAGATGGGGAGGTGCTAGCCACCAAGACGCCTAGCGACAGCAAAGGACTGACCAAAGTCTGTTACCTAAGTCTAATTGGCCCTCTGCCTCATCTTCCTTCGCTTCCGCTTGAGCCTTCTCATCCTCTTCTTTGCCCACTTCGCCCTCATATTATAACCATCCACCTAGTCCTCACGAAGGCAACCTTGGTCTCCGCAGACTATTAGAATGCTAAGTCGACTCCTTTCCCTCTCTCCCAGACTACTACGTCCCTCTGTTCGGCTGCTTTCCTCCCGCATTCCCTTTGGGGAAGACCCCAAGCAGGATGAAGCCAAGCAAATGCTGGACGAAGTCAAAGACAGTCAGAAAGAAAAAGACGAGAAAGGATATCCGTGGCTATTCTTCGCGACTTCCGCAGTTCTAGTAGCGGGCATGTATTACCTCCAATTCATGCTCAAAAGTCCCCCCCATCAGACCACTACCACTGTCAAAGCATATGGCACTGCGAAGATTGGAGGACCTTGGGTACTCAAGAATGATAAGGGAGAGATGGAGAGTGATACGGACTACAGGGGCAAATACATCCTTTACTACTTCGGATTTACGAACTGTCCGGACATCTGTCCCATTTCCCTGCAGAAACTCGCCTCCACAATGGAAATCCTCAAGAAGAAGGGACGCACGGATATTGCGTACTTGTTCGTTTCGCTGGATCCGGAGCGGGATACACCGGCCGTAGTGTCTAAGTACACACGCCTTTTCCACCCCGAACTACACGGCCTCATAGTCCCCTCTCACTCTATACCCGAGTTCCTGAAGAATTACAAACTTTACAGTAACAAGGTACCCACTGGGGATGGAGGGTACAACCTGGACCACACTAGCTATATGTACCTCATGGACAGGGAAGGGAAGTTCGTCAATGTGTTGGGAGCGAACCTCAGCAACGAAGAGTTAGCGGAGAAAGTGCTGGAACACCTCAAGCTATTAGAGACTCCTAGTTAGTTCATCACGTTCCCTTAGATATATAGATGCTCTATGTGATTACCTAGACGGCTAGAATAGGTGTAAAGGCAGTCACTAGCCCCCGCGCTTCCTGCGGAACCCGCACTTCCTGTCCCTCTCTAATGACCACCCAGTCCTGTCCTCCCCAGCCCACTACCTTGCCAATGCTGCGGTCCTCCAACTTGATGGACACAGGGCCGTGCACTGCAATTTCTCTCTTAATGCGAAGTTCTTGAGCCAGGGAAATGTTCTCCACAGATATGCGGATTAGGGAGTCGGAGTAGGGCAGACCATAGGTGGCGGAGTGAAGGACTGCATAGTCAAATAAAGTGTCGTCGCAGGTAGATAAGTCAGACACTTTCTCCCGTATGGACTTCAGGCCGACTTCAGGGTCGAATTTACCTTTGCCTGCGATGCAGATGCGGTCGTACACTGAGGAAATGGGGGGCATTGCGTAGTTATCGCATAGAGTCTGTCCTGCCTTTTCATTCACACAGCCCGGCCACTTCTTCCTTGCGTCGAATTCTTGTGGCATCGCTTCTTGCGACTTCCCCATCGCAATATCTCTCCCAGCCCAACTGTAAGCGAACGCCATTAGTCCTGACGACAAGCACTTACCACCTTTTGTGTCACAGACAGGGAAGTCTGTTGGACAACAGTGCGCTTGGTCTGAACAGCAAGTTGCAGCTCCGAAGGGACAGCACATCCACTTGTTTGTGCCCGGGGCTGGACAGCAGGTCTCAGAACTACTGCAGTAGTAGGAGGTGCTGCAGTACACTCGAGACTCGGTAGATGCGAGGGAGAGGGGGAGCAGTAGGAGCAGACTCAGCATTTGCCTAGTATTACAGCTCTAATATGAAAAGAACCACAGGGCGGCCCAAACGTTCCGCCTCTCGCAAGGGCAGGAAAAGGACTCCCAGCGCTCACTCCCCACCCCGAGACGACTACATCGTGCAAGTACTGAACGACCGAGCAGTCAGCGATCGAGACATTTTGATAACTCGACAGCAGTACGAGGACTTAAAGCTGTGCAGGCGAGACCTGAAAACGGCCAAAATGACAGTAGAGCAGCAAGCAGAAGACTTGAGAAGTCTCGAGAGGGAAAAGCTGGAATTGGAGGTTAACTGTGAGCGCTTTCGAAAGGCGCTGGAGACGCTTGAAAGCCGGAAAGACGTGGACTCCCGCCACGTGCAGGAGCTGACTTCTGGGAATGCGAAACTCACGAAGGAACTGAGGGAGACGCAGCGCCAGGGACTGGACCAGCAGCAGCGCAGTGACCAGGCCGTTAACCGACTGCGCACTTCCCTGGCGGATATACAGAGTGTGCTGCAGTACAGGTCTGCGGTGGGGAGGAAGGACTTGGTAAGCTGCTGTAAAAGCCTGAGCGAGGCTCTGTCCTTGCTCGACTCTGCGCCCTATTTCACTCCGAAAAGCCAAATCGCAGGTTTGATCGAGACAAGTATCGATCAGGTGGAGAAGGTCAAGAGACTACTAGCTGCAGGGGGAGCCGAAGAGACCACAGAAGACCTGGAAAAGGTCAAACTTCGAGAAGAACTGCAGCGTCTCCGCGAAAGCTCAAACAGTACCTCGGAATGCATATCCGCTCTCGAGAAAATGCGAGAACAAACCAAACTAATCAAGGAGCGGCTCCGCCTTATGGAAGGCGACCAGCCCTATAAAAAAACTCTAGAGGAGTATGAAGGCCGGCTCCAACTACTAACCAGTGAGAAGGAAATGCTGACTGAACATGTGAAGACGCTGCAGGCCACGTTGTCAGAGCAGTGTGCAGTCATTGAGCACCTCAAAGCCATAATTGCCTCACTGTCTAGCAGTCCTTTGAAGTCTGCCAAGGTCTCGCCTAATATCAGTCGCAGTCCGGAAACACAGGAAGCCAGCTTTGTACTTAGTCCGGAGAGGAGCAAAATAGGGGCGTCACTGTCTCGCAGCAGTCTACAATCAGCAGGTCGAGATTTGAACTTGGAGATAGAAGCACTGGACAGAGACATACAGCTGCTACAGACTTCGCTGCAGCGGGCACTGCAGCAGCACTAGTGATAACCATCCCTTCATGGCTCCTTCTGCACTTCGGCAATGGAAGTCGATAGGAAACCAGCTAAATGGCGCAGAGCTCTGCTTACCATCTTGGCAAAGCCTCAATGAGATTAGGAAGGAGACTTTTAGCTTAGGGCGAGAAGAGAACCGAGAGCCAGCGTCCAGGCTGCCGTGTTGACATCCACCACTATCATGTTGCCACCCGCCTGTGGCACGTACTCCTGTTGCTGCTGTATCAGCGGGTCTACTGCCTCAGTGAACACAGTAGTCTGGTAAGTGAAGCCCAAAGTCCTCCACAGCGGATACGCATCCGCAGCCACACACTGACACAGATACTCTGTATTGGGTATGAGACCTGCTATCAGCACAGAGGTGGAGTTGAAGTTGCAACTGTGCGGAATGTACTGATTGAGTGAGTTGAGACCCAGCCAAACCTGGGTCGGGCTGGCGAGTTCGCTGGTATGGTGCTGGGCAATGCAGCAGACTTGACTAGCTGGAGTGACAGTTTCGCTTGAAAGGGTGAGGAACGTGGTTTCGCGAGTGGCATTGATGTGGGTAATGTTGATACTGCTGCGAGTCGTATCAGGGGAGAAGCTGAGGGACAGCACTTGGGCTCCTGGCAAAGCAGCAGCCAGAGACGCAAAAGGAAAAGATAAGGAAGTCGGGTCTTGTCCGTCTACAAAGCGGTCCGCAGCGACAGTCATTGTGACAGTGGAGTTCTGCCAGTTCAAAGCCAGTCGCGCTGGATTCACTCCCAACAGTTCCGCAGCGGCATTGCGCAAGTCCGTATCTGCCACATTACTCGCCAACACAGACATCACCACAGCCCCAGCATCCGCCAGTCCCTCAGTCTCCAAGCCAACACTCAGCATCTCACTTGCCTCTTCATACTGGTCCACGAAGTAGCCCGTCAGTTCGTACTGGGTTCCCGCCCACAGCCAGGTGAACTCAAGGGAGGTGCTGGTGCTGTACTGGAGGGCTCTGCCGTAGTAAGAAGTCATCAAGTGGGCTTTGTAGAGACGACGTTGGAAGGACTCCCAGGACTCGCTGAGGGCTGGGTCTGTTTCGGAAGCGGGACGGAAGTCGTCGAGGTAGTTGTGGTCTTTACTTTGGTCCTCACCGCCGACCACTATGGCGTCACTTAGACGGTCAATGTTGGCTGTTAGGGCAGATAGAGAAAGCGGGGGAGTGCCCTGGGCTGCCAAGCGCCAATAGAACACTCCTGGGACTGAGAAGCTAGGTGCAAGTCTGCACGTCTTCCTAGTGCATCCCTGCACTCCCCAATCCAGCACACTCGGCAGAGCATCAGCCGCTCGAATCCCGGTAATATCCACCGCACTCCACCTCGGTATCATATACAAATCCGCATTTTCCCCGCCCAGCCAGAAGTTCAGCAGCAGCTGATCAGTCGCACTCAGGTCGAAGTCAGAGCTGAGCGTGATTTCGAAGTAAGCAGTGTCTTGGCCTGGGCCGAAGAAAAGCAGTTCCGGGTACACGGATACGTCTCGGAGACTAAGGGCTAGCGCCAAATTGACAATTAGCTTGGTAGCGGGCGGGTAGGCAAGTCGCACTTGTATTGGGACAGACCGGGCGCCTATGGCCACAGACTGGGTGTAGGTTAGAGTAATGGGGATGGAGTTTTCAGCAGTGCGGGAGACTTCGAGGACTGTCTGCGCAGGCGGGTAGTAAAGGGACGTGGAGACTCCTTCCTGTGTGGTTTCCATAGTCCGCCACTCCAGTAAATACCTCCCTGCCTGCAGCTTTTCGTCTGCGCTGATTTTCACGTTGAACTGCGACTCTGTCTGATACAGCACAAAGTTGTCATCTGAAGACACGGTGATGTAGCCTTGATCAGGAGTAGATGGACTGACCTTGGCCTGCAACTGTATCGATTTGGACCTGCAGGGATTAGGAACTGATAGCGTAATTGGCTGGGTCTGTAGGCCTGTGCCCACTATGATCCTGTTCATGTCTGTGCTGGGGGTGTAGTTGCCCACTTGCAATTGCAGCTTTGCACTGAAGAAGCCTGTATACCCGCAGTGCAAATTGGGGTAAGTCCTGGAAGTATAGGCCTTCGCTGCAGTGTCGTAGACAAAGAGCTGCCACTGGTCCGTCCACACGTCATAATTGGGCTGTGAAACTTCATTGAACTTGTCAAAGTCCCACAACTTGTCCCCAGCTCTCTCACTCCCCCACTCTGGATTCGACACATTCACTGTGAGAGTGATTATCTTGCTCGAGTCAAAGCTGTAGGCAGAGGCAGGGGAAGCCAGGGTTAGGGTGTTAGCGCCCTGCACAGGACAGGTAGTAGCAGCGTTCCAGTCTTGATTCCCTGTGACAGTGGCTCCGGCTGCTACATCTCTGAAGGTGCTAGCGCAGGGTAGCGGGTCGAGCAGTTGGTATTGATGTGGGAACACTGCCTGCAGCAGACTAGTGGTATTGAGAGTCTGGCTGAGGTAGAGGGAGAAGCGAGTGGTGGAGAAGTCACGCAAGTTGTTGGAAGAGATAGTGAGGTTTTTGAGCACGATATTGAGTGCGGGAGGCGTGGGAATGACCACTGCCAGGCCCTGCAGTACTGCTATGGCGTTTTCATCGTCTGAGAGATGGGACATGTCTATGCGATACCCAGCGCCACTCGGCGGGTTGTATACCTGAATGTGCATTGTGATGTCCCTCGAAGGCTCAATTGACCTGCCCGGCTTCACAAAGACTGCCCAGTGATCCACTATGCACTCCACTGCTCCCAGCTCCTGACTACTACAGGAGAGATAGTAGGTAGTGGGTTGCTCGGAGTAGCGCACAACTGCAGGGCCGATATAGGCGTCAAAGGAGTCCTGAGGGAACTGGAACCAGAGTTGGTGTGCCAGTTCCAGGCGAGCAGAGAGTTGGAAGGTGAAGGAGTACGTGGAAACTTCCAGTGCAGTCGTAGGGTCGAAGCTAAAGCTCACAGGTAGGATGGAGGCCTGGGGAGTGGCTAGAGGCAGGAGACGGTGGCTTTCTTCCTTAGTGTTGATGAATAAGGCGGAGTCGGGCTGCAGGTCGTTGTCGATGGCTCCAGGTCCCCAGTACGATATCAAGGCGAAGCTAGTGGTGGAATAGGTGCCCGCTGCAAGTCCACTGATAGCGCCATCCAAGTACACTTCCACCACTGCATCCGCTGCTAAAGTCTGCACAAATGATAGAGAAACCTTCCTGGCTCCATCCGCCACACAACTCGTGTACTGCATCCCTGTCACCCAACATTTGTTCTGAATGTTCCCTGCTGCGTAGTTCAGCGGCACAGGAGACTGAATGTCGATTTTCCCGGCCAAAGCAGGGATTTCATGCGGTAGTGAGAAGGACAAGTAGAGGGCTGCTTGGGCCTGCTGGCCGTTTAAAGGCACAGTTTGGAGTTGGTAGACGGAGGATCTGCCGCTCGGTAAAGCAGGCTGCACGGCTATCAAATCCGCATCTGTTACCTTGATAGTGTCGATTTTGCGGCCGTCTTGGGTCCAGGACAGGAAAGAAGAAAGGAAGTGGGATCGAGTGGACCAGTCTCTAACGGGGGGTAGGAGGTGGTGGATAGACACAGAGATGAGGATGGCAGGTGTAGCTGTGAAGTCTGCGAATTGGTCAATAGTGACCGCATTGCCAATCATCACACAGCGCACAGGTGTAGTGGCATTGAAGGCACTGAGACCTTGCACCTCACAACTCGTCACTCCCGCTATAGTTTCGAACTCTGGGTTAATTGTCAATGCAAGCCAGGAGTCGGAATAGCCGCCATGGGTCGTTCTAAAGGTCACTTTCGCGCTGATATCCATTGCGTCTGGACCCCGGGCTAGCACTTCCTGTGGCTGTAACTGCGTAATCGTGATATCCCCCATCACCACTATATGTTCCAAAGTAGTTGCTGCAAGACATGCCCCAGCCTTATCATTCCTATTGGACACCACCACTGTTATCTTGTCATTATAGCCGCAGGGCATTCCGAGTGCAGGCTTGATTCCGTAGATCTCCACAAAGCGGCTAGCCAGTGCATTGACGCAGGAGTTGACAGTGCATTGGGCGATGATGGAGGGGAAGTTGAAGTTGGGGTTGGGGGAAGTGAAGACGTGCTGCTGAGTGAAGTTGCCCACAGCGTTCCAAATGTCCCAGTTGCCTTCGGATATGAAGGAGTTTACTAGGCTGTAGCCGCGGGGTAAGACGAAATAGAGCCAGTTGGAGTTCTGACTTACAGCATTTACATTTGTTCTCACCTGCAAGCGAGCTGTCTGACTTAGCAACTCTCCATTCGGCACAATATTTCCAAAGGTCCAACTGACTCCAGTGAAGGAATTAGACGCAGAGTTCGATGTAGTGACAGTGGGAAAGTCTTCGTGGTAGATGTATTTGACTCTGGGATCCGCTATTTTCTGGTAGTAAGTCCTGATAATGACAGAGGTGTCCCCGGGCTTCACCTGTTTTCCTACAGGGAAGTCAATGGCGTAGCTCTGCGCAGTGCTGATTGTATCGAAGTTGGTGAGTCTCAACTTGGTTTTTTGGTTTTCACTATATATCTGGAAGGACAAAGTGGACAAAAGCGAGGGTTGGAAGCTGTTTACAGGGTCGTCCAGGTCATACGGGTAGTCACTATAGTCCGGCAGTCCCGACCCAAAGCGTGGCAAATAAGTCCCCGAGGCAATAAGCGCTTCATCAGAACTACGGGTTAGCTGAGGCTCTGGAAAATCGAATTCCACGTAGTACTGCTCCGTCACCGAGGAAGAAGGCACAGAGAACAAATCCGGCTGTATGGATATATAGATAGGCGCTCCTGCAGTGTTGTAGGAGCAGAAGTAGTTAACAGACTTGGAAAACAGACTGCGGGGAGTGATAGTGAACTGAGCGACTCCTCGCTGTGTCCTTAGGGGAGAGGTATTGGTTGATTTAGGGGTGGAATCCACTACTGTGATGTAGCATTCGTAAGTAGTGGCTGCATTCGTGGCGACTCGAGGCCAGCGCATGCCTGTGCCTGCGTTCGCTCTGGAGATCCCTAGGACTAGCGCCTCGCCTGCAAGGGTCGAAATATCCAGTGGAGTCGCTACGCCCGTGGCCAATTTCGAGGAAATTTCAATCGAATCCAGTCCCGTCGTTCCCTGAGCACTATACGCGATAGTGGGACTACTGCCCGAAGTCACAGTTTGAGTGAGTGCTCTGTTATCAGTGAAGTCCGTAGCCACTCCCAACCTTGTATCCTTCCGAACTTGATACCGTGTATTCGCGTCTTGCGTGAAGGAAATGCGGAAATCATCGAGCGTGTTAGCGAAGGGACAGGAAATATTGAACACAGAAGTAGTCCTTAGTTCTTCGTTTCTAGGGTCAATGCGGAACTTCAGGTAATAGGAGTAGTCCGAAGTGCCTCCGGTAATTGCAGCGTCGGAGGAAATGCTGGCTGCTTTGGAAAGGAGGATGTCGAAGGTGGAAAGCAGGTAGTCTGCAGTGTTCAGAGTGATGGTGCCGAGGCGGTACCCTGCGTTGATAGCGTAGCCTTCAGAGGTGTAGGAAGTGATGGAGGTGATTTCGACGGTGGGGCCGGATTGGAAGGTGACCAGGCTGCGGAAAGTGAAGGGAGAGGCTGCGTTGAGTGCGGGCAAGTTCGAAACTTGGATAGAGTAAGCCCCTGTGGCCGCGCAGCTGGCTATATTCTGCACCCACAGTCTGGCCGGGTCTGCCCCTTGGTACTTCTGAGTGAGGTAGCAACTCACTCCTCCCCACACAGTATTGACGCTGGCTCCGTTCGTCAGCACCTGAATATACCCTCCGAACGGCACTTCGAAAGGCAGGGTGAAGCTCATATCCATGTACATCTGCATGCCCAATAGCATCGAATCGCCGCCATACGGCCACGTAGACTTCCAAGTCGCAGATGAGATGACTGCTGGGTTGACAGTGGGTCCACTCAGTATATTGCCCCGCTCCAACACATTTCTAGTAGTGCAGCGCATAGTCTCGACCCGCCACTGATACATACCATCTGGGTAGTCGTAGTAAGGAGAGGTGAACCCGGTCACTTCCAACATGACGTATTTGTTGTTGTCGTTAGCGCTGATTTCAAGGTCTACGCCCAGTCCATAGACGTACAGGATCTGCCCGCCGTCAGGACTGGAAGCCTGGTCTGAAACTGAACAACTGAGTTGCTGGCCGGAGCCCTCTCCCACGAAGGCTACAGCAGTGCGGCCTGGGTAAGCCTTCGAAACACACACAGGGTTGGTTAAGTTCCAGTACTTGGAAATAGTGATCCGCACTGTGTCGTGCCGCCACAAGTCTTTCGACAGGACGAAGGAGAAGTCCAGCGCCAGGCCAGAAACGCGAATTTGGGGTACGCCTGCCGGAGTAGTGACATCGATTGTCTTCATATTCCCCACTTGTCCAGTGATTCCCACAGAGGCGAAGGCAAGGTTTATGTCAATTGTCTGTCCTCCCGGATAAGGCCGAGTACGTATGCCGAAGGGTCCGTAGCCTCCTGCTCTGGGCGGGTTCGTGATTCCTCCCAGCGTGATAGTCGTGTCGTTGCCCGCAGGGAGGTTGACACCCAGCAGAACGACCACTTGGCCTTGGATCGTGGGTTGCTTTTGGCAGTTAGTCTGCATGCAAAAGGTAGTAGTCACATCGAAGCTGGAAGGGAAGATGACTTCAACTACGCCGTTTGTGAGTCCGCTGGGGAGGTTGGCTCGCAGCATGACCACCACGTTAGTCTCTTGAGCGTTGGTGTAGGACAGCTCGACTGGGAGGCCTGGCCACTGCTGTGTCCAGGCGGAAATGCGACCTGGGTCCAGAGCTGTCACTACACCCACAGTGCCAGCCCCTGCCGCCAGTCCCAGACTCAGCAGCACTGCTACGAAGCAAAGGCCCATATTTAATGCTGGACTGCCTCCGCGGCCCGGACACCTTTGAACTGGAATGAAATTGCATCCACAGTCCTTGCAATTGTCCATATGCAAGGGAAAAGACAATATCAGGAAGAAGCGGTTCAGAGGAAGGCAGGACGCAATTAAAAACTGCGTATCTGCTTGAAAGGACTATCAAGAGACTTTGCAAGGAATGGCTTCTTTAAGCCTCGCAAACGTCACTAGTGCACTGTATTGGGGACTGCCTATTTCACAAATCCATCACTGAGACACCTTCAAAGCAGCGCAAACTCCAGTCAAAGACCCTGAGCAGGGCTTCCTAGCCTCTTCCCTATAATGGTAGACTCCCTGCCCGACCGTCTCCTCCGCCTGCGCCAGTCCTTGCAAGTCCACAGCCTCGACGCCTACTTCCTCCCTCACACGGACCCCCACGGAGTGAGTTCCACCTAGAGCGAGTACCTCAGCAAGGCAGACCAGCGCATGCCTTACCTCTCCGGCTTCGCAGGGTCTAATGGACATATGCTGGTCACGCAGGAGGCAGCGCTGCTGTGGACTGATGGGCGGTACTTCCTGCAGGCGGAAAGGGAATTAGGCCCGGACTGGCGACAGATGAAGCTGATTAGTGGAGTGCAGAGGTATAATGAGTGGATTTTGGCAAATATGAAGCCGGGGTCGAAGGTCGGATTTGACCCTTTTTTGATGACTGCGCAGACTGTAAAGGCCCGAAAGGAAGAATTCGCGTCCAAATCGATACGTTTTGTCCCGCTGGAAAGGAATCTAGTGAATGAAATATGGGTAGATCGGCCTCCTATGAGCTCCAGTCCAGTGGTGCGGTTGCCTGATTCCTACGCAGGTCAGACACTCCAAGAGAAAGTGAGCGAACTGACCCCAGTCCTTCAAGCAAAAGGAGCGCTGTATCTGTTTGTGTCGAGACTGGATGAAATCGCCTGGCTGCTCAACTTGAGAGGGGCGGATATCGAGTTCAACCCCGTATTTTTCGCTTATTTGCTAGTTGACGTCACACTTGGAGCTGCGAAACTCACTCTGTTCATAGATGAAGGGAAAACAAAGGCTTTGAGCGACTATTTTCATGCGAATAATATCGAAATTCGTCCTTATAGTGACGCTTTTTCCTTTCTTTCCACCCTTTCCGGCCCCGTTCTAGTCAGCGAAGACCTGAATTTTGGTCTCTACACTCAGCTCACTTCCCCGATTCCTCATTCAGACGGCATTTCGAAGCTGAAATCCATCAAAAGCGCCCGCGAAGTGCAGGGCATGAAGGACTGCCACGTGCGAGACGGCAGAGCAGTGTGTCGCTTTCTCGCCTGGCTGGAGCAGGAACTGCAGGGTGGGAGAAGTGACTTGGACGAGTGGACGGCTGCCCAGGTCCTGGAGGGGTTTAGAGGGCAGGAAGACGGGTTCAGAGGACTGTCCTTCGAGACTATATCCGCTGTAGGCGCGAATGCGGCGGTCATACACTACAAGCCGAAACAAGATTCTGCAGCCCTCATATCGCAGAAGGAGATTTATCTACTGGACTCCGGAGGCCACTATTGGGACGGAACCACGGACATCACTCGTACAGTGCACTTCGGCACTCCTACAGCGAGGGAAAAGGAGTGCTATACGCGTGTGCTGCTCGGCAACTTGGACCTGTGTAGGGCGGTGTGGCCGGCCAACTCCAGTATATCAGGTGCGGACTTGGACATTTTGGCTCGGCGCTGGCTGTGGGAGGCAGGGTTAGACTATATGCACGGTACAGGACATGGGGTGGGGTACTATCTAAACGTGCATGAAGGGCCGCAAGGCATAGGCCGTTGGCGCACCACTCCCTTAGTCCCTGGCATGAATGTTACTGATGAGCCTGGCTATTACGAGTCTGGCTCCTTCGGTATTCGCATAGAGGACCTTCTCTTTGTCCAAGCACTGACACAGCCTGCAGGGTTCTGCGGCTTTGAAAACGTCACCATCTGTCCCTACGACCGCAACTTGCTCGCCACCGAACTACTGAGTCAGCGTGACAAAGCCTTCCTCGACGCTTACCACTGCAAGGTCTGGACTCTCCTCTCCCCCACACTCGCTACAGACCCTGTGGCTTTGGCCTGGCTGCAGCGGGCCACTACTCCTCTTAGTTAGGTAATTCGACCTATGGCTTCGACCAAGTTTCTGAGGCGCTTCCGACACCAGTCCTCCCTATTGGACAAGTCGGGAGAACTGAATGTGTCCGCGTCCCGGCCTGTCAACTTCGCTTTCCAGCCCAGTCCTAGTCAGGTGCACGGCTCTTTACGCACATCAGAAAGCCATCTAGCGCCGGTTATTCCTCCACTGCCCAGGACTAGAGCTGTCAACGTCAGCTGCGAAAGCTTCCCTTATGGCTGCTCGTCGGTCGTAGGCAGCCAGGTCAGTCCTCAAGGCATTGATAGCAGGAAAGTCAGTCCTTATCGTCCCTTTTTGCCTTCATTGTCTCCGCGACCTCACTACTCTCCAAGACCTGAAGTCCCGCGGAGTCGCAGACACGTTTCTAGTCTCAGATCGAGGGGGAAGTCGCTTGGACTGTAATTTCTTATAAGCTATAGATATGTACTAACGATGCTGGTATCATGCTTCCAGCGTATGCTGAGCAAGAATGCAATCTTCTCTAAAGGAATGAGACGAAAGGAAGCTGTGAGACTTGATGAGAAAGAAAGGTGCGGGTTTCTTGCAAATCAGGTGGATTTTTGTGCAAAAGGAAGGAGTGAAAAATAGGCAGTCAGGCCTGCTTCTTATGTGTGTATCTCAGCGGGGATTACACACCCATAATTTCCCAACTCAATCGTTGATAATGAAAGAAGTCGGAGTCTATCAGAAGACTGAGTCTGACGAGAGAGTACCCATCGCCCTGCAGCGCATTTCTGTGCAGTGTCAAGTGCATGACATCCTTGCTGAGGTCTCCCTCACCCACACCTTCCGCAACACCGAAACTACTCCCATCGAATGCGAATATGTGTTTCCCTTGGAGGAGAGCTGCGCAGTCTCGCAGATCCAAATCCGTCTCCAGAATGGAACTGTACTCGATGCAGTAGTGGAGGAGAAGGAACGAGCTGCGGAGATCTACTCAGATGCAATATCGGCTGGCAATGCAGCTTTCTACGCTCACCACTTCAAAGTACCTGACAAGATGGTACTGTCTCTGGGCAACTTGGCTCCTCAAGAAGAGGTGACTACTGTGGTGACTTGCTGTTTCCCTGTGAGGGTGGAGGAAGACAGTTGGCGACTGATGCTGCCCGCCTCTATGTCTCCACTCGGGTCCAAGTATGCAGCTTCTTGTGGAGGCGGTACGCAGGGACTGGAGTTTATTACGGCGGAGCAGTGTCCCTACACGATTGACTTCGCTGTCACTATTGACTCCTCGGATGATATAACTGACCTGAGAGTGCAGTCCCATCCCATGCTTGTAGCTCTATCAGCTGACCGCAAGCACGCAGAGTTAAGACTACAGCCTGGGGAGAGGTATGTACCTGACTCAGACCTGATAGTGGTTTACCAAACCTCCAGTGTGGCTCAGCCCAAAGCAGCCTTTTGTATATCTGAAAGTCTGTCCGAATCAGCTCTAATGATGGCATTCAGACCAGTTCTCGATGAACCCGAGAATGACCCACTCATAGAGTACATCTTTCTTCTAGACCGCAGTGGATCAATGGAAGGCTCCAGGATCGAAATGTCCAAAGCAGCCCTCTCCCTCTTCCTTCAATCACTACCACTGGATTCCCGCTTTGATGTCGTCTGCTTCGGGTCTGACTATACTCGAATCTTCCCTGAAGAATCCGCAGTTTACAGCGAAGCGACCAGACAACTGGCCCTGGAAACTATCGCTACCTTCAAAGCTGATATGGGTGGAACTGAACTAGCAGAGCCTCTACAAGTAGTTTACTCAAGAGAACCACCCGAAGGATACCACAGGTGCATTTTCCTACTCACTGACGGAGAAGTGAGTAGGCCGGATGATGTAATCGGACTAATTCGACGAAATGCCGAAAATTGCTCTGTGCATTCCTTTGGTATTGGCTCAGGAGTGTCGACTAATCTCATCGTCAACTCCGCCAAAGCAGGCAATGGCACCAGTCATTTCATTTCAGACGGAGACAATATCAAGTCAAAAGTCATATCAGCTCTGGCAGCCTGTGTAGCCCCCTGCTTGCAGGACTGGTCTGTGTGGAGTTCCAGAGGCATGCTGGAGACTTTCCCCGACCACAGCGCTAAACAGAAGCTATATACAGAGGAGGCCTTTTACATGTATGCTAAATTCGAAGGGAAATTGCCTGAAAGTATCAGACTTAGGGGAGTGGATTCTTTCACTGGAGCAGTAAAGGAGTACCCTTTGGAAGTCACGCAGGCCAATCTGGTGGAGTCTCAGTCCGTCTTGAAGTTATGGGCGAAGGCGAAAATCGACAGTCTGATGCAACAGAAGCCAGTCTTGTCTGCCGAAATAGTCCCCTTGGCTGTGAAGTACCAACTTCCATGCGAATTTACCGCCTTTGTGGCAATCGAAGCCCGCGAAGTGCCTATTGAGGGTGCAATGGTCCATCGCAAAGTGCCAATTGTCCTCACCAACGACTCCCAACTAAAGCAAAAAACAATAATGAAACCTGTCCCTTCCCCAACTTCGCACTCAGAGGTAGCCAGTCCAGTGCCCTGCTCCAATGGCTCCGGCATGCAGATCTTCCTAAAGACTCTCACAGGCAAGACCATCACAATCGAAACTGATCCCAACGAAACGATAGCGAGCTTCAAAGCAAAGGTACAGGACGCCGAAGGAATTCCCCCAGACCAGCAAAGAATGATATTCGCAGGCATGCAACTCGACGACTCCAAGACAGTGGGCGATTATAACATGCAGAAAGAGTCGACGCTGCATCTGGTACTGAACCTTAGGGGAGGTCCACAGAGCACTGATAGCTTTAGTGTGGTTGCAGCGTTTGAAGGGAGAGACTATAGTGTGGACGTTGAGGATAAGAATGTCACAGTGGGAAACTTCAAAACATCTCTGGAAAAAGCCACAAATGTCAAGTCGGATTTACAGAATCTCTACTTCGGAACCGTTCTTCTGGCAAATGACAAGAAACTGACCGAATACGGAATAGGAGACAAAGGCAGACTTCGATTAGCGAAAAAGACTGGAGCCAGTTACAGCGAAGTAGTGGCTTTGCAGGATGTAGCAGGCTTCTGGTCTGCTTCTCCTGTGCTGGAAGGACTCCTGGGCCTGGGAGCCTTCCCGCCTGTGCCTGAGGACCTGGCAGGCAGAGACACTGCTGCAGAGGTGTGGGCGACTGCTCTGGTGATGAGTTGGCTGGAAGTGAGTCGGAGTGAAAGCAAGGAAGAGTGGAAGATGATTGCTAAGAAGGGACGCAAGTGGCTACAGAAGCAAGGGATTCCCACCAAGTCACTGCTATCGGCCACTTCTCTACTAGTTGCCAGAGTCTAACACCTAGGAATCACTTCATGGAACTCATATAAATCGCTCACACAGCAAATACTCCACTGTATGGCTGATTGCGCATCTCTGCACACAACTCACATTTGTGACTGTTTACTACTATTAGTACTTATAGCGGCAATTACAGACTTATATGTGTCAAAGCCACTGCTCTTTCCCTGAACTCAGCCTTTTTCAGCGGCCTGTCCGCCTCCGGCCCTGCGATTTCCGAAGCAACTGGGCGAACTCTGCTCTTCGACTTGGGACTGAGGAGTGGGTTGTCCCGTAAAGCCAACAGTCCTCTGCGTCTCAGCAGCACTGCCAGCCTGGTAAAGGCCAATTCCAGTTCATATATCAGTCCAGTCAGAGCGTCTAGATTGTAATCCCGGTCAGTTAGGAGGTCGCTTGGGCAAAGCCCGGCTTCGGCTAATACAGGCTTGAGAGATTTCAGGGATTTCCATACTGCTTGCAGCAGGTCGCATATAACTTGTGCAGATATGACCTCCACAGTCCCTTTTTTCTTCATTTCTTCCGCACATTCCCTCACTTTTGCCCTCATCCAAGTCTCCAAGTCCTCCGCACACTGCACCGAAGCCGGCGCAGTCTCTCGTACGCACTTCGTCAACAGCGGTGCAGCAGCCAACAGCAGCTTGACATTGCGCCAGTCTCTATCCTTCTCAGCACAAATCAAGCTTTTCATGGTGTGTCTGCAGGTCAGCACTGCACTTTGGGTGGTGGTGAGGCTGTCCTGCAAAGTGCTAAGAGTGGCTCTTAGGCTTCTTTCTTTGCCGGCCCAGGCGATTAGTTCCGCGGTGACTTGCTGCATGTCTGGGTTTTGCATCACTGCGAATCCTTCCTTTAGTGTGAAAATGAGGTTTCGATGGTTGATAAGGGCTTGGCGCTTTAGACGTATTTTGCCCTCCCAGGAGGCTAATAAGTACTGCAAAACATCACTGGAGTGCAAGTCCGCTTGCAGAGAAGGGAAGAAACTGAGCATCTGCTTGTTGCGAGGCCTCGCGGCATAGGCAGTGCGAGGCTTTGGAAGGAAGTCTTTGCTGTCGATAGAGAAACTGCGGATTTGGGATTTGTAGCTGTCCCTGTTGCGCTCTGCCTTTTCCCTTTCAATCTTCATGCGGTTGGCTTTTTCATACATTTCCTCGATTTCCTCCCTTCGCAGTCGTATTCGCTCCCGCTCTGCTTTCAATTCCAGCCTCATACCATCGATTTTCCCCCTCAGTTCCCCATTCTCAGATGTTAATTCATCCAGCTGATGAGTGCTTCGAGCCAAATAATGCGCAAGTTCTTTCACAGCACTAACTTCACTTGCTTCACTTTTACTGCCTTTGAGATGTCCTTTGCGCTTGGTGAGGTCCATACTGAGACGGGAAATGTCGAGGTCTAGCTGGGAAGTGTAGATTCGCTCGATTTGCAGACGGTGCAGGTGTCGGTCGAACTGCTGCTCCAACTGCCCATTAGGACTGTGTTTCTTCATTATGGACGGGCGGCTGTAATGGTGCTGTATCACCTGGCAGGTGAAATCCTCTACTTCCCCAGTCATTCCGTCACTCTGGACGCCAGCGTGTTGGACCACCCGACCTACGAACTCTATTCCGCACACGACGCCACTACGAGATACACAGTCAAATACCAGCCCCTCGCCTCCGACTACGAAGTCAACTACTGCAAGTACTACAGAGAGTACGTCACTCTGGGCTCCCTGCCCCGCAGTCCTCGCATAGTTCCGCTCTCCGATACCCTGCAAGTCACAGAGCGAGACCAAGCCGGGTATCAGCTTTACGACTGTGTGATAGTGGGCAGTCTGCGAGGCTTCACAGCCAGCAGTCGACTAAGCGACCAGCAAGTCTGTGCAGTGCTCAGGGAAGTATGCGAAGGACTGAGCTTTCTGCACACCGCAGGCTACCTGCACCGCAACATTTCCCTGGACAGTGTGTACCTGGGACAAGACTCGGAGTGGATACTGGGGGACTTCTATGCGACGACGATGATGAACTATGAACTCGCTGAAAGTGAGCGGATGCGGGATACGGAGTTGATGACTTTGGCTACGCTGAGAGCGCCTGAGCAGATGCAGATTTCCACGATCAAGGCGGTAGGGCCGGCGACGGACATGTGGGCTGTGGGGTGCCTTTTGTATGAGCTGCTGTCCGGCCAGCCGCCCTTCACTCCAGCCAAAGCCGCCGACCAACAGAAGGCCATCTTCCTGCCTCTCAGCGACAAAGTCAACCACAAGCTTTCCGAACTAGTGGACCGACTGCTAGTCCTGGACCCTGCGCTCAGACCCACCGCCCAGGAAGTGCTTTTAAGCCTGCAAGTCCCTGACCCGAGGACGGATTTGCCTAGCACTATTGGCAAAAGCTCCGTTTTATCCAGTCTGTTGAAGACTTCCACCAAGTCTTGGGTGGACAATGCCACTTCGCTCAATGACACTATGCCGGAAATGAAGTATGTGGAGAAACTCATATCGAAAGCTTGGCAAAAGCCTGCGAAAATCGGGAAATTTTACCATTTCCTCACTCTGCGGCCTCTTAATTTGACCATTGTCGCTATTAAGTCCATGATACTGTTCCACAAATACCTCGTATATGGGCCGAAGGAAGTATTGTCCATACGAGCGGCCAATAACCATGAGAAACTACTGAGCCAAATTGAGGAAATTTGGACTAATCCTGCTGGAATCAGTGTCCCGGACAACCATAAATGCGAGTATTTCAATGGCCTAATCCGCCAATACTGCAAACTGATGAAGACAAAAGTTAACATCATGCAGAAATTTCCAATTACAGGCGGCTGGGAAGGGGAAATCACCATCAATCTGAGGGAAATTGAGCAGTTTCTCGGCCATTGGGGGAGACTTAATCACTTTGTGAAGGGGCTGTTCCTGGGAGTGCCGGACTTGCCTGAGTTGAGGTGTGGCTTGGCTGGACTGCAGTTGGAGGATATCTTCAAAATGATGAAAATGATCAAAGCGGTAGTGGAGAAGATGCTGGCAAAGGGAAATCTGCCTCGGCCCGAGCAACTAATGAAGTCTTTTAACGAGGAAATCACGAAATCTCAGAGTCACGTAGCAAATTTAACCTCCATCAAGCCAACCGCCCACGTGGTTTTCTTCGATTCCTTCCAATTCCAGGCTCCAAAGCCAGGAAAAGCCCCAGAATCGCCCTCGCCAGAGCCTATTCCAGTGGCGGAAGTCCCTGCAGGCGAGTTGTCGCTCCCTTCCAAGCCCTACCACTCCAATAGAAAGGCTTCTCCTCAGGTCAGCAGCTACCATAGTACAGGGTCGACGTCGTCTACGCCAGATCCTAACCCTCCTCTCAAAGCGGAAGTGCCTCATTCCCCTCCCGAGCCCAAGCAAGAGTTAGCCAGTCCGAAAGCAGAACTGCCTCGAGCAGTGAAGCCCAAAGTCTCCAGCTCAGGCCTCGACCCCAGTCAATTCGGCCTCGGGGAGGCGAGTTGGGTCATCAAGGAAGCTCAACTGGTGCAGAGTGAGGTGATTGGAGGCGGGTCCTCCTGCACTGTGTACAAAGGCACTTACAAACGCACTCCTGTGGCGATCAAAGTACTGCGGTCGGTCGTCAATGGGGAGCACTTGAAGGAGTTTTCCAGGGAACTGACGGCCTTGCTGCACCTACGCCACCCGAACTTGGTTCTGTTCATGGGCGCACTCTTCACTCCGCAACTCGCAATTGTGACAGAGTTCTGCTCAGGGGACACACTCTTCCGCCTGCTCCACCAAGACAAGCAAGTCCTCCTGACCTGGAAGCAGAAGTTGAAGATCTGCAAAGACGTCGCCCACGGAATGACTTACCTGCACGAAAGCGAGCCTCCAATCCTGCACCGCGACTTGAAAAGCCTCAACTTGCTGCTCACAGAGCGAGTGTCCGGGCCTACAGATGGCGTCACTGTGAAGATCACGGACTTCGGGGTGTCGAAGTTCGTGGATGAGTCTGTATCGGTGATGAACACTGGGCAGATGGGGACTTGTCACTGGATGGCGCCGGAGGTGTTGGCTGGCCACCACTACTCGCTGCCTGCTGATATATACTCGTATGGGATTGTACTATGGGAAATTGTGTGCAGGGAAACGCCGTATCGAGGGCTGAACCCGACTTTGATCCCCTACCGAGTGCTGAACTGCAATGAAAGGCCCAGTATGGAGCTGCTGCCTGCCTCCTGTCCCGAGGCTTTGAGGGCACTGATGGTGAGTTGCTGGCAGACTGACCCCTCCCTCAGGCCCACTTTCCCTCAGATACTAGACGCACTGGAGGGAATTTCGGTGACCGCTCAGATGGATAACCTCTTAATTTAGCTGAGATGAGGGAGATGTAATAATGAGTGGCGCTGGGACTGGGTACGACCTGTCGCCCACGACATATAACCCCGAAGGCAAGGTGTATCAAATCGAGTACGCGTACAAGGCAACGGAGAACTCGAGTTCCATAGCAGTGCTGCAATGTCGGGACGGGATAGTCTTCGGCGCTGAGAAGCTCGTGCTGTCCAAAATGATGGTGGAAGGCACCAACCGCCTCAGCTCCGCCGTGCACCAGCACGCAGGCCTGCTCTTCACAGGCATCGTCCCTGACGGCCGAGCCCTCGTCACCAGAGCCAGACAGGAAGCCGCCTCCTACCAACAGAATTACGGACTGGAAATCCCAGCTCACGTCCTAGCAGACCGAGTGGCCCAGTACATGCACGCTCATACGATATATGGCGGAGTGAGGCCCTTTGGAGTGCTGGGTGCATTGGGAGCCTTGGACCGGGGCAAGGCGAAACTTTACATGCTGGAGCCTTCAGGCAACTTCTGTCAGTACTACGCGTGCACAGGGGGGAAGGGCAGTCAAACCTGCAAGACGGAAATAGACAAGCTGAGCTTGCAGGCAATGAGCTGCGAGGAAGCCTTGGAGCCACTTGCAAAGATGCTGCTGAAGGTCTACGAAGAAAACCGTGACAAGCGCTACGAGCTGGAGCTCTACTGGATGACCGAAGCCACCGGCTTCCGCTTCCTGGAAGTGCCGAGAGACCTGCGAAAGGCAGTGGAGCAGCGAGCCAAGGACTTGCTGGAAAACGAGGCAATGGGCGAGTAGTTAGTTCCCAGTAGTTAGTCCTGAGCCATTCTACCTACCTTAACGCTTTCTGCGCTTGAGAAACCACACCACTGCAACTGCTCCGAGGACCAAGGCGCCTAGAGAAAGCAGGTGGGAAAGCATGGCTTCGCGTCTATTGGACGGCTCTTCCAGCTGACATTGGCTCAGCAAATCTGCGAAAAGAGCGGAAGGACGCAAGCGGCTTAGCTCGATCGAGCGGTCAGCGGGGATATCTAAAGCCCGCGATTGGTCGCTTTTGGTGCGTATAACGACCTTAGGGATCCCAGCGCGGAAATACTCCAGCAAGGGATGTCGCAGAAAAGCCGCCGAAGCCTGCGAAGCATCCGACAGCAAGCAGACCAAACAGCACTCCTCCTCACTCTGCGCGGTCTTCAGCAGCGCCTCCAGCTCCACCTGCGGCACCTCCTTCAACTGTCTGGAACTCACAATTAGGAACTGGTGCTGCCACGGCTCTCGACCTTCCTGCACTACGTCGCATACGCAGCGCACCGATGAGGTCGGGTAGGTTTCTTCCTTAAATGGCTTGCGGATGAAGCTTTCCAATAGAGATGTTTTCCCTGAGCCGGAAACACCCAATACATACACACACGGACTTTTCGCAGTGTCTATATAGAAGGTCTTTTCAGCGTCTATTTGCAGGCCAATCAGCCACAAATACTTATAAGCGTTGACATGGTCCGACCAGACTAAGAGCCACCAGAGTGACAGCCAGCTGGTGAGTGTGAGGCCCAGGTCTCCGGTAGTCCTGATGAACTTGTCATAGGAGGTCCACACTGCTTCGTCTCTGCGCTGCGGCGCCCACGGAGGAGATGCACAGGCTCCAAACACCTCTTTCAGCCCTTCATAGGCCATCACGCCTTCTGAGGAGTTCTCGTAGAACACTCCCACGAGAAAGCGAAACGCAGCTTTCGTCAACTTCACGCTTTTCCCTGCTGGTTTCTGCACTGTGCAGTTCACCTCTAAAGTCAGTGCGTCTGAAAAACCGAAGTGGCGCAGAAGCACCCAACAGAACTGCATTTTGAGTCGCAAGATCATAAGCTTGATAAGGTGCAGGAAGCCGTAGAAGTTGAGGCCTTCCTCCCCCACTCCCTCAGGACATTCCCGGCCTACTAGGTCGATGATTTGGTCCGTTTCCACCTCTGACGTCTCATTGCTGAAGACTCTGGCATTCATCCGCCTCAGTTCCTTGCGACTGAGCAGCTGGTCTTTATCCTCATCCACCCGTCTGAATATGAACTTCAACGCCCGCACATAAGAAGGCGTCAGCTCTCGAGTGAGGGAGTTGAACAGAGGAGCAGAGGGGTACATCACCAAGCGCTGCGCACAGTAAAACAAGTCCGAGACATTGAGAAGTGACTTGGCACTGCACTCAATCATGGCCTCGCACTGCTTGTTGTCCCTCACCAAAGCACGCATGTTGTCCTCGAACTCATCCGCGTGCTGCGAATTCGCCTGCCTCAGATCTGCCTTCGTCCCTACAAATATGACCGGACATGCAGAAATTGCAGTGATTCTCGGCATCCAGTAGCCAGCAATCCTTTGCATTGTTTCCGTCCTCAAGATCTCATAAAGCAGTAGCACGACATCAGCTTTCTGCAGCTCTTCCTCGATGCTGCCGTCGCCGTCCTCTTCCCGTCGGTCTGAGTGGCACTCACAGGCGGTGTCGACTATGGTGGCTATGCGGTCTGTGCTGGTGCCGTCTAGCGGCACTCGGATGGGGTTGGACACTTGAGGCACATTTTCAGGGAAAGTCTCGCTTACAAGGGACTGGATTAGCGTGGTTTTGCCTACTCCTTCTAGGTAGTCTTTACCGTCGCCTAGGACCAGCATGCGGATGTTATCCTTTCCCATATGTGTAATACACGGCCTAGGGAATGGGGACTGAAAGTGCAGACTTGCAGCTCGCCTGTCGACTTGCAGACCTGGACGCTATCGAGAAACTGCTGCAGCAAAGGCCTGAAAGTGTGAATGAGATCGGGGAAAGCACAGGCTGGGCGCCACTCTACGGCGCAGTTATATGCAGGCATGTACGGGTCGTAAAACTGCTATTGGACAGAGGCGCCGACCCGAACCAGCCTACAAAGGTGGGAGAATACCCCATCCACCAGGCCGCCGAAAGCAACCAAGCCGCTATGTTAGAACTGTTACTGCAGAAAGGAGCGGATCCTGATGTGCAACAGACCTGTAAGTCTCTATATAAGACGGAGAAACAGCACTGCACGTTGCAGCTGCCAAGGACTACGTTGAGACATTGCAGGTATTGCTGCGCTACAGTGCTGACACGCAGGTCAAGGAGTGGGTGTATGGACGGACTGCGCTGCATGTGGCAGTGCTGGGCAATGCGACTAACTCTGCCTGTTGTCTATTGCAGCACGAGGCAATACCCACCATCCCAGACTCTGTGAGGTCTACTCAGAACGGCAAAAGGCCCAGCGACTACGCAGCCAGCAGCGACATGTCCGACTTATTCCGCCGCTTCGGCCAGCACTCCACAGGCATCGAAACCTCCCTTAGCTCCACAGTCGAGTCCATGCTCTCCCGCATAGACGACCTCAGTCGACGCATCAAGGACACAGTACTGACTCCCTCCCAAACCATCATCGAGCCGCTAGAAGAAGTGGAGGACTCTGCGCCTTTTGAAGAGGTGATAGCTGCAAGCGCCCTGAAGAACAGTGAGTCCAGGCAGAAGCTGTTCACCTGGCTCACTAACTTGAAGCTGGAAAGCTGCTTTGCGGTGCTGGTGGACTCTGGGTATGACGATTTGGACCATATGGTGGCTCAAATGAGGTCTTCAATGCCGCTTTCCGTCAGTTCTTTGGAGCGGGTGGGCATCCACAAGCTTGGGTACAGGCTGAGGTTGCTAGCTGGACTGGAGCTGGAAAGAGGGTTTTTAGGCCAAGAACGACCTCTAGAGCCCTGCACCTGCTCTTCCACGGCCTCTGCAGACTCCCACAGCTTCCAAACACTGCGGGAGTGGCTGGCAGACCAAGGCCTCCAGCACCTCACTCCCACCCTCGAAGCAGCTGGTCTGGACGACCTCAGTCTCCTCTTCCTGACCATGAACTCCAGGATCCCTCTCACCTGTGACCTGCTGGAGGCGGCTGGAGTGAGACAGAGGAGAGATAGAGAGGACTTGCTGATGTGCTTGCAGCGGGATTGTATGGGAGTGGCGCAGTACAGACGCTATATTCCGGAACTGACGATAGAGCGGGAACAGCATCAGTCGAGCTGTCAATGCGCAGCTATGTAATATATGTAGGAAGTGCTTATTTGTATGGAAATAGGGCTTAGAACCCACACATTTCTAATAACATGGAGCGACTTCTCGACCCACAGACTTCCCTGGTATCCGCCCAAACCCTACTCAGAGAACTAGACTGGACAAGTCTAAGCCAAGCAGACCAGAGGCAAACACTGGCCCTGGCCTTAGAGCAAGAATCAGCTCTTTTCGATGCCTGTTTGAGCATTGAACTGCCTGTAAGACTTACGCAGATGGAAATGTGGGCGGAAACCGCCTGCACTGCTCTAAAGGCAGAGAAGCCAGGGCAGTTCCTGAGGGTAGTGGAGAGACTGCCTGCAGTGTTGGGTGTGCGGTTTGAAGGGGGAAGTACATGTTATAAGGCGGTTTTAGCAGGTGGAGGGTTGGAGATTATCGTGAATTGCTTAAGAATCACGAAGGAAGTGATGGGTGTGGAGCTGTTTCGAGAGGTTTTCCCCGGGTTTCAGAGAATTGCCTGGAAGCAAGCATTCACCTGCCAATTTGACCTGATAAAGGACCTGTCCTCTCTGCTCCCAGGCCAATTCCCCCTCTACCACCTCACGAAATCCAGAGAAACTCTACTAAATGAAGCAGTCCGTTCCGCCCCTTTCCCTACTCTGAAAGCCATACTAGAAAGTGGCATACTGCCCACTGATTTGTCCAATAACCTCGGAATGACCGGGCTAATGACAGCCATCCAGCAGGCTGCAAGCGACCTCGAACAGCGCTTAGAGGCCCTATTAGCTGCAGGATCTGACCCTTTGGCTAATGACTTGTGGATGAATAGTGCCTTCCACTACCTTCTTCAAAGCTCCAAAATAGCACCTGTGAGAGAGAGATAGGCCTTGAAGATGAAGATTGTGCGGCTGTTTGAAGTGCACTGTGAGAGGGATTCGATACAGCAGTGGTTCCAGCTAGTGAACAGTACTGGACAGAGTGTGTTTTCTCTGGCGGTCTGTGCGTTCCCCACAGTGCCGGAGTACCAGGTCTGGCTGCAGTTTCTAGCAGAGATATATGAGTGTAGTCCTTCCCAAGCGGCTCTATTTCCCTATGACCAAATGGCAGAGCCTCCCAAGTACTTCACCATATCCCGGGCAGCCTGTGACCTTTCCTTCAGACCTATCCCTACCGCTATTCCCTTCCGTTGCACCGACCCCTGTGAAGCCGGCACCGAGTACGCCCAGCGCTACATCGACTACGGCAAAGAGCCAATCTGTCCCATTGCAGTGGCAGCCTCCCTGCCAGACCCTGCCTTGTTACTGTGGCTACTGGACCAAGTAGAGGTGGATGCCAATTGGATGAGTGACGGAAAGCCTCTATGGCTGCGCTTGCTTCAACTGCAGGTTCCTACCCAGGCTTGGAGCAAACTGTCAGGAGTGGTCTTTTACTGCCGCCACGATAGGGGCAGTAGCAGCTCTTGCTACCTAATGGAGCTTTCCACTACAAATGAGGACTACTACTACCCCATAGTGTGGCTTTGGGAGTCGCTGAAGTACTCCGAAGCCTCTTGCCCACTGAGTCTGCACCTGAAAGCCCTGCAAACTGCCTACCCAGACAACTACACCGACCACTATATGTCCCTATTAGAGCGCTTTTAT
>Ga0247837_1003812_pt1 | contig 25582 bp, 22 predicted proteins | sample LaCtaG_2_FD_187115 | JGI IMG/M metagenome (GOLD analysis project Ga0247837, IMG submission 187115) | Freshwater microbial communities from meromictic Lake La Cruz, Castile-La Mancha, Spain - LaCruzMarch2015_14.5m | ecosystem: Environmental > Aquatic > Freshwater > Lake | place: Spain: Castile-La...
GACGGGTCGGGGCGGGGCGCAAACCGCGGGGCGGCTGCGTTTATCTGCGCTTCATTCGCTATTCAATGGCGCTGCGGGATGGCCGCGACAAGCCCCGCGGAGCGGATTAGTTCAACGTGTTCTAGCTTGGACTAGGATCGCAATGCTTAAGATAGCATTAGGATGCTAGTGGGCTAGCTTGTACTAGGATACTAGTGGTCTAGACTGAATCCAGTCTAGACCACTAGCATCCTAAACCAACCATGCCAACCCCGCCCCGCCGCGAAGACGGCACCCCCTCCAACTGGGACCGCTACCTGGATCTCCTGATCCACCGCGGCGTGCCGGAGAAGATGCGTCCCTGGTACGTGCGCCGGGTCGAGGCGTTCCTGAAGGCGCTACGCCCGGCGTCCTTGTCCAGCCTGACGGCCGAGCAGGTCACCGGCTACCTCCAGGAAGTGTCGAGTCAAGGGCAAGTGGCCGGATGGCAGTTTCGCCAAATGGTCGATGCTTTGCAACTGCTTTTGGTTGACCTAAGTCAAGCCCCGGTCGGAAAGGGTATCGATTGGGACTGGTGGAAGGCCGGCGGCAAGACGTTGGCGCCGGACCATCCGACCCTTGGGAAGTCGCAAACGCCGGGTGCGGGTCCGCGGTTCGCCGGTGCGGCGGCGGCCTTCCCGCTCCTGGAGACCCTGGCGCGGACCATCCGCGCGATGCAGTACTCGATCCGCACCGAGCAGGCCTATGTGGATTGGTGTCACCGGTTCCTGGCGTTCTGCGGGGACAAGCCGACGGAGGCCCTCGGGGTTGAGGACGTGCAGCGGTTCCTATCCCACCTGGCGGTGGAACGCTCGGTGGCGGGCAAGACCCAGGGCCTGGCCTACAGCGCGGTGGCCTTCCTGTTCAAGCAGGTGTTGGAACGGCCCTTGGAGGACGTGCGTTTCTCCCGGCCGAAGCGCCAGCAGAGGCTGCCGGTGGTGCTGACCCGGGAGGAGGTGCGCCGGTTGTGTGAGGCGATGGACGGGACCTTTGGCCTGATGGCGCGGCTGATGTACGGGACCGGGATGCGGCTGATGGAGTGTGTGCGGCTGCGGGCGGCCGACGTGGACTTTGGGAATCGCTCGATCGTGGTGCGCAACGGGAAGGGCGGGAAGGATCGGATCGTGCCCTTGCCGGAGCGCCTGCGGGAGCCGGTGGAGGCCCACCTGGCGCGCGTGAAGACCCTGCACGAGCGGGACCTGGCGGGCGGTGCAGGCTCCGTGTATCTGCCGGATGCCTTGGGGCGTAAGTACCCGAATGCGGCGCGCGAGTGGATCTGGCAGTATGTGTTTCCAAGCAGCCGCTTGTCGCAGGACCCCAAGTCGGGGGAGGTGCGCCGCCATCATCTGCACGAGTCGTCGCTCCAGATGGAGATCAAGGCGGCGGGGCAACGCGCCGGGTTGCCGAAGCGGGTCAATAGCCATGCCTTGCGGCATTCGTTCGCGACCCATCTGCTGGAGGCGGGTTACGATATCCGCACGGTGCAGGAGCTGCTGGGTCATGCGGACGTGTCGACGACGATGATCTATACCCATGTGCTCAATCGGCCGGGGGTGGTGCCGGTGCGTAGTCCGGTGGATGCGTGGTAGGAGCGGGGTCTGGGCGTGCGCGGGACGGCCGGGGGATGCTACACTTCAATGATGTCCAAAGCGCTGACCGCTGAAGATATTCTCCCGATCGTCGCGTGCCTGACGCCGCGCGAGCGCGGGCGTCTGCTGCGGCTGAGTACTGCGCGGCCGGGTGGGGAAGCTGCGGTGTATCGGTCGGTACCGCCCGCCCGCGATGAGTTTGCGACCGACGAGGAGCCGCTGGCCTGGGACGCGGAGGGCTCGCGGGCCTTTGAGTAAAGCGCGCGCAGGTCTTTTGGTACAGTTCCGGCCCCCGGGTAGGCGGCGGCCAATAGCCGCGGCTCTTGTCGGCGGCATCTAAAACGTTGGGGACGGGGTGAATACCCCGTCCCGCCTGGTGGGCTTCCTATTCGTCGCCCGCGACCTGTTGCGCAGCACCGCGTAAACGCAAGGTCGCCCACATTCCATCGCCTCGTGCCTCGAAGAATCCGACCTCCGCCTCCGATACGACGATCAACTTGCGAGAGGTTTCCCACTTGACAGAAACAACGCCGTAATCGCGAGCACGAAAGACGTTGCCGACATCCGGGATCGGCTGATCCGGGCGAGCGACCGCGACGTGTCTGCTCGGGGCGGTCGTAGAACCGCTGTCGCGAACCAAGACGTATGCGATAAGGGCTCCGTCCGGGGAAGGGGCTGACTGCTCCACCTCAGTGGCTGTCGGCGTGCCGAACAGGATCTCCAGCCATATCAGGTTCAGCGACGGGATCAATCGAAAGAGAAAGGCCAATGCAAACCCCAGCATAAGGCCGAGCAAGAACGATCGAGGGTGAAGTCGCATTAGCCCAGCTCGCAGGTGACGCATTAGGAGCGCAAAAAGGGGCGCCCGAAATATTCTGCCTTCCAGGGGATAGCGCCAAGTCTTGCAATCTGCATAGTCTCTTCCGGGCACCGGGTGCAAAATACAAGACCGGATTCCTTGGCTGCTCCTTGGCTGCTCTGGTACCTGCGCCGGGTGGAGGCGTTTCTGAAGGCCCTGCGCCCGGAGTCCCTGTCGGGGCTGACGGTGGCGCAGGTCAACGGCTACCTCCAAGCGGTGTCGAGCCAAGGGCAACTGGCCGACTGGCAGTTTCGCCAAACGGTCGACGCTTTGCAACTGCTGTTGGTTGATTTATGTCAAGCCCCCTTTGGTGAGGGTATCGATTGGGACTGGTGGAAGGCGGGCGTCCGGGTCCTGGGGGCGGATCATCCGACCCTTGGTAAGTCCCAGGCGCCGGCGGCGAGCCCGCGGTTCGCACGCGCGGCGGCGGCCTTCCCGGTCTTGGGGACCCTGGCGCGGACGATCTGGGCGGGGAGGTGCGCCGCCATCATCTGCACGAGTCGTCGCTCCAGATGGAGATCAAGGCGGCGGGGCAACGCGCCGGGTTGCCGAAGCGGGTCAATAGCCATGCCTTGCGGCATTCGTTCGCGACGCATTTGCTGGAGGCGGGCTATGACATTCGCACCGTGCAGGAGTTGCTGGGTCATGCGGACGTGTCGACGACGATGATCTATACCCATGTGCTCAATCGGCCGGGGGTGGTGCCGGTGAGGAGTCCGGTGGATGCGTCGTAGGCGGCGGGGGCGGGCTCGCGCACAATGGTACGGAGATGCTACACTCCAGCTATGGCCAAACCTCTGACCCTAGAATCGGCAATTGCTCACGCAAAGACGCCAAGAACGCAAAGAAGAATAGAACTTTGCTGGCGATGATCCCGTCACCCGTTAGGTGAGCCGTACGACAGAGATATCGCATTGAAAAACTTTGCGTCTTTGCGTCTTTGCGTGAAACAAATGCTCTTTCCAGGGTGACTGCCGGAGATATTCTTCCGATCTTCGCGTGTCTGACGCCGCCGGAGCGCGGGCGTCTGCTGCGGCTGATTGCATCGCGACCCGGTGCCGATGGTGCCGCGTATCGGTCGGTGCCGCCGACCGGCGATGAGTTCGCGAGCGACGAGGAGGCCTTGGCCTGGGACGCGGAGGGCTGGGAGGACTTCGGGTGAGGCGCGGCGAAATCCGTTGGTACAGCTTCCGACTCCCGGATAAGCGGCGGCCAGTGATGATCCTGACGCGTGATGAGGTCGTTGACCAACTCAACGAAATCATCGTCGTGCCCGCGACCAGAACGATTCGCGGGTTGGCGATGGAGGGTCTGTTGTCACCGGACGACGGCATGCCGTCGGCGTGCGCGCAAATGATGGGTTTCGCTGCGCTCTACCCATCCTACGGGAATACTTGCCCAGTCTCGGGAGCGTGGGAACGAGAGGCGGGTGGATGCCCGTGGAGCAATCCACTATTGCCGCGGCGAAGTCGGCGGAACCGCCGGTGGCGCTCCGCCCTACGGGGTCTTCATCATACGGTTGGCGCGAAGGGATTGATGATGTTCAGGGCAGTGATACGCTTATAGTCAGCGACATTCCTTGTGACCAGAGGTAGACCGTAGACCAAGGCAGTGGCGGCGATAATCGCGTCCGCCAGCCTGATCTTGTGGCGCTGGCGAAGGTCTATTGCTTGTTCCGCGACTGCATCGCTCAATGGCAGCAGGCGCAGTCTTGCGAATAACGCGTCAAGCGCGGTCTTCTCCACCTCTTCCAGGCGTGTGAAGCCCAAGGCTTCGATTCTGGTGATGACGGATGCCGCAAACTTTCCAGAGGACAACAGCGCGTCCAAGTCAGGATATTCGTGGGCGGCGGCATAGATGAGAATATTGGTATCGAGAAGCATCTCAATCCCTGCCGGGAAGCGGGCGGTCTCGTCGCACTTTGCGTTGCCAGGCGACGGGATCATCGACCTTGCGGAAGGTGCCGAGTTCTCGTAGCCGTCTCAAGGTATCGAGCAGGGTTTCCTCTTCCGGTGGAGCGGCGCTCTCGCTCAGCGGTTCATCCACCACGAGCAAGAGGTGTCGGCGTCCCGGCGTCAACCATCCGGGTAAAGGCGACAGTAATCTCATACTTCCGTCGGGATTGATCTCAACGTCGGTCTCAAGGGTTTTCATGGTGATAGCCGAGGCGGGATTGTGTGAAGCGGTAGTCCATTGATCGAAACTTGACCATCCCGTTGGCTGGGATGTCGTCGGTTTGCGCAGCGGACCCTACGCCGGTTTCGCGCCCGGAGGGTCTGCTGTGGGGGCTTGGTCTTCGTTGTGACCAACGCACGCGCGGCCAAGGTTCTCCTCGTTTTCCGGAACACCGGGATAGTAATCGTCATCGAGCAACGGCGCGGTGGGGTAGGGACACTGCGCGGGAAAGGTCTCGGGGGGCAGGCGCGTTTCTTTGCCGACGAGATCGACCGCGTCGGGATAGGTTGCGGCAATGGCGTCGGCGAGGATCGATTTCAGTCCCGGGGATTGGCGCAGCAGTACGGCAAGCTGTTTGCGTTGTTCGACGATGGTGGTGCGCCAACTGCGGCCATCGAATTCGCGCCAACGCTCGGAGAGGTTGTGGTATTGATATTCCCATTTCAATAGGTGGGCGAGCAGAATCAACAGCCGGCTTTGCAGTTCGCGGCGCTCGCTCTTGCTCATGTCGCTGAGCTCTTCCAATAAATGCTCGAGGTCCAATTCCGCGTAACGTCCGGTGCGCAGGAGTTCGGCATGGCGTTGTGCCCATGCCGAATAATCGGTTTGATACAGTGTGCTGAGCTCACTCATGTCGTCGTCCTCGCCTGCATGCGTAACGAAATCCGGCCTTGATCAAGGCCCGAGTTTTGGCTGACGGCGGCAAGATGATAGATTGCCGTGCGGCATCGGCGGAACCGCCTGCGGCGTTCCGCCCTACGGGGCTGAGCGGCCTTGATCATAACTGCGGCCACCGCGCGAACCGCGAGGCCGCTGGTCCGCACAGCGGACCCTACGGAACGCGGCCTTACCGTATAGGGTCCGCTGTGCGGACCGATCGCCGCTGGCCGGAGTTATGATCAAGGCCGGGCTGAGCGGCTCGGAAGGTGCGCGCGGCGCACCCTACCCCAACGTCAACCCATTGCGCCTGTCGGGCATCAGGTAAGATTGGGGTCCGCGCAGCGGACCCCAAGCGACGGTCTACTGACCGTCGCTACGGACCTCGAAGACACAGGCGGCATTGCCCATCGCCTGGCACTGAATCTCGACGACGCGGACTTCGGTATCGACCAGTGCGCGGAACAGGCGCTCGAAGGTGCCGCCGTAGAAGTCGCACAGGGCGACGGGTGACTTGGCGCCGAGACAGATGCGCGAGCCCTCGAGGATGAAGCGGGTGGGGGGGCCGGCCTGGGTGCTGAAGCGGGCGCTGCCGGCGAAGGTCCAGGAGTTCTTTTCGATCGCCCTGAGCAGGACGCGGGCGGCGAGTGCGCGGGGCAGGATCTTCAATAACTTCTGCACCGGGCGGGGGATGCGGTTGGCGAGCAGATAGTCGCCGGTGCGCCGGCCGGCGTCGGCGCCGATCTGGCGTGCCGTTTTGACGCCCAGGACCTCGCGCAGGGCCTGGTGCAGGGCGGTGACCTCGCGTTCGTCGACCATTTCGGTCGGCGGGGTAACGAGGTAGTGGGCGAGGCCCGCGCGCTCGAAGATGCGGGCGGTGGCCTCGGCGTCCGGTCCGGCGCGCAGGGACTCGGCGACGCGCAGGATGGCGTTGGGTCCGATCCGTGCGGGTTGGTCCGGGGGCCCGGCGGTCAGGTGGGGTTGTTCTTGGGCGCCCATGGGATGATCCTGGTTAGCGGTGTTGCGTTCATTAGGAAGGGTTCATTGATCGGTTAAACAAGTCCATGCGGAACGCCTTGCCGCGTCGTTGTCGCATCGTCGTCGTCGTTGTCGTTGTCGTAATCGAGATTATCGTAGGTGCCCAGGATTCTCTCGCAGACCGGATTGCATCGTTTCTCGAATTACGACAACGATTACGACAACGACAACGATTGCGCGGCGTTTAACTTAGTTGTGGCACGCCCCAGTGATTGTTGCTCCAACCGAGGCTGGGTTCGTGTTGGGTGCAGAGGCTGCGCAGGAAGTAGCGCCCGCGTGCGGTGACCTTGATGCGGTCAGGGCTGATGTCGACCAGGCCGTGCTCGGCACAGCGCAGCAGGCGGGCGTAGTCGGCGTCGAGTCCGGCCACCATGCTGGTGGGCAGTTCCAGGTTGCACAGCAGGTGCGCGATGGCCTCATGCCGCTGCTGGTCGATGTCGCTCAGCCGGTGGCCCCACAGGATGGGGAAGCGTCCGGCCTCGATGGCCTTGCGCCAGGAGTCGGCGTTGGAGTCGTTCTGCACATAGATCCCGTCCACCTCGCCGAGGCTGCTGGTGCCCAACGCGACCAGGTGTTGGGTCGGGGCGCAGGTGTAACCCATGCAGGTGTGGCGCAGGGTCCCGGCCGCCTGGGCGTCGGCGAGTTCGTCGCCGTTGCGCACGAAGGCGTCCACCCCGATCCAACTGAAGCCGGACTCGGTGAAGGCGCGCACGGCCGCGTGCAGCAGGGCGAGCTTCTCCCGCGGGTCGGGGAGGGCGCTGGTCTCGATGGCGTATTGGTGGGGCCTGGTATTGGGGTTGTGGGCGTAACTGAAGAGGCGCACGCGGTCCGGGTTGATCTCGATGACCCGCGCGAGCGTCGACTCGAAGCTCTGGATAGTCTGATTGGGCAGGCCGTAGATCAGGTCGACGTTGATACAGTCGAAACCGATGTCGCGTGCAGTGGCGCAGACGTCGCGCACCAGGCTCAGTGAGTTGACGCGCCCGATGGCGTGCTGGACGCGCACGTCCAAGTCCTGGATGCCGAAGCTCACGCCCTTGAAGCCGAGCCCCTTGAGCAGTTCCAATTGCCCGGCGGAGGCGCGCCGGGGGTTGCATTCGATGTTGGTCGCGGTGTCGGTGCCGACCTGGAAGTGCCGCGACACCATCTCCATCAGCCGGATCAGTTGGGAGTCGGTGAGATAGTTCGGGGTCCCGCCGCCCAGGTGCAGTTGGCTCAGGGCGCGGCCCATCCCGAGCCGCTCGGTCACGAGATCCATCTCCTGCTCCAGGGTGTCCAGATAGCGGTCGATCTTCTCCCCGTCGTGGGTGATCGTGGTGTGGCAGGCGCAATAGAGGCAGCGCACCGGGCAGAAGGGCAGGTGCATATAGAGTGACACCGCCTCCCCCGGGCGCTCGGCGACCGCGCGCAGCGACTCCGCGTAGTGCGCCGCGCCGAGCCGCTGCCCGTGGCCGGGTGGCGGGAGTATGACCGCGTCGCTAGTGGCCTGATCGAATTGCTCGATCAGTTCCCGCGGGAGATCGGCGAAGAGTGCCGCGGTCATGGCTGTACCCCCTTACACGGATGACACGACGGGACGCTGCGTAGCCGGCTTTTCGATGGCAGGGGCCGGGACGCCGAGTGCTTCATCGATCTGCTGATCGGGTCCGCCGCAGGCCATCACCTTGATCGGCGTGCCCTTGAAGTTGACGTCCGCGGACAGGTCCGGCCGGCTGATCTTGAGCTCGGCGATCTGCTCCTGGGTCAGCACCTTGGACTGATCGAACCCGAGATCGATCTCGGTCGACATGCCGCCCTTGTACTTGACGCGCTCAAGATCATAGAAGGTCTTGTTCCAGGTGGTCTTCAGGAACGCCTTGAGACAGCCCAGCATGTACCTGCGCTTGAACTTGTCCCGAATCCAGGGGTATTCAAAGAAGCTCTTGCGGGCATAGAAGCGGGCATAATTGCGCAAGACGCCCTTCAAGACCTCCTCGCGGGTCATGGCCTCCGGCTTCATGATGGGCGTGACGAAGTTGTACTTGGAGTAGTCGCGCACCTCGACCCGATCGCCCAAGTCCTCGAACAGCTCGGCGAAGGGCCAGGGGGTGTACATGTTCCAGTTGACCATGTCGGGCTTCCAGTCCTGGGCCAGCCGGTAGGTCTCCTCGATGGTCTCCTTGGTCTCGTTCTCCAGGCCCATGATGAACTGGACCTCGGCGACGATACCCGCATCGCGCAGGAGCTTCACCGCGAGCTTGTTCTGCTCCACCGTGGTCTGTTTGCGGAAGACGTCCAGGTTCAACTGGGCGGCCGCCTCGGTGCCGAGCGACACATGCACCAGCCCGGCCTTGCGGTAGAAGGGCAGGAGATCCCGGTCACGCATGATGTCGGTCACGCGGGTGTTGATACCCCAGTGGATATTCACCTTGCGGTCGATCAGTTCCTGGCACAGGGCGACGAACTGACGCTTGAAGATGGTCGGTTCCTCGTCCGCCAGGATCATGAACCGGACGTTGTAGTCGCGCACCAGGATCTCGACCTCATCGACGAACTTCTTCGGGTTGCGATGCCGATAGGTGCGCCAGAACTTCCACTGCGAGCAGAAGCGACAGGTGAAGGGACAGCCGCGCGCGAAGTTCGGAACCGCCACGCGGCAGTTCAGCGGGATATAGATGTAGTGGTTCCAGTTGAGGATGGACCAGTCGGGCGTCAAGGTGTCGAGATCCTGGATCACCGGATGGGCCGGGGTGGCCACCACCTGGCCGCTCTCGTCTAAGAAGGCGATGCCCTGGATCTGGCCGCGGTCCGCCTTGTCGGTGCCCTGGCCGACCGAACGCAGCAGGTTGACGATGATCTCCTCGCCCTCACCGCGCACGATGTAATCGATCCAGGGGGCCTCGCCCAGGACCTGGGCATACATGAAGGTGGGGTGGATGCCGCCCAGGATGGTGACGCATTTCGGCAGCGCCTCCTTGGCGAGCTGGAGCGTGGTCTGGGCCTTGTAGATCATGGGCGTGATGGCAGTTGCCAGCACCACGTCCGGGTTGTGTTTGCGGATGTACTCGCGCAACACGTCGTCCGGCATGTGTTCGCACATCGCGTCCAGGAAGCTGACATCGGTATAGCCGGCGTGCTTCAGGGCGCCGGCGATGTAGGCGACCCAGCCGGGGGGCCAATTGCCGGCGATCTCCGCACCGCCGGCGTGATAGTTCGGCTGAATCATTAAGATGCGCATTGTCCACCTCCGAAAAACTGTCGCTGAGTAAGTGCCTTCAGTGGCCCGTCAGTGGCCTTGAATCACCGCGCGCACGCGACGCACGGCCGGTGTCCGTCGCGACCGATCAACTGCGCCGGATGGCGATCAAGGACAGTGGGTCGATCTTGTGCACACGCAGAGCACACTGTTGGTCCTGACGCGCCGTCGTCGACGCGTGGTTGGAAGGCCCAGGACCAAAGGGCCTCGTCCGGCAGGGGCAGCACCAGAAACCAGTGTTCCAGCACCGCCAGGGCGAGCAGGGTTGCCGTCAGTATATAACCCGTGCTGCGGAATGGGTCTGTTTCGGTATCCAGGGCCTGGCCGACCAAGAGCACGACCCCCACGGTCGCCGCGGTCACCGACAGGGGGAACAGATAGTTCATGGGGCGCTGGCCCATATAGGTCTGCAGGTAGCGCAGGTGCTCGGGGAGCCAGTCCGTGTGCAGGTTGGGGACCCCGAGAAAGACATTGAGCTTGGCGCTCCAGCGCATGATCCACAGGACGCAGAAGGTCCAGACCCCGACCTGGTTGGTTTGGTCCCAGCACAGGGTGATCAGCATGACGCCGGTAGCCAGGACCGTGACCTCGTGATAGAGACTGGTCCGGATGGCCAGCCCGAAGCGCCGCCAGGCCCCGCAATCCGGTGGGCAGGGCGCCTTGCGGGGGCCACTGACCAGGCCCATGAAGTAGCTCATCTCCAGTGCCCCCCAGACCAGGACGCCGCAGGTGAAGCCGCAATAGGCATGGGCGACGGAGGTCCCGGTGCAGGTCAGCACCAGCCCGCAGACCCCGGCGATCAGGGCCGCCCCGGCGCCGATCAGGCTCCAGCGGTAGGTCCGGCGGGGAAGTCCGTCCAGATAGAGGATGATGCCGGTCCCAAGCCACCAAACGAGCAAGGCATAGAGCGCTGGGACGACAAACGAGAGCATGCGTTGTTCCTGGTTCCGCCGGTTGAGTCCGCTGGTTGGTGCCGGCGGTTGGTGCCAAAGGCTCGCGGCCTAATAGGAGGCGTCGGCCTTGGCCGCCTGGGTGCCGGGCGCGTGATCAGTGGCGCCCGGTTCACCACTGGGTGCACCACTGGGCGCAGCGGGCGCGCGGCCCTTCAGAAAGACCGCGAAGGCCGCCTCGTTGGTCGGTCCGAATGACCGCACCTCGATCACCCGCTGCGTCCCCAGGTCGGTCAGGTTGAGCCGACCATCCGCGAGCCGGGACAGGCGGAAGGGGGTCTCGGGCGCGACGTGCGCCAGGTGTCGCCCCCGGTCGGTGGCGCGCAGGACCCCCCGCACGAAGCCCTCCCCGCCGGGCGCCAAGAGGGCCACGGTCGAGCCGTCGATGGCATCCTGGACCAGCGTCGACCCGTCGGGACGATTGGAGAACCGCAGGTCCCGGCTCTCCACCGTCGGCGAGGGCGGCATCTGGCTGGCATTGTACCCGCTGAGTCGGGCCGCGGCCACGAGCAGCAGGGTGAATCCGATCAGCGCGGCGAACGCGATCAATACCTTACGTGGAAAGTGGGCGTTACGGGACGGGTCGGACATGGCACTCGGGCGGCGTGGGCGGTCGGTGGAGTCAGGCCCCGGTCGGGGGCGCGACGGGGGAGGCGTGGTCGGGTGCGGCCGCGGGCTCAGCCGCGCCGCCGCGGGCGTCCTTCAGCGCGGTGGCCAGGAGTTCGGCTACCTGGGCGGCCTGCGGTACCGCGCGCAGCATGGGCTGGGGGGGGGAGAAATGCCAGGGCCGGGCGTGGGGCCAGAGCACGATATAGGAGGCGCGCACCGGCCCGCTCAGGGTGAGCGGGAGGTCGCCGGACCCGTCGGCATACCGGCGCAACCCGGCGTTGGCGACCTGCGCGAACGGGATATTGATGCATATCTGGATCGCGACCCCGATGCGCATGACGACGCGTCGGCTGGTGATCGTATAGAGGGTGGCGCGGCTCATGAGCCAGGCCAGCAGGGCCAGCAGGCCGACGGCGAATGCGCCCAGCATGGCGAGCCAGACCACCCCGCCCAGGGCGGTGACCACCGGTTTACCTGAATGCAGGTTCCACACCAGGAGCAGGACCATCAGGGCGATGAAATAGAGGGCCACCTTCCGGGCTTGAAAGGCGTGCCGCGCCATGGACTGCCAGCGCGGCACACCCTGCCAGAGCAGCACCTCCCCCGGGGGGAGGCGCTCCGGCAGGCCCGGTACGGGTTCGTACTCGTACTCGGACATCGGGGGCTTCAGAGGAAGGGCTCGAGGCGTTCCGGCACGGCATAGAGCTTGCCGCCGCCGTAGTAGGACGAGACCAGGTCCTCTTCCCGCAGGGTGATGCGGCTGGGGCTGGCTTGGACCGGAACATTGGCGAACTGGGCGGCAGTAATGGCAGCGACCTTCACCTGCCCCTTGCTCTTCAAGATGCGGGCGAAGCCCATGGGTAACAGGACGCGCTTGCCGCCCTTGACATCGACCTCAAGGTAGCGAATCTGCGGCTCGGAGCGGTCGACCCAGATTTCGGAGATGGTGCCGGCCTGCTGATCGTCGCAGCCGATCACCGCGAAGCCGCGCGGATCGGCATCGCCCTCGGCGACCGAGAATTCCTTGGCGGTACGCATCGGCACGATCTTGTCGATGCCTTCGTAGGTGAGATCGGCCTCGTTCATGCGGGTCGGGCAGGAGCCGGGGCCGACCCGTGCCAGCATGGGATCGCCGGTGGGCGTCAGCGGGGCACCCGGCCAGGGCTCGGTGGGGGTGGCGTTGACCTGGTAGGCGGGCTCCGGGCCCGGCTTCATCACGGTGCCGTGACCATGGGGCAGGATGAAGGTCTTGGGTGCGGGCAGGTTGGGCCAGCCGACGACGGTGATGTGCGCTGAGCGCTCCGACTCCAACGGGTATCCTTCCCGCTTGTCCTCACGCCGCAGGTAGATGATCAGACCGGCAAAGAAGAACCAGAAGATCCAGATGGCGATCTGGCCAATATCGATATAGCTCGTTGGTGCATCGAACATAGTCCCCTCCCGAGGGCAAGTGGCTAGCCGGGAAATTCGGCCAAGCCGAAGCGGTTTGACGCCTGCTGCCGACCCCGCGCGGCGCTGCCGGCGAGCGGGCCGATAGCGGCCAGCGTCATGAAAAGTAGAACGATTTCGAGTGCGTAGACGCCGGCGTAGCCGACCGCCGGACCGCTGAGCGCGGCCCCCAGGGCGTCCTGCGCGGCGAGTCCGGCGAACAGATCGCGCAGGGTGCCGCCGACGAGGATCGCGACCCCGGCGGCGGTGGCCTGGACGGCGCCCCAGGCGCCCAGGGCCAGGCCGCTCTCGTCGCCCTGGGTCATCCCCATAGCGGCGGTGAGGGTGCCGACCGCGAAGAGCCCCCCGCCGAAGCCGATCAGGAAGGTCCCGCTCCGAAATACGGCGGTGGAGTCCAGCGGGGCCGACAGGAGCACGGCGGCGAAGGCAAAGACCCCGACCACGACGCCCAGGCCGGACAGCCGATAGGGGTCCGCGCCGCGGCCCAGGTGTCGTGCCGCCAGCCCAAACGCCAACAGCGTACCGCCCGCCAGCAGGGCGGTGAGGCCGGTGGTCGCCCCGACCGTAAGGTGCAGGACCTGGCCCCCGTAGGGTTCCAGCAGGATGTCCTGCATGCTGAAGGCGGCGGTGCCGAGCGCCAGTGCCACCAGCAGCCGGGTCACCCGCCCGCCGCGCAGATAGAGCGCCCAGGAGTCGTGGAAGCTGGGGGTGATCCGGCCCGCCCGGGTCCGGGTCGGATTGCGCGCCTCCTGCTTCCAGAGTGCGATCAGGTTCAGGATCATGGTGATCAGGGCCGCCGCCTGCAGCACCTGAATCAGGCGTTTCTGGGTAAAGTCATCGAGGATCTGGCCAAAGATCAGCGAACTGGCGACCATCCCCAGCAGCAGCATCACATAGAGCAGGGCCACCGCGCGCGGCCGCACCTGGGGCGGTGCCAGGTCGGTGGCGAGCGCGAGTCCGGCGGTCTGGGTGATGTGCAGGCCGGCGCCGACCAGGAGGAAGGCCAGCGCCGCGCCCACCGGGCCGATCGGCCCCTGCCAGTGCGCATCGCCCCCCAGCACCAGGAGCGCGAAGGGCATGATCGCGAAGCCGCTGAACTGCAGCAGCGTCCCCATCCAGATATAGGGAACCCGGCGCCAGCCGAGCGCCGAGACGTGGTGGTCCGAGCGGAAGCCGATCAGGGCGCGCAGGGGCGCAAACAGGAGCGGCAGGGACACGAGCAGCGAGATGATCCAGACCGGGACGCCGAGTTCGACGACCGCGACCCGGTTCAGGGTGCCGTTGAGCAGCACCACGGCCATGCCGACCGACACCTGGAACAGGGCGAGGCGCAACAACCGGCCCAGGGGCAATTCCTGGGTACCGGCATCCGCGAAGGGCAGGAAGCGCGGCCCCAGCCGCACCCACTCGCGGGTGATGAGTGCGCCGATCGACCTCATTGACGGCGGGTCTCCTTGATCAACTCCAACGCCTGCGAGGTGTAGAAGCCGCGGGTGATGCGCCGGGTGCGCCCGAGGCGCCAGCCGGCGAGCCCCGGCTCCGCGGCGATCAGTTGCGCCAGCCGTTGGGGGCTTACCGGCACGATAGCGGGGGAGCGGTCACCGCGCGGGAAGAACTGTCCGAGCGCGTGCATCACCGCCAGCAGCGGGGTGCGCGGGGCATAGGTGAAGAGGATCGAGCCCTGGGTGCGGGCCGCCACCTGGGCGAGCAGGGCGACCACGTCCTCACTGCGGTAGTGGATCACCGAATCCATGGCGACCACATGGTCGAAGGTCCCGAGGGCCGGGTCCGTCATGTCGCCCACCAGGAATTCAAGGGTACCGACGCCCAAGTCCTTGGGGCTGCGCTCCTGCGCGAGCGCGATCAGGGTCGGTGCCACGTCGATGGCGACCACTTGGGCGCCGCGCCGGGCCGCCTCCACCGCCAGGGCCCCAGTGCCACAACCGGCATCGAGCAGGCGCCGGCCGCGCAGATCGGCGGGCAGCCAGCCGAGCAGGGTCGCGCGCATCAGGTCACGGCCGGCGCGCACCGTGGCGCGCACCCGGCTGACCGGGGCATCGGAGGTCAGCCGGCCCCAGGCATCCGAGGCGGTGCGGTCGAAGTAGGTCTCGATCTCGCCGCGGCGTTCTTGATAGGAGGAGGTCGGCATCAATCGAATCCCAGAAAATCGAAAATATCCCGGTCGCGCATCGGGCGCGCGGTCAGGGGCTCGGTACCGGCCCAGAGGGCGGCCGCGAGTTGCATGTATTGGGCCCTGGCCAGCTCGACCTCCGGTCCCGGGTCCATTTCAAACAGCGTGCACTTCTTGAGCCGGCTGCGGCGGATCACGTCGAGATCCGGGAGATGGGCCAGGCGCTTCAATCCCACCGCGTCGATGAAGCGGTCGATCTGGTCGGTCTCCGCACTGCGGTTGGCGATGACCCCCCCCAGCCGGACCCCGTAGTTCTTGGCCTTGGCCATGATCGCCGCGGCGATCCGGTTCATGGCGAAGATCGAATCGAAGTCGTTGGCGGCGACAATCAGGGCGCGCTCGGCGTGCTGCAGGGGCGTGGCAAAGCCGCCGCAGACCACGTCGCCCAGCACGTCGAAGATCACCACGTCGGTGTCCTCAAAGAGGTGATGCTGCTTCAGGAGCTTCACCGTCTGGCCGACGACATAGCCGCCGCACCCGGTGCCCGCCGGGGGCCCGCCGGCCTCCACACACATCACACCATTATAGCCCTCATAACAATAGTCTTCCGGCCTGAGTTCTTCCGGATGAAACTGCACCGACTCCAGGATGTCGATCACCGTGGGCACCAGGCACTTGGTGAGCGTGAAGGTGGAGTCGTGCTTGGGGTCGCAGCCGATCTGCAGCACCCGCTTGCCCAGCTTGGAGAAGGCGACCGACAGGTTCGAGGAGGTCGTGCTCTTGCCGATTCCGCCCTTGCCGTAGATCGCGAAGATCTTGGCGCGGCCGCCGATGGCCTCGTCCTCCTGGAACTGGACACTGCCCTCGCCGTCCGGCGGTGTGGCGCCGAGCGCCACCGGGATACCAATACTGTTCAAGCGGCGGCCTCCTGGAAGACACCTTCCAGCCGATCCTCCAGTTCCTCGCCGGCGCGGCGCAGTGCCTCGAGGGTCTCGGCATCCGGCGTCCAGTAATTGCGTTCGTGGGCCTCGATCAGCCGGCTGGCGACCTTGGCCGAGGCGGTGGGATTGAGTGCGGCGAGGCGCTCGCGCATCTCGTCGTCGAGCACATAGGTCTCGGTCAGGCGCTGGTAGACCCAGGGCGCGACCTGGCCGGTAGTGGCGGACCAGCCCATGGTGTTGGTCACATGGGTCTCGATCTGGCGTACCCCCTCGTAGCCGTGGGCCAGCATCCCCTCGTACCACTTGGGGTTCAGCATCCGGGTGCGGGTCTCCAGGGCCACCTGCTCGGCGAGCGTGCGCACCACCCCGTCACCCGTGGTCTGGTCGCCGATATAGACCGGGACATCGGTGCCGCGGGCGCGGCCCACGGCGCGGCTGATGCCGCCCAGGGTGTCGAAATAGTGGTCGATCGAGGTGACGCCCAGTTCCACCGAGTCCAGGTTCTGGTAGGCGAGTTCGACATTGCCGAGCACGCTGGTCAGGAGGTCCGCGTTCTGCATGGGCTTGCCGGAGCGCCCGTAGGCGAAGCACTTGCGTCTGGTATAGGTCTCGGCCAACTCGTCGCCCTCGTCCCAGCGGCTGCTGTCGACCAGATAATTGACGTTGGCGCCGTAGGCCCCGTCGGCGTTGCTGAAGACGCGCAACGAGGCCGTCTCCAGGTCACAGCCGTTGGCCTCCTGATAGGCCAGGGCGTGCTTGCGCACGAAGTTCTGGTCCAGCGGCTCGTCCGCGGTGGCGGCCAGATAGGAGGCATCGGCGAGCAGCCGGGTCTGCAGCGGCAGCAGGTCGCGGAAGATGCCCGAGAGGGTCATGACGCAGTCGATGCGCGGGCGGCCCAACTCCGCGAGCGGGATCAGCTCGGCGCCGGCGAGCCGTCCGAAGCTGTCGAAGCGCGGCTTGGTCCCCATCAGGGCCAGGGCCTGGGCGATGGGGCCGCCCTCGGTCTTTAGGTTGTCCGTACCCCAGAGGACCAGCGCGACGCACTCCGGCAGGGGGTTGCCTTCGACGCCATAGCGTTCCAAAAGGCGCTGCGTCTGGCGCGCCCCGTCGGCTACCGCGAAGCGGCTGGGGATGCGGTAGGGGTCGAAGCCGTGCAGATTGCGCCCGGTGGGCAGGATCTCCGGGGTGCGCAGCAGGTCGCCGCCGGGGGCGGGGCGCACATAGCCGCCGTCGAGGGCGTGCAGGATGGACGGGATCTCGTGTTGCTCGGTCAGCAGCCGATTGGTCTCGCCCAACTGGGTCAAGAGGCTGACATTCTCCTCGGTCTTGGGCATGGACCCGGCCACCAGGGCGCGGCTGACGTTCTTGCCGCCCACCAGTGCGGCCAGGGCCTCGCGGGCCGGGCGGGCGCCGTGGCTGGCCTCGGCAATGGCGAGCAGCAGGTCGATGCGCTGCTCGGCCGTGGGGGCCTGGCCGACGATGTGCAGGCCGTCCGGGATCAGGGTGTATTCCAGTTCCAGGACCGCCTTGTTGAGGCGCGCGATCGGCTCTTCAAAGGCCTCGCCCCAGCCGGGTTCCGCCGGGCACAGGTCCAGTTCCGCCCCCTGGGCCTGGATCAACTCGGCCAGGCCGTGGCGCTCGTTGACCTCGTCGGGCGGGAGGCTGCGCCAGCGCTCGATCGAGCCCTTCAGATCGATGAGCCCGCGATAGAGCCCGGCGTGGGCGATCGGCGGGGTCAGGTAGCTGACCAGGGTCGCGGCGGCGCGGCGCTTGGCGATGGTGCCTTCCGAGGGGTTGTTGGAGGCATAGAGATAGAGGTTCGGCAGGTCGCCGATCAGGCGGTCCGGCCAGCACTCGGCGGAGAGTCCGGACTGCTTGCCGGGCATGAACTCGAGCGCCCCGTGGGTGCCGAAGTGCAGCACCGCGTCGGCGCCGAACTCCTCCTTCAAGTAGCGATAGAAGGCGGTGAAGGCGTGGGTCGGGGTGAAGCCCTTCTCGAACAGCAGGCGCATGGGGTCGCCCTCGTAGCCGAAGGCGGGCTGTACGCCGACGAAGACGTTGCCGAAGGACTCCCCGAGCACGAAGATGGAGCGCCCGTCCGCCTGCTGCTTGCCGGGCGCCGGACCCCACTGCTTTTCGAGCTGTTTCAGGTAGGGCTCGCGGCGCACATGGTCGTCCGCCGAGACGCGGGCGTAGACATTGGCGTGGGCGCCGTAGCGCGAGGCGTTGCCGTTGACGATGCTCTCGCGCAGCACATCGACGTCCTTGGGGACCTCGACCGCGTAGCCGGCCGCTTTGAGTGCGGTGAGCGTATTGAAGAGCGACGAGAAGACCGAGAGATAGGCGGCGGTGCCGGTGTTGCCCGCGTTGGGCGGGAAGTTGAAGAGCACGATGGCGACCTTGCGGTCGTGTCGCGCCTTGCGCCGTAGCGAGACCAGCCGCGCGACCCGGGAGGCCAGCATCTGGGTACGCTCGTCGTGCGACTGCATGTCGCGCGCCTGATCGACGGCCCCGGCGTTGGAGCGCCCGCCGAAGACCATGGGGCCGGTGGAGCCGTCCAGTTCCGGGATGGCGACCATCATGGTGGCCTCCACCGGCAGCAAGCCCTGATCGGAGTCCGCCCACTGTTCCATGGTCTGGAACTCCACCGCCAGGGTGGACAGGTAGGGCACGTCGAGCTTGGTCAGCAGTTCCTGGGCGGCCTTGGCGTCGTTGTAGGCCGGCCCGCCGACGAGCGAGAAGCCGGTCAGTGAGATCACCGCGTCCACGCTCGCGCGGCCGTGGTGCATGAAATAGCGCTCGACCGCCGGCCGGGCGTCGAGCCCGCTGGCGAAGGCCGGGACCACGCGCAGCCCGCGTGACTCCAGGGCCGCGATCACGCCGTCATAGTGGTTGGCGTTGCCGGCCAGGACATAGGAGCGCATCAGCAGCAGCCCGACCGTGCCCTTGCTGTCGCGCCCGGCGGGCGGGAGCTTGGCCAGGTCGTCGCTGATGTGGCCTGGCAGGCGCGGGTGATAGACGCCGACCTCCGGATACTCTTGGGGCGGCGGTACCTTGAGGGTCCCACGCAGCACCCGGCGCTCACCGTCGGCATAGCGGTCCACCAGGTAGCGGACCATGTTGGCGATGTTTTCCTCGGACCCCGCCAGCCAGTATTGGAGGCTCAGGAAATAGGCGCGGACGTCCTGGGCGGTGCCGGGGATGAAGCGCAGCAGCTTGGGGATCCGCCGCAGCATGCTCATCTGCTGGGAGCCGGCATTGGCCTCCTGGCCCTCCTTCTTGCTGCCGCCGCGCAGGCGCTTGAGCAGCGCCAGGGGGCCGCCCTGCTTGCCGTCCATGCTGAAGCCGCCCATGCGGGTCAGGCGCATGACCTCACCGGCGGACATGCAGGAGACCATGGCGTCGCAGTGGTCCCGGCGCGCCTGCAGTGCCGGCAGGATCGGCTGTATGTGCTCTTCCATCACCAACATGGTGTTGATGACGATGTCGGCGGTGGCCACGTCCTCACGGCAGCGCTCGACCGCCTGCGGGTCCGCGGCCCACTCGGCGGCGGCGTGCAGGCTCAATTGCAGGCCCGGCAGATCCCGGCGCAGCCCGGGGCGGGCGCGGTCGAGGGTTCCCGCCAGGTGGCCGTCCAGGGCCACGATGACGACGCGGATCTGGGTATCCCGCGGGGTCGAACGGTCAGCGTCCGAAGTGCGCTTTCGCATCGTAGAGCGTCTCCACGGTAATCATTTGAATGCCGCGTTCAGTGGCAAATAATTCGGTGTTGCGGCGCGCCTTGCCGCGGACGAAAAAGGGAATCTTCTTCAGCTCCCGCTCGGCCTCGGGGGACCAGGCAGTGGTCAGTGGCGTGTGTTCAGTGGTCAGTGGAGACTCGGCGGTATCCGCCGGCTGCTGACCACTGGCCACTGGACCCTTCCCCACTGCCGCCGGCAGGTGCGAGGGGGCGGCCTCGTCATGGAACTCGGCGTCGCCCCGGAACATGGTCAACAGGTGCTCTTCCAGGCCCATCATCAGGGGATGGACCCAGGTGTCGAAAATGACGTTGGTGCCCTCGAAGCCCATCTGCGGGGCGTAGCGGGCCGGGCAGTCCTGGACGTGGTGGGGGGCGCCGATGACGGCGCAGGGGACGCCGAGCCGTTTGGCGATATGGCGCTCCATCTGGGTGCCCAGGACCAGTTCGGGGTGCAGCCCGGCGACCTGGGCCTCGACCTCCAGATAGTCGTCCGTGATCAGGGCCTCGATGTCATAGAGCGCGGCGGCGGCCCGGACCTCGCGCGCCAGTTCGCGCGAATAGGTGCCGAGTCCCACGACCTTGAACCCCAGTTCATCGGCGCAGATCCGCGCCGCGGCAATCGCATGGGTGGCGTCGGCGAAGATGTAGACCCGCTTGCCGGTCAGGTAGGTCGAGTCCACCGAGCGCGAGTACCAGGGCAGGCGCGAGGCGTGGGCCGCGAGTGCTGTTTCGACGTCGATCCCGGTCAGGGCGCCGATCTCGCGCAGGAAGTCCCGGGTCGCACCCACGCCGATGGGGATGGTCTTGACCGTCGGCTGCTTGAACATCCGCTCCAGCCAACTGCAGGCCGAGAGTGCGACTTCCGGATAGAGGCAGCAGTTGAAATCGGCCGCGGGGATGCGCGCGAGGTCGGCGGGGGAGGCGCCCAGCGGGGCGACCAGATTCACGTCCACGCCGATCGAGTCGAGCAGCCGGGTCAGTTCCACCACGTCGTCGCGGCAGCGAAAGCCGAGCGAGGTGGGCCCGAGCAGGTTCGCGCAGGGCCGCCGACCCGCGGCGCGCTCGCGCACGCTCGCGCGGGGCGCGGTGCCGGGGGCCGGGACCTGCTGTTGCAGGATGCGGCGCACCACCTGATAGAAGGTCTCGCTCGCCCCCCAGTTCTCCTGCCGGGAAAAGGCGGAGAGCTCCAGCGGTACCACCGGGATCGGCAGGCCCATGGACGCGGCGAGCGTCCCCGCCTGGTCCTGGAGCAGTTCCGCGGTGCAGGCCTCGCCGACCAGCAGCAGGTCCGGCTTGAAGCGCTCGTAGGTCTCGCGGACCCGGGTCTTGAGCAGTTCCGCGGTATCGGTCCCCAGGTCCCGCGCCTTGAAGGTGGTGTAGCTGACCGGCGGGCGGCGCTCGCCGCGTTCGATCATGGTGAACAGCAGGTCCGCATAGGTGTCGCCCTGGGGGGCGTGCAGTACGCAGTGCACGGCGCGCATGGAGGCGGCGATGCGCATGGCACCGATGTGCGGGGGGCCCTCATAGGTCCAGACCGTCAGTTGCATGGCTAGACCTTCAGTGCCGCGCTGCGCAGCAGGGGACGGGCGAAGAGTTCCGCCAGGTCGGCCGCCTGCTCGAAGCCGTGGATGGGGGTGAACACCAGTTCGATCGACCACTTGGTGCGCAGACCGAGCGCCTCCAGCGGGTTGGCCAGGCCCAGGCCGCAGACGGTCAGGTCCGGGCGCTCGGCGGCCACCCGATCCAGTTGCCGGTCCACGTCCTGGCCTTCGACCAGCCGCACGCCGGCCGGGAGCAGGTCCAGGTCGGGCTGCATGGCGCGTCGGTCCAGATAGGGGGTGCCGACCTCCAGCAGTTCGACGCCGCACTCGCGGGCGAGGAAGCGCGCGAGCGGGATCTCCAACTGGGAGTCCGGCAGGAAGGTCATGCGGCGCCCTTCGAGTACCTGGCGATAGCGTTCCAGGGAGCCGCGCGCCCGTTCGGCGGGGCCGGCGGTCACCCGTGCGAAGTCCGCGTCCGTGACCCCCCAGGCGTCGGCGGCGGCCTTGAGCCAGGCCAGGGTTCCCTCGACCCCGAAGGGGAAGGGGGCGCTCAGCAGGCGCGCGCCGCGAGACGCCAGCAGCCCGGCCGTCTCGTTGAAAAAGGGCTGAGCGAACAGCACACTGGTCCCCTCGCCCAGGGGCGGCAGTGCGCGGCTGTCGGTGCCCGGCAGGAACTGCACCGGTCCGATCCCGAGTGCGTCGAACAGGCGCGTGAACTGGTCCTCGACGACATCGGCCAGGGTTCCGAGCACCAGCAGGTTGCGCTCCCCGGCCCGGGGGCGCGGCAGTTCCGGCAGCAGGGCGGCGACACACTGGTCCTCGCCCTGGGTGAAGGTGGTCTCCAGGCCACTGCCGCTGAAGGCCAGCACCTTGACCTTACCGGCCTGGGCGCGGTTGAGCCGCTCCGCCGCCTTGTGCAGGTCGAGCTTGATGACCTCCGAGGGGCAGGAGCCGACCAGGAACAGGGTGCGGATGTCGGTGCGCCGCTCCAGCAGCCGGCCGACGACCAAGTCCAACTCGTCATGGCAGTCGGCAATACCGGCCAAGTCCCGCTCCTGGAGGATGGCGGTCGCGAAACGCGGCTCGGCGAAGATCATGACCCCGGCGGCGGATTGGAGCAGGTGGGCGCAGGTGCGCGAACCGACCACCAGGAAAAAGGTGTCGTGCATCTTGCGGTGCAGCCACACGATGCTGCTCAGGCCGCAGAAGACCTCGCATTGGCCGGGCTCACGCAGGATCTCCCGGGGGGCGCCGCGGGCGCCGGCGGCGTCGTCCGCACTGGTCGCGGGGACGCTCACAGGGCCGTCTCCGCCTGGGGCCGTGTCGTGGCAACGGGGGTCGCAGGACCGGGCGCCTGGCGGGCCTGGTCGAGGCGCGCCGCGCGCAGCTTCAGCAGGAACTGGGTGGCGTTGATCACGTAGGTCGCGTACGCGGCGAGCGCCAGCCACATCAGCCCCTCGGTGGGGAGCAGGTGGAAAACGAGCGCGACCAGATAGGCCGTGTGCAGGGCCAGCACCAGCATGCTGAACACGTCTTCCCAGAAGAAGGCTTCAGCGAACAGATACTTGCCGAAGACCACCTTCTCCCAGACGGAGCCGGTGATCATGATCACATACAGGACGAAGGTCTTGGCGACGATGGAGATGGTCGCGGCCTGGGCACCTTCACCGGTCGCCAGGAAACGGATGACCAGCCCGAGGCTGATCAGAAACACCAGGAATTGGAGGGGGGCGAGGATGCCCTGGACCAGGGTCCAAGGGGACGCATCGCGGCGCTTGCGCTCCTCCGGCGTGTAAAGGGGCATGCTCTGGCGGTACCTGAGATCGGTTGATTTCTTGGCGAAAATACGCCGCACGGACACGCTGGGGCCGCAGCCTGATCACCGTGTCCGGGGACTGGTGCGCGGCCGGGGCCGAAGCCGTTGCCACTGCGCACAATCTAGTCTCGTGGTGCGCGAGTGTCAATGCAAGTTGACGTAGCGGAAACTTGACATTCCCTGCCGAGTAGACAGACTTGGGAGACCCCAGGGCGCGTGCGGACCTCATCCGGGCGGGCCTTGCGGGCGGGTGTCCGCCATTTTATCAAGCCTGCGCGAGGGTCGTGACTGTGATGTGCTCTGTCTCCCCGGTTGCCCTCGCCGGTTTCCCCCGTGCCTTTGCCCTGCTGCGGATGCCCCGCCCGTGCCCGCACAGCCGCCCCGGTTCCGGGCGGCGGGCGGCCGTGCGTTGAACACCCCGGGCGCGGTGGCCGAGCGGATGGACGGCAAGCTCGCGGCCGACCTGTTACGCACCGTCGCCGATATCTCCCTGGTGCTGGACGCGAAGGGCGCCATCCTCGATTGCGCCATCGGCAACGAGGCCCTGGCGCGGGAGCTGGGCGCCGACCTGCAGGGCCGCTCCTGGCTGGACACGGTCGCCACCGACAGCCGCCCGCGGGTCGAGGCCATGCTGCGCGAGGCCGACGCCAAGTGGCCGGGCGAGTGGCGCCAGGTCAGCCAGTTGGGGCGCCCGGGCAAGGAGGTCCCGGTGCAGTACCGCGCCATTCGCTTCGGCAAGCACGGGCACATCCTCGCGGTCGGGCGGGAGCTGCAGGCGGTCGCCTCGCTCCAGCAGCAGTTGGTCGACGCCCAGCAGGCGCTGGAGCGCGACTATTGGCGCTTCCGCCAGATGGAGACCCGCTACCGGCTGCTCTTTCAGAGCGTCGCGGAGGCGGTGCTGATCGTGGACGCCGGCCTGCGTCGGGTGGTGGAGGCCAACCCGGCCGCCGCCCTGCTACTCGGCGACACCGGCGCCCGGGTCGTCGGGCGGCCCTTCCCCGAGGGCTTCGAGCCCGAGAGCACCCGCGCCATCGAGGCCCTGCTCGGCAGCGTCTTCGCCAGCGGCAAGGTCGACAGCGTCAGCGTGCGCCGCCGCGACCTGGCCGGGGAAATGGTCGTCTCCGCCTCCCTGCTGCGCCAGGACGACACGACCCTCTTCGTCGTGCGCATCTGCCCCTTGCCGACGGACCCCGGGGTGACCGCGTTGCCCGAGAACGAGGCCAACCTGCTCAAGGCGGTGGCCGCGGCCCCCGACTCCATCCTGATCACCGATGCCGAGGGGCGTATTCTCGCGGCCAATCGCGCCTTCCTCAACCAGGTCGAACTGGCCAATGAGCACCTGCTGCGCGGCCAATCGCTCGACCGCTGGCTCGGCCGCGCCGGGATCGACCTCAATGTCCTATTGAGCACCCTGCGCCAGCACGGCACCCTGCGGCTCTTCAAGACCACGCTGCGCGGTCAATACGGCACCACCGCGGATGTCGAGATCTCGGGCGCCGCCATCGAGCACGGACCCCTGCCCTGTTTCGGCTTCTTCATTCGCGACGTCGGCCGCCGCCTGGGCAGCGGCGACCAGACCGCCGCCGGCCTGCCGGTGTGGGTCGCCCAATTCACCGACCGCGTCGGCAGCGCCCCGCTCAAAGACCTGGTGCGTGAATCGACCGACCTCATCGAGCGGTTGTGCATCGAGGCCGCTTTGAAGCTAACCGGCGGCAATCGCGCCTCGGCGGCGGAGCTTTTGGGGCTGAGCCGGCAGAGTCTCTATGTGAAGCTTGCGCGGTATGGGATTGGGGGGGATGTGGCGGCGGAGGCGGAGTGAGCCTTGGAGTGGCCGCAGGGCGGAACGCCGTAGGGCGTTCCGCCGGTGACTTTGGCGTCAATGGCGGATCGCCCTGCGGGCATCCGCCCTGCGCGGACTGCCCCGTGACGACCAGCAACAAAGCGTTTTTTTATCATTTCATTTTTTCCGCTTATGAGCGCACTTGAGAGTCCCGTCTGGCAAGGTGTCAGTGGTCTACTGGCGCTTGCTGCCATAATTATCTCCCTCGCAATTTTTCGTCTTCAGACGCCAAGGCGCTCCCTTGCGTATTACGTCGTTACCGATAACCCCTTAATATCCGAACCAAAAATGTTGAGCGGCAGGGTGAGAATCCTGCTTGGCGACACACCCGTAGAGACACCTCGCTTTCTGGTTGTGCGATTTCAGAATACTGGTCGCGCAGCATTGCAGCGAAGCGACTTTGACGGGCCAATAAGATTGGAGTTCAGTGAGCCCTCAGACGCACTATATGCAGTGCCAGCGGATCGCGATCCCGACGATCGTCCTCTGAGTGTAAGCTTCGCCAGAGATCTAATTGAGGTTGCTCCTCTACTTCTGAATCCTAAAGATTCGTTCTCGGTCCACTGCGTTTTGAGCAATCCTCGCGCGAGATTAACCGTTTCGGCGCGCATATCTGGCGTAAAGGCGCTGACTCGGCTTCTGGTGGACCGCGAAGGAAAGCCACGCTCGGCCACTGCGATAGTGCTATCAAAGGCCCAGGTTGTCACGGTTGGCGGTTCGTTGATCATCAGTTTTCTATCGGGTATTTTTGGCATCGGCTTGTTCCAAATATCCGAAAGGTTTCTGATGGATGTAATTTCGGCTATCTCCCGATAGGTTGCGGTGAGGGCCGTGCAGGGGATGGGGTCAGGTCTTGCTTTTTGCCTCCCGTTATCGCGCCGAGCTAAGCTTGGCGTCTCTTGCGGGGTGAAAGTCCCCGTCGGGTAAGGGCTAGCGACCCGCCCGTATCGAGTGTTGGTCCCATTGCGGAGTGGGGTAACCCGCGAACAATAGTA
>Ga0247837_1003814_pt1 | contig 25570 bp, 26 predicted proteins | sample LaCtaG_2_FD_187115 | JGI IMG/M metagenome (GOLD analysis project Ga0247837, IMG submission 187115) | Freshwater microbial communities from meromictic Lake La Cruz, Castile-La Mancha, Spain - LaCruzMarch2015_14.5m | ecosystem: Environmental > Aquatic > Freshwater > Lake | place: Spain: Castile-La...
ACCTAAGAGAGTATTCACGCATTCCAATATCTTTCATTGGGAAAAGTTTCGACATCGAAAGAATAGCCAATTTTGAAGAAATATAAGAAAACAGGGCTTAGAGTACTAAATAGACAGTCGTAGTTGGAAATTTCCCTCCATTCTTTTACTCCTAATACTGAGAAACCTAAATTCGATAGTTCCTCATTCAGCCACACCCCATCATCCTTCACCCTAACCATAGACCCGCAATTCCCCTCCTGAACCGAGTCTATAGTAGTCCAGCAGGCTGACGAGCAGTCCAATTTAGGCTTACTCTAGGTGCGGATGCCAGCAGATGGAGGGTCTCTGGTAGAACTGGGTCTCGTAGATTTTGGCCGCCTTCACGTAATGCTCCTCCGCAAGTTCCAGACGTTTAGTGGCTTTGCAGAGGTTACCCAGGCAGTGCAGACAGGCAGCGAAGTGGAAACACAGGGGGAAAGTTTCAGCATAGATTAGGGAGGCTTGGAGATAGCGGGCTTCTGCCTGCTCCCAGTTCCCTAGGCTTTCGTACGCCAGACCGAGGTCCTTTAGACAGTTAGCGAATTGGAGTGCTTTGGGGAAGTTGGCGGAGTAGAGCTGGCAGGCCTGCAAACAGCTTTCCACTGCTTCGCTGCCTCGCTCCAGGCGCAAGTACAGTCTCGCCAAGTCGTGCAGGCAGTTCGCGAACTCCAAGCACTTCGGGAAGCCCTGCGCGAAGATCTGCTTCGCCTGTATCAGGTACTTCTCCGCCTCACTCAGCCAGGGCTGAGCTGCGTAGAGCAGGCCCAGCTGTCTGCTGGCACTCGCTGTGATATAGGACAGAGGATACATCTTCACTGCTTGCGCCAAGCCGTTCTCGTAGTAGGCAGTGGCCAAGTCCTCCCTACCCTGAGTGCGGTACTGTTCTGCCTGAATGATGAGCAGCACGGACTTGCTAGCTGGAGACACAGCGGGCAGCTTCGCAGTCCACTGCCGAGCCAAGGCCTGACTAGGACTGGTTTCCTCCAAATAACATAGTGAACAGGTGAGGTAGTACAGAGCACGCAGCACTTCGAAGCCGAAGGCCTCCCTTCCCCAAGTCTTCAGCGTACGTTCACATACATCTGAAGCTTCGCTCCACCAGCCCGCCTGGTAGTACGCTTCAGCCAGGGTGTTGCTCAGCTTCAAAGCCAGTGTGGTGGAGGGGTTCTTCCTCATCTTCTTGAGCAGGGAGTAGGCTTCGGAGTTTTTCGAGAACTGGGAAATGACCAGATTGGCCTGAGCGCGCAGTTCTGGGTTTTCATGCGAGAGATGTTCCACTAGAGTTTCAATCCCTACATCAGCGTCAAGTCCGGCTTCGCGTAAAAAGGTCGCAGCAGGCTCAGGGGTGGGCGGCTCGACAGGGGGTGAGGGAGGCTTGAAGGCGGGGTGCGAAATGGAGGCAGGGCGCGGAGTGAAGACTGCAGGGTTGAGAGTGAGTGGGTAGGACGCCAGGTCCAGCCGGTACCTTGCACAGCCGTTGTCCGAAGTGGCAGTGGTCTTTTCCTGCATGTCCGGCCTCATGGAGTAGGTCAGCACTTCGTCCATTTCCTCAAGCTCTTTGGGCACTATAGCCAAGGAAAACCCTGCGAAGTAGTAGTCAGCGAGCGACTCCTTCGACCCCTCCTCATCTGAATCCTCGGCCTTGGCCTGTTGCATCAGTCTGATGAAATCGAGACGTCTGCTGGCTAGTTCGTCCTTGGTGGCTTCATACCGTTGCCGGGCAGTTTCTTCACTCTCACTGAAACTGCGCTCCACCGCGGAAAGCAAAGTGGCCTTCTTTGCCTGCAGTCTGCTTTCCAACTCATCCAGACCACATGTAGGCGTGGCGTCCAGCGAGGAAATCTTGTTGAATTGGTGTCTCCCTTGCTTGCGTGTCCAGTCACAGACCGCTGCATCCCTGGGCTTGTGGATGGAGTGGAAGGAAAGGATGTCGAACACAGGCAGTTCCAGTTCAGTGAGGAGGAACATGTGCTGTTGGCACAGCTTCGTCTTTTCGTCGTTCTCTGCGAAGCCGAACACGTAGGCTGCCTCGCTGCAGTCCGCCTGGTCACAAGGCAGCAAGGGGGCGGCACTCATTATTCTACTACTGGGAGTAGTATCGAGTCTTGGCGGTACTTTCAGGAGGAGCAGCGCCGGCCTCAACTCGCCTACCCCAGCGAAGGCATATCTGCCCGCCCCGAAACAGTCGGCTGAGTACTAGAAAGGCTAGGTCTCAGCTGTAGCACGCCTACAGACTTTCACAGAGATATCCTGACAGACTTGCATGGTAGCGCAAGACAGAGCCAATGTTCCTAGTGTCCATATCAGTTCTTCGGATTTGAACAGGTAGAGGTCTGGTGATTTCCGTGTGAATCGCCGAGCATAGAAAAGTGACAATCTACTTAAAGAACCCGTAAATTTCTGCCCCAATTTGCTGAAGTTAACTGAAAGTCTTCGATAATTAACTAAAGATCGTGAACCAACTCACTGGGTAATTCTTGAAATTCGAGTGTGAAAGTGTGTTCCTTGCAATTAGGTTTTGTTACTCCAGAACGCACTGTGGCACAGAAGCACTAAAGTCTCCTCCCAATATAAAGCGCGCATTCATACATTTAGAGGTTATTTCTCACACCTACATATTCGGTCGGAAGGGTAGGCTGGACTTACTGTTGTGCGGAGTTATGTGAAAAGACTATGCACTCCCTTCTGAAGGGAGCCTCGATCGCCAACACCATCTTTTCTCAGGGTCTGTGCATTAAATTCATACCTCTACAAGCGCGTTTACAACTGCTTTTGCATAGCTAGATATGAATGAAGGTAGGACAGAAACGCAGTTTCCCCCAAAGTTGAGTGCATCTGCTTTTAATGCACAAGGCCGCAATATTGATGGCCACAGCCACGCAGAGTCTAGCCGTGGTGAGCGGGAGCCACTTAGAGGTGTGGAACTACTTCCGACACACAAGGAAGAGCGCCGCTTTGTCCGTCCCTCTCAAGGTGGATAGCTGCAGCAGATGGGTGTGGATGCGGACAGGCCTGTTTTGCAGTGGAGGCTTCGGGCACGGGGACGGCACTAAGGAGGCCTACGAGGTAGGACAAAGAGGAAGAGTGGTGCGGCTGTTGGATATGAAGGGCAGTAGGAGTAACCACGGACTGTGGTTTGACTGGGCCAGAGAGCGAGTATTTGTCTTTGGAGGAGGGGGTGTCAGCTTCACAGGAGACCATGGGACGACGCAGGAATGTACTGTTTATGTAGACTGTAACAACTACAAAGACCTTCGCACTTGCGAGGTGTTCGGTGGGGGCAGATGGCGAGAACTGCCCGGCATGCAAGAGGCGCGGGCTGACTTCAATCCCTGTGCATTTGAAAAGCAAGTCTATGTCTGCGGCTATCCCTCAGTCTCAATTGAGGCTTTCGACCCTGAGGCTTGTGTCTTCCACCAGCTCAAAGTGCACCTACTAGAGCGCAGTGCCTGCCTTCTAGTGGTGGAAAACAACCAGCTGCTGGTACTGACAGACAACTACGCCACTAGATGGGAGGCCGGCCAGCACCACAGCCTGAGGCAGATCAGCCAAACGCAGCACTCGATGCATGGGAAAGTCTGCAACGCGCCTCCTGTCCTGGACTCAGTCAACAGTCTCCTCTACATCACTACGGAGGGAGTGTGCTTCAGCATCTCACTGGAAGACGGCGTCAAAAGAAGAGCTGCGATTGACTAGATAGTGCACCTGCTTGCCATTTAGAACAAACGCCTGGCACAATAGGGTGACCTTCTCTCCTTAATTGCCTGCTTTATCGACGGTCTGGTCATATCTCTATCAGAGCTCACTCAACTGTCCCCAGCTTATGTGCAAAAGTCAAGCAATAGCCTGTATTCCTACTTAAAGAGACTCGCCAGTGTCCTCCACCCAGGACCCATCCAGCTTGATTCCGTAGCACTCACTGTTGAACACCACATACACAACATCATTGACTGAGTCCACCTGAACCGGCATATTGCTGGCCACTCGGCAATGCAGTGTCTTGGCTTCCTGAGAAACCTGCACCAAGTTGTGCTCAGAGTTGAAGTGCCAGCGAGTCACGTAGACTTCACACATCACGAGGAGTTGGGCGTTTTCCACCACGGCGAGAGAAGCATAGTCGTTTTCAGGGAGCTGGATTGGTAGTAGTTGAAAGATGCAAGTTTCAGGGTCGAAGGTCTCAATTGTGGAGGTCCAGCCCCCGCACAGATACACCAGTTTCTCATATTCACAGGGATTGAAGACGCACCGCGCCTCGGCCATGTTGGCAAGTCTGAGCCAGGCGCTCGATTGCAAGTCAAAGGCTTCGCTTTCCTTGAGGTTTCCGTCCCTCTGATCTGTCCTAGGCACTTACTGCGGCCTGACTGGACAGTTACCGCCGAACACGAATACTTTGCTTGCGCGATTCCACCACAGGCCGTGGCAGCCTCTCTGCGTACTCATATCTACCAAACTCCTCACTTTCCCACTCGCCCCAACAGAGTACGCACTCCGTATTCCCGAGCCATCCTGTCCTCTGCCTAAGGAAAGGTCACCTCCGCTGCAGAAGAGCCAGTCCTGCACCCACATCCACCGGCTCTCAGTGTCCGCCTGCACAGGCACAGTGAGTGCGATGGTGTTCCAGGTCTTGCGAAGCAGGTCCCACCTGTGTAGTGAGTTCTCCCAGAGAACCACAAGATCTGAAGGAGTTCTCAGGGGCTTGTTGGCGGAGAGATGGTCTGGCTTGGGGGTAGACTTGTGAGTAGCTTTGGCGGGCTTGAATGACACTATGGACAGGCAGGCGCATAAGCAGGAAGCGAGAGGCTTGCCGCAGCCAGAGCAGAGGCGGGAAGCGGGCTGCATGCCTCGTCTGGCCATGTTGGTATTATCAAGTTCTGGACGAATGAACGTGGATGTTGGAGTCTGCACCATCGCCTAAACAGTCTTTCCGATCTCTCTCGTAACACCCAGAGAACTTGTAGTCTCCTGCGTTTTTAAGAAGTACTAGAACCCAATAGTAACTGAGGTCTGCATGCACTAGTTCTATATGTACTCACAGCCTCTTTGCACAGTCCTAAGACTTATCCGTTCTCGTCATTCCCTTGCCTGCGTCCCTCCTTGAGAGACACTCCGTGCATCTTGCCGTGCACCCACTTGCCTGATAGTTTGGTACCGTCGTGCAGAGTCAAGGTGCCGGGGCCGTGCTTCTTATCCTTCACATAGATCCCCACGAAGGTCTTGCCGTCAGGCCACTTGAACGTGCCTGCTCCATGCATCTTATTATCCAGCCACATTCCTTCGTATTTGCATCCATTCGGCCAGCAATACACTCCCTGTCCTTCGATGTTGTTATCTTTGAAGGTGCCTTTGTACCAGGACTTATCCGCCCACAGGAACTCCCCGTAGCCACTCTTCCGTCCCAACTCGTAACTACCTTTGTACTTAGACCCGTCAGGCCAAGTCTCCACCCCAAGTCCATGCTGCATGTCCGCTACCCAGTCTCCTATGTACCTAGAGCCGTCCACATGCACATACACTCCTCTGCCTTGGGCTTTATCGTCCACCCAGTGGCCGTCATATACGTCTCCGTTACTGTGGACCAGGCGACCTTTTCCATTCGCCATATCCCGTTCCCACAGTCCTTCGTAGACCGACTCATCCTGCCAGTGCTGAATGCCCCGTCCCTCCCTCATCCCTGTATCCGCATTCCACTCCCCAGTATACACAGACCCGTTATCAAAGGTGACAGGACTCCTACGCTCCAGATGTCGCTTGAGCGGCGCTGCATTGACAGGCTGCCGTCCCTGGCACTTGCGCACTTGGTAGCCTCGCCAGGTGGCCTGGATCTTGAGGATGCTAGTGAGCACCTGGTGCATGTTACTCTTCGTCGGCAGCAGCTCGAACTCCCCCACCTTTCCTGAAATCGACAGATCAAGGCAGATCCTACAAGAGTTGCCCATACTTTACAGTCTGGCGTCCTGAGTCCTATTACTACCCCTCCTTGAAGAAGAGATAAAGCAGCAGAATCAGACTTGTCCCGGTCACATATCCTCTTCTGGCCAGGCCGTAGTCTTCCAAGCCGCGAGCCGGAGGCGCAACGCCCTTGCTGAGACTGCGTAGATCCGCATAGTCTTGGTCGGGACGAGGGTAGATGAGGGGGAGGGAAAGCGGGACCAGGGGCGGAGGGATAAGGAACTGCTGCACGTGGGAAAAGTCGAGGAGTCTGGGCTGCACTTGAGTGGCAAGCTTCTCTATTCGGTTCACGAAGGCGACCAGGTTGGGGAACTGCTCGAAGCTCTTGATATGTTCGTGCTCCTTCGGCAGGTTGCTGAGTTCTTCCTTGAGGTAGGCGTACACTATCAGATCCGCACTGTGCGGCCTCGCGCCCTCTCCCAGGAAGAAGAAGTCCTTTTCCCCTAAGCACTCACTCAGTTTCTCGTGTGTTTCATGCACCTTTCTACAAGCTTCCCGAGCAGAGACTAAGTAGTGTTGGCTGGTGAGAAACCACCGCTTATGGAAGCGCTGCTTGAAGCACTCGATAAGGAGGAGAGGCCAGAAAGGCAGGTCGTGGGAAACTTGTGCAGAGAGGGTGCAGGGGTGGAGAGCACTGACACACAGCTCATGTAGCAGTGAGGCCAGCGCCCGGTCCTGCGCCGACAGGTCGAAGTCCAAGTCATAGGTCGCTTGCAGGAAGTCAATCACCTTGGACTCGTGAAACACATACTCGCCATAGCGAAGCACCGGCAAGTCCCCTACTCCGTTCCACCAGTAGCTGGTCCGCACCTCTTGCAGCTGCTTCATGTCACAGAACAACCGATACAGCCGCACACAGAGATGAACAGGGTTCAGCCGGCCGCAGTCCGCTTCCGTGTAGAGCACGAACTCGTCCCTGCCTACCATCTTTCTAGCCTGCACACAGCTTCCCTAGCTACTGCTTATCCCTACTGCAGGAAATCCGCTAGTGTGAGTTCCACGTTCTCCACCGGGTACTCGTCTTCGTAACTCGCTACGACCTCCTCCCCCTCGTACTCCACAGCCTGGAACTTCAGGGAGGCGGGCAGCACTGACACAGGGGTTGAGGAGGGCTTGCGGAGGGAAAAGAAGAGAGTGCCGGTTTGGTCCGGGGCTATGCGGGCACAGGGCACAGAGACGAAGGAGTCAGATTCACTGAGAAGAACTGCGAAGGGAGACTGCATCAAGTGCAAGTTCACTCCCACGCTCTCCATCACTTGGCCGGGGATAGTGTTCTTCACGCTGAACTGCAACACCACGTGATGCTCATATACGTACTTCACATAACTCACTATGATTTCCGCTGTCTTTTCAGTTAGGAACTGCTCGCCGGAGGTCTTCACTATCGGTCCGTACCCTGCGAACTGCGGGTTTGTTTGTATATCGTCCACAAGACTGACAGGCTCAGACAGGGTTTCCGGGACTGACGCAGCCGGGAGTTGAGTTTCTGGGGCCTGGGAAAGGTCGAGAGAAGAGCCTTGCAAAGCCTTCTGTACTGCGGCTTCTAGGGCTAGCAGCGACATGGGGAGAGCATAGGTGAGAGGCCGGCCTGTTTCCAAGGATTTGAGGTTCATAGCCGCTCGCTCGCGCACTTCGTCGTCCCTGTCCTCCAAGCACCTCCGCAGCAGCAGGCCGATGCTCTTTTTGAGTTCTGCGATTTGCCCGAACCTTGCCAAGGCGTTGACTGCTGCGGCCCTGATCATGCCTTTCTCCAGAATGAGGCGGTTGTATATGAAGCGGATGTAGCTGGAGGGGTGGGACATCTTGGGCCCCAACTCCCCCAGCAGGTGCAGCACCCTGCACTGCAGTATGTCGAAGGGACAGTCTTCAATGAACTCTGCCAAGTGGAGAAGACTGATTTCCTGGCACTCCGGCACTTCCCTCATAATGCCCAGCATGCACTCCACCATTGCTTGCTTCAGTTGGAAGCTGCCGTCCTGCTTCAAACAGCTTGCCACGAAGTTCAGCAGTGACCCTGCTTTGCCAGGCATGCGCACACATAGCGCTTTGATGCTGCTCACTATGTCTACCTTGAAGTCGTCCGATAACTCTGCAATGTACACCTGGATTTGCTTGAGCAGTTGGTCTACATTCGCTTCGCTGCTGATCTTGAGCATGGTGGAAATGGCGAGAGTTGCGATGCAGCGGTTGGGGTCATTGATGAGCGGCTCGAAGTCACTGTAGTTAGGCACCAGGTACTTGGAGAACTGGACTGCGACCTTGTTAAGTGCCTTAATTGCAGCGAATTTGACACAGGAGCGGGTGGAAGCCAGGAAGAGCTGCAGCACTGTGAGTGCAGAGGCGATGTCTTTGGGCGTAGCAGTGCGGATTTCACACATAGCCTTCGCCGCCTCCAACACAATCATATCCTGACTGCGGTGCAGACAGCCTTCCAAGTACTCCAGCAGGACGTGTTCAATGGAGGAGTCCAGTGACATGCGCAGCATCGTTTCCTTGATGAAGCGGATCAGTTGGCAGTGGGACAGGGGCGACTTCAGGTTGGACCGAGTCATGGACACCAGCAGCTTCGTCAGAGACACAGGGTCGTTGCGCTTGATTTCGTAGATGAGGAGGAGACCGTGGTAATGCACGTTGAAGTTAGACGCAGTCAGCCTTTCCTGCACCTCCGGCACCCACCGCTTGATGATTTCCAGTGCGCCCTTGCCCAGATTTGCCCCGAGCTGCACTCCCAACAGCAGCGCCGAAGCCGCGATGGACTCATTCTTATCAATGATCGCAGTCTTCAGTGAGCGTTCAAGCTGCGTGAGCATGCTCAGGTCCAGCGTCTTCGCCAGCACTCTAAGTGCATTCGCTCTGTAGAACTCGTTGGTGCCTGATACATCCCGCACGAGGGAACTGGTGACGATGAAGACTTCATTTTCTTTGGGAGTCAGTTCCTTGAGCACTAGGTACAGCAGTCGGCGCAGGTGCAGGTCGGAACTCTGGAACATCTTTGTCACGCGGAAGAACAGCTCAGTGGATTCAGTTTCGCTCAGAGTTTCTCCTTGGTTGAGAAGGAAGAGAGTTCTGCTCATAACTCTGCGGCACTCTTCAAGGTCCAGTTGCTTTGCATCAAAGCACCGGGAATCCTGTAGCACTCGCGACTTTTCGATGGTCATCAGCGGGTCTCCCTCGGAGTGCTTCATATTATGGACTCCATCCGTCCAGTCCTTCCTCACATACAAATGAGATGCGTGTATTGAGGACACAGCTGCTGCTGAACTTTCACCGACTTACTCCTACATACTTATTCAGTCACCAGCAACTACCAAAGCCGGGAAAGATGCTGGAAACGAGATGCGTTTCTGCTTTGGCTAGAGGGAAAGGAGAGGTGTAAGGAGGGACTGCACAGGCCATGAATGCTGTCTAGCTAGTCTTAGGCTTCACCTTGAAAACGGAAATCTTCAGGTAGTCTGCGATTTCTAGGACAATACCTACGAAATACTTGGTTTGACAGAAGATCTGGAGGCTGAAGATGAAGGCGTAGAACCAAATTCCCATGCTGTGGTGTCCTGCCTAGACCTCACCTCTCACAGCTGTCAGCACTGCCTGAAATACGAACAAAACCACACCTTTGTGTACTAGTGGGTATTCAGACTGCATATCCCTCACCTTCGACATTGTGCAGATGATCATGACTGTGGTGACTTCGCCCAGCACTGATGCAGTACTTAGCATCAGAGGCAGTGTGTAGTACTTGAGAGTGCCGCGGTACAGGAAGAATGCAATTACGCTGACAATTATACCCAGAGGCACTAAGTCTCGCAGAGGCCGGAGAGACTTAGTGCGAATAGTGACTAGCAATATCATTGTCAGAATACCGTAGACACTGATACCAATGGTAAAGAAAACCCAGCAGTCGCTTCGACTAAAGCCCCAGACCAAAGGCTGCTCCCAGAACGCATAGCCATACCACCAGGTCAGGAAGTACATGAGTCTGGTCAATAGTCCATACTCCGTCACTCCCACTCCTCCCAAAGACGTCCTACACACCCCCATGTAGTGTTCTTCCCAAGCAGCAATCAGGTAAGTAGCTTCCATCCCCAACAGCATGATCGCAGAGTAAGTCACATTAGTGACATGCAGGGCCTGGATTAGCAGGAAAAATATCGCATTCGTGTTGATAGAGCAGTCAAAGCCATGGTCCAACAACTGTCCTAAAGCGGAGCTATTCCCAGTGCGACGGGCTTGCTTGCCATCACAGTTGTCCAAAATATCGTAGGCAGTGAGTGCCAGAATGGCCAACAGCCAAAAAGACAGAGGGAGCTCCGCTGTCAATGTCGAGTTGTTGAAGGCCAGAGTCAACGCACACACTGAGAACATGCACAGGGCGCCCAGGGTGGTGATCAAGTTCGGAGCCAGCCAACGGGGAATCAGCCGGACTGCGGGCTCCCAGAAGAGAACGTCACAAATGCGGTCTACGAAGGTGTAGGGCGAGCCCTTGTACTTGCTCGCTGCGATGTTCTTCAGTCCTTCTTGGGTAAACATCGACTTTTATTTCAACAACAATGGAAACTTCCGGGTTCTTTGAGTGGCGGTAGCGACGAATGCTAGGAAAGTGGGAATTCTTAGTAGAAGTCATTAGAAAGAGAAGAATTGCGGGACTTTAATTTGCGCCTTTTCTACCGAATTGATTCTCCTGATCCCTGTTTTAGACCACCGGCTTTTCCGACCATTTACCCCCGCGCTATAGTAAGAATCTGATCGGTAGCTGCTTAGAGTCCGGGAAAGCTGAAATCAGTCATACTCAGCAAAGACCTTTTCCAGTGCGCAAAGCTGCAATGTCCTCCTGTGAACTGCCTTCTTCATTCCGCCCACACGTGCATTCTGTGAAGTCGCTAACAGGCGACGACTCACAGGAAACCGCTCGGCCAGGCCATGCACTGCGCTAGCGGCTTCTTTTGTGGAGGAGAATGTCGCGTATACGTTTCCCAGCAGAAAATCGCTTAAGTTGTCGCAAGTTTTAAGGTCCAGCAGCCAATGTACCCTGCTTTAATAGGGAAATAGGGAATGGAATTAGTGCATCTCCCGTTATTTAGCCTCCGTAATCGCAATGGCTGCAGCAGGGTTTTCATACAAATGCGGCAATAAGACAGTCTGCGAAGTCACTGGCTTGGAATGCAGCAAAGTGCACGGTCTCCAAACCTACATGCACTGATCTTGCGGAAAAACTGACAACTCCTCTGGACCTGTGCCTTCTCGATCCTTCCCTCAGCCATATTAGTGCAAGCCTAACTAAATTAGCTGTAGTAGTAGCCTAGGAAGCAGACAAAAGACGCGCCTGTCATGTACTTTCGTCTGCCGGAGAAGAATATATTGTAGACCTTGGAAACGGCCACGAAGATATTGATGAGTCTGCGGAGACAGCCGAGGACCAGGGCGGCCTCGTCCTCTGACCTGCCGAACTGTTTGCTGAGCAGTCCTGACAGCATTTGAGTCATTGCAGGGTTGTTCAGAGAATCCTGGAGGAAGGCGGAATTCATCTGCGGCATAGCGGCCGCACCTCCTTCTTTTCCTTCCTCACTGCTTATTCTAGGCATGGGCCCTGCAGCCCCGGCCGCCGTCCTCATCATCTCAGGAGTCAAATGCTGAGTCATCATTTGAATCTGCTCCGGGGTTATTTCCATCCCGAACTGCTTGGACATGGCCACCATAGTCGCAGGGTCCATGTGCTTCATCGTTTCCAGCATTGCAGAGAGCTGGGAGTCGTCCATGTTTTTGAGCGTTTCTCGCTGCTGGGCGACCATGCCAGGGTCAATCCGACCTCCAGACATAGGCATAGGCACAGCGGGGGCTGGGACAGGCAGCTGAGCGGGGGTTGCTTTGGGAGCGGGTGGGGGGTCGATAACGTCCTCTATCTTGATGCCTCGGTTTTTGGGATGGTTTTTCAGCTGGGATTCTGCCTTGGGCTCTTCCTTAGCTTCCTCTCGCTTGGCTTCCTCGGCATCGGGCTGGACTTCCGCCACTTTTGGAGACTCAGCTTTCGCTTCTTCCTTAGGTGCGGGGTCCACCTTGCGACTTCTCAGTTCAGCCAGCATTTCCCCAACTGCCTTATCTCCCGGGTTGATCCTCCCGGCTTTGTCCAGCATTTCCTCCGCTCTCACGACTTCCCCGGTCTCCATCAGCGCTTGGCCGTACCGAAAGCAGGCCTTGTAGCTGTTTGGATCGAAGGTCAGCACTTGCTTGCACTGTGTGACTACAGCGGGCCAGTTTTGTCGCTTGGCTTCGACTGTAGCGAGGTTAGTTCTGCAGGTCACTTCCAGGTTTATAACGTCTTGCCCCAGGCCCTGTCCCTCCAGCGCCTTTATCGCACCCTCATACTGCTCAATCGCATCCAGCAGCTGTCCCTTCCCAAAGTACTCATTCCCCTTGTTCTTCATCCGCACCACCGGCTCCAACTTCCCCGGTACAGCCGCAGGCTGCTGAGGCGCCCCACCCATAGCAGGCATAGCCCCTTTCATCGCATTGAAAGTCTCAGGACTCATCTGTGACATCGCACTTGCAGCTTGGCTCATCATGTTGGGGTCCACACCACCCATGCCGGACATTGCAGCCATCCGTTTGAGTTCTTCTGGGGAGAGTTTGGACATCATCTCCGCGCCACGCCGCATGTCTTCGGGAGTCATGTGCTTGAGAGCTTCTAAGTTGGCTGGGTTGAACATTGGATGAATGGCGTTTATATGGGCTGTTGGCACCTTTCTTATGTGGGAGACTGAACAGCTAGTTTGATTGAAGGCTGTTTCCTTTGCGTTCTTCCTAAGGCATGCAGTCTTTTCAATACCTGCGAAGACTGCTCGATGCTGCAATATGAGAGAAAGGAAAAGAACTACTGGGGAGTGGAGCGGAGTAGACCTTTAGCCGGGCGAGGAGGAGTGTGGAAATCGCCTTTTTTGGACACCACTTCATCCTTCCCGAAGTCTACATGTTCCCTACGTTGGGTTGTGTTCAGCTTCAGGTTGAACATCACTTTGCGCTTCTTTTGCAGCTTTTCCTTGGCTTCCTTGCCTTTGTGCTTCCGTTCTGACAGCTGCACAGCCACTTCCTCAAAGCCGAGCACGGCTTCTCCCTTTTCTGCCTTCCCAGGGCGGCCTCGAACCCGCTTCTTTTCCTCCCGTTTTCCCTGCTTTGTTTCAGCTGTATAGAACTTCTGCATGACAGTTTTCAGCCCTTCGGGGATTTCCTCCTCCTGACTGGTTTGCTTGATAGGAGACTTTTCCTCAGTGTCTTCCCCCAAACATCGATATAAGGCCTGAATACCACAAGATCGTTTGAAGCTTTCGCACTCTGGGGCATCCGCCAGCATTTCCCGCACAGCCGCGTGGAGTCTGTCCCTGTATTTCTCCTTCCCAAGGAAGCGGGCGAATATTCGCGTGTACACTGCCTCCGCGACATGTGGCAATTTGACGTCTTTCAAATACATCAAAAACGGCCGAATCAGTCTGAGCGTGGACTTCACAGCCTTCTTCGGTCTTTCCTCCGCAAAGATATCGAAGACATGGAAAGCCAGTGCCTGTCCCTTGTAAGTAGCCTTGTCTAGGAAGGAGTACATGAGGTCTGTCCACTGGGGGAGAGTGGAGGAGGTCACGAGAGCCATGGTGCGGCGCAGGTAGAGCCGGGCGAGGTGCATGAACTTGTCGAAGCGGAAGCGGTCCAGAGTGTCCCATTGGAGTCGCAGCATTTCGAAGCAGGCGGTGGCCCACAGCCAGGGATTGGGCGTGATGTCCATAATCGACGCCAGTTCCTCTGCCAGGGCAGTCTGGTTGTCTTTCCCGTCACACATCCACATGCCTAAGTGGGTCTTACAGTAAAACAAGGCCTTCCAAAGCTTCATGCATTCCGTGAGGTCCAGGACTGCAGTGCTTAGTTGGGCCTTGAGGTCGTGCAGGGCTTCCAGACGGATGCTGGCTTCGGTGGAAGCCAAGCGCTTGCCGAAGCCCTTGAAGCTAGCCATGGCTCCCAGTATAGGAATGGAGGAGCAGGTGCAAGAGCTGCTCTTCGAAGACTTCGTCCGTGGCGCTTCCAAGAGCTGCTTCCTACGCTGCATCACCAAGCCTGCGGCCCAGCTCTCTTCCAAGCAGCAGCAGTGTGTGCAGGACTGCGTGCACCGCTACTCCCAGTGCCGTTCCCTGGCACTAGACCACCTTAAGGAGACCGCTAAGAGATAGTTGACATGGCGGCAGAGCTGGTTAGAGCAGTGCTGACACAGCCGGAATACGCGTACACTGGGCCGCTGGAGAGGGTCTGGACAGGGGAGTGTTGGGTGTATGAGCCGCCGGATTTAGAGGGGCAGGGACGGAACTTGGTAGAGCTGCTGGAGAGGGATCCGGCGGCTTTCCTGGTTGCTTACCGGTATCTTCTCACAGCAGAGCAGCTCCACCCCTTCCTCTCCCACCCTGACTCCTCAGTGCGTCTCCAAGCCCTGGAAGCCGGGCCGCTCTTCCCTCAGCTCGCCCGCAACCGCCGCTACCAGAAGTTGCAGCAACTCATCCAAGCCGGCGACTACTTCTCTGAAGCCGCCATCCAGTCCAGAGAGCCACTGCTATATCAGGAATTCGTGGGTCGATTCAGAGACCCGGCCGATAGACAGCCTCTGCCAAATTCGCTGTCGGAAGGGATATTGGCGCTTGCAGACCGAGCGGAAAGAGCGAGAATGGTGAAGCCGGGGGAGGGGGAAATCACCACTGAGGAATTAGAGGAAAACGAAGACTTCTTACTGAGGACTCTGCATGAAGACTATCTCCAGACGCCGAACCCTGCAGTGGACCGGTGCGACGACTACCGGGACTGGGAAGCTGAAGGCAGAGAAGCGGAAAGCAGGTGGTTCGACACTGAGGACGGAGACCATGCCTGTCCCGGAGACACAGGCGAGCAAGACTTCTAATCATACACCCCTGCTTAGGTACCCATAGCTCTAGATATTGGGAAATGATGGAAAGGAATGGATTTCCCTTCAGTTGCCAGGGCTATGTGCAGAGTCTGGCCTTCAACTCCTCGGGCACTCGCCTAGCAGCCGCCTCTGCGGACCAGAAGATATACATGTGGAGCTACGAGAACGGCTGGAGGGAGAGTGGCAATTGGAACGCACATCATGGAGCTGTCTATAAGGTTCGATGGGCTCCCGAGGAGTTCGGTCCTTTAATAGCTTCGTGTTCCTTCGACAAAACCATCCGTATATGGGAAGAAAAGAAAGAACGAGCGGAAGACGCACTATGGAAAAACCTCGCCACCTTAGTCGAAAGCAAAGAACCAGTAGTAGACATTCGCTTCGCCCCCAAGAGCTACGGCCTAGTGCTAGCTGCGTGCAGTTTGAATGGGGAAGTGAGGGTGTATGACGCTACGGACCTGCTCAATTTGGCGCTGTGGACTTGCAGTCATACCTTTGAAGCGAGTGCGCTGGGGTCGAACTGCTTGGCGTGGAATCCGTCGAGTGAGGGGCAGATGGTGCTCATTGGGAATAATGATTTGGCGGCTGCGAGACAGAAATTGTCCATTTCTCGGGCTGAGACACCCGAATTACTGCAGCTTTGGGTCTTCAGTCCCGACTCCAAGCGCTGGACCAAAGCAGGCCTTCCGCAAGTGCACGAAGCCACAGTGCTGGAAGTCGAGTGGGCACCTCGGCTGGGCCGCAAAATCCACTGCATCGCCTCCCTGTCCAGTGACGGGAAAGTGGCGATTTGGCGCTTGGGCCTGGCTGGGAACGTGTTGGGAAGTGTGGTTGTGGAGATGGACGTGTTTGAGCCGGGAAGACTGTATTCTATGGCTTGGGACGTGCTGGGAAATGGACTTGTGGCCATTGCGGAGCCTGGGAACCCGGTGGTGTGGGTGAGAGACGGAGTCAAGACTTGGAAAAAGCGCTAAAGTAATCCATTCTTAACATACCTTAGGAACACTTTTCCCACAGCTTCCTTGAATCTCTGGAAAGGCAAACTATTCCTTAGCACCATTCTTAACATACCCTAGCAATAGGTATGGAAAACACCAGAGTGACAGTGCACCGAGGCGAGGTCCCGAAGCCTCCGGATTCCCTGCGCTTTGTTGTGGTCTCTGATACACATGGAAGAATTGGGGCTGACTTCGTCCTGCCCGAGGGAGACGTCCTAATCCACTGTGGGGACTTTTCCATGAAAGGCAGTCCAGACGAAATCCGCTCCTTCATCTCAACTCTCTCCCACTGGCGTTTCCGCCACAAAATAGTGATCGCAGGCAACCACGACTACTCCTTCGACCCAGACTTCTGCCGCACAGCCCACAAGTCCGGCTTGCACTACAATGAAGGCTTGAAGAGGGAACTCGCGAGGTACTGCACTTATCTGGAGGACTCGGGAGTGGAGCTGTATGGGTACCAAGTTTGGGGGACTCCCTGGGTGCCCAGGCATAATAAAACTGCCTTTTCTCTACCTGAAGGGTCGCCAGACCTACGAGCAAAGCGCGACCTTGTCCCTTCCCACACCGACATCCTCATAACCCACGGACCAGTATACGGCTACAACGACCTGACAGCAGACAACAAAAGCGCAGGGTGTCTTTTGCTGCTAGAAACGCTGCAGCGGGTTAGGCCGCTAATTCACCTTTGTGGCCATATACATGAAGGCCACGGCACTATGGAAACCCGCTACTGCCCCTCTGTAAACGCTTCTATCTGTGCGAAGAAGTACCAACCCGTGCACAAGGCCTATGTGTTCGACCTGCCTAGGAGCAGGACTTAGCACTAACTATGTAGAGGAAGAGCTCTGCTTTGCCCCAGGTCATTTTCACCTTAAAAGAGTGAGCGAGTTGCAGGTAGGTGCGGACTGGCAGCCTCACAAGACTTAGTATCTTTGCTCCTGCTCTCAGTCGCTCGAATAAGTCCGTTTGCCGCTCCACCAATTCCTTCGGAAAGCACAAATTGGCGCAATACACGCAGTCTGCAGGCGACCAATCCACTTCAAACAGGTCTCCCTGTATGATTTCAATAGGCGCCATTGCAGGACTGGCAGCCCTGCCAACTACTTCTCTGCTGAGTTGGCACAGGTCTTCCAGGAGCTCTACACCCACTACGCGTTGGAGAGCTGGACAGCTGAGAGCGAGGGTGAGGAGACACTTCCCAGCGCCGCTGCCTAGGTCCCAGAATTGCTGGCTGGGTTGGAGGTCGCAGTAGAGGAGAAGAGAGCGGAAGTGGATGAAATCGACTTCGCCGTATGTAAACTCGTGGCAGCCGGCTATGTCTTTGCGGAGACGCTCGGCATAGGAAATATCCACCAGGTCGTAAGGCTCATACAGACCATTTATCAATAGAGACTGCGTCCGTTCCAAATGAGTCAACAGGTCCAATTCCCTGATTTCCCCTCCTGATATTGTCAACTGCACAGGCGTTTTCCCTAGATTTAGTACTCCGATGTGGCAGACGCGACTAGAGGCAATCCACCGGTCTGTATCCACACATATGCGCAAGCCAGAATCCGCGATTTCTAGCCTTTCCCTGGGCTCTTTCTGCTTCTCTACGTAGTCTCGGTAGTACGCATCATCAAATGGGTCCAACTCATACAAAGTCTCAGGATCACCGTCTTCTTTGGGTCTATAGACAGGACTGCGGCCTTGGTAGTACCCCATGCTATAGAGATGTTCGTTTTCACTGGGATAGGGCCGGTCTGGGGACAGAAAAAGCGCAATTGCGGGACAATTCGAAGGTGTTTGGACGAGAATTCGACTTGCGCCTGCGTGATTTACCCTGATTTTGAAGTAAATCCACTCTTCCAGAGTGGTCTGAAGCGGAACTTCACTGTCTAATAGGCGGATTTCCTTCACAGTATGCATAAAACAAAGCAAACTATACCGACTTTCACCTTCACAGCTCCCATGAATTGCAATTTGATACAACCCCGGCCTAAAATCCGCATGTGCAGGGTGGATTTCCACCAATTCCGTACTTGCAGTGGCCGACTTCCACCCAAAACAGTCTATCTAGGCCCTACCCAGGGTCGGCACCCCCTCCACACTGACGTACAAATCAGGGTCGCTGGCGCTGTCCAGGGCCTCCACTCTAGGGAGGACTTACTTGATGCAGAGACTTTGGGAGGTGGTGGCGGGCAGCTGCACTGTGTAGCGGTGGTAGAGGCCGAAGGGGATGGAGCCGAATAGGAGGGAGTTGAGAGGGGCAGGAGGGACGGATTCCATAGAAGAAGTGAGACTTTTACTTTGTATAAGGGGAAATTTCGATACTGAGGATTTGCAGAAGCTGCTAGAAAGGTCTTTTTGTCGTACAAATAAGAGAAATCATTAGGAAAATTGACTATTGCCTTTGAGTAGAAGCGAAATGCTTTCTTTTTTATACTGTGCAGATTGGCCAAAGCCAGTTGCTTGCAGGGGAAATATGCATTTCTCTCTGTCTTACTGGAATTCCTATGGATTTCCGGACTTGTTGCATCCATATCAGAGCGAATTGAGATACACTCAGATGACGAGTGTGAGTTAAACAGCCTATACCCAAGCCTGTATGTGCTCAAATTGCCCTTTGAGTCTCTCTTTCCAATGGTCCTCCCTTCTTCTATAGCAATATGGACGCTCTCCAATGTTCGGCCTGCGGGAAGTACTACAACTGGACCGACCGCAAGCCCAAAGCGCTCGAGTGCGGTCACGCGATATGCCTCAAGGACGTAGAGGAACTGTGCAGAGGCGGCAAGCCTGTGAAGTGTCAAAAGGACCAAATAATCACCAACAAGCGAATTGAGGAGTTCAAGGACGACCACTCTTTGATGGAAATGCTGGATAGGGCTGAAGTCCGGTGCGAAGCGCACTCCACCATAGCAGCCACCTTCTGTCTCGAGCACTGCTTAGCCCTGTGCCAAGACTGCCGCCATCCGGCTGGGGCGGGGTGCAGGATAAAGGGACTTCCAGAAGACTTGGGAGAAATCGAGTATACAGTGAATGTGAAACTTGAACAGATGTGCAAAACTTGCACGCCCAGTCCTGCACTTAGAGGCAAATACGAGAGAAAGGGCAAAATGATGATTCGCGAGTTGATGCCTCTATATAAGGAATTCGCAGCTTTGGCTGGACCCCCAGTAGTTGCGCCTCCTGCGCCTCGGGCCCAGCCGCAGCGGCCAGTAGTAGTACCAAGCGAGCCTATTCCTTGTGAAACCTGCAAAGGCCCAGCTAATGGTTCTCTGCGCTGTAACGACTTTAAGGCCTACTGCCAAAACCACGCAGGGAAGAACATCGTCGAAGGAGCGCCTTGTGTGAAGCTGGACGGGTCAGTGCCAGAGGCTGAAGTCTGCAGTCAAATCGCTTCGCTTTTCCCAAGCTTCCTCTCGAAAGTGAATTTCTACGATTTAGACCTACAGACGCTCATGACAGTGGCCACACCTCCGCCCTCTCCCAAAGTCCTGCGCGACTTGGGCCTGCTCATAATTCGCAAAGGCTGCACCGACAAAGGCACCTTCACCCAGGCTCCTGACAACTTCTTCTGTCCCAGCTGCTTGCAGCCACTACGGAAAGACAATGCGAGTATGCGAGAACTGCGCTGCGGTAAGGCTTTGCACGCGATTTGCGAAGGTTGTGCGAGGGACAAAGGAGAACAGCGGGCTGTTTGTCCACTTGATAAGGCAGTTTTTGGTGTGAATTACACACAGCTGACTGCAATTGGTAGGTCGGCGGCGGCCCCAGGACTTCCACAGGTATATGGAGCTGGGATTCCTCCGGAGCTGCAGGGTTATGCGCAGCAGGCTTCTGGGGCGGTGATTCCTCCGGAGCTGCAGGCTTTGCGAGGATCTCAAGGATTTGCACAGGTGGACCCATCCTTAGGACGCTCAGGCTTAGTACCCTCCCAAATGTCCAAATCAGGACTACCGACCCAGCCAATGCACTTGAAAGGCGGACTTCCAACTCAACCCCCCCTCTACTCTGCAGTTCCTTCAGTACCACAGCCTATGCCGAGGTCTGTACTCCCTGTGCAGACATTTCAGCCCAAGCCTGGACCGCTGCCTCAGCAAAGTGTTGCAAGTCCTTTGACTCCGCCTACTCGTCCAGTGCCTCAAGTCCCTTCTCCAAGTATCCCCAAACCCCCAGTCACTGCATTCCCTGCAATGCCCGATATCCCCAAAGTCTCTGGAACTCCCTTACCTCCTGCTCACTTATACGCCGGCGAACTCGTAATCAACCGTTTCCCCTCCGTCCTCCCTCCAATGGACATTTCCGCTGATAGACGCACTGCCAATCAACGTGGCTGGTACCAAACTCATGACAAAAACCAAGTCGAAGCAATGGTTTTCGTGACGAGTGAGAATTTGCTGCTGCTGGGAGTGTCGATTGCAGCGCCCACCAGTCAAATAAATGCAAGTATTGTCGACTTCGTCAATATATATCGGAATAGGGATACTCGGGTGCCTCCGACTTACTCGCATCGAGGGAGGGAAAGGATTCAGGGAGGGAACCAGCTGCTAGGAGACGTCCGCTTCGCCCAGCCCTTCCAAGTGATGGCAGGCCAGCAGTACTCCCTCAAAATAAAGCTCTCCGGCGACCCCAACACCTCCTACGAAACCTACCGCGGCAACCCCTTCGAAAGACCTGACATCTGGATCACTGACGACGGAGTGCTGTGGGAGTTCGAAGAGTGCACGCTGGTGGAGCCAGGCGAGTACTTGAATGGACAGAACAACCTGAGTGGGCCGATACTGAGACTTATATATCGGCGGTAGTTAGGGCTTAGGTAGAGACTGGGAAAGCAGGAATTGGCCTTCGGCTCGCTCACGGAGTTTGTCTTCGTTTTGGCGCTTTGTGACTAATTCTGGGTCTTTCAGTAGGGAAAAGCGGTACGTAGCATAGGTGATGACCGTGCCTACTGCTATAATAGACACTGCCAAACGACTCAGTCCAGAGGACACCAAGTAGGGATTCTGCTCCTTAAAGCCTTGCTTCAGGGGGTTTAGTCCCTGCCTCCGGGTGTGTATTGCCTTTAGGTAGGGACTTTGCTCGAGCAGGTCCTCGGGCCTGGGAGGCAGTTTCTGGTTCAGCGTCTTGTTGAGCCGGAAGGACATCTTTACAGCTACTTACGTAGCAGCCTTATATTCCTCAGCTAGAACTGAGTTATTGCCACTGCTGAAGTAGCTTTCGTTGATGCAATTCATCTGGTACGCCTTCTGCGTTGGCACTTCCAGCGCCAGGCGCGAGCTAACGGCATACATAAAGCTCGGCAGCGGCGAAGCCTTAGGCTTGCGAGCCGGGGGCCTCCCAAAGTCAGTATGTGGCGAGCTGCCTAGCCCTTACTACGCCTCGACCGCGTTAAAGCTGATATCATAGGCCTCCGGACTCGGCCGCAGGTCGTAAATCGGCTTGCGACTGGGCATTTTAGCGAAAACCGCCACTTTGCCTAAGTCCTTCATATATCTTTCTTTATTCGGACTATACTCAGGCGCTTCACGCTGCGAAACGAAAACCTGCTCCTGTCTGCCCAAGCGTCTGCTCAAGTCCGGAGCTGAGGAGTACCTGTGTGGGACTCACGTGTATTTGGAGGAAAAGCCGGGCATGAGGTTGGCGGCCAGGAAGCGCTTTTCGTGGGGGCCGGAGCCTTCGACGAAGGGCTTGCGCCTGCTTTGCTTGCTGAAGGCCACCATGCGGATCTGGTTTCGAGGGATTTTGGGGAATTTGATGGGAGGAGGGAAGGAGTCAGTAGTGGCTGGGAGGGGGTTGGGGGGCTGGGGAGGGGAGAGGTCGATCAGACGAGGGCCGGGCTTGTTCTTGTCGACTTGGGAGTAGGAGACATTGTAGTGTCCACACGGCGGCGCCAGCGCCCTCGCTCCCTACATCTCCCTTACCAGCCTAGCATAGTAATCCTCCCTCGACTGCACCCCGAACACAAAGGACTTCTCCCCACTCTTCCTCTCCTCCACTCTCCTGCCAGTCTTCACAGCCCTGTCCACTGGCTTCATCAGTTCTGCAAGCACACTAGCTGGCAGCTCAGTGCGCACAGGCTTGGGCCGGGCGGGGAGCAGGGTTTCTTGGGAGTGGGAGCGGGGATACAGGACTTGGTCGAGCTGCTTGAGGGTTTGGAACTTCTCTTTGCTCGTTTGGCCGGCTCGGGAGTAGGCGTTGTCAGCCAGACTGACCATTAATTATGTATGGAAACCTGACTTTGCCCTTTAAAAGTGCCCATTTCAGATGAAAAAGACACTATTTTCGGCGAATTCCTTAGAAACTATGTGTAAATGTCTGAAATCGCTCGAAGTCGGTTGACTACTTCTCTGCCGTCATCGTCTCTCTGCGATTTTCGAATGCTGTCCGCCAAGTCAGTGACCCACCCTGCAAACGCACTAGTTCTAGCGCAAATAGTCTCATACTCCCGCTCAATTGGGAAGAAAATACCCGTTTTGAACTCTGGAAGAGGGAAATTTATGTCCATTCCCTGGCCTCGAGTCCATTTTTGAGGTAAAGAGCACTGAGTAGGCGGGATTCCGAGGGTTAGTTGGGAGTTGGGACTGTTAATTACGGCAGTGGCGAGGTTGGAGGAGGCGTTTGGCAGGAGAGGCTGCAGAAATTGACGTAAATCGAGGTGGGATTCAGCGATTCTGCAGGGTAAAGTCATGTTTTCAGCGAAAAGTGCAGGGGAAAAACGCTGCAAATTGCTTGTATAGTCTTCCCAAAGGGCAGGAATGTGCAATAAATGCGAAAAATCCGCCAATTCCGCCAAATATTTCCCTACTTTTTCCGTCTTTTCCGGGGCTTGCAGCGGCTTAAAAGTCTGCAAACAGACTGGAAGTTTGGGACAAGCGTCCGAAAATAGCTCTAAAAGCGGCATTTCCGCCCACATCCAGTCCCAGTCACATCCACTCAGTCCGCCCTGTATACAGTCGCACTGCTCAGTTAGCGCCCGTAGCCGCTCCTCTAGCTCCTCCCTAGGGCTGTTTTCCTCATCCGCCGCTAGTACTATGCGAGGAATGATAGGGAAGCTTAAGTCATTGCTCCAGGACTTAATTGGCTGCTGGGTGTACACCGCCAAAGGCCCAGACCTGAATAGTGCTTACCAGGGCAAGGACTCCTTCGGGGTGGGTAAGCCAGGCAGGGAAAGTTGGTCTTTGTGGTCTAAAGCCAGCATGCGGGGAGTGCCGTTCGCTGTCCACAGCACTTCTGAGAGAGGAGCGAGGGGCCCTGAACTGGAGTAGGCGTGTTGGATGTTCCAGAAGGGCACGAAGAGACGGTTGGCGTTGCCTCCGGCCTGCAGCACGACTATCTCCTTCATATATACCTGGACTGTCTCTGATGTTCGGCCATTCGTCAAACACCCCAACACGCAAAACTGCCCAAACCGCCTACTTCCAACACTCAGTTTTCAGCAAAAACTGCATTTCTACGTTTCAAAGTCTACCCAAAACCCACCTTCTCTGAGACTTTATCAGGACAATACATATATGGCCGACACCTACCTTCGCAAGATCTTCTGCAGAGTGGAGTATTTAGGCGCAGGCTACAGCGGCTGGCAAACCCAGCGAAACAGTCCCGTCCGCACTATCAGTGGAGCTTTGGAAGGCTGTTTAAGTGCTATTTTGCCTACCGAAAAGTGCAAAAAATTCATATTAGTGGGCGCGAGCAGGACTGATGCGGGGGTCAGTGCAGCCGGCAATGCCTTTCATATCAAACTGTACTATGCGAAAGAGGCAGTTGAGCTGCCTGAGAAGTTCTTTAGATTGGCGCTCAACTCGCAACTAGGTAGAAACGACCATTCGATACGGATTTTAGAGACGAAGGAAGTGCCGTATGGCTTTCATGCCCAGAGAACTGTGGGGAAAGTGTATAGATACTGCGTGACTACTGATAATTCCGTGTTTTACCAGGATAGGGCGATGGTAATTCCCACTGAATTGGACGTAAATATGCTTAAAACTGCTGCAAAGCTGCTCACAGGACCGATACATGCTCAAAACTTCTCCAAACGACACCAAGAAACCGACCCTCCAGAGCGACTAATCGAGGCTATAACTGTGGAAACCAAGGGAAAAGAGGTAAACATCTCTTTCCAGTCCGCAGGGTTCGCCTGGCACCAAGTCAGGTATATGGCCGGCTGCTTAGTAGAGTGCGGCTTACACCAAATAACCCTCGACCAGGTCCGATCCTTTGCCACAGGGAGGTGCAGTGCCCGGCCTTTGTTGGCTCCTGCGGCGGGACTGTGTCTCCAAAGGGTCGAATACGACCCTTTCTGGGGAGTTTGAAGGCCTATTAGTACCTAGGTTGATAGCCCACAGGCTGGTAATAGGACTGCTGGTACTGCTCTGGACTCGGTTGTTGGTAGAGCTGGGACTGGATGTAGCCCTGTTGTTGGGAAGGAGTGGGCAGGTAGGGCTGGAAGTAGCCTTGGGGCTGCTGGACGAAGTAGGCCTGCGGCTGGTAGTAGGGCATTTGGACAGGGTACATGGGCTGAGCCTGGGAGACTTGGGGGTACATTTGGTAGGGATTTGGACCGACCTGTTGGTATTGGGGAGATAAAGGCTGGGCCTGACTTATAGCTGGATTAGTGGGCGGATATGGCGCTTGCACAGGGTTAGTGGGTGGATATGGCACTTGCACAGGGTTAGGAGTTAATGGCGTTTCGATAAGGTCCTTCAGGTGAATCTGCTCCACATCGACTCTGGGCGATAGGGGCATTTCGTAGGTAAGAGTTCGGTTCTTCCCAGGCCTTTCCACCTGCGTGATCGGACTGACCTCGAGTCCAGGCTTCTGCAGGAAGGAGCCAGGGCCAGGCGCACTGCCCTGAGACTGAAACCTGCACCTGCAGTTCATCAGCGGGGCGCCAATAGTTTGCTTGGTCTGCAGGAAGCTGAGAGCGGCTTCGTAGGACCTGGAGGAGTGCCGGACTTCGTAGTGGCTGCCTTCGAAGTCTTGCGCTATATAGAGGTTGGGATGCCACAGCGAATGCAGTGCAGGCAAGGACGCCACCTCCTGCGAGTGCACCACCGCCGACAAGTACTGCAATCCAGCCACCGCTACCGCGAGAAGGACTATTACTTTCATTTGTAACTCCATAACGCCTCTAGTTGCTAGCTTTCTGTGCGGGGAAATTGGCAGTCCAGTATGCATAGCGCTGGCCTAGACTTGCACTTTCCTCAGCTGTGTACGCGACTTGGCAGTTCGGACAGTGGTGGAAGCTTCGGGCGCAGATGCAGTTGAGACAGAGCGGCTTCGTGCATGCAGAGCAGGCGACTAGGTAGTAGTAGTGACAAGACAAGTTGCAGCAAGTGCAGATATCAAAGAGGTACTGTGGAGCTGCCTTTTCCTGGATGCTACTATCCATCCTGTCAACCCACTCCTTGACTATCTTTACTGAACTCGGTTCGACCTTCCCTAAGGCCTCACACGTATTCCTTATATCTGATATTGGGTAGTAGGAAAGGTTTAAGGAAGGCTGACGGTTTAGACCTTGGGCTAGTAGAGAGGCTAGATAGGTGAGTGGATGTGCATCATTACAAGGAGCAGTGCAGTCCAGGGAATTCGCACAAGAGGAGGATCTTGAGGTGGGTTTGCTGGCGTTGGGACTGCTGAAACCCTTCATTTCTATTGTAGATTATAGAGTGAACGGCTCAGAATGAGACAAGCTGTA
>Ga0247837_1003828_pt1 | contig 25490 bp, 16 predicted proteins | sample LaCtaG_2_FD_187115 | JGI IMG/M metagenome (GOLD analysis project Ga0247837, IMG submission 187115) | Freshwater microbial communities from meromictic Lake La Cruz, Castile-La Mancha, Spain - LaCruzMarch2015_14.5m | ecosystem: Environmental > Aquatic > Freshwater > Lake | place: Spain: Castile-La...
AAACTGAGCAAGTTCCAGCAAGTGCCCAGTCGAGTGAACTCCCATAGGAACTGATTAGGCACGCACTAAGTTTAGCAGTGCTTGCAAGAGCGAACTGAGAGCCACAGGAGTCTGGCGCCGTAGTGCTTCCACCTGGGTGTACAGCTCGCCAAAGGCTTGCTCACTGCGGAAGCGAGTGGTGGTGATGCAAGGGTCCCAGCAGTATGCAATCAGCTGGGCGAAGCTATAGACGTCCTTCTTTGAGTTCAGGAGCAGTGAAAGGCTCGAGAAAGTCCGAGGCACAGAGCCAGCATGGGAGCACAGCAGGGGGTGTGAGCGCCACTGTCAGTGTCTTCCAGTCCTTTAGGAAGAAATGCTGAGGCTGCAGGGATAGGTGGCATAGGCCCTGAGAGTGCAGAAAGGTCAGGGCTTCCCCTGTCTTGAGCAGTACTGTGAATACCTCTACTGGCCTGGGAAAGGCTGCAAGCAGGTCGGATAGGGATATCAGCCCTGCGGGTCTCAGTATGGAAGGACCCAAACCACACCGCCTGCCAAATCGTAGCTTTCTTCAGTCACAGCGGCATTATTATTGCCTGCGCCTACTCAGCGGCTATATGTGTGACAGTCAGCACTTTGAAAAGGACAAGTACCCTCTCTGGCGCTACCATGCAGTTGTGTTGTCTTTATCCCTGGGACTATGTGTACTTATGGCCTGTACGCATGGTTTGGGGAAGTCTGCCTTCCAAGACTGTACGTTACGCAAAGGCAGTTGGACTGAGTAAGGACAATGTAGACTTTCAGAACTGTCTGCTATCCTAATTGCAGTTATTATCAGCACTTTGGCGTCTATCCGGTTTGTTTCTTGCTTTCGTCTCAGCCGCAGATTCTCCTGCAACACACTAATAGGGGCCTTGGTATATCTAGCAATGTGGACTCCTAACGCCGTTGTGCACTTCATCAGCTATCATAAGTTCGAGAAAACTCCTAGTCAGTTGCTATTTCATGTGAGTAGTAAGCAGATAGCGGGCTTAACAGCCGCTGCCTCAGTGGTAGTCACTATCGGCATTCGCTTGTCCTACAAGCCTATCAGGGATGCAATACTCATGAATCACCTTTTCCGTTCTGGGAATATACACCTATGCAGCGTATTCGCATCCCATAGATTTTTATATAGACTAATAAGCAATAGGCTTAGTAGTAAGAACTGCTTAATCTCGAATGTAGCTAAGGGTCGATGAATGACCCAAGCTGGCAGTTCTTCTTGTATTTGGTTATTTGCGACTTATATAGAGCACCCAAGTATGCATTGGCGCTATTGAGATCAGACACTTGGCTTTTGGCAGTATAAAGAATGATTGGAAGAAGAAATCGCTATTTTCTAGAATATATACTATATGATGTGAGGAATCGACGCGAATCGGTTCCTTCAACAACTTCGCTTCTAAATTGACGTTTATTTTGGTACTTGATGGATTCTTTACGAGCGAATTCAAGCACAATCCCCAAATCTGCTTTCAGCCTATGTGAAAACTTCATGCAAATAGTACCTGGCAAGCACACTCCAACTACACATAAAAAATCCGTACATTTACATTAAACTCGCCATACGCCTCGTAGAAATGTCCCTATTCTCCCCTATATAGTCTTGATATGGACGCTATGATCGGAGTGTTGTTCGGAGTGATGGGCATTTCCCTGCTTTCAGATCTGTGTTTCGCCTTTCTATTCTTACGAATAGCGGAACTTCGGGAAGGTCCAGGACAGCTGATTTTCGCTCAAACTCAGGCACAAATAATCCTCGACCTGCACTGGCTCAGCCTCAGTGTAGTGTGGAAGGACCCAAGCCACACCGCCTGCCAAATCGTAGCTTTCTTCACTTACAGCGGATTCGTGGCTTCTTGTGCATACGCAGCGGCTATATGTGTAGCAGTGAGTCAACACTTTGAAAGGGAAAAGTACCCTTCTCTCTGGCGCTACCATGCAGCAGTGCTGTGCATATCTTTGGGACTATGTGTGATTATGGCCTGTACGCATGGCTTGGGAATGTCTGCCTTCCAAGACTGTACATTAAGCAAAGGCCAATGGACTGAGTAAGATTAATACAGACTTTCAGAGTTGCCAATTATCGGGATCGCAGCTATCATTAGCGCTTTGGCGTCTATTCGATTCTTTCGTCGCTTTCATCTAAGCCGCAAATTCACCTGGAACACACTAATGGTCGCCTTGGTGTACCTAGCAATGTGGACTCTTTCAGCAACTATACACTTCATCAGCTATAGCCACTTCCACATAGTGGTTCCGGGGCCGTTATTTCAGGTGATAAACAGGCAGATAGCGGATTTACTAGCCGCTGCTTCCACAATAACCACTATTGGAATTCGACTGTCCTATGAGCCAATCAGGAATGCGATACTGCTGGATCGCTCCATTCGCACTAGAAGTGGCGCTTCTTTGCAGCCTCTAACATTGCTATAGACTGCGCTTTTAATAGGATATGAGAAATGTGCATTATCGGACTTTCGAGCTGTGTATGCTCCATCGCAACTCTCAATTTCCTCAGACGTTTCAGCGCGAGCCGGCATTCACACTAAATCTCTTATAGCAGCCTATATTTACCTAGCATGAGACGTCTTGCTCCCTCGTCCACTTCCTCAGCCTCAATGCCTTCAACACGACAGTTCCAGCCTCAATTACACTGGTATAGACAGGCTTCTGCACTTCTCACGGTGGTTACTCGGCTTTCCTATGAACTGCTATGGTCGGCTGTGCTGCTGGGACCTTTCCCTGCGAGTTCATCACTTCGGATATGTAGGTAGCAGGTCAATTTCGCCCGACCAATAGACCTTTGCGGATTGAGACGATTCTGTACGAGAATTAAAGTAAAATTACAGTCCTGAATTAATCCCTTATATAGTAATAATCAACTAAATCAGGGAAAGTTCATATCTGAAAGGACGCCAAAGCACTACTTTATCTAAAGACCGTCCAACAGCCCCGGCTCATTCGCAGGCCGCTTCAGACACACCCACTTCAAAACCTCCCTCCATATCGGTGCATAGGACAGGCGGATCAGCACAGTGACGAAGTCAGAAGCGGCGGCTATGAGCGATGCAGTCTATATGCACACTACCAGTGTTAGGGCTGTTTCGGACATATCCACTCCGCTGTAGCTTAATAAATGGGCGATAGCAGCCAAAGCCCACATGCCGTTATAGGCAAGGGCGACGAATAGAGAGTTGAGGATAAGTTTGCGATTCTGTCCATAGCGTCGGAGGTAGTAGATGGAGGTGCTCACGCAAATACAGGCGGAAAGCGCTAATTCAACGAACAAAGAAACCCTGTTTAGGTGTTACTCCGCCCAACTGCCCTTCTCCAGCGAACACGTGCCAAATGTGGACTTTCCAGCGCCTTTCGTAAAGTATATCGTCAAGCTGACCCCTGCAGATAGCGGGATTAGGACCAAGTGATACCACCAATAGGACTGAGTTTTAGGACTATCTGTATATCTGCAGGCAGCCACACAAATAGCAGCGCTATAGGCAGGCGCCAGCGCTAGGCCGAAGTTATTGAAGGAAGCCACGACATCGCATAGAGCAGTGTTCTTATTTGGCAAAACATAGCTGACTGAAAGCCAGTGCAGGTCTGGTAGCAGTTGCGCCTGGGTTTGCAGTAGAATCAGCTCTCCAGGCCCTTTGCGTAGTTCTGGAAGCAGGATGAAGAAGAAAATCAGGAACAGGTCTGCGAGAAGAGAAAGACTTACGAGGAAAAGGAGCACTGGGGCAGCAGCATCCATTTCGACAGACATTACTCTTACAATTGCCCCGCTATAAGGACTGGAGCTGCTTCACACTGCTACAAAGCCAATATCGAAGACCTAATCCACCTAAACTACTCCTTAGAGTGACTATTGGATTGAATCACTGTCCTTAGACTCCATCTCATTCATTATCGGAAAGGTCATAATCCTATTCGCTTCTACAGGCTGCGACGAACCTTTACTCATATAGAAAATTTCCCTTATAGGCTTGTGAGAAAGACGGATAAAGATAGTCACCACAGCAGAAGCCGCGCCCATCATGTCAGCCGCCTGCCTATTCCTTACCTCAACAGCCCACAAAGGTAGAAATATATGGAAGGGTTCGTAGCTGAGGAAGTGCGCCATTGAGACCAGAAACCACATTCCGACAATTGACACAAGGAAGGGGTTCCAGGAGAAGGAACCGGTGAGCTTGTGGCGTAAGGAAAGGGCTGCAACGCAGCAGACACAGCCGCAGAGGACCAGCATTAGCACGAAGGTCAGCCTATATAGCACTCACTCGGCCCAAGTGCCTTGCTTTACGGAACATGTCTTAAGTGCTGATTTCCCTAGGCCGTCTCCAGCAGCCATAGCAATGCCAATAGCCAACGCCACAGTCCCACAAACCACATGGTACAGCCACTCATTAGCCACAATCTTCCTAGTCTCATTGATAATGATAGGGGGTTTGGCCTTCATCTCCCCCTCCGTGAGTGCCCAGGTTTCCTTCTTTCCCTTGATTTCCCTGGTATATTTTTTCTCCCAAATCTCACTGGTCTCCTTGATTTCCCTGATAACCTCCCCCTTCCTGATCACCGTGATCTCCTTGGTCGTCTTGATCTCAGTCATATCCCCATTCTCCCAGTTCTCCCTCTCTGAATAAGCCACAGCCACACAAATCGCAGCAGCACAGACGCAACTGTACATCAGCGCAGTCAGTGTCACGAAGCCAATCACAGCGCAGACTAGAGGGCTATGCGTACCCAGGATGGAGAGCCAGTGAAGGTCGAGTATGATTTGGGCTTGGTTTTGAACCAAGATGAGCAGGCCGGGGCCTCCGCGAAGCTCGGAAGACCGAAAAAACATCCAAGTGAAGAACGCATCTAGCACGATGGACAAACCCATCACTGCAAAGACCGCTATCTCCACTCCCTGGTGCATTTATAAAGCCATTACTCCGACTCTACACTCAGATAGACTGAGTTCTCTTCGAAATGACCCTACTAAGAGCCTGCGGACTAGCGAATAGAGTGGCCTAGAGGCTTGTATAGAGATAGTTGCAGGGACGGAGCGGCAGAAATCAAGTCCGCGGCCGATGTTGAAGAAACCTGACTGAAGGCGGAGTGATGTGAAAAGAGTTGTATGGCAAGGCATGCACATGGCTACTTACACGAATAGGGAGTTAGAGTGAATTGCGACTGCGCTGTATCAAAATAGGAAGTAAGTTGCACACTAAGATTCATACAGCCTTATTATCAGGAAAAACCTACATAGGTCCCTTAGTCTGTCCAATCCGTTTCTCACAGAACAGGTCCCAGGCCCTGGTCCGCTGCCTTAGCAAACCAGACTCCCATAAAAAACGCTGCATGATACTGCCACATTTGCAAGTTCCGCTGACTTAATGCTACACATATAGCCGCAGCATAGGCTGCCAGTGCAGATCTAGCAGAATTTGGCTTTGTATGAAGATAGGTTGGCCGGGGCTTTCCCTCAGTTCTGGAGTCCTGAGAAAAGTAAAGTCATTACTGCAGACTATAACAGTAGTTACTATAGGAGGTAAGCTATTCTACAAGCGGATGAGGCAACTTAGCTATGCGTAGACTTTAAACAAACATATAATTACTGGTTTACTAGAACTACTGAGTGATTTCCCAGTGTGTCTTCCTAATGTCTCCACTAGTAGCTGGTATATGAGTTGTTGAGAACTCTTGGGGTTGGATAGGTTTTTGCACATACTGGGTATTTCCGTTATGTTCCCATACAAGCATTTCTTTCACTGCCCTTCAAACAGCAATTAATGTATGAGCTTTGTTAACTCCACTCTTTGTTATCTTAGAAAAATTGGTTCGAGGTAGTAATCTGAAAGCAGGATTAAAAAGAAAAGCAGGAACAGGTCTGCGAGAAGAGAAAGACTTACGAGGAAAAGGAGCACTGGGACAGCATCCATTTCGACAGACATTACAGACTTTACTCTTACAATTGCCCGCTATAAGGACTGGAGAAAGGCTTCACACTGCCCCAAAGTCAATATCGAAGACCTAATCCATCCCTAATAGAGACTACTAGACTGAACTTCACGCCTCAGAGTCCACCTCACTTCGTTCATTTCCAGACATAAGGCTCATACTCCGATTTGATTCTACAGGACGACGATGCATGACGATAGTTTCCCACATAGGCTTGTAAGAGAGACGGATGATGATAGTCACCAGTGCAGAAGCCGCGGCTATCAGGTCTGTTAACTGCCTATTCCTCACCTCAACAACCCACCTCGGTAAAAATATATGGAAGGGTTCGTAGCTGAGGAAGTGCGCCACTGAGATCGGAGCCCACAGCACCAAGTAGACAAAGGCCACTAGGAAGGAGTTGAGGGTGAAGGGACGGCTGGACTTGGAGTGGAGGAGGAAGGGCAGGGCTGCAGCACAGCAGACAGAGCCGCACAGGACTATCATTATCACCATTGTCAACCTAGGTAGCACTCACTCGGCCCAAGTGCCTTGCTCTATGGAGCAGGTCTGAAGTGCGGATTTCCCTAGGCCCTTGCCAGCAGCCATAGCTACAGTAATAGCCAACGCCACAGTCCCACAAACCACATGGTACACCCACCGCAAGTTCTTCCTGCTCTCCCTATTTTCCCTGTCCTCCGTCTCCGAACAAGCCACCGCCACACAAATCGCTGCAGCATAGGCGCAACTCAGCATAAACGCTGTCATTGTCAAGAAGCCAATCACTGTGCAGCCTGTAGGCTTGTCGGCGCTCCATAGGATGGAGAGCCAGTGCAGGTCGAGTATGATTTGGGCTTGGTTTTGAGCGAAAATTAGCAGGCCGGGGCCTTCGCGGAGCTCGGGAGACCGGAAAAACAGCACAGTAAAGCCTATATCAGCGAGGATGGACACACCCATTACTGCGAAGACCACTCCCTCCACTGCAGGGTACATTTATAGAGCCTTCTTGGCATATTTAATATAGCGACTGGACATTTCTACAAGGGAATTCGGCTTTCGAACTCAGCGTTTCACTGTAGGGATGGATGAATTCAGCTTAGCAGGACATTCTCTCCGAGGCTAATGTCACTTGCCGTCAATTTAAGGCAAAACTACTCTACAGCTATCCGAGATTCGACTGAATTCCCTCCGAACTACCCACACTCTGTGCCTCCGAACTAGACTCCAGTAGAAAAGTCCGCCTGCGCCAGCAAATAGAGTGGCCTATAGGCTTGTAAGTTAGACGGATAGATATAGTTACAAGGGCGGAAGCGGCGGAAATCAAGTCTGCGGCCTATTTAGAAGGCACCTTATTGAAGGCGAGGTGAGGGGGGATGTTGAAGGACTGGTAGTTCAGGGCGTGGGCGATGGCGGCGGGCGTCCACATGGCTAAATACACGAAAGACACAAGTAGGGAGTTGAGGGTGAATTTGTGACTGCGTCGGTATCGGATGATGGAGGAAATTGCAGCGACCAAGCACACTAAGCCGGACACAGCCAGCATTACTAGCAGGGAAAACCTACATAGGCCCTTACTCCGTCCAATGTCCGTCTCTCAAAGAACAGGTCTGCAGCACTGAGTTGCCCAGGCCCTGGTCCGCTGCCATAGGAATGCAGATTCCCAGAGAAACCGCTGCCACCACTGCATGGTACCGCCACATTTGCCAGTTCCGCTGATTTACCGCTACACATATAGCTGCAGCATAGGCACAACTCAGCATAAAACTAGTCAGCGCGACAAAGCCCAGCACTGCGCAGCCTGTATACTCCTTGTCCTGCCAGAGCAGAGTCAGCCAGTGCAGATCTAGCAGGATTTGGGCTTGGTTCTGTACGAAAATGAGTTGGCCGGGGCCTTCCCTCAGCTCTGGAGTCCTCAGAAACAGCCAAGCGAAGTAGATGTCAGCCACTATGGACAGACCCATCACCACGAACACTGCAGACGTGACGTCATTCATTGCTAATGCTAGTTACTATAGGGGAAAGCCATTTTACAGGTTTAGCTGAGTTCCGGCCCGCATATAAATACTGGTTTTACGCTATACACTCACTATATGCGCTATAAAGGCCTGGAATCTCGCTGCGTATTGCACTGGGTTCACAATTGAAATCTGTCCGCTCTGTCTGTAGCCCCTCACCAGGCCTTTCCCGAACGTTTCCAGCCTTTTCAGGCTGGTGTACTCCTGCAAGTAGTCAATTACGCCCATGTAGTAGTCCCAATCCGAGTGCTCCGCACTGCTAAAGCGGTACTCCTCGACACAACTATTGGAGTGAGGAGTGAAGGCGAGGAGCAGGGAGTAGTCCATCACATTGAGGCTGGAAAGCAGCTGAATGTCGCTTTGTAGCGTCTCTAAGAGTCGATTTCTCTGCAGAAGTGGGAGTTGCAGTGACCCGACAGTCTGCAGAAAGTCCATGTCCTTGTAAATCTGCCCTCTTTCCAGGCCGGAAATGTCTGCAATGCTGGCGTCCTTGAGCAGTCTGCGCGCCACTTGGCTGCCCTTCAAGTCAAACAGAGCCACAATGCTGCCTGGAGCAGTGATAACACTGCGCATCAGCATGATATCGAACAGAACTCCGCGGTTGTCCTCGAAGCAAAACACGCCCAAAACGCGAGCTAAGAGCGAGGCCTTGCTCTGGATATGATGGAAATACGCAGGCAGAAAGGCATTCAGAAGGAAGCTTTTTTCTCGGTGGTTTAAAGTCTTCATTATGAATTTGCGGTCGGCGGAGAAGGAGAGGAAGGCGTCGCTGCGCCCGCCTCGGTTGCCTGCGTTTTGCTTGATGAGGGGCTTGTTGAGGACGGGGTTGAAGGCTTGGAGCAGTGTGGTTGCTGGGACATGGTCTAAATCGCGGAGGTGGGCGAAGGCTGTGGGGGCGTACTCGGTGACGCGGACTTCGTACTGGGCAACTAAGTGGCAGTTACAGAGGGAAAGCAACTGGTCGTCTAGCAGTCCGCTGGCTTCCACCTCTCTCGGCGATATGTAGAAACACCGCTTTTCCGACCGAATGTAGCGGGGAACGCTCTCCGGCTGGACGTCAGCTGCTAGGATGCGCTGAAACGACAGGGAAACGTTCAGAAAGGCAGAGAGGACGCTTTCCAGGAAGACGTCCCTGAAGAATTGGTGTATATCAGTGTCCAATAGGGACGAATCCGACACAGTACTGTTAATGCTGGGCAGAGATATCCGAACTGCTTGCTGAAAGGACCGCTTTGCCGCCCTTTTCCTGAGGTTTCGCTTCAGTCGCCTCATTAGTGCGGAATCCAGCAAGCGCACAGTGTTGATGAACAGGCCTGCCAAACTGCTCATTACCCACGCAGCCATCATTAGGGAGGAAATCGGAGGAGTCCCAGCTGCGCGGGATACATGCAAGACACACATCGGAGCCCAGCAGACCTCGTATATCAGTATCACTATTGAAAACCGAAGCAGGAATATGCGTCTTTTCAGCATTCTCGTCCTGTAATATGTCACCAACGCGTATATAACGATACTCACCGAGAAAGGGAAATAGACGCCTAAAGGCAGGTACATGAGGTAGTCCGCCCAGGACCCTGCGCGGATAAAGCAGGTGGACACCATGCTTTCTCCAGCGCCGTTCAGCACCGCTAGGAATAGGATGATGGTCAGGGCGGTGCCGTGACTGATGATATGCATTAGGACTGCTCTGCGACTGTGCGAGCTGTCGGTCGGGTTGCGGAGACGGATGATTATTTCCAGGGACAGGCAGAAAATGTAGTTGAGTGCAAGGAAGAAGACATAGGTAGATATGAGTCCCTGAGTACGGCAGATGTGATTAGGCTCCGGCTCCCTATGTAGCGTTTACCCTTCCAGTAGGATGTATATCCCTGAGCCGATCCAGTGCACATCCGAGCCCAACTGCGCCAAACACTGGTACAAGACTAGCATGCCCGGGGGCTTGCGGAGGGATGGAAGGCGGATGTAGGCGAAGATCAGCAGGATGCCGCTAAGTAGGGATAAGAAGCTGATGGGGACTAGACTGTAAAACAGCTCGGAGTAGGGCATATCTATCTTATTAAACTTTGACTTGAGACCGCTGGAATGGCTTGAGCAAAGTGAAGGTCTGAATGCTTAGGAGGTAGCTCATAGCTATCAAGTGAGTTGCGCACATTAGGCCTAGGAGCGATTCTATGGCAATTTCCAGGGGAAATGACTGATTTGAGGACAGATGTATATAAAACCCTTGAGACAGTGTGAATATCTGCATCACTCCAATTTCAAAAACTACGCTGACTTCTTTCGATCTCTTTTTCTACATATCACGTATTTGCGACAAACTGACTATACTTACCATGAGCGAGTTTTAGGACTTCCTGCACCAATGGATGGGAAGGCTTGAGTAAGGGAGCAGAGAGTTCTGCGTACACAGAAGCAAAGGTAGTAGAAACTGGACTTGAAGTCTCTATAGAGCGGTGTTCCTCCTTGGAACTGTGCATTAGTCACAGGCTATTAGGGAATTACTGCTATACTACCTATTTCATAATTATCAAGTAATTTGAAGAGACTTAGCGACCTCCGAAATTCATAGTACCATGACAATGAGATCTTCATGCATTGAACGGATTTCTGCCATTTTAGAAACTCTGTAGAGCCTGGTAAGAATCCAAGCTCGGTAATGACTGAAATGCTAAATCGTTAATAACTGCAATATTTTGTACTTTGTGGTCATTAAAGGGAAAAGAAGCAGTATAATCTGAATAGAAAAGACCAAAGAATTGAATTATGCAGGTAAGTAGATCGTAGACTAATTTAGACTCTCTGATCAGCTGCAGAGTTGGAGACATACAGCACAGGGCAATAAGTTCCTGTTACGAATACTTCCTCAACTAGTACAAGCAAGTAATGTGACAACTCACTGTAGATCATTGAGACACCCACTATCCCACACACAGCCATAGTTGCAGGCAGAGCCGTAGAACTGACATACTCCAGAAACTGGCAATCCGAGGGTAATGTGGACAAAGGACTGGCGACTCTTGATGACGAACTAGTAAATGTAGCAGTTCCTATTGCATAATTATAGAGGTGGACTTGGAATGTAAAGCCCTGGAAGTACTGGAATCTGCTGCATTGTCTGGAGCGGCTGCTGAATAAAGCTGTTCAATGTATCTAGTACCAAACATATCATGCATCAAATGGCCCCGACCAATAGCGATGGATGGAAATACCATTGATATACATATTTACATTAGTGTTAGCATATTGAAAGTCAAGTCGCACACACGCAGTGCCATTGATCCAACGTGATGGAATCCGGTGTTAAAAACGAATTTCCAGTCATAAACGTCAGTTCCAGCTTATTACTAACTGTTAGAGAGAATTTGAAGGTCAAACAGTCATACCAAGAATAGCGATTGGGTTACAAGAGCCTGTGGACAGATCCATGCAAACGCTGTAAACTCAGTCCCAAAGAGAGGTGAAGGATCGCTACAGACTGTGTATAGCGGAAGCAGTAAAACTGTCCACTGTTGAAGTAAGCCCTCGCTGGCGCACTGGGACAGGGTCAGAAGTTCCGAAAGTGGCAAGGTAGTAGGTGGCTGTGGATCCACTTTGAGCCTCTGTATTTGTCTGTATGGGAGTCACTGTGTCCAATATATAGTATACTATCCCATCTAACCAGAACCGTCACAGTTCATAGAAGTTGGGTTAGGGACGGACTGGATTGAAGTTAAAGCAAAGGGCATGCAGACCTGGCAGTTCCAAGGGTTAATGCCGCAAGCACCGCTCACTAGGTGCAGACTTATGGTCAACAACATGTTTTCACCAGCTTGTTATTGAGATGATGTCGCTGCACCTTAAGCCAAATGTGGCAAAGTTTAGCTCCCACTGGTATATTCCCTGGTCTCGAACACTTCAGAATGGTGCCTTTCGCTAGAGTTTCTTTGAGTTTTCATTAGTTTGAAGTCACAGAAAGAAAGGATTATAACATAGCCAGGGAACACTTACTAAGCTATTGGACTATTACCAGCAGATGCACAAAGGTATTTTTCGACTCCGCAAAACTGCAATCAACCTTAAATTTTGTTACTATCAGAAAGCTGGGATTGAGGAGCCCTAGTCCTTAGAACTAACTAGTGAAGGAACTTCTTCCGGTCATTAATGCGGTTGAGAGCATTCACCCAAGCAGCAGTCCTATAGTCCGTCTTCATGCGCTTTGCTGTTTCTACGGTCTTTTCCACGCTTTCTGTCATCACATCCTCCAAACAGTAGTTCACTAGTACCAGTTCATCGGCTCCTTTCAGATCATGGTCGTTGATTTTCTTCCCAGAGACCTTCTCCAATAGGCTGTAAATACGGGCTGTACTCCGCTCTTGCCAGCGCTTCGTAAGTCTCCCCAGCTTGATATGACCCAGGTTCTTGACATACTCGAGGAAAGACACCGCCATACCGCCCGAGGTAAGGATGAGATCAGGGAAAATCACCACTCCCTTGGACTTGAGCTGGTGGTCTGCGTATTGCGTTAAGCCGCCGTTAGCGCACTCTGCGAGTAGTTTGCAGTTGAGGGAGTTGACGTTGGTGGCGTTGATGTACTGTTCGCAGGTCGCGGGGATGAGGATGTCGCAAGGCTTGCTCAGGATCTGTCTGGAGGAGTTGAAGGTCTGGCCGCCGTCAAAGCCCTTGACAGTCTGGTGCAAGAGGTAGTGAGCCTTCAACTCCGGGATATTCAGGCCGTCCGGGTTGTAGGTGCAGCCATCCCTCTCAATGACTCCCAGAATGCGTACGTCCTTCTCTTGATTGATGAGGATATCCGCGATAGTGGAGCCCATGTTCCCGAACCCTACGATAATGTACGACTTGCCACTAAGTCCTGGAGTGAGTCCAACACCCTTCATCATTTCTTCGTTCTTGCAGAACTCTCTAAGAGCCAAACACGCTCCTAGGCCTCCAGCGGTAGCACGTCCCTTCACTCCTGCGATTTCCACTGGCTTGCCTGTGACGCAAGCCAAAGCGTTGACGTCGTTGACGTGGGAACGGTACGTGTCCATCATGATCGCCATAGACCAGGGAGTCGCGCCCATTTCTGGGCCTGGGACGTCGATAGCGGGGCTCATCATGTCCCGGGTGAATAGGGCCTCGGAGTAGCGTCTCAGCAGCTGCTCGAACTCATTGGGGGAAAGCTCGGAGGGGTCGACGTCAATACCTCCGCCTGACCCGCCTAGTGGCAAATCCACCACTGCCAGTTTGAGCGTATTGAGCAGTGCCATAGCTTCTGCAGTTTCAACGCTTGTATTGGGCGCGAACCGGACTCCCCCCTTCAACGGCAGCATATACGTGCTGTGATGCGCTCTATACGCATTGAACTTTGCCACCGACCCATCATCCATCCGCAGCGGAATCTGCACACTAAGCGTGAAGTCGCACTCCTCGAGACTCTTGATGAAGGGCGCGGGCAGGAGACTGGCCTTGCCTGCGGCGTGCAGGTAGTTGCGGGTCATTTTGCGGAAGCTGGGCTCTACGTGAGCGCCTGCCTTGGCTGCTTTGCTTGTGAACCCACGGTGGACTCGGCTCAGCCACATTATTTCTACCGTACTGGAGGCTGCGGGCGGAGACGGAAGCCAGGAGGCTTGGGGAAACGGCCTATTTCGCTCTAATAATGCTCGATTGCTTGTGGAGTTGGGCAAATAAGGAACTAGGTACGCTGAGGACTGGCAAAGGTTATGTATAAGCTTGATCTATTGAGGAAGCGGCAAAATATAAGCGTATTTCCGTAAACCTCGATAGATTTCCTAACATATACGAACAGCCAATCCAAATTCTGCCTTATCAGACCTAGCCAAGCAGCTTTATCTGCTATACGGCTAAGTGTGAAGCGAATTACGAGCCAAGTCCAAATTGCCCTAAATTATCAGAAGATCACTATCACTAGCATAGGAAATCCGGATTTAATAGGAATTGGGAGCCTTTGTGTGCGGACAGTCCCCACACTTAGGCAGAGGAATGCTGCTTATTGGGTATGGCCGCTGCCTTCTTCCTACCGTCCTACACTCACCTTCTCAGCAGAAATTCCAATTCACCACATATAATCGAGCCAAGAACTTATTGCCACTTCTGCGAAATGAGGCGAGAACGGACCTTCCGCTCACTCGTAGATTGGAAAGCCCGGCTCATATACCAGTCGCGATACTAATATATGAGAAATAATACCCCAAAGCCACTAGCAGCTTAGCCATACGGCTTCTAGGTCTGCAGGCGACTGGGAAGCAGACGCTAATGGGTCTAAAAGGTATGGGGCTTATCTAGGAGTATGAGCGCTGGAATGACTGGCAGCTTGGTTCCCTCCTGGTCCTGTCCAGCGATGATTGGTAGGATAGTCCGGGTCGTCCGAGGCAGTAGTAGCATAGGCTCTCTCTCCTCCACCAGCAAATCCGTCAACTTGATCATAGGGAAAGCTTGCAGCTGGGAGCCAGTCTGCCTATGGCACTTCCTATGCATACAGAGCTGCGAAGCCTGGCGAAAGCATCTCCCACATGCAGAACAACAGAACGGTCTTTCCCCAGTATGCACGAAGCGATGCTCCGCCAGTCCCTGTTTGCTCGCAAAGTGGCGGGCGCACAGGTCACAAGCGTAGTTTTTGATATCCAAGTGTGTGGCGTTGACATGTCTGCGCAGGTTGAACTTGCTGGCGAAGACCTTGGCGCAGTGTTCGTAGTAGCAGGTGAAGCCTTCTGGAAGGTTTCCCTGCATAATATGTGTATGGTGGACAGTAATCCGCTGGCAAGTATGGACTTGGCTAGAGCAATGGACTTGAAAGGAGGGTGGAGGGACTATTACAATGAGTCCTGTAGTTTACTTTCTGTATGCAGTGTATAGATTTTCTTAGGAAATCTACGCAAATTACCACTTTCGCTGTATTTCGAGGCGAAATTGAGCTTCGCCGTCCCTCCCTTCCCAGTGCCTGTCCTTTATTTAATCACCTGACTGTTTCCTGTTTCTATAAGCAGATATGCGGCTTTCCAAGTCCCACACCATCTCTCTGCGCCGCAAACTCCCAGAAGGCCGACTCATCACTTCCCCTTCGCCCAAACGTCCCTCCGCAGTCCTGCGCTCCACCATTACCAAGACCTCCCTCTCCGGCAACCTCGCAAGGGCCTCGCTGCTGCTCAGTCCTGCAGGCTTCTCCCCCTGCGCTAGGTCCAAATCTATCACTAGAGTCAGGAGGAAGCAGTCGCCGAAGAATAGCAGAGTGGACCAGAGTGAGGCAAGTCGGGGCAGGACTGGCAAGCTAGCGCCTTTGATTGACTTGAAGTCTGTGGAGATGGAGTATGGGGGACTGCGCTCTGCTGGCAAAAGTCCCAACCCTGCCAGGTTCTCCCCGAATCAGATGAAGTCGAGACTCAGCGCTTCCGGGAAAGTGGTGCTGAAGGCGTATGAGCGCGAGCTAAGCGACTTCGAGGTGCAGGAAGTGCAGGGAGTGAGGGAAGTCTACTTCCTGGGCAGGCGCGGCGCTGTGCACGGGCAAGAAGCCTTCGACGACGAGCACAAAGACTATCAAACCGCCCCCGGCGACCACCTCTGCTACCGCTACGAAGTCCTGAGTCTCCTGGGCTGCGGGTCCTTCGGCCGGGTGTGGAAGTGCATCGACCACAAAACCAACTCCCAAGTGGCAGTCAAAGTCATCAAAAGTGACTCCAAACTCCTCACTCAAGGCCTGGTGGAGGCCCAGGCTCTCGAGAAACTGCTGCATGCGGACCCTTTGGACTCGCACTATGTAGTCAGAATCAAGGGGAATGCTCACTTTAGAGGCCATTTCTGCATTGTCTTTGAACTGCTGTTGTACAGTCTGTATGAACTGCTGAAGAGCAGGAATTATGAAGGGTTGCCGCTGCCGCTGGTTCGGAAGTTGGCGTGGCAAATGGTGAGTGCGCTGGCCTTTATAGGGAAGCACAGCCTAATTCACTGCGATTTAAAGCCTGAAAACGTGATGCTAGTGAAGGTGCACTCCAGTGCAATCAAGCTAATCGACTTCGGGTCCTGCTGCTTCACCGACTCTCGCATTTACACCTATATCCAGAGTAGATTTTACCGGGCACCAGAGGTAATATTCGGAATTCCTTATACAACGCAGATAGATATGTGGAGTTTGGGATGCTTGGTAGCGGAACTAAGCCTGGGACTGCCGATATTCCCAGGGGAGAATGAGCAGGACTTGATAGCTTTGATAGTGGAAGTGATTGGTCTCCCGAAACTCGAGTATATCCGAAAAGGGAGTCGCTCGGGACTGTTTTTCGAGGCTACAGGGCAGGTAAAGGTACCCGAAAGGTGGCAAAATCAACGATTTGAGGCTGCTTCCAAACCTTTAGCCTCCACTCTCAAGTGTACAAATACCCCTTTCCTCCACTTCATAACAGGCTGTCTGCAATGGGACCCCGCCAATCGCTTGACCCCCGACTGCGCCCTGCTCAGTGAGTGGCTGTCCGGGTAGCTGTAGATAGTAATGGAAGTGAAGAGCATAGAAGAAGAGTTGGAAGCCCTAGCCCGGCAGTACGCTCGTCCAGACCCCACTTTCAGCTTCATGCCCCGGGGCACAGAAGCCTCAGACCGACAGTTACGTCTAGACGACCTCAGCTCCAAGCCTTCAGTCCGGGCTTCCTCTCCTATGAAAGTCGACGGGAGCCGGGGAGAGTCCAGGGCTGTGGCGGCCGCTATGAAGGCGCTGCAGGACAAAATAAGGAGACTGGAAAACGTCAATGAGAAGCTGAGGGCGGACTTGCAGGCGGTGGAGATGAGGCTGGATAAGGACCGGGAGCGGTGGCAGGAGCTGTCGCAGAGGGACAGGGCGGATTCGCAGGAGAAGGAGTCACTCGTGCTGAGCAGAGTGCAGGAGTTGGAGGAGGACTTGAGGAAGCAGCGGCTCAAGGACGTCAATGTGGAGGAATACGTAAAATCCCTCACGCGGCAACTTCAAGGCCTCCAGTCCCAAGCAGAGCAGGAGCGCAGCTCAGCCTTGGAGCGAGAAAGGTCCCTCCAAGAGCGAGTGGAAATGATGAACCGGCAGGCTGACATGAAGGGGAAAGAAGTGGAACTGCTTGAGCGGAACCTGGAAAAGGCGGAAAGGGAAAGAGGCCGATTGACCGCTGAAAACACTGATTTGGCACAGGAGTTGGGCAAACTGAGTGCGGAGTTGGACTACTTCAAGCAAAGTGGGGAGAACTCCGCAACTGCCTTTTTGACGCGAATGCATGAAAACGAGTCCAATTCAGCTCGGAAAGTAGACGAATATGCAGGGAAAATAAAGGACTTGGAGATGCAAAACCAACACTTGAGCGAACTTACAGCGGCGAAGGAACAGCAAGTGGAGATTTTACGGCAAGAGGTCGAAACGCTCAGACGCGCCAATGCCGCTTCCGAGTCCGCTCGCTTCGCCCTGTCCCAAGAGTCGGAAAAAGCCCGCAAACTCGCCTACGAAGTTACTGTCACTAATGAAAAACTGACTCAGTCGATGCGAGACTCGGAGTCGCAGCTCAAAGCCCCGCGCAAAGCTAAGGTCAGAACTACCTCCGCTCACCGCACTCGGTCCAAATCGCCCAAACTACCCACGCGCAGACCCCCTGCAGCCTACAGCCCTAACGACACTTCCGTGGATGACGACGGAAGAATCGTCCAGTTGGAGCGGGAAATAAAGCGACACAATGACGACTACAAGGAAATTTTGCAGCAATCGGAGTCGATGGAGTTGAGCCGTCTGCGAGAAGAGCTAAACAGCATTGCGGAAGTAATGGAGGAAAAGAGCAAAGAACTGACAGTGCTCCGCCGCAGACAGCAAAGCCAAATCCGCGCTCAAGTGCAAGACTCCATCTAGACTAGTCCCTTCTATACTGAGATATGAATGACAGTGAGCGGCCTATTCGAGGACTGACAGATGCGATGCACCGGCTAGTGCGGGTGCAGGAGGACGAAGGCCGCTTGCAAAGACTTATGCATGAAGACGAAGCACAGTTTCGAGAGTTGGAGCATGAGGAGTTGGCAGAACTTCTAGTTACTTTGCAGATGTATGAGCAAGCTATGGCCCAGTCTGCAGGCTTGCAGGAAGTACTCAGGTTTCGCATACAGCGGCTATTTGTGTTCACGATGCAGAAAGTTCACGTTTCGCATACGGGAATGAGGGTGAAAGGACTCGGGGAACAGTGCAGGTGGCAGGCTGCTGAGGACCTAATGACGCTTTTCGGCAGTCTAGAAGCCGCGGACGCCTGCTGCAAAGACCAGTTTTTCCTCGACTGGCTCACACATGTGATAGCGGACTTTCCGTACGTGGAGGAGAAGCCGATTTTCTGCAAGATGCTGCTGAGGCTGAGCAAGTCAGCCCACTTCCCACATGAACTGAGGCAGAGGTTCATTGTGAGGGACATGGTGTATGGACAGTTGGCGAGGTTGATGGAAAAGCGGCATCGAACAGAGGCTTGGAGAACTAATAATCCGTCGAGAAGGGAAAATGCCTTTTTGCAGCAATACCCAGCACTTCTGGAAATACTGCTAAACCGCTCTAATACCTACGCTGGCATATTGATGCTGCTCGACTGCAAAAAGACCTACGAACTCGACATCGCCTGGGGAGTCCTTCAATTCCAACTCTCCCAAAAGACAGTCCGATGCGAGTACTTACTGCAGTGTCTGCACCTCTGCCACAACCTTTGTCTGAACCCCGACTACTCCCCTCCCCTCCAAGCCTCTGAGTAACTGCCACCCAGTGCCATCCTGCGTCTCCTCCTGCTCTCCATCAACTCCAGCGAACTGGTCTTCCTGGCAGCTGCTCAGTTCGCTCCACTGCTAAGTTGGACGGATACTCAGCGCAGTGAACTGCTGTACATGGTCTGTGAGCGGCTTTCTGTGTCCCAAGTGAGGGTGAAAGTCCCGAGGCAGTCCGTAGTCATGGACCAGACTTCGGCTATGTCAAGGGACCAAGCGAGAATCGTGCAGATATGGAATTTGGTCTGCATGCAGCGGAAACTGCCTGAGGAGTGCTATAAGATCGAGAAAAAGCGACTGCCGAATCTGTACCAGGCAGTGGAGGAACTGAACGACTCTATCTACCGCGGCAGAAGGCTGTTCTACCATATCCCCACTATGTGTGAAAACTGCGAATTCCTGCATACTTTGGTGACCTATGACCAGCCATTGTGTTGGCGACAGCTGCACACTGCTGTAGGGGAAGAAATGCTCAACTGCAAAACTGCCAGTAACTCCTTCAAATCCTCAGAAAACTTCAAACTTGGACTAGTGCAGCTGATTACAGACTTGACGGCTGATCAGCCTTTGGCAGTGATGTTCCGGGCGGCGCCTTTGATGTGTGAATGTCTGGGTTCAGACAACATCGACCTGTTCAGTCCGAAAATCCACTGTGCACTGATACTGTTATGGGAGTTTTGGCTGGAATACGACGTTTCAGCATCTAATTCAGCACTTGCATTGGGACTAATTTTCTACGTGTACTCCAAAATCACAGTTCTCGTCAACTCCTTCGAAGCCGGATCCGCAGAAATCAGTGCAGTTTGGAATCGCTCACAGCAGTTCTTCACTCGGACTTCGTCCAATTTCGCGATTTCCAGCGATGACTTCATATGCAGCATGCAGCTGAGCAGACTGCACTGGACTTTGCACCTGGTGAGCCACTTATTGCGCTGTTTGCATGCGATTTTGAGACGTGCGCCGTCCACTGCGAAGGCCTTTTTAGTGGAGCAGGGGAAGTATTTCGTGCACTCGGCCTTTACTCTAAGCACAAATTTAGCGAAAATCGCGAAATCAGAGACTCCAATTGCGCCTTTTAGTCCCAAAACTCTGCTGAGCAACTGGGCCAAGGTAGTGTCCCTGTCACTCAACGCACTGGCCACTTTGTCTTACGTAATTTTCGGCTTCGCCCGGCTTTTCCCAGTCGTTCAGTTCCAACTCGCCCGCCAATTAGCAGCGGATGAAGCCGTGGCGCTCAAGTACCTGCAAGTGTTACTCGTGCAGCCTCATGTCCTAGCGGCCTACGCACACGCTAGTACGCTCTATTTGCTGGTCGCAAAGAGCCGCAACTTAGCAGTTCGGGAAACGCTGGAGAGAGGTCTGGAAACCTTCATTAAAGTCCTGCTGAGTATGCCGAAAGAAGTGCCGAAGATGGAAAAAGGCGCACTGATGATTGATGATATCAGACACAAAATAGAGTTTTTGGCTTTCTTTAAGTTGGGGTATTTCCTGCTGATTTTGCTGGAAACGCTGCTGGCGAGGAACCGCGGCACTACTCGCAGTCTCAGTCCTGAGGAACTGCAGCCTCTCTGGACGCTTCTGCAGCACTTCCTATCCAAATCAGAGGAGCATTTGGCTTCTTTCCCTCTCAGCGCAGGCTACGACTACCCCCACAACTTCCAGCGAGAAGAGATCCGCAGTCTGCCCGGCACCGCCTTCGCCCTAGTGATCGACTTCGAGGACGAGAGTGAATACGCCCTCGCCCTGCACGTCTTCACAGCGGCTACTACCTTTGCTTGGATTACTACTGGGACTAGTGACCAGGCGCAGGAGTTAATAGCGCACCCAGTCACTCAGATACTCTTTGCGAAGGCGTTGGCAGGGGACTTGTCCTGGCCTACTTTGTGCACTGCGATGGCTGGGTTTGTGAGGAACTGTACGAAATACCACGCGGAGTTCACTCTTTCTGTGAGGCCGGAAATCATCGATGTCGTTTCGAAGCTGTTTCTCGAACTGAACTGTCCACTTGAAGCCTATTTCTACCTATTAGACTCAGTCCGGAGCCTGTTTTACGCCACTTCCGAGCCCGAGTCCTTGAGTCTTCTCCGTCGACTGATCGGCCCAATGCGCAGTTTCCTGACCTCAGCCGCTCCCCAGCCCCGCTTCTTCAACTACCCCAGTCTGCAAACTGTGGTAGAAAAGCAGAAAGGCACCGCTTTCGTAGGGGACATTATCGCCCGTGGAGAGGTGGAAAGCGAGAACAACCCAATGGTCTTAGCACCCAAGTTACTGGGCACAGCGATGGAAACGTTGGTGGATGAGGCGAGGGACGAGTACCCGGGACAGGGCGCGATTCAGAGGGAAGTGTGTGATGTGCTCAAACTGCTCAATCCGCACTTAGAGTCGGATATACAGGAAAAGCTGAAAACCATTGAAAGTGTGGATTCTAAGCGAATGCTGATGCATAAAAGTTCATCGATGGCTTCCATCACTACGATGCAGAAGCAGAGACACTTGGCAAGGCTGGGAATGCGTGACCGAGAGAAGGAGTACATCGACCAGCAGTTCCGCAAGCACCTCGAACACACCTATAGACTTGTATAGAATTACTACTTTTCCAGTGTTCACGTGGTTACATGTAGGCCGGAAATAAGCATACACAGGTCCAATTTCGTGAATACTGTGCTCACTTATGCTAAGCCTTTAAGTCCCACATATCTGAGTGTTCTGTCCAGCTGATCTGTTAGGTATATGGAAACCACATCGATCAAAGTAGTGCTGCTAGGCAACCCAGGGGTAGGCAAGTCCAGCCTTGCCCTGCGCTTTGCTGAGGACGAGTTTAACCCCGAGCACACCGCTACTATCGGGGCCGCCTACCTCTCCCGAGTAATGACAATTCGCAACAAATCCGTCAAGTTCAACATCTGGGATACTGCCGGCCAGGAGCGGTACCGCTCCATGGCTCGGATCTACTACCAAGACGCACACGCTGCTGTCCTGGTGTACGACGTGTCCAACAAGGAATCCTTCACAGAACTGAGCAGCTGGCACAAGGAACTGAAAGAGCACGGCTTGCCTAACATCACCCTCGCAATCGCAGCGAACAAGTGCGACTTGGAGGAAGTGGTGGACTCGAGGACGGCCAAGGTGTGGGCAGACAATATAGGCGCGAGCTTCAGACGCACCAGCACTAAGGAAAGTGTAGGCGTGGAAGAGCTGTTTGCAGCCCTGGGACAGGAAGTCCGGCCTACGATGTGTTCCTTTGAGACTGGAGTCAGACTGGACAAGAACAAGGCGCAGGCGGGAGGCTGCCGCTGCTAGTAGATATGGCTCTGCTACTGCTAGATAGTGGCGCCTACACACTCAAGTCTGGACTCAGCGGCTCCGACCCCAAGTTCAGCTTCAACTGCGTGGGCAAAATGCGTAGAAGCAGCATCCTGACCTACGCACCCAGCAGTCTCAGAGGCTTCCACGAGGTCTGTCGTCCAGTGGAGCGAGGAGTCCTAGTGGACCCTCAACTGCAGCGAAAGATCTGGACCAAAGTGCTGAAGCAGGTGCAGACGGCAGACACAGCCCTGGCCATGACTGTGCCCATCTACACGCCTAGAACTGTGCTGAGATGGATTGATGAGATGGTGTTTGAGCACTTTGGGTTGGGCAGCTTTGTGAGGAGGTGCACAGGCGTACAGGGCACTGCACTGCTGGTGGATTTGGGCTTTTCAGCGTCTACGGTTATACCTGTGGTTAACGATTTCCCGGTTAATTACGCTGTGAAGCGGGTGGATGTAGGCGGCAAACTCCTCACAAACTACCTGAAAAGAGAGATTTCCTTCCGCTATTTCGACATGACGGATGAAACCTGGCTAGTTGCCGACATCAAAGAAAAGGCTTGCAGGGTAAGTCCCAACTTCCTCTCAGACCTGCGTAGCTACCAGCAAGGCCAGCAGCCCGCCACCGCCTTTATCCTGCCTGAGGCTTTGAGTGAAGAAGGCCATGTGCAGCAAGTGGGGGAGGATGTAGCGGGGAAGCAGGTCTTGAAGCTTGAGAATTTGTGCATTTCCGCTCCTGAGCTGTTGTTTACTCCCTTGGACGTGGGGCTGAACCAGGGCGGAATTGCACAGGCTGTGGTGGAAGCTGCAGAGCGCCTGGACGCCTGCGTGTACCCAGACCTTATGCGCAATATCATAGTAACAGGCGGCTCTGCCCTGTTCCCAGGCCTCCGAACCCGCTTGTAACTCCCAGCTAGAGAGGCGGAAATCACGCAATTAGCTCCCACCGGCAGTCAAATCAACGTCTCCATCGCCTCCGAGTGATTTCCACCCAGTCCCTTGACTTTCACCTGGCGCTCCCTGGAAAACCTCCGCAGTCGCCTGGTTTCCAAGGCGGAATACGAGGAAATGGGGTCGGACTACCTAGATGTGCGCGCTGCTTAGAGCTTTCAGATAGTAAATATGCCATAATGCTGAGTGATTTGATGAACGACAGTCAAACTGCCTCGGAAAGCGGGATTTCCTGTGCTACGAGCAGTCCGTCTACGCCTTTGCCTGTGGAAACCGACCCAGAAGAGTACAAGTACGAGGCTTTGGGAGTGCTAATATACGACTCAGAGGCTCGGACGGAAGTGGAAACTGTCGAAAGTCAGCGATTTCCGGCTCGCCGGCCGAGTCCCAGTGAGAAAAGGGAATTGGAGGCGGTATCTGACTCAGACAGGGCGCTCTACCTGTCAGCTGCCCTGTACCCCGCCTTTAAACCTCGTATCTGCAACTACACCCTGTACCGACCCAGTGACTGCCTAGTCTTCAACTCTCACTTCGAAGGGGGAAATCTCAAGAAAGTCGTCAAAGTGAGTGAGTACGAATACCACCTGACCCTCGACTTCGACACCAACACTGAAGGCCACACCCAGTGGTACTTCTTCGAAGTGCAGGGCATGAAAGCCGGCCAACTCGTGAAGTTCTGCATAGTGAATTTGACCAAGGCCGACTCCCTGTACCAAGTCGGCATGCAGCCGCTAGTGCGTTCCCGGAGAAGGGAAGAAGCTGAGGGAGTTGGGTGGCATAGGGCAGGCTGGACTGTCCGCTATGCACCTAACCCTAATCTACGAATAGACAAGCCGTTACCCTTCCGCACCCTTTCCTTCGAGTACCGATTCGAGTACTCGCAGGACTGTGTGCACTTCGCGCACTGCTACCCTTACACCTACACAGACCTGCGGAGGGACTTGGCAAGGTTCGAAAGCACTGCTCCTATAGACTCCTATAGGTGTGAAACTCTGTGCTTTACCTCTAGTGGCAACCCCTGTCCTTTGCTCACTATCACCAGTCAGGTCGCTGAGGTGCCGCAGTGGAGTACTGAGGAAAGTCCTTCGCACAGGTCTCGGGTGAGTAGGAAGAAAACGGTCGTTGTGACGGCGAGAGTGCACCCAGGGGAGTCCAATTCCTCACACATTCTGCGAGGAGCGGTCGACTTCCTGCTAAGTAACGAAGAAGAAGCGCAGATACTGCGGCAAAGCTTCATATTCCGGGTGGTCCCAATGCTGAATCCGGATGGAGTGGTGTATGGCAATACCCGCTGCGATTTGCTTGGAATCGACCTAAATAGACGTTGGCTCTGTCCAAGTCGACTAATGCAGCCCACTGTCTATCATGTCAAGAAACTCATGAGAAGTGTGGAGGGCGAAATTGCGCTTTATTGCGATTTGCACGGACATTCAGCGAAGAAAAACGCGTTTATATACGCCTGTTGCGACCCTGACCCGAGGAAACATTCCGGAATCCAACTATTTCCTCTGCTCCTTTCCAAGCTCAACCCGCTTTTCAGCTTCCCAGACTGTCAATTTCGCATAGAAAAGAAGAAAGAAGCTACTGCACGGGTCGTCTGCTTCCGCGAGTTCTGCATACCCAGCAGCTACACCCTCGAAGCCACTTTCTTCGGGCCTTCCGAGCCCTGCGACCTGTGCATGACTACTGGGGACTATGAACGTCTGGGACAAGATTTGGTGAAGACACTACTAGTGGCAGGCAGGAAAGGAAGACTGAGAGCGGAGGGGGTGGGCAGGACTAGTGGGGGAGATGCAGTGGAGTTGAAGGGAACTCCTAGAGACTTGGGGCTGGAAGACACTCCGGCTTCTGAGACAGGGCATACGAAGACGGAGCGCAGTTCGGAAGTGGAGGGAAAGCCGACTGCGAAGGTAGCCCCGCCACCCAGAGTAAAGGTGCGAAAGCGGCCTTGCACCTCGAAGTCTCGGCCCTTCCACGCCTCCTTGCGACCTGTCCGCAACATTGACGTCACTCCTACGAGTCCCCCTCGCCCTCTCTCCCGCTTTTCCCTGCTCCTCAAAAGTCGCCAAGACGTCCGAAGTTGCGTCAGTCACTCCGAATCCGCCTCAGTGCGCCGGTCCCTCCTCCCCCTGCGTCCGAAGTCTCCCTGTCCCACCCGTCCTCTGAGACACATCCGCGTGTGGCCAGCCTCACGAGTGCGCAGTCCTAATAAGAGCACTAATGCTTAGTTGAGGCGAGTGAACTGCCGCAGTTTCTGCTTGATGGAGTTTATGTTGGTTTCAAGGATGCTCAGTTCGCGTTCACAGTCGTTCCGCTTGCGGATAGTAGCAGCTGAGCGGGCTACTTCGGGCAGTCGGTCTAGGTCGGAAAGGACTCTCTGCTTGTCTCTTTGCAGCGTCATTAGTTCATGTTCGAGCTTCTGAATGCGGGTTTGAGGGTCTGAAGTTGCCTTTACAGCTGCAGGCGCTTGGGATAGACTGCGTCTGGGTTCAGGACTGTCGAGGTAGACTGCCTGTCCGTCAATTTGCCGTTGGTAGTTTCTATCAGAGAC
>Ga0247837_1003829_pt1 | contig 25481 bp, 17 predicted proteins | sample LaCtaG_2_FD_187115 | JGI IMG/M metagenome (GOLD analysis project Ga0247837, IMG submission 187115) | Freshwater microbial communities from meromictic Lake La Cruz, Castile-La Mancha, Spain - LaCruzMarch2015_14.5m | ecosystem: Environmental > Aquatic > Freshwater > Lake | place: Spain: Castile-La...
TCTATATCCTGTACCATCTACGCCCCATGCTCTATATCCTGTACCATCTACGCCCCATGCTCTATATCCTGTACCATCTACGCCCCATGCTCTATATCCTGTACCATCTACGCCCCATGCTCTATATCCTGTACCATCTACGCCCCATGCTCTATATTATATAAATTCTAACTAATATTAATAATACTTTAAATTTTTGGACACTGAAGGGATTGCACCTTCCGTCACAAGGGAATGACCCCCGCTATTACGCTAGTAAAGAGTCCGCTAAATTACGAAGAAGACAGGATTTGAACCTATATAAATGATTTTGAAGACCATCGCTCTACACGTTAAGCTACTTCTCCTAAAATAATATTAATTCTATATTAATGTAATTCAATTATTTAATACTTCTCAAATTTTTAGTTATTAAAACAAAAATGATAAATAAAATCTAACAAAATATTCTAATAGTCCATCGGCAGGTTCCCCTACTGATACCTTGTGTCAACTTCGTCCAAATAATCATCCCTACGCTCAGTTCCATGTTTCTTCCTACTTATTGCAATGTATATTAGCGTTTAAATAAAAGAACAGAGGGCATAACTAAAAATAAAAACAACTCTCCGCACGTGATGGGCGGTGTGTGCAAAATTTGCTTTAAATTTCACCGTACCATTCTAAAATACGATTACTAACGATTACTCCTTAATATTTTATTTGCATAAAATACTCCGTACTACGGTAGATTTTAGTGAATTACTTGAGTTTACACTCTTGTATCTTATTGTCGCTACCTTTGTAACACGCGTTCCGCCCAATATATAAAGTCCATACTGACTTGACTTCGATCTTTGACTCCACAAATATAACCTTAAACTCTAATTATACTCACAAAATTTAATAATAAGCAAATTAAATACATAGCATTAAATTTTCTTATTATAAAGAATTGCGTTCGTTCAAGACTTAACCCCACGTTTCACAACACGAACTGACGACAGCCATGCAGAGCCCAAACGTTTTTTCAAATATAAAAAAAAAACATTAATATTGGTAAGATCTTTGGTGTATTGTCCAATTAAGACGCATGTTCCACCGTTCATACAAATTCCCGCCAATTTCAGTTTAAGTTTTAATCTTGCGATTGTAATACCCAGGCGGAGTATTTAACGTGTTAACTAAAACTCGAAAAAAGTTTAATACTCACCGTTCACAGTATGGACTAAAAGGGTCTCTAATCCTTTTTGATACCCACACTTTCATGCCTCAATGTCAATTAATAATAGCAGACTGCCGTGGCCATTGAAAATCCCTCCATTATCCTAGCATTTCACCGCTATAATTTTAGTTCTGTCTCCTTCTTATTAATTCTAGTTTAAGAATAGTAATCATTTTAATACTAACGCACGTGGTAAAAAAAGAATTTCTTAACCATCTACTCATCCTTTACGCCCAGTCATTGTGAATAACGCTCGCACCTCATGTCTTACCGCAACTGCTGGCACATGATTGGTCAGTGCTTCTCAGTAAACTTAACATCATCATTCTAGTCTACGACGAGACTTTACAGTTACCATAACCTTTTTCATCTCCGTAAGATTGCTGGATCTAGCTTTCGCTAATTGTCCAATATTCCCCACTGCTGCCTAAGGTAGGAATTGTCATTATCCTATGTGGCTGGCCAAACTCTCATAACAGCTACAGATCACCGGCTTGGTATGGCTACTACCCTACCAACTACCTAATCTTCAATGAGCCTATCTATTCCCGATTATGCTGTAATCGTTAAAATTGTTTAATACAAGTATGATGGACTAGTATAGTATAATTATATTTTATAAAATTTATAATTAAAAAATTTATATTGCCTTCATGATAAAATCACAATCCTTAATTATATCGCTTATTTAAAACTTTTAATTACAACAAATTCTCTTACTAAATTGATGGACATTAAATGAATGGACATTAAATGAATAAACATTAAATGAATATACATTAAATGAATATACAAAAACTCAGATTCTTAAATTTGTAATATATTTATTTAAATTATACAATATATACGTATATGATTGTGTTGGGTGTTAACCGAACAATATCCACTAATCTATTATAAACAAAATATAATATAAATTATACCACACATAACCAATTATAACTATTATTCGATGCTATTTAATTATAAAAATTTCTATAATATTATTCACATCAATAGCTATAGGAAGGTGTAACTAATCATACCGACGGTTAAGCTCTTATATTAAACAATTTATAACTTTTTAAAAGTATTTAACTTTCAGAACAGGTAAGTACTCAAATTATACGCACAAACACGCCATGCAAATAAAACAATTAAAAAAACTATTTTTTTTTTAAACTTATTATACATTCGACTAGCATGTGTAATACATCTCACTAGCGTTCATTCAGAGCCAGAATCAAACCCTATGATTAGAAAAAATATAATACTAAAAATTTAAAGATACTACCCATATATTTATTAGATAAATTTTACAGCTTTCAACTCCATATATTGCTATACTTTTATTTAAGCCAATAATACTATAGTCTTTAGTATATCTATTTGAAACTTACAAAAAATAATTCGTACTATACAAATACTTATTCATACTTAACTTAGCTACCCGACAATGCTATATTAATGATAACAATCGGTACACCAGAGGTTAATCCTCTCCAGTCCTCTCGTACTAAGATTAGGCTTCTGCTTGTTTCAACTCTTTACAACAGATAAGGACCAAACTGTCTCACGACGTTTTTAACCCAGCTCACGTACCACTTTAATTGGCGAACAGCCAAACCCTTAGGAGCTTGTGCACCCCTAGGATGTGATGAGCCGACATCGAGGTGCCAAACGATCTTTTCGATGAGGACTCTCTAAGATCATCAGCCTGTTATCCCTAACGTACCTTTTATCCGTTGACGATAGCAAGTCCATTTTCTACTATCGGGTCATTATATAAAGCTTTAAAAAACTCCTTAAATATCTGTAAATATCTAAGTTTTGTTAACTAAATCATTACACTTTACTGATCTATATTCCTTCTAAAGATAAACCATAAATTAACAAATTAGCACCGCCGATACTTTATCGGTGGCAGCCGCCCCAGCTAAACTGCCTCTTATACTTTAGTCTTCGTAATAATTTCTTTCTACGAGTAATTTAATAAATTTTTTAAAAAGTAGTATTACATTATTGTTATAAACTCCTACCTATTCTAGATAATAAAAAAATATTAAAAAAATATAATAACAGTAAAGGTGTATAGGGTCTTTCCGTCTGATTGTAAAATATTCGCATCTTCACAAATAATTCAATTTCACCCAAATAATACTGGAGACAGTGGAACAGTCGTTACTCCGTTCGTGCAGGACGGAACTTACCCGTCAAGGGATTTTGCTACCTTAGGACCGTCAGAATTACGGCCGCCGTTCACTGGGATTTATAAATAAGCATACACCTATTTGTTTTATCTTGCAGTACTGGGCAGGAGTCAAACTTTATACATCATTATAACATTTCGCAAAGTCTTGTGTTTTTAATAAACAGTCGCTATTCCCTCTTCAATGATACCTAAAAGGTACTTCTTCTCCCGAAGTTACGAAGCCAATTTGCCGAGTTCCTTCAGTATTATTCATTTATTAGTCTTGGTTTTTTCAACACACCCACTAGTTTCAGATTTAATACGATTATATTTCTAAGTTATTTCCCGATTACTTAAATTTTACAAACCTAAGTAATGTCATCTTAGAAAAACCCATCAATCTCAACTTTCATCTTAATCTTAGGGATCGATTCACATAATAAGGATTATCCTGGTATTAAAACTCTTGGGTTTAAGACTTTAGTGTTTCTCACACTAACGGTTACTTATACTAGCATTTTTATTTTTGATATCTCCAAATTATCTTTCGATAACTCTTCACAGATATACAAAACATTCCACTACCATTAATCTACAATTTCGGTGGTTTTTTTTATCTTCAATTATCTTCAATAATCTACTCAGTATTAGACAACTCTAAATTGCATATAATCCGCTACGACGCGTTTTTTAAAGGGTGACAGCTTCCATACCGACCTTTTATATACTCTAAGTAAACCATATTTTTAAAATTAAAAAACGCTTTAAAACCTTAATTAGTAGTCTGGGCTGTTTCCCTCTCGTCTTTCAACCTTTGCGCTAAAAGACTGCACATAATCTTTCATACAAAAAAGAAATTATATCTTTTTATTAAAGTTACCCTCAAAAAAAAACCTTCTTCTTATAAAAAAACCATGTTCTACTTAAATAGTTTTCGTGGAAAACCAGCTATCACTCTGTTAGATTAGCCTTTCACCCCTAATCACAAGTCATCCGAGACTATTGCAACAGTCACCGGTTCGGTCCTAAAATACGAAGTATTCCCAAACCTGCTCATAATTAGATCACAGAGCTTCGGGTCTAATTTTATTAACTATAATCTTAGTAAAAATAAACGACTTGGTCCGGCTTTCTCGCACCAACTATCCTTTATTTTCAATAATTATATAAGCCAGTAACCTGATCCAACTAATATATGGTAATAACTGAAGATAATAAAATTATACCAATTATTCAAATAAAATCATACATCTTGGGTCAGCCATTTTCTTATATTAATTACCTTAAGAATTAAACGACTTGGTTATGCCTTTACCAAAACCAACTATCGTTTTTTTTAAGTTATATTAATTTCGCCTACAATAAATTAAGCTTGCTAATAAAATTAACTCACTAGTCCATTATACAAAAGGTACACTGTAGTTTAAACATCAGTCGATATTTACATTAAATTTCAAAATCTTTTCACATATATGTGTTATATTCTTTTCATCTTTCACTCACATTACTTGTTCACTATCAATTTAATTAGCTATAAATATGCAAATGGTTTTGCAATATTCGCTCACTGTATATGAAGCAAGTTACTTTAACAAACTAGCATGTATCTTAGACTTTCACTAAATATTGTATAGTATTCCAACTAATCCTTTACACTAATTTTTTAGAAGAGTTCGCTCGCCACTACTACCTTCTCATTTTTTATTTTTTTTTTACAGTTACTGAGATGGTTCACTTCACTTTTTTTATTATTACTTGTGTTTCACAAATTTTTAGATTATCTAAACACAATTTTCGTTTTTTTAAAAACGACATCTAATTAAATTTAGATATCCCTTTAATGCTTTCAATTTTTTACTCATACTAATTTAATTATCTCATAAATCTTGATACTTCTAATGCATTTACTAAGTCTATCTTTTCTCTTTTCTTTTTTTTTTACTTAACCATTGCTTCACTAAATTTAAGATTTAAAAGAAAATTCTCATAATGACCAGTAAATATACAAGCTCAATAAAGTTATTTCTCTGATTTGAAATCGGGCATTAAGCTTTCAATGACTTTATTAAAAAAATTATAAACTAGACTTTAAATTAAAACCAGAAAATCAACATTTATCAACACTTTGAACAAGTGTAGAATCAAGCACAGTATCAATATTACTTTTTAAATTACTAGCAAGATTGATTTTAGGAGAGAATAACCCATAAGTATAAACATCAATTGAAGCATCAAATAAATTTTTATTGATTCAAGTTATACCAATAACATCACTAAAAACAGCAGCTAAGCGTTTATTTGCAGATCTGTGAGTAAGTGAATTACTTCATGTAAAATCTGACATACTATTTAAATAAGCTTTACGTCTTAAAACATCTAAATGACAAATATGAGATTCATTTTTAAATACTTCACTATAAAACATCTCTTTTAAAGTAAAATGATCATCCTTAAAAATTAATAACTCCCCAAAAAAGGAAAAAATAACAAAGTTTATTGCTTCAAAAAAGATAGCATATCAATGAAATATTGATTGTATATAAGGCCTATATCTCATAAAAGTTGATAAAAATGGTAAAACGTGATATAAATAAACTAAAAAACCAATTATATAACAACAATACAAATTAAAATAACAAGCTGATAACATTGTATAAGAACTCTTACGTCTATTATATAATCTTAATAAATAAAAAAACCATCAAATAAATAACATAAAATGATGTCACATTTTTATAATAACTAAAAAATATCACATTGCAATTCTTTTAGGTAAAAAACCAACTCGTCTTGGATAAAAAAAACCACTATAATTTGTATAATTATTAGAAATCATGGAATTTCCAACATCATAAATATGTAAAGAATTTGCAAGACGATATGGTGGAAATATACAATTTACAGGATCACTTAATAAATAAAGGTGTTGACCTTGTAAACTTCGATCAAAAAGATTAAATTCCATACCAATATGATCTCATCAATATGATTGAGTTGAAATAGGTAATCAAGTATATCAATCATATTCTTTCATATTTGAAACATTCTCAAGTTTAAAAGGATGCGCATATGTATGACTATATAGATTTTTTAACATTATCTCAATAGGGCTATAATAACTAAAATTATCTCTATAATGATGACCCATATAACACTCTAATCATCAAATAGAGGATATTGAATATACAATACTACTAGATTTACGGTAACGTCAATTTGTGCCAGTATCCATACTTACCAGTTCTCTAAACATTAAAGTAATTAAATCTCGTCAAATTAATAAAAATAAAATTAAAATAATTACTAATGTAATAAAAAACTGAGTTCGTCATAACTGTCATTTTAAACTAAATCGCATCAAATAAACTAATCACATAATATAAGTAAATAAAGTTAACTCAAATAAAAAACCTTTTTTTGGAAATCAAAAATGTCTAGGAATGATAACAATAGGTCCTCATGACATTCAACAGGATACTAATAACAATCCCATTAGAGTTATAACCTCTACAACTCAAAAAGATGCAAAACCTTTTAATCATAATTTTCTATCACCTCTAGTAAAACGACCAAATTGAGTTCTTCTTCAAACAGATACACCTCAAACATATAATCAAAAAACTAAACAAACTAATAATAATAATGCAATTTTATTCGGAAAAATAATATATAAAGATGTTGAAAAATTTAAAATATAATCAAAAAAATATAATCATTCAGATAATCATGCAAATAAAAAAATAATAAAAATAACATTAATTGATTGTAAGATCATCAAATAATTAGTAAAATAATAAGAAAGCGTTTTTAATAAAAAATTCATTTAACAACATTAGAGAGGAGTATATAATTTTCTAAAATTTAAATATTTACGAATATATAACAAACCTAAACTTTGATAAGAAAATCTAGCACTTGATATATAATATTTATTAATTAATAAATACATTAGTTTTGATGAAATAAAAGGTAAACCTTTGTTCTTTGAACCACTAGATTTTTTAATGTAAAATGATAAAGATACATTAATAAAAAAAAAAATAAGACTAATTAAAACTATAACATGTCCAAATGATGATATGCTATGCCAACTTGCATAACTTCAAGGATAATCTTGAATTCTTCGTGGCATGCCAGCATAACCTAATCATAATGCAGGCATAAATGTACAAATATGTCCTATAAAATGATATGATAACTGCATTGCAGATAAAAACCAATTATAAGATACACCTGTAAATTCTCTAAAATTAAAAAAAATATAACCAAATAACGCAACCATTAAAGAACCAGATAACATTATATGAAAATGTCCAATTATAAAATAAGTATCATGTAAAATAATATCTGTAGCAGCATGCGCACAAAAACTTCCGGTAACACCACCAATAACAAAAAAACTTACAAATACAATGGCATATAATAATTCAACCGTTAAAAATGTTGTACTATTAGCTAATGAACCAACTCAACCGCAAACCTTTACAGATGCAGGTAATGCAATCATAACAGTTACAACAAAAAATAAAATTCTAGCTTTATTATCTATTCCTACTAAATACATATGATGACCTCAAACCACAAAACCCATACTAGCAATAGCCTGCATAGCATAAATCATATGCATTTTACTACCTAATGGTTTTCTTACGTAATAAGGAATTAAAGTACTTGCAATACCAAAAGCAGGCATAACTAAAATATAAACTTCTGGATGACCAAAAAACCAAAATATATGTTGAAATAACAACATATCACCACCAGCTCTGACAGTAAAAAAAGCAGTATGAAAATGTCTATCACCTATTAACATAAATAAACCTGCATTTAAAATTGGGTTAACAATAATTAAAATTCTTAAAGAAATAAAAATAGCTAATAATGCAATTGGATAAAATTCTCGTTGATATCTAGAACCTCTACCTTTTAAATACCTTCATGTCACAACTAAATTAATTAAAGTTAATGTAGAAGATACAGTTGCAACAATTAATGATGCTAATGCTCAATCTAATGGAGCACCCGTGTATCTACTATGTGAAAAAGGTGTTGTAAAAGTTCATCCAGCCATTGTATTAGTTAAATCTGATTCAACACTAATAGCAGGTAAATAAGAATTTAAACCAGAAAAACTATTAGGTAAAGTAGCACAATTACAAAATTCGATCTTAGATAAATCCAAATAATTATCAATTTCATATAAATCAACTCAACTCTTTACTTCATATTGCATATCAAAATTATTAAAAGTATATAAACTTTTATCATTTTTAAAAACTAAAAATAACTCATTATTATTAACTAAACTTCATTCCCTTTGTCCAAAATTTGATTCATATTTAATATTTAATGGACTAATTTTCATACCTTCTCATAAAGTACGTAATGCAATAACTAATGCTGAAGGTAAAACTCAAAAACTAAAATTATTTAAACGTGGATATGCCACATCTCGTGCACCAACCTGTACCGGTAAAAAATAATTACCAAAACCTCCAAAAACGACTGGAGTTACTAAAAAAAAAACCATTATAACTGCATGCATAGCCATAACAACATGATAAGCATTTGCATTATTAGCAAAAACTAAAGAACCTGGCTGAGCTAATTCTAATCTAATTAAAGAAGATAAGGTAGTTCCAAATAAACCACTAAAGGAAGCAAACATTAAATACATTAAACCTAATTTTTTATGATTTGTTGTAAAAAGTCAATTTCTTGCAAAAGTTCTCATAAATTTTGTAAAATTTGAAAGTCTATAAGTATACATAACGCATAAAATTTCTATCTCTCCATAAATAACAGAATAATAAGGATAAAGCCCTTTAAGCAATCTTAAGAAAGTTTTAAAAAAAGAATTCATTTAACAATTTTAAATTGAAGTATAAATAAATAAAATATAAATTAAACAAATTAGCAATTCATGTCAAAAAAAAAAAAAATTTCAATAAAATGATATATTAAAAAATAATCAAAAAAAAAATAATATCATTAAAAAAGAATATATTAGTATTCATAAATACAACGAATAATATGACAATGAGTAATATAGATATTTAAAAAAAAATAAATTTTTAAAAAAATAAGAATTAAACAAAGAGATATAATTTGAATCAATTAAATTAACTCAAAAAATACCAAAAAACATAATAATAATACCTAAAATAATTAAATCTATAGTATATATTAATGAATTGTTTTTTATTTTATATATACTTTTATGACCATTTTTTGACCCAAAAAAAACCAAATAACCTAATCGAAAAACATAAATAGCTGTAAAAAAGTACGAAAATAATAAAATAAAATCACAACCTTTTAATAATATAGATGAATTAAATACTGCGGAACAAATATAATATTTACAATAATAACCACTTCAGTAAGGTAAACCAATTAAACATATACCCCCAATAAAATAAGAAACTCATAATACTGGAATATATAAAAATAAACCTCCCATTCATCTTATATCTTGACAACCATTACAATGTAAAATAATACCACCCATCACTAAAAATAAAAATATTTTAATATAAGCATGAATTATAATAACAATTAACATTTCATAATATGCACCTAATGCACATAATGTAAACATATAACCCATATTACTAATAGTAGAATATGCCATAACTACTTTTAATTCATATTGAAAACAAGCAATAACAGAACCGCTAAAAGCTGAAAATACACCCATTAAATACATTAAAATTTGAGCATAACTACTAAATTCTAAAATATTCACTAATCGATAAATTAATACTAAACCAGCAATTACTAATGTAGAAGAATGCATTAAAGCCGACGCACCTAACGGAGCCTCCATAGCTTCTAATAATCAAATATGAAAACCATATTGTGCTGATTTAACACTACCCCCTAAAACCAATATAATACCCAATAATTCAATAAATGAAACTTTAAATGAACCTAAATAATAATTAAAATTTAAATAATTTAACATAGTATAATTTATATCAGTAAAATTACTTATTCCTAATTGGCCTAATAATAAACAAATTAAAAGCATCACGAAAAAATCACCAATTTTATTTAAAACAAATACTTTAAAAGAGGCTTTTAAACCTCTAACTCGTTCACATCAAAAATTAATTAAAAATAAAGACATAAATCCAATTCCCTCTCAACCAAAATAAAAAAAAATAATATTATCACTTAATACGGTAATGAGCATAAATATTAAGAAAAAACCTAATTCAATTAAAAAAAAAACACCATCTTTATCACTTCACAAATCAACATAAACAAATAAAATAACAAAAAATGCTCCACTTATCATAACGAAGGCTAAAATAACCCCAAAAAAATCTAATCTAAATCCAACATAAATATGAATATTATTCCCTAATTCAGCTCATAAAAAGTTTGTCATCCCATAAGTATACGAATAAAATCATGAAAAATATAAATCTCATCATACAAAAAAAATACTAAATAATAAATTTACTAAAACTAAAAAAAAAACACCTAAATAACCTAATGATCATATGTTTAATCAACTATATATAAATGTACAACTTAATAAAATTAAACTAAAAATAGTGATTTATTTTACAGTCATTTAATAATCCTCTTTTTTTTGTAAACTTAAAATTAAATAAAGAAGAATAAAAATGTAATTTAAAAGAAAAAACTAAAAAAGATCGTAAAAAACTATAATTACGAACATAAATTAATAACATTAATCTCATATATCTTGTATGATAAAAAGAATATTTTAAAAAAAAAAGTTTAATATTAAAATAAACAATTTTATCAACTTCTTTTAAAATCCAGTTACCTAAAACATAATAATAATATACTGATCTAGTTATTTTAATTAACTGTCTTTTAAAATAGTATATAAGACCAATAGCTAAAAAGTCCTCAATATCAAAACAATAACATTGCATAAATCAACGTTTTCTTTCCATCTTTGAATACCTTCAAAATTGTATATAACCTAAAACAATATTAAATCATTTAAATAAAAATTCTTTTTTATTAGGTTCAAATATTGTTTCAGCTAATCAATGTATATAATATTCTATTCGCCTATAATTAAAAATATAAAAACCAACTTTTTTTCAATACCCTATACCATGAAAACATGAAATAAAAAAACCAAATATATATATATACAAAGGAAATTTATATAATAATAAAAAATTAAAAACATTTAATCTATATAAAAAAAAAAACTCAAAAAACTTATATATATTAAAATAATTAATACATAATACTATAAACATAATACCTTTATAATATAATCTACTATAAAATATCAAAATAAGCTTTAATGGATAAATAAGACGTTTTCTGTTTTGTCTAAAACCTCTTCACATTCAACTAGTATCGAGTGTAATAACAAGATGACGGAACAATCATAATAATAAAAATCAAGAAAATAACAATATAAAAAACAATTGAAGAGGAAAAAAAGAAGAAAAAAAAATAATTTTAACAAAATAAATAATAAATAAATGATAGTTTAAAACTCAAATATAACAACAAATAATTTTAAGAATAAAATCAATAAAACCATCTATTTTTATAAAAAAAATTCATCTAAATAAAATTCTCAACCAAAGTAGTAAATAAAAAAAATATGATTTATTTTTACTTAGATATTGTCTAAAAAAATTATTATATAATAATAGTATTAATAAGATTATACATAAATAAAAAAAAAAAAAATTTATAAAATTTAATAGAATAGGAATTTTATTATATATTATCTCATAACAAGGATGTAAAATCATTACTAAATTATTTAAATAAATTTTTTGAATAAAAGTGTAAATGATATTATATATAAAAAATATAAAAAATATAAAACTTCTAATACAGTATATATATAATAAAATAAATATATAAATAAATTTTTCCTCAAATAATTCTATTCAAAATTCGATAAGATTACAAAATAAATATATTAAATTAAAACCATTTCTACAATAATGTCACACTTTAAAACGAATAATAAATTTAGTAGACTGCGTACTAATTCATCCTATGATAGCACCGATTATTGAATAAATAAATATGTCTAAAAATATATTTAAAATAATTTTAATATATATTATTAAACTATTAAATAATAAAATTAAAAAAAGTTTAAAAGCTAAAAAGATGCCAAAAAGAGTATCACTAAAATAATTTATAGACAGATTAGGCATCAAAAAAGTTAGTTCTATAAGCAAATTAAAATATATATACATTTTGTAATTATCTAAAATATTAATAATTTTTTAAAAAACATAAAATAATTATACAAAAAAAACATTTAAAATGCAAAATTAAATTCAAACTTTTTAATAAATCAATTAAACATTAAAAAGTTAAAACTAGAAACAAATTAACATTATTTAAATTTTCAATTTCACATAGAGTAATTAGAGTTTTTTTTAGGTAAAAAATAAGCATTAACAAAAGGATTGTTACTTTTAACTTTTTCATCAAAATTTAATGACGTATTAAACGTACTATGTAATTCTAGCTCTCATCATAAAATAAAATGATTTAAATCAAGTGCATAAACAGAGATAGGCATATTATAATGATTTCAACCACATAATTCTGAACATTGACCAAAATATACTCCTTCTCTTCAAATATGCGTAAAAACACAAAATAAACGTCCTGGAACACAATCAACCTTTATACCTAAACCTGGAACAGCTCAAGAATGAGTAATATCTTCAGAAGTAGACATTAATCTTATACAAACTCTTGAAGGTAATACAATTGAACTAGTAGATCTAAATAAACGTAAATAATCACGTGAATTCAAAAAATTTTGACCAAACTTTAAATTAGATGTTTCATTGGCATTAACTCCTTGTGATGATACTCAATAACCTGGAGAAAATTTTTGATTTTTTACGGGAGCATCATAACTATCTTCAATTGCTCCAATCTGCTTTAAAATAAATCTACAAAAATATATATCAGCTTTTTGTCCAACCCCATAACCATTTATAAGTTTATCAAAATTGCATTTTACAGCATTTAAATAAAAATTTATAACATGCTTTAATGAAGGATCAGAAGCAACATAATCAGATTGTGCGATTAAACTTAAATTAAAAGAACTATCACGAATTTTATAAAATAAATTTTTTTCAAATCCGCTTAAATCTGAAGATTCTACCGTTTCATTTTTAATAGATTTAATTTCGCTTACTTTATAAGCAATACTATTAGTTGTATGTAACGTATTTAAACCAACATTTATTGGATAATTATAAGATTTAGGATATAAAGTATCCCCATAAATATATTTTCAACCTCATTGATATGCGGCTATTTGTACAGATAAAAAAACATAACCACCATTATTCTCTAAAACCCTTAAATACATAAATGCATTTGAAATAATATTTATACTTCAAAATAAAGGGATTAGACAAATGATTAACTCAGATCATGCCAATCTACGTTTTTCACCTGTAGCTCTTTTACCACGAATATCTGCTCGATGATATGATATTGTTTTAAATAATAAAACTATATACAAACTCATACCAACAATAAAAGTAAATCATAATCAATAATGTCATAAAGACATATGCAAAACCCAAGGATGAGAAGTTCTAGAAAAACTAACCTGTCAACATTTGGGATAAAATTCTAATAACTTTAATTCAGCGGCTACAGATAAATCGGAAAACTTTATTTTATTACCTACTAAGTAGTTGTTGTTGTTGCTTATACTCATTCCAGGTTAAATTCAACTAAAAAAAAAATTATAAAATTAACAAATAAATATTCAATTAATTAAATAATTAAAAATATATAAATAAAGATATATAGACATAATCAATATATACTTTAAATTATTTTAAAAATTTAAGTTTTCTAATACAAATTAATAATCCTATTAATAGTATATCTTCTTAAGGTAAAACATACTATCTCTAATGAATGTGTTATACTTAACTCATCAACAAATCAAAAAGTAACGGTATCTCCGAAAATAAATCAAATTCTTACATTAGATTTAGTGGGCAATACTAATACCTTTCAGTTTACATGTGTATTTAAAAATCGGTACACAGAAACTAAAGTCTCTTTATTAATATTAGCTTTAAATTTTTTAAATTTAAAGGAGTAATGCTACTTAGTATGGTTTTAATAACTATAACTGTCAATTCATAATTTTAGATGATAAGTAAACTTTATTTTTCACAATTCATAAATTTTTTTATCCATAAGTATATTTAAAATAATACCGCATAAATTATAATGAAGGCTCAAGTCACTTATATAATTAAAATGAATAACTAAACTTAAATTAAAAAAATTATTACAAATTTCACAAAATGAATCTTTTTTAACTCAAAGAACTTTTTCAAACCTATCTAATTCTACTTCAAATTTTAATATAAATTTCACATATTTTATTTTTGGTATTAAAACTGGATATCAAAAGTTTATAAAAAAATCAGTCTCTTAAAATAATATTAACTTTAACTCTTCAGAATTTAAAATATATAATATTATTACAATAATATTCAAAATCATTATAATTAAGCATTACGTACACATTTACACCAGTATAAACTTGTATATCACAGTATACGATATGTTTGTTATACCGACTACACTAAGGGTAAACCAGATGCGTCCCCTCCTCCCCCCCAAGAAATTATCAAAAAAAAATTTCTTTCGACGACTTACTGGTTTACCGTTTAAATAAAAAACCTTGTTCTCTAATACATATTCAAAAATAAAATCTAGGATTATAATAAACAATTTTTACCATATAAATAAAATATAAAAAAATCAAAAACAATAAAAAAAAGACCAGCCTCGATAAAAGATATTTGTCATCATAAAATGTATATAAGAAATAACTTCAGTACTCTAATTAAATATTTAAATACATTTTAACATCAATTTTTATTCTTTTACAATAAATAAATATAAATATACTTGACTTGATGATATTAAAAATAATTTAGTTGTAGTAAATAAAAAATTTTCCATCTTAAATCTAATCTTATAATTTTGAGCAAAAACATGTATATATGTAAAAAAATACATTGATCTTAAATCAAAGTAATTGTCATAAAAATATTATCGACGATGATCTAGTTTACTACTCATAATATCTAATTAGCTATATAGCTGAGATATGACTGAGATATAACACAATACCTAACCAAATACCGGAACAAATGACTACAGAACAAATCTCATGGATACGTGCATTAGAATCAACCTCTACATTATATCCACAAAGTTCATTCTGTAAATCTAATATTTTTATATAATGTTTAATTGAACCTTTTTTATATCATATTTTATCTATTAAAATGTATTCATGTTCCCCAAAAAATATTGATAATGAATATGATGAATAATCAGGTTTGAGTACATATGACTTAATTACAGGTGAAAAACTCTCTCACCTATAATCAAAAATAGTTGAGATAAAGTTATTGAGGTTTTCCATCATATATTTTTAAATTCGCTATTGTTTTAATTTAAAAAAAAAAATTAAAATAAATAAGTTTTTTTCTATAACTAACATCAAATAAAATAATATATTAAAAATACATTTTTTTTAAAAATGTACAATATATGCAAAAAATATATTGATATTAAATCAAAATAATTGTCATAAAAAATATTTTCAACGATAACCTAGTTTACTTTATAAAAAATATAAGTATTATAAAACAAATTATTCAAAAAACAACATAATAAATACAACTAACAGAACAATCCATTATCTGATCTCAAATAGGAATAGAGTCAACGTAATCTTCTATTTCCTTAACTTCCATCATTATCTGAAGTCGTATAGTTTCTCGTCTCCAACGCCATATAATTTCATCTATACCTACTCCCATTCAATTTTCTCAAAAACATATATAATATACTTTTTTTGGCATCATTAAAATGGATTGTCTAATTAATGCATGTTGTCTAAGTGGTTCTACAACGTTTATATCGAATATATATAAATAATCATAACGTTGAAAGTGAAATTCATATAGTAAAGAATAATTTTTTAAAAAAAACATGTGTTATTTAAACTTATTAAAAATTTTAATTACTATTAATAAATAAGAAACTTATTAAAAATTTTAATTACTATTAATAAATAAGTTTTTTTATTAAATTAAAAATACATAAAATAATAAAAATAATATTAATAATGGTACTTTAGCAATTAACACAAATATATCTTAATAAAATAATATATTAAAAAAATACATTTTATATAAATATAAAAAATACTATAATAAAAATTTACAAATATATTAAATCACTCATCCCAAAATAAGTATATAATAAAACAAATAATATAAAAAATATAAAATAATTTCATAAAAAAATTTTTAAAAAAAGTAAAACTAAATTTAAACTTTTTAATAAATCAATCAAATACTAAAAAGTTAAACTTTTTAATAAATCAATCAAATGCTAAAAAGTTAAACTAGAAACAAATTAACGTTATTTAAACTTTCAATTTCACATAGAATAATTAGAATTTTTTTTAGGCAAAAAATAAGCATTAACAAAAGGATTATTACTTTTAACTTTTTCATCAAAATTTAATGACGTATTAAACGTACTATGTAATTCCAACTCTCATCATAAAATAAAATGATTTAAATCAAGTGCATAAACAGAGATAGGCATATTATAATGATTTCAACCACATAGTTCTGAACATTGACCAAAATATACCCCTTCTCTTCAAATATGTGTAAAAACACAAAATAAACGTCCTGGAACACAATCAACCTTTATACCTAAACCTGGAACAGCTCAAGAATGAGTAATATCTTCAGAAGTAGACATTAATCTTATACAAACTCTTGAAGGTAATACGATTGAACTAGTAGATCTAAATAAACGTAAATAATCACGTGAATTCAAAAAATTTTGACCAAACTTTAAATTAGATGTTTCATTTGCATTAACTCCTTGTGACGATACTCAATAACCCGGAGAAAATTTTTGATTTTTTACAGGTGCATCATAACTATCTTCAATTGCTCCAATCTGCTTTAAAATAAATCTACAAAAATATATATCAGCTTTTTGTCCAACCCCATAACCATTTATAAGTTTATCAAAATTGCATTTTACAGCATTTAAGTAAAAATTTATAACATGCTTTAATGAAGGATCAGAAGCAACATAATCAGATTGAGCGATTAAACTTAAATTAAAAGAACTATCACGAATTTTATAAAATAAATTTTTTTCAAATCCGCTTAAATCTGAAGATTCTACAGTTTCATTTTTAATGGATTTAATTTCACTTACTTTATAAGCAATACTATTAGTTGTATGTAACGTATTTAAACCGACATTTATTGGATAATTATAAGATTTAGGGTATAAAGTATCCCCATAAATATATTTTCAACCTCATTGATATGCAGCTATTTGTACAGATAAAAAAACATAACCACCATTATTCTCTAAAACCCTTAAATACATAAATGCATTTGAAATAATATTTATACTTCAAAATAAAGGGATTAGACAAATGATTAACTCAGATCATGCCAATCTACGTTTTTCACCAGTAGCTCTTTTACCACGAATATCTGCTCGATGATATGATATTGTTTTAAATAATAAAACTATATACAAACTCATACCAATAATAAAAGTAAATCATAGTCAATAATGTCATAAAGACATATGCAAAACCCAAGGATGAGAAGTTCTAGAAAAACTAACTTGTCAACATTTGGGATAAAATTCTAATAACTTTAATTCAGCGGATACAGATAAATCGGAAAACTTTATTTTATTACCTACTAAGTAGTTGTTATTGTTGCTAATACTCATTCCAGGTTAAATTCAACTAAAAAAAAAAAATTATAAAATTAACAAATAAATATATAAATATAATCAATATATGCTTTAAATTATTTTAAAAATTTAAGTTTTCTAAATGCAAATTAATAATATATTTAATAATCTTATTGATAGTATATCATATAAAAAATATTATTAAAATTATAATTAATAGTATATCTTTTCAAGATAAAACATACTATCTCTTGTATATATGTGTGTTTTTATAAAAACAACTCATTCCACCTAAGCCATAAAACTAAAAAATAAAAAACTGAATCTTTTTTTCATTTTCTATAATTTATTAACTCATTTGTATGCAAACGCGACTCAAGTTCTCAAAATGCAATAAATTTAATAAAAGAAGTTATACATATAATAGAATCTTTATTATATAAAACAATATTACTACACATAAACTCATTTGTTGCGTAAAATATTTTATCAGTGTCTAGATAGTAAAACAAACATAATTTAAACAATTTAAAATACAATTAAATCTTATACCTAAATCATTAACAAATCAAGAAATAACGGTATATCTAAAAATAAATCAAATTCTTATATTAGATTTAATAAATAATACTAATATCTCTCGGTTTACATGTGCATTTAAAAAAAATTAATATACAGAAACAACCTTTTTTATTAGTATCAGTTCAAAATTCTTTAACTTTAAAAAAAAAATCATATCATTTAATACAGTTTCAGTAACTGTCAATTTGTAATTTTAAAAATAAATAAAATTTATTTTTCACAACTCATAAACCTTTTTCTCTACCACAAATTTTTTATTTATGTGTTATATTTAAAGTAACACTAAATAGATCATAATGAAGTTTTCAATTTTTATGCTTGCTGTAATCATATTGTACTAGGTTTATATGAAAAAATTTACATTTTTTTTTTTTCAAATTACTTATATTATTTAAATTCTCAAATTATATAACTAAACTTAAATTAAAAAACTGTCACAAATTTCAAAATGAATTTTTTTTTAACCCAAAAATTCTCTCAAATATATCTAATTCTATTTGGAATTATAATATAAACTCTACTGTATTTTTATTTTTAGTATTAAAACCGGATATCCAAAGTTTATAAAACTCAAGCTCTTAAGGTAATAATAACTTATAAGATAGTCTTAGCCCCTCAAAATTTAAACATTTTTAAATATAAGGAGCATAGTATTACCCTAATAATATTCAAAACTATTATAACTAAACATTGCACACATACACATTTACACCAGTATAATGATACATTTGTTATACCAATTATGCTAAAGAAAAATAAATCAGATGCACCCTCCTCCCCCCCCTCAAAAAATTTTCTTTTTTTTTACGACTAACTAATTTATTATTAGAATAAAATCTTATTTTTAAGTACATATTCAAAGATAAAATCTAAAATTATAATAAATAATTTTTACTATATAGACAAAATAAAAAGAATCAAAAACAATAAAAAAAAAAAAAATCAACCTCTATAAAAAACATCTGTCGTCACAAATATATAAAAAATAACTTCAATATCTCTAGTTAAATATTTAAACACATTTTAACATCAATTTTAGTTCTTCTATATGAATAAATATAAATATATTTAACTTGGTATTATATTATTAGTAAAAAAATAATTTAATTGTGATGAATAAAATTTTCCTATCTTAAATATAATATCATAATTTTTTGAATAAAAAAACATATATTATTTAAGATTTCGTCTAATCCTTTAATTATCATTAATCTATAGACTTTTATTAAATCAAAAACACATAAAACGATAAAAATATAATAGTACTAATAATGATACTATTTCAATTAACACATACATATCAAACACTATATTATATAATTTAGTTTATAATAATAAAATAAATAAATTTTCTTCTGTAACTAACTCTAATAAAATAATATATTAAAAAAAAAAAAAAAAACATATTTTTATAAAATATTCTCAATAATGACCTAGTTTACCATTTAAATAAGATTTAAACAAGGTTTAAATTTATAACCAATCCTATTTAACGTTTTAGTGCTGTATGCACGATAAAAATTGCAAAAAATAAATCACCACAAAAGACAATATCGTCTAGTGTAATATCATTTCTAATACAAAAAATTACAAGATTTACTTTTGTCATTCTATAATACTGTACTATTTTATATTGGTCTCTATCTAAGAATCCATTTGAGATAATCAAATCTTGAAGTACAGTAAGATATTCTTGATCTAATGGCGAACAATAATGTAACTCAAATAAATAGATATAACTACTACCCGTAAACATTTAAAACCTTATTTATTACTAAATTAAAAAATCCATAAGACGATAAAAATAACAATACAAATAATGTTAATAATGATACTTCATCAATTAACACAAATGTATTAAATGCTATATCAAATAATTTAATTTGTATACTTTGTAATACCAAAAAAAAGTTAAAATAAATAATTTTTTTTTTATAACTAACTTTAATAAAATAATATATTAAAAAAACACATTTTTTATATAAATATAAAAAAATACTATAATAAAAATTTACAAATATATCAAACCACTCATCTCAAATAAATATATATATAATAAAATGAATAATAAAAAAAAAACTATAAAAAAAATTAAAATATATAAACATAAACACATTAAATCAAAAAATTAAAAAATATGTCTTATATACATATAATTTTATATCATACATTACAATATTAATAACAAAACATAAGGTATCAACTATAAAATAAATAAATAAAAAACTCTTAAAAATAAATAAATAAAAAAAAATTATTATAATTAAATTAAAATACACTAAAAAAATACTATAACTATAAAAATCTTTTTTTTGTAAAAAATTAAAAAAATAATTTAAAGTAATAAAATTATACTTATAATAACTCATAACAGTATAAATAACAATTAATATTAAAAAATTATAAACAACATACCTAAACATTTTTTTATGACGAAATAAAATATTTATATAATAATATTCTATAAAGCAAATAAAAATAATTATGTACATAAATTTTTCGTTTATAAAAGTCAAAAAGGGAATAAAATAATGTAAAAATGAAGAAAAAAATACAAAAATAAATATTAAAAACAACTCATCAAAATCATCGCCCGATCATCAAGATGATCAAGTACGTTCGAATAAAGATCAAATACCGCCCGTTAATATAAAAATTATAATTATTAAATAAAAATTTAGTACTAAATAATCGGTTGAATTATTAAGTAAATATAAAATCAAAAAAAATAACACAAAAATATAATAAATTATTTTAAAAAAAAAATGAAAAAATTGAAAATTATTCAATGTTAAAATATAAACATTTAGCAATTCATTATTATTAATCAAAATTCTAAATGTATCCTTAGATTGATACAAGAATAAAAAAAAACTAAACAATAAATTTATAAACATAAAATTATAATAACAGCAATACATAATTAAATAATATGCATATGCACACATTAATTAAAATATTTTACTTTTAAACATTGTATATTTACTCACTTTTCCAACTCTTTTATAAAATTTTTGTCGAGAAAAACGAATACCCCTTAATGTATACATATTAAAACAACGTACTGATCTAATAGCAAATGCATTAAAAAATAATTCAGTTATATTAACCCCATATATAGAAAATAAATGAGCAGCTAATAATCTTTTTTTTCTAAAGTATAAATTCCCAAATAACATTAAATATACATGATGACTTCGACCAAACTCAATAATAATACTATTTAATTTACGTTTTCGTAAATAAATTCAACTTCCCTTATATCTATATTTAATTTTTTTTGAAACAAATCTATCTCATGATTGAAGCATAAATTTTAAATAATAAAAATAATTCTTATATAAATTTATATCATTTTGAAAATAAATTGTGACAAAAAATGTTGTAATACTTATATGATTGCTTAAAGGAAGTAACATAGATTTATTGGTTTTTAAATAATAAAATTTTAAATAATAATAACATTTATATTTTAAAATACTAACATTAATGGAATTAAAAGCAATAACTAAATAATTATTAAATAAAAACATATGTTTATAAATATAAAAGACTATATCAATTTGAATTTCGTTTTTTATATCGAATAAATAATAAAAAATACGACTGCTTAAATATTCCACTTTTAAATGAATATTTATAACAATCATCAAATAGATCAGACAGTAATAAACTAATATTTATGATAAAATCTACAATATATTTAATAATAAAAATATAATCAAAAATATACTCTTTTTGGAAAATTCTTTTACTAAAATTTTTAAAAATAAATAATTTACTATAATATATTTCTAATAAATTTTCAATAAAAACTTCATTTTCAACATCTTCATACAAATCTCCAAATTTAGGGTAATTATTCATTTAACTAATAAATTATCTACGCATATTTTTATAATATTCTTGAGTTCCAATTATTGACTCTCTCTCAGTTAATAAATTACTTTTTACTAACATTTTTAAATATTTATCAGCTTTAACAGCAGTAATTGAATGTCTTGCAATATACCCTACATCATTACGATGTAAATAAAATAATGACCTATAATATCAATCAACTTTGGTACGTAATTTTATCCTTAATCTATTAAAAGTTAATTTTCATAGTGTTTTTTTATACGTATCGGATAATAAAAAATCGCGACTAGCTTTATCATCAGTAACAAATATCTTTTTTGTACCCTTTTGCATAGTGAATATCTTATTACTTAATACCATTATTTTGTTAAATTTCGTATTTAAAAAATATATATAATTAAAAAAAATGATACTTAATCTAGTGTAAAAATTACGATATTTATATTTAAAACTAATTCTTTTAAACCATAATGATAACTCATTTATTTGAGATTTATAAGTTTCTAAAAATACAGGATACATAAATTTTCGTTTAGTCTTATGCTTACCTTTATATTCATTTTCTAAACGTAATGTAAAATTTGGTAAAAATTTTAAATAACGTTTTAAAAAACATAAAGTATGATCAAAACTAGATAAGAACTTTGAATTTTTACCTTTTTTATAATACATATATTGACTGTATTTTTGTAATAAACGTAAAATATTAAATGCTATACTACAATATTTTAACTTCTGACCAGCCTTAACATTTCGTTGTACAAAATGGTATAACAAATTATTTGTATTTTCAAAACGATTACTAATTTGATTAGATATATTATTAAAATTATGTGCATTCTTAAATTCATATTTAAATAAAAATTTAGGAGTATCATAACGAGCTTGTAAATCATCTAGTTTATATGAATAAATAATCTTCTAATAGAGATATAAATTTTATAATTTAAAATGTAATTTATTTTTTAAATTAATATTTTTAGAATCAACATTTCAAGTTAACCTTTTACGTAAAAAAAAATAATTTTTAAAAAAATAATTATTTGTGGTAATTGTACCATTATATGCATTTCTAGTAGTAATTAAGGCTAATCCAACAGAAGTCTCACTAGTTGCAAAAACAAATAAATACATACTAATAAAAAAAAGAAAATAATGATCTAAATATGATGCTAAAAATATTAAATAAGTTGTAATAAGTATTCAAAAAGTCTCCCCTAAAATTAATAAATTTAAAACATTAGTAAATGATATAAAAAAACCTATAAACAATAACCAAAATAGTAATAAAAAAAAATCTAATCATGAAATGATCAAAATACAACCCTTATTTCAAATAAAATTAAACCTAAAAAACCTAAAAATAATATATTATATTTATACAAAACTAATTTCTAAAACACAACGATCAAATTCGTATCAGTAACTAATTCCTAATATAAACAATAATAAAATAATAATATAAACCATTACACTAGAACCATTATATGAGTATAACAACAATGGAATAAATAAAACAATTTCCATTTCATAAATTAAAAAAATTAAACCAATTGTTAAAAAATGAATATCTACTATATTTCGATTATCATTTATACTTTTAAACCCACACTCATAATAATCACGAAATAATATATTACGACCATTTCTAGAAAAAAAATATGCATAAAAAAAAGAACCAAAATATAACAATAACCCAAAAATCATCATACTTAATAAAACTCCAATGATAGTTATACTACCCATTATCTTATCTAAGACAACGTCTCAACCTTATTCTATCAGGTTGGGGAACACCATATACAGATCTGCGCTTAGTTTTTTTAAATAAAGGTAAACATTCTAATGCACCTCTAACTAAAGAATAACGAACGCTTGGAGTATCTCTATACCCCTTCCCTTTTATTAAAACAACATTATATTTTTGAGGTAAAGTACCAGAACCAGGTATTTTTGCAAAAACTCTTTTATTTGTAGTTAAACTAACTCGCGCTACCTTACGAATAGCGGAATTTGGTTTTCTGGGTGTTTTTATCATTAATTTCATAATCCTGCCACGACGTTGACAATTAGACTTTAGTGCAGGACATCACATTTGACTTTCTTTTCTAATTCTACCATAACTAAAACATTGATTTATAGTTGCCATATTTTTTATGCATTTAACGCAATTCAAGTTGCAAAAAGATAAATATCAGGTAAAAAAAAAATTGATAAAAAATTAACCATTAATAAAAAATAATTTAAATATAAAAAAAACCCAGTAAATTTAAAGGAAACAACACGATTTATATAATAAATACTTTTAACTGAAAAACCCGAAAATCTATACGTTTGTAAATAAAAATAAGATGCAAATAATCCAACAAATAAAGATAAAAAAAAAAAAAAATATTGCTCCTCATATAATAAAGTTGATACAATGCATATTTTAGCAAAAAATCCCAAAAATGGAGGAATACCTGCTAATCCAAAAAAAAAACTAAAAAAAAAACAAATTAAAAAAATAAAATTACCTAAATATTGTAAATCTGTAAAAAATCATAAAAAATTATTAGAAATTAAAAAAATAAATGCAAAAAAATTAAAAATATAAAAAGAATATACAAACAAATAAAATAAAAATGCTGCAAAACCAGCAAAACTATTTATAGTTAAAATTATCAATAAATAACATAAATTTAAAGCAGATGAATATGCTAAAAAACTTCGAATATCGTAAATAGAATACATATAAAATAATAAGGAAATAGATGCTATAGTATAAACATAATATATATATATATATCATATACCTTTAGTTAATAATAAAAAATTATTAAAAAAAAAAAAAAAAAAAAATAAAAAAAAAAAAAAAAAAAAAAACAAATAAAA